>Ga0070668_100002140_pt1 | contig 14455 bp, 8 predicted proteins | sample KBSS43metaG_FD_64661 | JGI IMG/M metagenome (GOLD analysis project Ga0070668, IMG submission 64661) | Switchgrass rhizosphere microbial communities from Kellogg Biological Station, Michigan, USA - KBS S4-3 metaG | ecosystem: Host-associated > Plants > Roots > Rhizosphere > Soil ... | reverse complement strand
GACTTCGCGATCGCCCTCGCGCTCGTGCTCGTGACGCTGCTGCCGTTAGGCGGTCGCGCCTCGCTGGTCGTGATGATCTCCATCCCGCTGTCGCTCGCGATCGGCGTCGCGCTGTTGTACGCGACGGGCTACAGTATCAATCAGCTGTCCATCGTCGGCGCCGTGATCGCGCTGGGACTCCTGGTGGACGATTCGATCGTCGTGATCGAAAACATCGCGCGGCATCTGCGCGAGGGACAATCCCGCGCGCAGGCGGCCATCCAGGCCACGCGGCAGATCGGCACCGCAGTGTTGGGCAGTACGGCGACGCTCGTCTTCGCCTTCGTGCCGCTGCTGTTCCTGCCCGGCCTTCCCGGTCGCTACATCCGCTCGCTGCCCATCACGGTCATCTACACGGTGGTCGCGTCGCTCTTCGTGTCGCTGACGATCATCCCGTGGCTCGCGAGTCTCCTGCTGTCAAAACATGCCGACCCGCACGGGAACGTGTTTCTGCGCTGGTTCGAGCGCGGCATTCATGCGACCTACGCTCCCGTGCTCGACCGGGCGATCTCCCGTCCCAGGGTGACGCTCGCGACCGCGGCCGCGCTCGTCATGGCGAGCGTGGCGCTCGTTCCCGTCGTTGGCTTCTCACTCTTCCCCAAGGCGGGAACACCGCGCTTCCTCGTGCACATCGAGACGCCGGAAGGCGCGAGTCTCGACGAGACCGACCGCGCGGCGCGGTTTGCGGAGCGGGTGCTGGCCGGGCATCCAAACGTAAAGACCGTGCTCACGAACGTCGGGCGCGACAATCCGCAGATCTACTACAACGTGATCCCGCGGAACGAGAACGCCAGCGCGGCACAGCTCTTCGTGCTGCTCGGGTCGTACGACACGAAGCGCACGCCCGTCGCGCTCGATTCCATCCGCGCGACGCTCGCCTCGTACCCCGGCGCACGCATCGAGCTGCGCGAGTTCGAAAACGGGCCCCCGATCGACGCACCCATCGCCATCCGGCTCGCGGGAGAAAGTCTCGACACGCTCCGAAGGCTCGCCGATCGTGTCGAGCAGACACTGGTCGGCGTGCCCGGAACGCAGTACGTCGTGAATCCCATGCGGGTGAACCGCACCGACCTGCACCTTGCGGTCGATCGCCAGAAGGCGGGACTCCTGGGCGTCACATCCATCGAGATCGATCGCACGCTCCGGCTCGGAATCGCCGGCCTCACGGCCGGACAACTGCGCACACCCGACGGCGATGAGCACGACGTCGTCGTGCGCGTTCCGCGGCGCGGGCGCCCGACGCCCGAGGTGCTGGACCGGATCTACGTCGCCTCGCAGAACGGCGCACAGGTGCCGCTCGGCCAGATCGCCCGGCTCGAGTTCCGGGCATCGCCGCCGATCATTCAGCACCACGATCGCGAGCGGTCGGTGACCGTGACGTCGCAGGTCCGCACCGGCTACACCACGGATCGCGTGACGAAGGCGGCCCTCGCGCGGCTCGACGGTCTGGACCTGCCGCCGGGCTACCGGCTGGCGGCTGCTGGCGAGATCGAGAGTCGCCAGAGCAGCTTCGGGGGCATCGGGAGCGCGGTGGTGATCGCGACGTTCATGATCCTCGCCATCCTCGTGCTCGAGTTCCGGACGTTCCGCAGCACGCTGATCGTGGCGTCCGTCATCCCGTTAGGCGTCGTCGGTGGTATCATCGCGCTCTGGCTCACCGGGAACACGCTGTCGTTCACGGCGATGATCGGCTTCGTCGCGTTGGTGGGCATCGAGATCAAGACGTCGATCCTGCTCGTGGATTTCACGAACCAGCTGCGCGAGCAGGGCGTGCCCTTGGACGAAGCGATTCGGAAGGCGGGCGAGGTGCGGTTCCTGCCGATCGTGCTGACGACGATGACGGCGATCGGTGGGCTGCTGCCACTGGCGCTGCAGGGTTCGTCGCTCTACTCCCCGCTGGCGTGGGTGATCATCGGCGGCCTCGTGTCGAGCACGCTGCTGGCGCGACTGGTGACGCCGGTGATGTACACGCTGCTCGCGCCGGGAGATGGGACGGACGCGGAGGAGACGATCGGACCTGCCCTTGCGCCGGCGTGGAGCCCGTCCTGAGCTCCGTTGGCGAGAGGCCGCCGCTGGAACCGCCTGCCTAACGGCGAGCGGTTCCAGCGCGGCTGCGCTACCGATCCGTCAACTGAAACGACCGCAGTGGGGCTCCGCCCGCAGCCGCATCGGCGATGACGATCGTGCGGGCACTCCCTGCCGCGACGACGACGTCGTTCAGCGTCGTGTTCACCGCCGCCGCACGCGCCGCCGGTGCCGTCCCCGCTGGCACCGTGCGGATCTGATACGTCGCCGGCGCCACCGATGCGCCCGCGAAGACCGTCCGATTCGCCAGCCCGGTCGCCACCGGCGTCGCCGCCGCGAGGTCCGCATTCGCCGCCGTGATGAACACGTCCACCGCACCCGCCGTCGGACTCATGTTCACCACGCGAATGCGCGCCTGCCCGGTGGGCGGCGCGGTGTTCACGTCGACGGTGACGAACGGCGACACCGCCCCACCTGCCGTCCCACCCGTCGCGAACACCGTGTGGTCATTGTTGGCCGCGATGGTCACCGGCAGCGTCGCCACTGTCACGGTCGTATCGGCAGTTTTCTTGAGCACGAGCGTCCGCGCACCCTCCAGGATCGGCGCGTAGATGGCGGTCGACGGCGCGGGCAGTGAGGATGGCGTGCTCCCGGTGTAGGCCAGACTCACGCCGAACGCCAGTCCTTCGAGAATCGCGTTCACCGGATTGCGCGCGGGATCCGTGATGAGGTTCACGAACCGGATGCGGCCCATCGGTCCGGTAGGCGCCAGCGGGTCGGCCGCGTCCTTCGTGCCACAGGCCGTGGCCACCAGAGCCGCTGCCGCGATCGACGTTAGGCGGCGGACATCGAACCGGTGCCCTGCGCGAGCTGCTCGTGTCATGGTCGAAGCGATCGTGGTGTCGGGTCTCACAGGGGGCAGCTCGCGGGAAAGGTTGACGGCTCCACCGGATCGGCGGGCACGTTCGGATTGGCATTGCGGTCGCCGAGCGCGTATGGCAGCCAGCAGCGCTGCCCGCTCGTCGGGATGGCGGGCGCCGCGACCGGCCCGATGATCGCGCCGCGACGCCGGGTATCCTCCCACCGCGATCCCGTGCCGAGCAGCTCGTACTTGCGCTGGAGGTAGATCTCCGAGAGCAGCTGGTCCTTCGTGAACGGCGCGGCGAGCACCGGCAGGCACGCCTTCGGATCGTCGATGCCGCGGCCGCCCGTGCAGTCCGTCCGCACCGAATCCAGCGCGGCCTGTGCCGCCGTGAGCTGGTTCTGGTTCGCCAGCGCCTCGGCCTTGATGAGTAGCGCCTCGTCCGGCATGTAGACCGGCAACGGTGCCTGCGGGTTCGCATACCGATTCCAGGGGTCGAGCGGCGACCCGATGCGACCGGTGAGCGTCGTGGACGGCGTCACAAAGTACCCGAAGCGCTGGTCCTGCGGCAGCATCGACGTCCGCCACTGGCGCCGCGGGGCAATGCCGTTCGTTCCGCCCGTGACGTTCGCGTAGAAGTTCACCGCGGGTGACGGGAACGTCAGCAGCGACAACGCCGACGGCCCCGTGCGGCCGACGAGGTTCGCCGCCGTGAGTGCCGTCGCATCATCGTTCGCCATGCGCGCGTAGCGCGCGCGGAACAGCTGGATAATGTTTGGCAGGTTCACGCCCGGCGTCAGGATCGTGGTAGTGAACTGCGAGGAGGCCGGGGTCGCCGCGAGCTCCGCGATCGCGCTGTCGATGAGCGCCCGCACGACGGGCAGCGCCTCGGCACGAGGGACGTAGGTGGGCTCGGTGACGCCGAACGTCTGAATGGGAATCCGCTGGTAGGACTGCAGCGCCTCGCCTAACGACTCGCCCTTGAGGGCGTACGCGAGCGCGCGCATCCCCGACCGGGTGCCGGGATCGATCTCGCCGGCGACGGTCTCGGTCCCCGCGATCACCTCGTCCGCCGTGCGGACTGTTCGGTAGACCGAGGTGAACACGTTCTCCGCGATCCCTGTCCCCGGCGGAACGGAGCCCTGCTCCGCGTCGCTGATGGAGATGAGTGCCGCGCTCGTGGCCGAGAACTCGTCGGTGACGAGCCCCGCCATGTACGCGAAATTGCCGTACGAGCTCGCGAACCGGGCCTGCAGCCCCGTCGCGAGACCGATGACGCCGTCCGGATTGCCGGTGACCTGCGATTCCGTCGGTGAGTTGGGGTTGGAGAGGTCGAGGCTGCACGCCCCGAGCGAAACGAGCCAGGCGGTGGCAGCGGCCACCGCGCATCCTCTGATCATGCGCATTCGTGGTCTCTGCATTTCAGAAAGTGAAGCGCGCACTGATCGCCCAGACGCGCGGGATCGGGTAGCCACCGAAGTCGAAGCCACGATCCGCGGCGGTCGTCTGCACCGAGCCAATGCCGCCCGCGTTCGTGCCGAACAGGTTGATCTCCGGGTCGTACCCGCTGTAGTCGGTCCACACGATCAGGTTGCGCCCCGACACCGTAAGGTCGATGCCCTCGCGGAACACGCGCTTCACGGCCGGAAAGTCCAGCGTGTAGCTCGCGGACAGCTCGCGCAGCTTGATGAACGTCCCGTCCTCGATCCAGTACTCGAAGATGCCCTGCGTGCGCGAGTTGAACGTCGGCGGAAGCTTCCGCGGATCGCCGTAGGGCAGCAGCTCGCGCTCATACTCCTTCGAGTTGCTCGCGATGCCCGCGTTCTGGGCGCGCGTGGAGAGATTCATGATGTCGTTGCCGAACACGCCATCGAGGAGGAAGCGCACGTGCACCTTGCGCATGAGCGTGAACTCGTTGAGGAACGACGCCATCCAGTTCGGGTTCGGGTCGCCGATGACCGCGTTCAGTGAGTCGTTGCACGTACCGCCGGAGATGGCGCGGCGTTGGGCCAGCGTGGCGCCCATGTCCGCCGCCTGGTTGCTGCGGCGATAGCGACCTAACGAGTCGACCAGGAGCGCGCCGGTGGCGCAGTTGCGCGCCGCATACGAGCCGTAGAACACGCCGGCCGGCTCGCCCTCACGGATCCGGTTGGGGTAGCCACCCGCCGATTGGAAGTCGAGGATCTCGAGGTTGTCGACCAGGTTCTTGTTGGTCGTGTACGTGATCGTCGACAACCACTGGAAGTTGCGCTGGTCGAGGTTCGTCGTGCGGAGCAGGGCCTCGAATCCCTTGTTCGACATCGAGCCGATCGGCGCGAACTGCCGCGAGAAACCCGTGCTCGTAGGCAGCGGGCGGAAGAACAGGAGCCCCTCCACCAGACGGTCGTAGTACGTCGCCTCGACCCCCACGCGGCCGTTCACCAGCCCGAGCTCGGTCCCCACCTCCCACTCGCGCGCGCGCTCGTTCTTGAGGTTCGGATTGCCGAACGTCACGTCGTTCGCAAAGCCCGGACGCCCCGCGAACGGCGTCTGGGCATAGCTGATGTACTGCGAGTACGCGTTCACGATCCCCGGCTGACTCCCGGCCCAGCCTAACGCGCTGCGAATCCGCGCGCTGTTCAGGAGCCCGGACTGCTCCTCCATCACGACGTACGACGCGGAGAATTTCGGGAACGCCTGCCACCGCTCCGACGGCGCGAACGTGGACGAGGCATCGAGGCGGACGGCGGCGGTGACGAACAGACGGTCTCTCCAGCCCACCTCTTGCTGCCCGTAGAAGCCAAGCGTGCGGAGCTCGACTTCGTTCTGGCCAGCGTTGAAGATGGACCCGGCGCTCACCAGCTCCCCGAGCGGGGCGAGGCCGTTGGCCGTCGCCGACGTCGTGCGCACGTGCTGCGAGGTGAAGTTGAATCCGCCCGTTGTGCGCAGCTCGAAGTCACCCATCGGCGCCCAGTTGTAGCTGCCGACGGCATCCTGGTTGACGACCCGTGTGTCCTGGAACACCGACTGCGACCGGCCGGTTGCCAGCGGCGCCGTGCCCAGCACCGCGTTGCGCGGCACGAACTGCCGCTGCTCGAACCCCACGTTGTCGATGCCGATCGTGTAGTCGAGCAGAAGCCGCGGAATCGGCGTGTACGTCATCTTCCCCGAGCCGATGAACCGGTTGATCGTCTGCGGGTTGCGGATGCGATCGATCGCGAGCAGCGGGTTCGTCCCCAACGACGGCGGCAGCGGGTACACGCCGTTCACGGGCCGGAAGTCCACGTTCGTCGGAGCGAAGAACAGCGACCCCATGATGCCGTAATCGTTCTGCTCGCCGAACGCCTGCACCTGGTTCTCGGTCGTGATGTAGTTCGCGGTCACGTTGCCAATGAGCTGCGATGCGAGCTGCTGCTGCAGGTTCACGCGCCCGCCCATTCGCTTCGATGACGTCGTCTTCATGATGCCGTCGTCATCGGCATAGTTGCCGCTGATGTAATACCGCGTCTGGTCGTTTCCGCCCTCGATCGTCAGGTTGTGGTCCTGCGTCGAGGCGGTGTGGAAGATGTCGTCCTGATAGTTGAACCGGGACACGGGCAGCCCGTTCTCGTTGAACGGGTACAGGTTGAACGGCTGCTGCTCGCGCAGCTCGTTCTGCGCATAACGTGAGTTCAGCGTGAACCTTGGCTTCCCGATGGTGCCGCGCTTCGTGAAGATCTGCACCACGCCGTTGTTGGCGCGCGACCCGTAGAGCGCCGCCGCCGCCGCCCCGCGGATGACTTCGATCCGCTCGATGTCCGCCGGGTTGATGTCGGCCAGTCGATTCTGCGGATTCGATCGGATCCCGAGATCGGCGAGCTGCGCCGATCCGTTGTCGATGATCACGCCATCGACGATGTAGAGCGGATCCGAGCCCGAGATGAACGAGTTCGTGCCGCGGAGCCGCACCGAGATACCGCCGCCGCCCGGGCCGCCGGAGTTCTGGGTGATCTGCGCGCCAGGCACCTTCCCCTGGAGCGCCTGATCGACGGTCACCGCCTGCGCCTGGGAGATCACGGTGGAGTCGACCGACGCGACGCTCGTCCCGAGCTTTCGCTTCTCGGTCGGCGCCGCCGAGCCGGTCACGACGACCTCCGTCAGGTTGAGGGCGCTCGGCGCGATCACGATCTCGCCCACACTGACGCCCTCCGCCGTCACGGCGGCGACCTTCGACCCCGGCGAGAAGCCGATGCGTCGGACGACGAGCGTCCGCTGGCCGAGCGGAACGCCCGCGAGCGTGAAATCACCGTTGGCCCCAGTAATGGCGCCGAGTCTGGTGCCTTCGACGGAAACCTGGGCGTCGGGGACGCCTCGTCCGCCGGCTCCTTCGGTGACGCGGCCGCGAACCGTGCCCGTATTGGGCTGTGCGACGAGGAGGGTGGGTACTCCGCCGAGTGCGAGCGCAAGCACAAAGGCGCCGCGGCGAACAGAAATGTAGGCCATCCGTGGTCTCCGAGTCCGGGTTCTCCCCGCTCAGCAGTTGGGCCCTGCCGGGGATGCGGCGTTACAGGATAGTGTGCCGGTCAACTCCTAGCCAGTCACCAACTTCGCACGCACGCTCAGGCGGACGCGATGAAGATGACCGACGCCGGCTTGTCCAAGGTGGGATGGATCGGCTCGCGGACCGCGGTGAGCCGCAGGCCACTGCGGGCGATCAGGTCGACCCAGCTCTCGAGGGTTCGGAAGTACCACGGAGCCGGATCGGAGAAGTCGCTGCTGAACCCGGCCCATGATCCGGCGCGCCACCCATCCTTATAAGGTTGGTCGCCGCAGGCCATCACCGGGTGCAGCGTCTGCACGATGAGCGTGCCACCAGGCTCGAGAAGCGTGGGTGACGCCATGATCAGCTCGTCGACGGCGTCCTTGCCGATCAGCGCGAAGTTCGCGACCGCGACGTCGACCGTGAAATCGAGGCCGCCGCGGGCGATGTCCTCGTACGACGCGACGCGAAATTCCCCGGCGCCGGCGGCGCGTGCCTGATCGATGAGCGCGGGGATGGCGTCGACCCCAACGCTCCGCTTCACTCCCCGGTCGATCAGCGCGCGCGTGAGCCACCCCTCGCCGCACCCGATATCGAGCACGGACTGGGGTCGTCGTTCCATGACGGCATCGATGACGGCCTGATTGGTGACGAGCTTCCGGCTCTCGATCCGCTCCTCACGCACGGCGGCGGTCCACGGCGTGGCGTTGGTGTGCCACGAGTCGATGATCTTGGCGTCGCTGAGAGGATCCATCGGAATGCGCTCTGGTGAGTATGTCATTCCGAGCGGAGGCCGCAGGCCGGAGGCGAGGAATCGCCATCCTCCCGGCAGAGAGGCCTCCCGGTCGGGACGAGTGCGATTCCTCGCCTCCGCACCTTCGGTGCTCCGCTCGGAATGACAGTGCCCGGCGATTCCTCGACTGCGCCGCTTCGCGGCTCCGCTCGGAATGATCAGCGTTTGACGATCACCGTTTGAGCTGCCCGGCGTACCGTCGACTCATGGTGACCGGCTCCCCCGAACCACGAAGATACAAGCGGTAGCTCGAGTGCGACCACTCCTCGACCCGATCCACGTGCTCGAGGTTCACGATCGTCGACCGGTGCACGCGCGCGAACGCGTTCTCGGGCAGCCGCGCCAGCCAGTCGCGGAGCGACTTCCGCGCGCGATGCGTGCGGCCCGTCGCGAGCCGTACGATCGAGTAGTCCCCGCCCGACACGATCGCCACGATGTCCGCGACCTTCACGAACCCCATCCGGTCGTCGAGACGGAGGAACAGGCGGTCGTGGTAGTCGAGCCGCGCCGCGACGACCCGCGATGCGTCATCGTCGTTAGGCATTCCCAGCCGCTCGATAGCCCGTTTGAGCCGCGCCGGCGCGACGGGCTTGAGCAGATAGTCGAGCGCGTTCACCTCGAACGCCCGCACGGCGTACTGATCGAACGCCGTCACGAACACCACCGCCACCGACGGGTCGATCAGCGTCAGGAGCTCAAGGCCCGATTCGCCGCCGAGCTGGACGTCGAGAAACACCACATCCACATCGCATGTGCGGACGAGCTCCGCCGCCGTCCGCACGCTCTCCGCCTCGCCGACCACCCGCACCGCCGCGCCATGCGACTCCTCGAGCATCGCCCGCAGCTCTCGGCGCGCCAGCCGCTCGTCGTCGACGATGATCGCGGTGCGCACGAGGCGTCGGGCCGCGTCAGGCGGCGGATGGCTGACCCACGCGCGCCGGCAGCTCCACGAGCGCACGTACCCAACCCTGCTCATCGGTCAATTCGAACCGATGGCGGCCAGGGAACAGTCGAACGAGCCGCTCGCGGACGTTGCGAAGCCCGATCCCCGTTCCTCCGGACGCGTTCGGCGTGACCTCCGCCAGACCGGGGTCGCCCACACGACGCGATGCGCCGGACGGGGCCGGCGACAGCGACCCCGTGTTCCAGACTTCCACGCGAAGCGTGTCCCCCGAGACGCGCGCGTCGAGACGCACCCGCAGTGGACCGTCGCCGTTGTCGCGAGCGCCATGCTTGATGGCGTTCTCGAGCAGCGGGTGAATCAGAAACGCCGGGATCGCGCACGGCTCCGCTGCCGGCTCCACGTGCGTCTCGATGGCCAGCCGCTCCTCGAAGCGAATCTGCTCGATCGCGAGATACCCGCGGAGCGCATCCAGCTCCGCCGCGAGCGTCGTCGTCTGCAGCGCGCGCTCCACGAGCGCGTGCCGCAGGAACGCGGCGAGCTGCGTCACCATCTGCCGAGCCCTCGCACGGTCCTCGTCGATCATCGCCCTGAGTGACGTCAGCGCGTTGAACAGGAAGTGCGGGTTGAGCTGGTAGGCGAGCATCTGCAGCTGCGCTTCCTGGGCGAGACGTCTCGCCTCCATCGCCTCGCGCTCGCGCTCCTGCGCGCGTCGCCACACGAGCACGCCGAAGTACGCGGCGCTCCACATGAGAAACGCGAACACGAACTCGAGGATCGAGCGCGGCATCGTCGTCGGTTCGAGAAAGATCGCGAACGACGGCTGCAGCCCGATCCCCACCATGAGCGCCGCATGCGTGAAGTAGCCCGCGACGCCCATGGCGACCGACGCGACCAGTGCCACGATGGCGACCCGCCCGCTCACCTCGGGCTCCAGAACGATGCGCCGATACAGCCAGAGGAGGCCGAGGCTGAGCACGATCCCGACGACGGCGCGGAGCTCCTTGTTGATGAAGACCGCGACGCGCCGGCCCGGCTCCATCGAAGGCAGAAACGTCAGGAACAGGCTCGAGGCGTACGCACCCCAGCCGCCGACCTGCGCGATCCAGAACCACGCTCGTGACGAGAGTGCCCGCATGACGCCCAACTTACTTCTTCTTCATCTCCGTCATGAAGATCTTGTTGATGATCTTCCACTCGCCGTTCGTCTTGAGCAGCGACATGTAGTCGACGATGTAGGCGTCCGGGTAGTCGAGGACGATCTTTCCGATCGCGGCGTTGCCGGTGACGTCCACGCGCTCGATGCGGCGCTTGCGTGTGCCGGTCGCCTCGTCGGCCGCCGGCTTCCCGGGCGACCGCGCGATGTACTCCTCGCTCGTTCGCGTCGCCAGCGTGTCGGCGCTCGACCAGTAGAGCCGCGCGGCCGGGTGAAAGGCGAGGCGCATGTGCGCGGGATCGCCCGTCGCGTGGCCCTGGATGTAGTGCTCGAGCGTGGCGCGCACGGCGGCTTCGTCGGCGGTGGGCGCGGACATCCACGCTCCACCGGCACCGAGGGCGGCAGCCAGGGCAGCGTAGCGGACGTATCGCGGAACGGGTGACATGGGCGACATGGAGATGGCCTCCGGGTTCGGTGTTTTGCGTCTACGCAAAGACAACGATCGCAGATCGAGCGTCCGCGGAGAACGGTTTCTCGCCCAGTGGAGGACTTCCGCGCCAGGCGGCTGCAGCACGCGCCGAGCGGCACGCTGGCCGGGCCCGGCAGTAGGCCCCGGCGCCACCGTGCCCGGTTTCGCGTCTTTCCTCGCCGTTGCCAATATTCCAGTGCCAATTCTAGGGACCACTGCAGGAGCTTCGTTCAGAAGCGGGAGGAACGCATGACGTCGACGGCACATACCAATTCCGGCAGCCGGTCATCCGGCGCACGACTCAGCGGAACCGTCATACGACCAGGAGACGCGACCTACGATCAGGCGCGTCGGGTCTGGAACGGGATGATCGATTGCTCGCCACGAATGATCGTCCGCTGCAGCTCGACCGCGGACGTCGTGGCAGCGGTGAACTTCGCCCGCGAGGAGGGAATCGTGCTCGCCGTCCGTGGCGGTGGCCACAACGCGGCCGGACTCTCGACGTGCGATGATGGGCTCGTGATCGACCTGTCGCCGATGCGCGCGGTGACAGTCGATCCCGCGCGACGAACCGCGCGCGTCCAGGGCGGCGCCCTCTGGCGCGACGTCGACGCCGCCACGCACCCGCACGGCCTCGCGACGACGGGCGGTCTCATCTCGACCACGGGCGTCGGCGGTCTCACGTTAGGCGGCGGCCTCGGATGGATGATGCGGCAGCACGGGCTCGCCTGCGACAACGTCCTCAGCGTGGAGATCGTCACGGCCGACGGCCAGGTGCGCCGCGTCAGCGCGACGGAGAACCCTGACCTGTTCTGGGGCATCCGTGGCGGGGGCGGCAATTTTGGCGTCGTGACGACGTTCGAGTTCCGGCTGCATCCCATGAGCACGCTGTACGGCGGCATGCTCGTGTTCCCGGGCCCGCAGGCGCCGGAAGTGCTGCGCCGCTATCGGGATCTGGCCATGTCGGCCCCCGACGAGCTGACGCTGTTCACGGGGCTGATGACGTCCCCGGACGGTCATCCAATCAACGCGGTGTTCGTCGCGTATAACGGCCCCGCGAGCAAGGGCGAAGCGGCGATCAAGCCGCTGCGCGACCTCGGTCCCGTGGCCGATCAGGTAGCGGAGATGCCGTACCCGGCGCTGCAGTCGATGCTGGACGACGGGTTCCCGTCCGGGCTGCAGGTCTACTGGCGTTCCGACTTCCTCAAGGGCCTGCCGGATGGCGCGATCGACATGCTGGTCGACCGCTTCGCGTCGATCACCTCACCGCTGTCGGCGCTCCTCATCGAGCAGTTCGGTGGCGCCGTGGCACGTGTGCCGGCGGATGAGACGGCGTTCGCGCAGCGAAACGCGATGTTCAACCTCGCGGTGATCACCCGCTGGACGGATGCAGCGACGGCGTCCACGCACATCGACTGGGCGCGACAGACGAGCGCGGCCGCGCGCCCCTACACGTCCGGTGGCACGTACGTGAATTATCTGGGCGTGGAAGGCCAGGACCGCGTGCGCGCCGCGTACGGCGCCCAATACGACCGGCTGGTTGCGCTGAAGCAGAAGTACGACCCGGCGAACCTGTTCCGGATCAATCAGAACATCCAGCCGGCGCGTTAGGCGAGAGGCGGCCGCGGAGCGGCCGCGAACTGGGAGCTGGGAACTGGGAACTGGGAACTGAGGCTGCTTGCTGCTTGCAGCTGCTAGCCGCTCGCCGACGGCCGCATGCTGGTGCTGCTGGCTTCGCGCTGCTGACTCCGGGCCCGCTCCGCCATGGAGAGCGAGGTGCCACGACGTGGGCGGATGAGGAAGCGAACCGGGACGGGGAACTGGAAACTGGCGTGGCCATCAGTGGCTCGTGGCGGCTAGTGGCAGCAGCGAGCAGCTCGGAGCAGTAGCACGCGGCCGTCGGCGAGCGGCTAGCAGCTGCAAGCAGCAAGCAGCAAAGCAGCAAGCAGCAAGCAGCAAGCAGCCGCTGTTTCGGTTCCCGTCACTCGCTACCCGCTACCCGCTACCCGCCATTGGGGTAGCTTTGGGGTCTCACTCCGCCCCGAGGCCGTCCCATGCCGAATCGGCGCGTTCGTCATACGCTCCGCTCCGCATCTCCCCTCGCGTTCGCTCTGCTGGCGCCGGCTGCGTCGCTGCCCGCCCAGGCCGCCGCGACTGCCACGACACAGCCCACGGTTTTCCGCCGGCCGGCGACGCCACCGCCACCGTTCACTGGCGCCATCGACGCCAAGGCGCTCTCCGGGCTTCGCTACCGCAGCATCGGTCCGGCGCGCGGCGGGCGAGTCACCGCCGTCACCGGCGTGCCGGCTCAGCCATACACGTTCTACATGGGTTCGACCGGCGGCGGCGTCTGGAAGACCGTCGACGCCGGCCAGAGCTGGCTCAACGTCACCGACGGGCAGATCGGCGCCGGCTCCATGGGCGCGATCGACGTCTCGCTCTCCGACCCCAATACTGTCTACATCGGGACCGGCTCCGACGGCTACCGTTCGAACGTCTCCATCGGCGACGGCGTCTACAAATCCACGGACGCGGGCAAGACCTGGGCGCACGTCGGACTGCGCGACGTCGGCAACATCGGCGGCATTCGCGTCCACCCGTCCGATCCCAACACCGCGTTCGTCGCGGCCATCGGGAACCCGTTCAAGCCTAACGCCGATCGCGGGGTGTTCCGCACGAAGGACGGCGGCCGCACATGGCAGAAGGTGCTGTTCGTGTCCGACAGCACTGGCGCCGTGGACGTCGAGTTCCAGCCGGGAAGCCCGAACGTGCTGTTCGCCGCCATGTGGCGCGGCGAGCGCAAGCCGTGGACGATCATCTCGGGCGCGCGCGAAGGCGGCATCTACCGCAGCACGAACGGCGGCGACACCTGGACGAAGGTGACCGCCGGCCTCCCGAACGAGCTCGTCGGCAAGGCGAACATCGCTGTCACGAACGCAAACCCGAATCGCATCTACGTCCTCATCGAAGCAAAGCCCGGCAGTGGGCTCTACCGCTCCGATGACGGCGGGCAATCCTTCCAGGTCGCCAGCACGTTCGCGCAGATCATCACTCGGCCCTTCTACTACACCACCATCGCAGCCGACCAGAAGAACCCGGATGTCGTGTATGCGGGCTCCGAGGGATTCTTCCGCTCGCCCGACGCCGGCAAGACATGGCAGCCGATGCGGACACCGCACGGCGACAACCATGACATGTGGATCAATCCGAACAACTCGGACATCCTGATCCAGTCGAACGACGGCGGCGCGAACGTCTCCATCAACGGCGGCCGCACGTGGAGCACGCAGTACAATCAGCCGACGGCCGAGATCTACCAGGTCTACGTCGACAACCAGTTCCCGTATCGGCTGTACGGCGCGCAGCAGGACAACTCCACGCTCATTGTGCCAAGCCTGCCGACGTCAGCCGGTCGCCCCGATGATCCGATCCAGTCGTGGCAGGCGGGTCCGGGCTGCGAGACGGGGCCGATCATGCCGCACCCGACGAACGCGGACACGGTCTACGGATCGTGCAAGGGACAGTACTCGCGCATGAGCATGCGCACGGGTCAGGAGAAGCAGTATTGGGTCGGCGCCCAGTCGCTGTACGGCAACCCTGGCAAGGATCTCATCTTCCGCTTCCAGCGCGTGTCGCCGATGGAGGTTTCGCCGAACGATCCGCGCGTGATCTACTACGGCTCGCAGTACGTGCACCGCACGCGCGACGAAGG
>Ga0070668_100002139_pt1 | contig 14458 bp, 10 predicted proteins | sample KBSS43metaG_FD_64661 | JGI IMG/M metagenome (GOLD analysis project Ga0070668, IMG submission 64661) | Switchgrass rhizosphere microbial communities from Kellogg Biological Station, Michigan, USA - KBS S4-3 metaG | ecosystem: Host-associated > Plants > Roots > Rhizosphere > Soil ... | reverse complement strand
AACCCTTCATGGCGCCGATTTTAGTCACCGACATTAACAGCGCGGAGTTAATCAAACACGCCGCCAACTCTTTTCTCGCGCTCAAGATTTCTTATATCAACGCCGTTTCCGCGATCTGCGATGCGAGCGGTGCGGATGTCGAAAAAGTGGCGGATGGCATCGGGATGGATCGGCGAATTGGGCGGAATTTCCTCAATGCCGGGATCGGTTATGGCGGCTCCTGTTTTCCGAAAGACATCGCCGCCTTCATCATCATCAGCGAACAACTCGGCGTGCCGTTCAATCTGCTCAAGGAAGTCCAGCGCATCAATGCGGAACAAAAGGAGCGCTTTCTTAAAGTCGTGCGAGACGCGCTTTGGGTCCTGCGGGACAAGAAAATCGCCGTCTGGGGATTGACGTTTAAACCGGACACCGATGACATCCGGTCTTCGGTCGCAATTGACCTCGTCGCTGACATTTTGCGAGAGGGCGCGCAGGTGAGCGCTTACGATCCGAAAGGAATGGACAAAGCGCGGGAGATAAAAGCGATCTCGGGTGCTCGCCTAACGAGCTCGGCCCTGGAAGCGGCCGAAAATGCCGAGGCACTGATTATCGCGACGGAGTGGACGGAGTTTTGCAATGTGGACCTCAATACCCTGCGCGAGAAAATGCACACCCCGATGGTTTTTGACGGGCGAAATATTTTCGATCCAGAGACGATGCGGAAACTCGGGTTCCAATACACGTCAATCGGACGCCCGCTGGCAAAAGCAATCTAGGAACGAGCCGATTCCATTAGCGGAGTAGGAATGAAGTCCGGCCGCGCACTCGCTCTTGCCTGCCTCGAACGCTGGCGAAACGGGGCTGAGTTCGCTGACAAGACTGTTGCCGAAATTTTTTCGCGCAGCTCGCTTCGCACGGCGGATCGCGCTTTCGCCCTCGAGCTGTTCTATGGCGTCCTGCGCAATCTCAGTCTGCTTGATTTTTGGATCGGGCAACTGCGCCTCGCATCGCTGGATCCAGGCGCACGGGATCTTCTTCGACTCGGCATATACCAAATTTTGGTCATTGAGACGGCTGCACACGCCGCCGTTTACGAGACCGTAGCCCTCGCCCACCCGCGTGCGCGTGCCTTGATCAACGCAATCTTGCGGCGCGCGCTTCGTGAAAAGGATGCCCTAACGAGTCTGGCAGGCGCGCAGCCACCGGCCGTCCGTTTCTCTCTCCCCGAGTTTCTCTTTTCGAAATGGTCGACCCAATTCGGTGAAGAGGCTGCGCTCGAACTCGCTGCTTGGAACAACCGGCCGCCGCCAATTTATGCGCGCATCAACCAACTAAGGATGACGCCGGCGGACTTTCTCAAACAACACCGAGGCAGTTTTCTTCTTTCTGGCAGGACCAACTTTGTCGGTTTGCCCGATCCGACGCTGGCTCTGCGTAATGGGGATTGCTACGTCCAGGACCCAAGCACAGCGATTGCTTGCGAGCTTTTGCGGCCGGCGCCGGGCGAGAATGTGCTCGATGCCTGCGCTGCGCCAGGCGGCAAGGGAGCGTATTTGGCGGAGATGATGCAGAACGAGGGGAGGATTGTTCTCGTCGATTACCATGAGTCGCGCCTGAGCCGACTCCGCGAAAATCTCGTTAGGCTCGGGTTAACTAACGCGAGCACTCTGTTTTGCGACTGGGCAGATGGCGCTTCAGTCCAAGCGAGCGGCCTTGAAAAAGGCTCTTTCGATAAAATCCTCATCGACGCGCCCTGCACAAACACCGGCGTTATTAGGCGCCGGGTCGATGTTCGCTGGCGGCTCCAGCCAGGCGATTTTTTCCGCATGCCTCGACAGCAACTCGTCATTCTCGAAGCGGTTGCACCGCTCCTCAAACCCGGCGGTTCGTTAGTCTACAGCACTTGCAGTTTGGAACCGGAAGAGAACGAAGCCGTGGTCGCGGCTTTTCTCCAGCAGCATCCTCCCTTTCGCCAGACGACCGAGCAAACCTCGCTCCCCGTTCGCGACGGCTTCGATGGCGCCTACGCCGCGCGGCTGGAGTTGTAGCCGCTTCGCTGTGCGAAGCGCGGGTCTGGCCTGCCATGGCAGAATAACGTCGACACCCGCGTCGCGCACAGGCGACGGTTACAGCGGTTGCATCCCCAGATCGCAGTGGAATGATACCGACTTATGCAAGACGCCCGTTTCGACAAACTCGCTTCCCTTTTAGTCGATTATTCCACAACTCTTAAACGCAACGAAAAAGTCCTGATTGAATCATTCGATGCGCCCGAGGAAATGATCATCGCGCTCATCCGCGCGACGCGGAAGGCAGGCGCGGTTCCGTTTGTGCAGATGCAGCGCGCCCGGGTCAGCCGAGAACTCGCCCTCGAAATTGACGCGCGGCAGCTCGACGTGACAGCGGCGCAGGAACTCGCCCGAATGAAGAAGATGGATGCCTACATCGGGATACGCGGGAGTAACAACATCAGCGAGCTAAGCGATGTCCCGGTCGAACGAATGAAACTGATCGCCAAAAAATTGCGCCCGGTCCAGGACCACCGCGTTCAAAAAACGAAGTGGGTTGTGTTGCGCTGGCCAACCCCGGCGATGGCACAACAGGCCGGCATGAGCACGGAGGCTTTCGAGGATTTCTTTTTCAAGGTTTGCACGCTGGATTACCGAAAGCTGCAACCGGGCATGAAAGCGCTGAAGGCTCTCATGGAAAAAACGGATCGGGTGCAAATCAAAGGTCCGGGAACCGATCTGCGTTTCAGCATTAAAGGGATCTCGTCCATTATTTGCGGGGGCGATCGCAACATTCCTGATGGCGAAGTCTTCAGCTGTCCAGTCAAAGACTCCGTTGAAGGTCACGTCACCTTTAACGCGCCCAGTATTTATCAAAGCACGCCGTTCGATAACATCCGGCTCGATTTCCGCGACGGTAAAATTGTCGAGGCAACGAGCAATCAGCCCAAAAAGCTAAACGCGATCCTCGATTCCGATGCCGGCGCGCGCTACATCGGTGAGTTTTCGCTCGGCTGTAATCCCTACATCATGCAGCCAATGCGGGATATTCTCTTCGACGAAAAAATCGCCGGCTCTTTCCACTTTACACCTGGTCAGGCTTATCAGGAGGCAGACAACGGAAACCGCAGTCAGGTCCACTGGGATATGGTGTGCATCCAGCGCAAGGATTACGGTGGCGGCGAGATCTTCTTCGATGGCGAACTCGTGAGAAAAGACGGCGAGTTCCTGCCCAAATCGTTGCGCTCCCTTAACTGGACTCGGTTCAAATAAAAAACAAAGCCGGGATCGAACTTCGATCCCGGCTCAAGTTTCCAGACGTCCAGCCAACGACGGCGGAGCCGTAATTACATGCTGCCGGCGCCAGGGATGACCTGGAGCATCGCGAGATCAGATCCGTTCAGTTGCACGTTCTCGATGTGGAAAACAGGCGAGCTGTCAATCGAGCTCGGACCGGAGCCCGGCAATTGCATGAAGACATTCCGAGTCGAGGAGTTGAGCACAATCGCCGAGATTTCGAACAGCGGTGTGAATTCGATCGCCGCGATCTGGAAATGCGCGGTGAGATGCACGGAAGCTTGTTCCTGATGCGACGGCGTGACTTGGACCGGCGCGGCCCCGGATCCCGCAACCAGCTCAAGGCCGGAGATCGCAAAAGAAGGTGAAGTCAGAACGGCGGGCTTTTCCCGGCCTGAAGGAACCAAGCGAATGGTGCCAATAGTTCCACCAACAAGATCGATTCTCGCCACTTCGAAGGTTACCTGAAGATTCATCGGCGGCTGCGGATCCTGCGAAGGCGCCAATCGCATCGAGACCACCTTGGAGGTCGGTTTCAGAGCTAAGCCGCTCATCTTGAAGGTCGGCGTCAGTTGCATCGATGCGATCTCCAAGGAGAAAGTCAATTGAACGGCAGTGTGCATGCTGCCAGCTGGCTGTTGCACCGACATGGTCGGCGACGAGGATGCTGGGCGAAAGGCGGGAGCGGCGGGAGTAATGGTGGTTTCAGGCATTTTAAACGTTGGTGTTGGCTGTATTCGGACGGATTCGGACTCGGTGAAAAGGATCTTAGAAGCAAAAGAAGGAGTTTCAATTGAAGACTGCACAACCTCATGACCGGCGATCGGAACTGCCACAGAGTCTTCTGGTTCTATCAAAACAAGCTCCGATTCTGGTTCGGGTTTAGTCAGCTCCGACATGACGGGGGCGGGAGTAAATGCAGTGGTTAGTTGTGGAATTGGCTGGCCCTGACCGACCGGTTCTTCTTCGACCAGCGGTTCTTCATCAACCGGGGTCGGCGGCTCCGCAGCAGCAGTTTCATCCGTTCGTCGAGCTGCAACCAGAAAACCCATCTCGGCGAGTTCGGCAGGAATGTCGAATGGTGCTGGCGGCTCGACCGCTCGCGGCGGCTCAACTGCTTGTGGCGACTCCGTAAATAGCGGCGCCTCGACAACTGGCGGCGGCTCAGCTTTTGGCGGCTCTGCTGCCGCCGGCGGCCATACCTCTGATGGCTTAGCACTCGGCGTAGCGATCAATGATGTCGTTGGTCCAGGGGCGACAACGTCGGGCGTTGCAGGAGTCGCGAGCTCCTTTTCTTTCGCCACGGGCGGAGCCGGTGGCTCCTCAACAACGAGTGAAACTTCTTTCTTGTCGCGAAGTGGCGCTGTCTCGGACCTGGCGAGACTTCCTTCGGCTGGACTCTTTGCAACCAAGCCTGAGGCGAATCCAACGGGAGCCGCAGCTTCGTTAGGCGAAGTCGTTCTCGATTCGTCAACGCCGGGAGAAGAACCGCGCGCGGTAATCGCCCCAGTAGGAAGGACCGGTCCCCGCACGGACGGTTCGCTCGCTTGAAGGTTCAACGAAAACTTCGGTGGACCGGCTGAGATACTCCCGGGCGGAGTTTTGCGGTCCTTGTTCGTCGCGGCCTCTTCGTCTGAAAACGGTGGCTCGGTCAGCGGTGTTGCGGACTTGATAAGCGGAGTGGTGGATAAGCTGCGGCGAAATTGGTTCACAACTAGCCAAGCGAGAAGCAGGATTCCTGCCAGTAAGAATCCAGCAACCAAAAGCGTTCGTGGATTTAAAAAGCCATCGACGCGCTCGGAAAAAGTAGGTTCCGACCACGCGCGCACTTGCGCTGCTGCGGCCGTTGCTGCGGCCGAGGCGGCTGGATGGGTAACCGGAAGTGGAGTGCTCTTTGCCACCGTCAATGACGAGGAAGCGATCGTCGGTTGTACGATGGGCGCAGCCGATACCGCTGGAGTAGCCGCGGCGACCGCTACACTGCTCGCCGGAGTTTGAGCCGGAATCGAGGCGGGTGAAGTTGCTGCGGTGGATGTGATCGCAGCTGCCGTTGGCGCAGCTGTTGTTATCGCGGCCGTTCCCGCCACGGGCGCCGGGGTCTCGCCAACCGCTGAAACTTCTGGAGCTGGTAATGATCCGGCCTGTCCAAGGCGCATCGCCGGCGTTGGGCCTGTACCGGGTGGCGCTTCGGCTTGGGCCAACGTAGCCGTGGTCGGGCCAGCGTCACTCTCTTTCCGGCTCAACCAGCCCAAGTCATAGAATGGATCGGCGAAGATTATGTTGAGCGCCGGCGAATAGATCTTTCGGGCCGACGTCACCCAGTCTTTGGCCGGTTCCGGCCGGTTATGTTTGAATTCCCAAGCGGACTGCGCGTAATAGAGGGCCGGGGTGTCACCGGTGAATTTGAATTGATCCATCAACTGCTGCGCTTCGGTTTCCTTGCCCTGAAGCAGCAGAGTCATAAAAATGTTGTACTTTATCAGCTGAGCCGCCTGGTTTTTCTCCTCGCCTGGAGCGGTGGCGAACAGAGCCTCAAATCGCTCGCGGGCCTTGGCATAATCTCTCTTCTTGAAAGGGATCTGGGCGAGGTTGTATTGCGCCTCGCGGAATTTCGGATCGGCCGTGACCGCTTTCTTAAAGGCCGTCTCGGCCTCGTCGAGTTTCTTCTCCTCCATTAGGATCTCGCCGCGCAAATTCGCAAATGCTGGCTCGTTAGGCGAACCCTCTTCCGCCAGGTCAAGAAGCTTGGCCGCGCCGGCAAGATCACGCTGCTGAAACGCTCGCTCCGCTTTCTCGAAATTTGCCTTGGCATCGGACTTCATCCGTTCCGAGCGATCGGTCGAGGAGGTAATCTCAAGGGCAGCTCGGGATTCGCCAGCAGGCTTTTCCATCCACCCAATCTCGTAGAGCGACTCTGCGTAAAGTTTGTTGAGCGAGGGTGGATATTGCTTTTTCGCGGCGGTTAGCCATTCCTTCGCTTCCTTTTCGTTCCCGTGTTGAAAAGCGATCGCGGCGTTCGAGTAGTAAAGCGCTGGGCTGTCTTTCGCCTGCTCGAACTTATTCAACATCCAATCGACCGTGTTCTCCTTCCCCTGGCGAACGAAGGTAAGTAAAATCTTGTATTGGATGAGCTGGCCGGTTTCAGGCTGCATTTTCTCGGCCGGGCCAGCCATCAAGGTTTCGAATCGGTTGCGCGCCTGGGCCCAGTCCTTTCTTAGAAACGGGATTTCTGCGAGGTTAAAACTCGCATTCCAAAAATGCGGATCGAGGGAGATTGCCTTACGCAAAGCCACCTCCGCCTGGTCGAATTTGCCCTGGCGCATGAGGACCACTCCCCGCAGATTGAGCGATTCCGCCAAATCGGGCTGCCGGGCGTCGATCTGGTCCAAGGCTTTCAAAGCCTCGTCGTAGCGCTCTGCGTCAAAAGCACGGAAGGCCTTATCGTAAAATGATTCTAGCTCTGATTTCGTATGCGGCGCCGCTTGGACTGCCAAAGTCACCAAAAGGAGGGAAACTGTTGCGAATATTCGCATTTTCATGACAGGGCGCATCAAACCTCGGCTAGTTACGAAAAACAAGTTTATTTCTTGAGTCTCGTCGGCTGCGGCGACGGGGATGGCGTTGGTTTGCTCGGGCCAGCGGCAGTTGACCCACCCTTCTCGTTCCGGTGCCGAAATGGGTAAAGGACGAGGCCCCTCACTATATCCCCAAGGTTCTGGGGCCGCTCTAGCTCGGGTGCAGGGGAAGGGCTGGACGTCGTTGCGGCCACGACAGGACGAGGCGAAGGGACCGGCGTCGCAACTGCCGCACGTCCGCTCTTCCGCTTGGAGCGAGCGGAGTCCTCGCTCGTCAGAGAGGCTGACCCGGAATTTTTTCTGGTTCGACTGGAAGAAGGCTCGGTTGATCGCGATTCTTTCTCCTGCGCAATTGTCGCCGGGGTTGCGGTCGGCTTCGGCTCCTCCTTGGGTGGCGCCGTCGTGGCAACCTTTTCAGCGGTCGGACTCGGTTCCGTTTCGAGGGCTACTTGCCGGGGCGCGTCTGCTATCTCCTGCTTGCCCGACCAGCCCAACTCGCTAAGAGGCGCCGCAAAGGCCTCGTTCAGATCCTCTGGAAACAAATTCCGCGCATTCGCGACCCAGTTATTTCCCAACTTCGGGTTGCCATGCTGAAAAGCCCAAGCGGCCTGCCCGTAATAAAGTGCGGGGGTCTCATCCATCATTTTGAAATCATCCAATGCCTTTTGCGCCGGCCCGTCGCGCCCCTCTAAGAGCACCGTCAGAAAAATTTGATAGCGAATCAGTTGCTCCCAATGTCGTTGCTGCTTGCCCCCGGCAATCGCCCCCAGGAGTGCTTCGAGCTCTTTGCGGGCGGAATCATACTCGCGCTTCCGGAAAGGGATTTGCGTGAGGTTGAAGCGCGCTTCCAAAAACTGCGGATCCACGGCAACTGCCTTTTGCAAGGCTGTCTCGGCGGCACTCTCTTTTCCCTGCGCCAGAAAAATCTTCCCTCGTAAATTGAGCGATACGGCCTGATTCGACTCAGTTGCGTCGACTTGATCGAGCAACTGCAATCCAGCTTGGTAATCCCGCTGTCGATAAGCTTGTTCCGCCTTTGCAAAATTCTCCTGGGCTCGGCCCACCAGGTCCGCCCGCGATGCAACCTCAAGCGCCACGGGCACGGCACCTTCAGGCTTCTCCATCAACCCGACTTCGTAAAACGATTCGAGGAAAAGCTTGTAGAGCGTAGGAGAGAACGACTTTTCCGCTGCCTTCAATGCCGCCACCGCTTCCGGCTTTTGTTTGCGACGAAGTGCCACCGCAGCTTTGCCGCAATAGTAGGCTGGGCTGGTCGACGATGTTTGCAATCGATCCACAATTTCAACGGCTTTCTTTTCCCTCCCCTCGAGCAAATAGGTCAGCAAAATCTTGAATTGAATTAGATCGCCCGTCGTCCCCTGAGCTTGTTCGCTTTTTGCGTCGGCCAACGCCTCGAACCTGCGACGGGCTTCCGGCCAGTTCTTTCGCTGGAAAGGAACTTCGGCGAGATTGAAGCGCGCCTCCCAAAGCGAGGGCTCAAGTTCGTGCGCCTTCTGCAACGCCTTTTCCGCCAGGTCATATTCGCCCATCCGCATCAAGGCCACCCCGCGAAGATTTTTTGCAGCCGCCATATCCGGCTGGCGCGCGTCAATCGCATCGAGCTGTTTTAGCGCCTCGGAAACGTTCCCTCCGTTCAGCGCCTGCGCCGCTCCGGCGTACATCATCTCGAGTTCGGATTTCGTTGGCGCCACCACATTGGCTGCGACGGAACCGAGCCCCAGCAAAACAATCAGTGCGCCCTCGCAAGGTTTCATCGCCATCCCATCAAGCCTGTGTCCATCGCCGGTGGCAAGGTATATGAATCTTCAGCGACATGACAGATTGGGCAACCTGGCAACCGCGCGTCCGCGCTACACTTCTTTTCATTGTCCGGGAGGAAAAGATTCTTCTGATTCACAAGAAACGAGGTTTCGGCGCGGGCAAAATCAACGGACCCGGCGGCAAGGTGGATCCGGGTGAAACACCTTTAGAGTCGGCGTTGCGCGAAACGTTCGAAGAGCTCGGAATAAAACCACTCGGGACCGAAGCCCGCGGCGAATTGCACTTTCAATTCCGCGACGGCTTCAGTTTGCATTGCACCGTTTTTCTCGCCCACGATTTCGAGGGAGAACCGCAGGAAACCGACGAAGCGTTGCCGTTTTGGATTTCGCTCGATGCCATTCCCTACGACAAGATGTGGGCCGACGATCGCCATTGGCTTCCGCTCCTCATTCGCGGCGCACACTTTGCCGGTTATTTCGAATTTGATGGCGAACAGCTGCTCAGTCGGGAGATCATCGTTAGGGAAGTGTGATGTCTCTCTGTTCGTCTCGCGGCGAAGGGGATGACAAATTTCAGGACGCGCGCTCTACTGTCTTTTCCAGCGCGAGCGCGGCGCTCCCGATCATGCCGGCATCATTGCCTAACTTTGCCGGTACAATCGTTAGGCCTTGATGAAAGATCTTCATCGTCCGCTCTTCAATCACGCGCCGAATTGGGCCAAAGACATATTCGCCCGCCTGTCCCACCCCGCCGCCAATCACAATCCGGTCCGGATTCAAAAGCCAGACGATGTCACAGAGTGTGATTCCGATGTTGAATCCGACCTCTTCCCAGACTCGGTGCGCAACGGCGTCGCCCGCTTCAGCCGCTTTCTTCAGCGCGAGAGGCGAACACTCATCCAAGCTTTTCGTTAGGTCGGCGGCGCGATAAAGAGTTTGAGCGCGTTCTGAAATCTGCACATGGCCGACGTATTTCTCCAACGCGCCAAAGTTACCGTACTGTCCGGGCACGCCATTCGGATCGATCGTCATCTGCCCGATCTCGCCTGCGCCGAGATTACTGCCGCGATAGAGTTTTCCATCCAAAATCAGACCGCCACCGACGCCGGTGCCTAACGTCACACAAACAACGTTCACTCCTCCGCGCGCGGCCCCGCAAAGCCATTCTGCGTAGGTCATCGCTTTGGCGTCATTATCGATCGCAGCCGGCAGACCGGTCCATTCTTCGAGGAGAGCGGTAAGCGCAACATCCTCCCACCCCGGGACATTCGAGAGCTGCCACACGCGACCGTTGATGCTGTCGATCAATCCCGGCAAACCCGCGCCTATCGCCGCCACTTCGGGATGTTGGCCGCGTAGTTTCTCGATCGCCTCGCGAATCGCATTCAGCAGCGAATCGTGACCGAGGTAGTCAAGAGTCCGGATCGGTTCCAGGCGCGCGACGACCTCACCCTCTGCGACAACGCCCGGCTTAACCGTAGTGCCGCCAAAGTCGATCCCAATCGCCGTCTTGCCCATCGCGCGCCTTCTAACGATTCAAATTCGCGATAATGCGCAAACCTTCCAGCGTCAGATTCGGGTGCACCGCCTCGATCTCTGGCATTCGTGCAGCGATCAATCGGGCATAGCCACCAGTGGCAACGATTCGCGCCTTGCGGCGACCGAACGCCTCCTGGCTGATCCTGGCCAGGATTTCCCTAACGAGACCGCGATAACCAAAGACGGCCCCGGACATCATCGCTCCCTTCGTTGATCGCCCCACCGCACGCCGCGGCTCGGCGAGTGTCAGCTTGGGTAGCAACGCCGTTCTTTTGTACAGGTAATTGGTCATGGCTTCGAGGCCGGGAGCGATCACGCCCCCGATGTAGCAACGTTTCGCCGAGACGACATCGAACGTGACCGCCGTTCCGAAATCTACCACCACCGCTGGATATCCATAGAGCGCGACGACGGCCGCCGCATTGGCGAGTCGATCGGCCCCGATTGAATCTGGGTTGGGATAGTCCACCCCGACGCCAAGATTGCATTTTGCACCGACGAATTTCACCGGGACCTTCTCCGCGGCGCGGCGAATGACCGCGTCTTTTCTCGGCACAACCGACGAGACAACAATTTGCTCGACGCTTCGGCTGCGAAGCAACTTTCGCAGCGCAGTGGAGCTTAATCGCCTCGTCTCGATTCGGTGCGCCTTTCCGAGCTTGGCGGAAGAGGCAAACACCAGCTTGGTGAATGAATTGCTAATATCGATAAGGAGGTAATTTGCCTTCCGGTCAGTCGCGAGTCGCGGCATAACGGGCGCAACAAACACCGCCCCGCCATTTCACACAACCTTCGTGAAGCGTGGGATGCGTCCGAGGCTTGCTCCGTCGAAGCCGTACGCGTAGCCTCGGCGCGTGAGGAAATTGGTTCATCGTCCGCGCCGTCTGCGCCGCACCCGGGCTCTGCGCGACCTCGTCCGGGAAACGAGTCTCAGTGCGAACGATTTCATTCTCCCGTTTTTCGTTAACGAAAAGCTCAACACCCGCCGCCCGATCAACAGCATGCCGGGCGTCGACCAACTTGCGCCGCACGAAATAGCCGCCGAGGCCGCGCTCGCCTCCGCGGCCGGCGTGCAGGCTGTCATTCTCTTCGGCATTCCTAACGAAAAGGACGAACAGGCGTCCGGCGCTTATGCCGAGGATGGCGTCGTGCAAAAAGCGGTTCGTGCAATCAAGTCTGAATGCCCTGATCTGATCGTTATTACCGATGTCTGCCTGTGCGAATATATGAGCCACGGTCATTGCGGCGTCACCCGGATCGACGGCGACCATTTCCATGTTCTGAATGACGAAAGTGTTGCCCTCCTCGTTAAGACTTCGCTCTCACACGCCGCCGCCGGCGCGGACCTTGTCGCTCCGAGCGACATGATGGACGGCCGGATCGGTGCAATCCGCGAGGCGCTCGACGGCGCTGGCTATGACCAGACCGGCATCATGAGTTATGCCGCAAAATTTGCCTCCGCCTTGTACGGACCCTTCCGCGAAGCAGCGGAAAGTCCGCCACAATTTGGCGATCGACGCAGTTATCAGATGGATCCGGCCAACGCCAACGAAGCGCTCCGCGAGGCCGCGCTCGATGTCGCGGAAGGCGCAGACATCATCCTCGTCAAACCCGCCCTGCCTTATCTGGACATTCTTTGGCGAGTCCGTGAGCGTTTTGGCCTAACGACTGCCGTGTACCACGTCAGCGGTGAATACGCCATGGTCAAGGCCGCGGCGGAGCGTGGTTGGCTCGATGAACGCCAGATCGTCTTGGAAATCATGACTGGCTTGAAGCGCGCCGGCGCCGATCTCATCGTCACTTATTGGGCGCGGGAGCTGGCGGAATGGACGCGTCGTTAGGCCAGGCGGGGCTGGAGGGACGATCCGCCTCAGGCGGATGTCGTCCGAGTTTCAAAGATGCACACACGGACGGCACAGAGGCCATCCCTCCAAATCACCGCGGGGAAACGGCGAATCATCTCGAACTAAAACGCCTCGCGCTTCTTTGGGCCCAGGAAAACCGGTATCCGATCGCCGCGCTCGAAGTTTCCCTTCCACAATGCCGCTATCGAGCTGATGTGGCCGCCTATCGACCGGAGAAAAACGGGGCGCTCGGCCACACTGCCGTCTTCGAGTGCAAACAATCCGCGCCTGATCTGCGCCGCGATGATTGTCGCAGCGCCCAAACGCTGGCTCGACTGGACTCCCTTGGACGACGCCGCCAGATTCTCGAGAGATGTTTGCGCATCCATTATCCGACCTTGCGGACTGGCGAATCTCTCTTTCCCGAGTGGGACGCACACGATTTCGGGTCGATCGAGCATCGCGGTTACCGTCGGGTCATGCGCGAGCTGGCAGCGTTGCAGATTCAACTGCGCGACGGCCGTAAATTCGAAAAACTTTCACGCTACGGTTGCGCCAATCTTTTCTTTCTCGTCGTGCCCAACGATCTCCACCGCCAACCGGAGCCGCCTCTCGGCTGGGGCCTCCTTGTCGCACATGAGGGCACGCTCAAGTTGCAGCGCAAACCTGCCTGGCACGAGAGTCCAGAAGTCATTCGCTTGCGAGTTCTGCAAAAAATTGCGGCGGCGGGGACCCGTCAGTTGAATCGAAAACTGGGAGTCATTCCGGCACCCATCATGTTTCAGCATTGATCGCCAACTGAGATAACCGCGACCGCTCGAGCGGGATACCTGATCTTTTGGACGGGTCGAAATTCTGTTTTAGATTGTCGGCGTAATGATCTCGATTCGCGCACGTGGTGCGGAGCGGATTGTCGGTCCGCCGTCTCAGGCGTTCTGTTTGCGTTACCGCGTTTCTGCGAAACGCAAGAAAACTCGGACCAATTGGTACGCGGTTCGCTGTGGTTGGAATTCTCCATCTCCCGATGAAACCCAATTACGAAGTTGAATTGGCGAACCGGTTGTCTCGTTACGACAACTTAAATCGACGCGCCAGCTCGTTCCCGCGGATCGCATTCGAATTTCAAGCTCCGCGTGGAGGCGACTTCAATCATGGAGGCGGACGACCGAATCGCCCTCGAGGTTTCACCCAGCTCGCCCGCGAGGTGTTCTGCCGCGACACGCGGCGTACTTTTGGGATAGAAACCGTTTTAATTAGTACCATCACGCTCGCTACAGCGTGGCAGATTGCCGACATGATTCGCGAGGTTTTCGTGGTCCTGAAAAACGGCGGGATCTACTAGTCTGCTCCCGCCAGGCAGCGCAAGACTGCGACTAAACCGCGCCCTCTACCTCGGTCGTCCCAGGTTGCCTAACGAGAAATTCGTCGCGATAACGGGGCGTTTCTTCAGGCGCGAAGCCGTGCCGCATGATGTTTTCGGTGACGATTCGCGGAATCAAAAATTGCAGCAGGTAATCGCCCCCGCCCGCTTTGGTTCCGCCGCCGCTCATCTTGAATCCACCGAAGGGATGCCGACCCACGACAGCCCCGGTGCAGGAACGATTGATGTAAACATTTCCCGCTTCCAGCTCCGCCTTCATGCGATGAATGTTCGCCGGGCTGCGCGAGAAAAATCCCGCGGTTAGCGCGTAGTCTGTGCTGTTCGCGACTTCGACCGCTTCGTCGAGATCACGCACCTTGATCACACTCAAAACCGGACCAAAAATTTCTTCGCGCGCGATCCGGGCCGTCGGTTTCACGTTTGTGAAAATGGTCGGCGGAATGAAGTAACCGTCCTTGGGTATATCCTTCGCCTGATAGGCGAGCGTCGCTTCTTTCTTACCGGCTTCAATCATCTCCAGGATGCGCTTGTAAGCGCGCTCGTCGATCACCGGGCCGACTGTGATTCCCGGATTCTCGGGATTACCAACTTTCAAACTCGCCGCGGCGGCGAGCAAGCGCTCGATCACCCGATCGTAATTCTCTTCGAGCACAATCATGCGTGAGAGCGCGGAGCATTTCTGTCCCTGATAACCAAAAGCGGAGTAAATCGAATCGACGATTGTCTCATCGAGGTCGGCATCGGAATCGACGATGATGGCGTTCTTGCCGCCCATTTCGCAAACGACGCGTTTTAGCTCGCGCTGGCCGGGACGGGTCTTGCCGGCAGACTCCCAAATACGCAGCCCGACTTCGCGCGAACCGGTGAAGGCAATCATTACGACCTCGGGATGATCGACCAGGTGCTGTCCGATGACCGAGCCGTGACCCGGCAGATAGTTAAGAACACCTCGGGGAACACCGGCTTCTTCGAACATCTCCATTAGGAGAGCCCCGGTCACCGACGATGGCTCTGCCGGCTTCATGATGACCGTGTTGCCGGTCACAATCGC
>Ga0070668_100002138_pt1 | contig 14459 bp, 14 predicted proteins | sample KBSS43metaG_FD_64661 | JGI IMG/M metagenome (GOLD analysis project Ga0070668, IMG submission 64661) | Switchgrass rhizosphere microbial communities from Kellogg Biological Station, Michigan, USA - KBS S4-3 metaG | ecosystem: Host-associated > Plants > Roots > Rhizosphere > Soil ... | reverse complement strand
CCGATCGCCATGATGTTGACGTCGTTGTCCACCACGGCCGGGCAGCCGTGCTCGCGGGCCAGCAGCTCGCGCACGGGATAGCGATCCCAGCCCGGCATGATCGGCGGCGAGACAGGCACGCCGTCGCGGAAGCTGACCGGGCCGGGCACGCCGATCCCGACCGCGTCCAGCCGCTCGTACGCCCCGTCCGTACGCGCCTTGGCCAGCAACTCGTTGACCCGCTGCAGTATCGCCTTGGGGCCGGAGCGGATGTCGGCCGCCTCCCGGTAGGCCGCCACCGGCTCGAGCCGGCCGTTCGTCACCTCGATGTCGATCGAGCTGGCTCCCAGGTCGACCGCCGCGAACCGGAGCCGCGGATGCAACTCGACCAGCGTCGACCGCCGGCCGCCACGCGACGCGGCCATCCCGGCCTCAGCGATCAGGCCGGCGCCGACCAGGCGCTCCACCTCGGCGAGCAGGCGCGGGCGAGTCAGCTCCAGCCGGTCGCCGAGCTCGGCGCGGGACACCGGTCCTTCGTCCCGCAGCAGGCGCAGGATCCGCAGATGGGGAGCATCGGCCACGTGCACGAACAACCTCCGGAGGCGCTTTACACCGCAGTAACCGCGCGGTGTTGTGACCGTCACAGTAGGCGCGTTCCGGTCCCGGAGTCCATACCTTCTTGAAGATCTACACCAACTTTTGTCGCTCCAAGCAAAAGTAAGCATCGTTGCCGGTAGCCAACCTGCTTCCCACCCGCCCGCCGAGCCCCCTCCAAGCCCCACCCGATTCGATTTCCGCCACCCCTGGCACGCGCGACTTCCCGCCAAGCAGCCCCACAACAGCGTGGGACATTTCGCCAATCACCCCACCACAACTCCCACCCACCGAACGCCTGCACAAACCCGCCACCCACCGCACAACCCAGCACCTCGCGACTGTCGTGGCGATGACGGGCACCCACCGCGGACGGGGCTGTCCGACAGCCGGCGCACCGACCGCCGTGGGAGGGCGGTCGACAGCTCGCGGGTGGAGAGGGCAGACCGAGAAGACTCAATTCCACCGTTCTCCGGACACTCTTCCCCGTGGACGGCACGGGGAACGGCCGCGCCTTGCTCCACTAACGGCCGCGGAGAGAGGCGCGGCTGCGGAAGGGGCGCGCGGCTGCGGCTGCGGAAAGGGGGCGACCGCGGGAAGGATGCGCCGTGCCCGAAGCAGCACGCGACGCGGAAAGCATGCGGCGCACCCGAAGCAGCACGCGGCGCGGGAAACAGGCGGCGTGCCCGACGCAGGACCCGGCCGCAGGAAGAACACAGCCATGGAGAACACGCCGCGGGAAGGACACCGCCGCGCCCGGAGCTGGGCGCGGCCGCGGGGAGGATTTGGGGTTCAGCCGGTGCTGAGGCCGTGCTCGCTGCCCTTCTTGAGCTTGCGGTCGTCGCGTAGCTGCAGGAACGGCTCGTCGGACGGGTCGTGGCCGGCGGCGATGGCGCGGCCGCGTTCGAGTTCGGCGTCGAGTTCGGCGCCGAGGAGGATGGCGATGTTGGAGATCCACAGCCAGACCAGGAATGCGATGACGCCGCCGAGCGCACCGTAGGTCTTGCCGTAGTTGGCGAATGTGGCCAGGTAGATGGCGAAGGCGCCGGACGCGATGATCCAGAGCAGGACGGCGAAGAAGCCGCCGGGGCTGATCCAGCGGAAGCCGCCGGTCTTGGCGTTCGGCGACGCCCAGTACAGGATCGCGAACATCAGGCTCACCAGCACCACCAGGACGGGCCACTTGGCGATGTTCCACACGGTCACGGCGACCCCGCCGAGACCGACCTTTTCGCCGACCACCTGGGCCAGGTCGCCGGTGAAGACGACGATGAAGACCGAGACGATCAGCATCAGCCCGATCACCGCGGTGACACCCACCCGGATCGGCAGCGTCTTCCAGATCGGCCGGCCCTCGGGGACGTCGTAGACCGCGTTCGACGCGCGCATGAAGGCGGCGATGTATCCGGACGCCGACCAGAAGGCCAGCACAATACCGACGATGGCCGCGAAGCTCGCCGTGCCGGGGTCCTTGACCTGATTGAGGACGGTCTTGACCAGGCTTTCGATCTGGTCGTTGGTGGTCAGCTCGTTGAGCGTGTCCTGCACCGTCCGCTGCCCGTCCGAGCTGAGCAGGCCGAGCACGGAGACCAGGACCAGCGCGCCCGGAAAGATCGACAGCACGCCGTAGTAGGTGAGCGCGGCCGCCCAGTCGGTGATGTTGTCCTCGGAGAACTGTTTGAACGTGCGCCGCAGCGCGGCGAAGATGCCCTTGCCACGCAGCTGCGCCGGACTGTCCGGGCCGGCGTCGGGCGGCACGGTGGACAGGTCGGTCTCCCGGTCGGCGCCGGTCTTGGTGGTCGCCGCGGAGTCCAGGTCGTAGTCTTCTTTTCCCTTGGCGTGGGCGCCCGAAGCGTCAGCGGCGGCGGACGCGTCGTCGTGGCTCTTGTGGCGGAGCAGCTTCATCGCGGGTCCCCTCGGTGTCTTCCTCCGGTCGCCGGTCCGCACCCTCGCCTCCCCGCTTGCCACGTGCGGATTCGACCGAAATCTGTGATGCCCGGCAAGGAAGGCCCTTAACCGTCTTCGGCCGTGCCGCGCTCGGGAATCCTGCGGCCGTCACCGGCAGAGCATCTTGCCCATCCGGCGGCCCGCCACGGTCAGGCCGATCCCGAACATGGCCAGCAGGTAGGCCACGTCGATCAGCTGGGACCAGCCGGCCGTGCCGATGCTGAGGCCGCGGATCAGGTCGACCGAGCGATACAGCGGGCTGGCCTCGACCACCCAACGCAGGGCCGCGGGATAGGCCGTCGGCGGCACGAAGGTGCCGGAGAACAGGAAGAGCGCGAACTGGCCCGAGGCGATCAGGTCGAAATCCTGCCAGCTGCGCATCAGCGTCGAGATGGACATGCCCAGGGCGCCGAAGGCGAAGCCGACCAGAACCGTCGCGGGCAGCATGGCCAGTGCCCGCGGCAGCGTGGTCAGGCCCATCGCCGTCATGATCACGAGGAAGGCGGCCGAGTAGATGAACCCGCGGATCATGGCCCAGGCCAGCTCGCCCAGGGCGATCTCGATCGGGCGGACCGGGGTGGCGAGGATGCCCTCGTACAGCCGGATGAATTTCATCTTGCCGAAGAAATTGAACGTGGTCTCGGACAGCGCACCGGTCATCGCCGACGCCGCCAGCATCGCCGGGGCCACGAACTCCTCGTAGCCGACCAGCCGCCCGCCGGGCAGCGGGATCTCGCCGATCAGCGACCCCACACCCAACCCGATCGAGAACAGATAGAGCACCGGCTCCAGGAAGCCGGAAACCACGACCACCCAGTACGCCGAGCGCAGGCTCGCGAAGTTGCGCTCGGTGACCGAGGCCGCCCGCCGGCCCGCCCCCTCGAACGAGATCAGCCGCGGCAGAACCAGCGTCACCACGATGCGCCTCCAGAACGGGACATGTCAGATCACCAACCGCCGGCGGAACCGGTACAGCGCAAGCCACCAGCCCGCCGCGCACCACGCCAGCAGGTAGAGCACCTGGGCGAGGCCGAGCCAGCCGGGGCCGGTGCCGAGCATGGCGGACCGGCTGAGGTCCACGCCGTGCCAGAGCGGCAGCGCGTAGGCCACCCAGCGCAGCACCACCGGCAGCGACTCGACGGGAAAGAACACCCCGGAGAACAGCGACATCGGCAGCACCGCGAACCGGAGCAGGATGATCAGATAGCTGTCGCTGGTGATGCTGGCGGCGTAGGCCGCGGTGGGCGCGGCCACCGCGAAGCCGACCAGCAGCGCGACCAGCAGGGTCAGCGGCGCCCACCACGAATGCACCGCGCCGAACAGGACGGCGACGGCCAGGAACGCCGTCGTGCTGAGCAGGATGCGGAACATCATGAAGGCGAGATGACCGCCGAGGATGTCGGCGACCCGCAACGGGGCCGCCGCCTGGGCGAAGTAGACCTTCCACCACTCGAAGTAACCCATCACCGGCCAGGTCGCCTCGCCGATCGCCGCCTGCATCGCGGTCGACGCGATCAGACCGGGCACGATCCAGTCGAGATAGGGCACGCCGTCGACGCCGCCCGCCACATATGCCCCCACGCCGACCCCGAAGCCGAGCAACGTGAGCAGCGGCAGCACCAGCGTGGACAGCGCACTCGCCCGCCATGTGCGCCGGTAGTTGACCAGGTGAAACTCGAAGACGTAGACACCGGGAACCGCCATCAGTCGTCCACCAGCGTCCGGCCGGTCAGGTGCAGGAAGACGTCCTCCAGGCTGCTGCGCCGGACCAGCACGCCGGCCGGGCTCAGTGACCGTCGCTGGACCTCGGCCACGGCCTCGTCGCCGTCCTCGACATAGAGCAGGATCCGGTCGGGCAGCACCTCGAGGCGCTCGCCCAGGCCGGCGAGCTTTTCCGCATAGGCCTCCTGGCCCTCGGCGTTGAACCGCAACTCGACCACCTCGCGGGTGGAATGCTGCTCGATCAGGGCGCGCGGCGAGCCCTCGGCGACGATCCGGCCGCCATCCATCACCACGAGCCGGTCGCACAGCTGCTCCGCCTCATCCATGTAGTGGGTGGTGAGCACCAGCGTCACGCCCTGCTGCTTGAGCCGGAACAACCGCTCCCACACCAGATGCCGTGCCTGCGGGTCGAGGCCCGTGGTGGGCTCGTCGAGCAGCACCATCTCGGGCTCGTTGACCAGCGCGCGGGCGATCGTGAGCCGCCTTTTCATGCCGCCGGACAGCGGCTCGACCTTGCTCGTCGCGCGCTCGCCGAGCTGCACGAAATCGAGCAACTCGTCGGCCCGGCGGCGGGCCACCTTGCGCGGGATGCCGAAGAACCGGGCGTAGGTCGTCAGGTTTTCCCGCACGGTCAGCTCTAGGTCGAGATTGTCGAGCTGTGGGCAGACGCCGAGCTTGGCCCGGATGCGCGGGCCGTCGCGCCGGGGATCGAGGCCGAGGATGCGCAGCAGCCCCGCGGACGGCGGCGACACGCACCCGATCATGCGCATGGTCGAGCTCTTGCCGGCCCCGTTGGGCCCGAGGAAGCCGAACGCCTCGCCGCGCCGCACGTCCACGTCGATGCCGTCGACCGCGGTGAAGTCGCCGAATCGCTTGATCAGGCCGCGCGCGTGGATCAGCGGAAGGTCGTCGGCCCCTCTTGAGGGCGGTTGGATGGCCACGTCAACGACCCTAGGCCGGGGGTGTGACAGAAACCGGCCGAAGATCAGTCCGCCGGGGCCGTCGCCGACTGCGCCGCGGTGACCAGCTCATCGGTCAGCTCCAGCACCGCGGGCAGGCCCACCGGCGTACCCGAGTCGTAGCGGACCGCCCAGCTCAGCCCGTTCTGCCCGGGCACCCGCCGGCCCACCACCCGGACCCCGCCCGCCGGCATGGCGTGGTGCGAGGTGTAGGCCACCGACCGGGTCACCCTGGTGCGTACCTGATCGGGCAGCTCACCCGGCTCCAGCAGCAGGAACACCGCGACCGGCCCGTCCACCAGCACCGTGTACGCCGGCCGCTGCTCGGCCACCTCGGCCGGCGTGATCCGCAGTTCCCGCCCCGACCAGGCCGCCTTGTGGATCTCGTGCCAGCCGAGCCGCTTGCCGTCCGGCAGCCACAGCCCCTGGTTGGTGGCGACCAGCGCCTGCTCGGGCTCGACCGCCGCCCAGGTCAGCACCCGCTCGTCCGGGCCGAGGGCAGGGCGCAGCGAGGCCGGCAGCTTCGGCCGCCGTCGAAGGAAGTTCACAGTCCACCTGCCGCCTGTTCGCGCAGGGCACGCGCCTGCTGTTCGAGCGAGAAGAGTTCGCCGGCCAAGGCCAGGTATTCATCCTTGTGGGCGACCGGGTTGATCCGCTGCACCTTGGACTTGAGATCACGGATCCGGGTGGTGACCGAACCGACCTGCAGCCGGGCGAGGGTGATCTGCACATAGCGCGGGTCGACCGCGCCGTCCACGTGCAGCGGCTCGACGGCCAGCTCGGAGATCAGCCCCTGACCGGCCAGGTCGGCGCAGCTGTCGCGCACCTTTTCGATCCACACCACGCCGCCGGCCGAGACCGAGGTCGCGCCGCCCGCCTCCGCGATCGCGGCCCGGATCGCCTGATAGACGCCGTCGCCGTAATTTTCCGGGCCGACCACGTCGAACATCGGCCCGGCCAGCACCGGCTCCTGCAGGGCCAGCTTGAGCGACTCGCGTTCGACCAGCCGCTGCGGGCTGCCGGACGGCTGGGCGGGCACCCGCGGGCCACCGGCGGCCTCCTCCGTACCGCGCAGCGCCTGATTGACCGCACGCTGCACCGGTTCGAGATCCATCCCGAGGTCGCCGGCCAGCTTCCGGGCGTACTCGGGCCGCTTCTCCCGGTCTTTGATCTTGGCGACCAGTGGTGCGGCGCGGCGCATCGCCTCGACCCGCCCCTCGACCGTGTCGAGATCGAACTTGGCCAGGGTCTGCCGCAACGCGAAATCGACCAGCGGTTCCCGCCCGGCGATCATGTCGCGGACCGCCAGATCCCCGCGGGCCAGGCGCAGCTCGCACGGGTCCATGTTGTCCGGGCTCACCGCGATGAACGTACGCCCGACGAAGCGCTGATCCTCCTCGAACGCGCGCAGCGCCGCCTTCTGCCCGGCCGCGTCCCCGTCGAACGTGTAGATGATCTCGCCGGTGAAGCTGTCGCTGTCCATCAGCAGCCGCCGCAGCACGCCGATGTGGTCGACGCCGAACGCCGTGCCGCAGGTCGCCACCGCGGTCGGCTCACCGGCCTCGTGACAGGCCATCACGTCGGTGTAACCCTCCACGATGACCGCCCGGCCGCGCTTGGCGATCTCTCGCTTCGCGAAGTCGATGCCGTAGAGCACGTGCGACTTCTTGTAGAGCGGCGACTCCGGCGTGTTCAGGTATTTCGGGCCGTCGTCGTCCTCGAAGAGCTTGCGCGCGCCGAAGCCGATCACGTCGCCGGAGAGGTCGCGGATCGGCCAGAGCAGCCGGCGGCGGAACCGGTCGATCAGCGAGCCGGAGCGGGCCGGCTTGGTCAGGCCGGCGGTGTTCAACTCCTCCGCCGTGTAGCCCTTCTGCCGCAGGTGCTTGGCCAATGCGTCCCAGGAGTCGGGGGCGAAACCACAGCCGTACCGCAGCGCCGCGTCCCGGCCGAAGCCGCGCTGGGCGAGGAACTCGCGGGCCTTGCGCGCGCCCGGCGTGCCGAGCTGGTCACGGTAGAACTCGGCGGCGTCGGCATGCGCGGCGAGCAGCCGCTGCCGTTGCCCGGCCTGCGGGCGCGGCCCGGCCGAGGGCGAATTGTCGGTCTCATACCGCAGCTGGAGGCCGGCGCGCGAGGCCAGCCGCTCCAGCGACTCGACGAACGACAGGTGCTCGGCGTCCATCAGGAACTTGATCGCGTCGCCGCCCTGCCCACACCCGTGACAGAAATAGACATTTCGGGCGGGTGCCACGGTGAACGACGGGGTCTTCTCGTCGTGGAACGGGCACAGGCCCTTCAGGTTGCCGCCGCCCGCGGGCCGCAGCGTCACCGACTCGCTGATGATGTCGGCGATCGACGTCCGGTCCCGGACCAGCGCGATGTCCTCGTCCTTGACCCTGCCCGCCACGGCATACATCCTGCCTCGCCCTAGGTACGCGCCGCCACCAGGGTCCGGTGCCAGGACACGGCCGCCGGATCGGTGAGCGAAGCGACCTGGTCGACCACCACGCGCAACGCCGCGGCGTCACTGTCCGCCGCATCGAACAGCGGGCGGAAGACCGCGTCCAACCTCTCCGGCGTACGCAGGAGCGCCTCCACCAGCTCGATCAGGATCGTGCGCTGCTCCTCGTACCAGTCCTCGGCCGCCCTCGTACGCATCACGTAGCGCAACGCCATGCCCTTGAGCAGCGCGCACTGGTTACGCACCGAGCGCGGCACGACCAGGTCCGCGTCGTACCGGCGTACCGGCTCGGTGCCGTGCCGGCTGTGCGTGGCGCCGACCGCGGAGGCGACGAACCGGCCGGTCAGCACGCTGGTCATCCGTTTGAGCGCGATCTGGGCGCGGTAGCTGCCGTCGTACTCGGCGACGTCCGCCACCACCGGGTCGGCGAGCAACTGGTCGAGCGCTGCGCCGAGGGCGTCGGCCGGTTCGTCGGAGTAGGTGGCGGCGACGTCGACGCAGAGTTCGGCCCGCTCGGCCGGGTCGAGCAGGAGCCGCCGCAGGGACAGGTAGCCGCCGTGCACGCCGTCCTCCACGTCGTGCACCGAGTAGGCCACGTCGTCCGCCCAGTCCATCACCTGAGCCTCCAGGCAGCGCCGCTCCCCCACGCCCGGCGGCCGGAGCCAGTCGAAGACCGGCAGGTCGTCGGCGTAGACCCCGAACTTGCGTCGGCCGGGCTGCCGGGGCCACGGGTATTTGCAGCTGGCGTCGAGCGAGGCCCGGGTGAGGTTGAGGCCGGCGCCGGGCACCTTGGCCTCGAGCCGGGTCAGCACCCGCAGCGTCTGCGCGTTGCCCTCGAAGCCACCGCAGGCCTGCGCGACCTGGTCGAGGGCGTGTTCGCCGTTGTGCCCGAACGGCGGATGGCCCAGGTCGTGGGCGAGTCCGGCCACGTCGACCACGTCCGGGTCACAGCCGAGCCGTTCGCCCATCTCCCGGGAGATCTGGGCGACTTCGAGCGAGTGCGTCAAACGCGTACGGAGGAAGTCGTCCGATCCCGCGGTGTGCACCTGGGTCTTGGCCGCCAGCCGGCGAAAGCCGGCCGAGTGCAGCACCCGGGCCCGGTCCCGCTGGAAAGGCGTACGCCCATAGCCGCTGTCCTTGGTGGGTTCGGTGATCCACCGCTGGGCGTCGAACGCCGTCATGATCTCAGCGTAGGCGCACCTGGCCGGGGAATGGCGCCTAGCGGGATTTCGAGGAGAGCACGCAGAATTCGTTGCCCTCCGGGTCGGCGAGCACTACCCAGCTCACGTCCCGCTGGCCGATGTCGGCCAGCCGGGCGCCCATGTCGACGAGGCGTTCCACCTCGGCCTCCTGGTCGTCCGGGCGCAGGTCGATGTGCAGCCGGTTTTTCACCGTCTTGGGGCCGGCGACGACGGTGAACAGCAGTCCGGGCATCTCGTGCCGGCTCCGGCGGATCTCCACCTCGTCGGGTTTCTCGTGCACGATCACGTAACCGAGCGCCTCCGCCCACCAGCGAGCCAGCCGCGCCGGGTCCTCCGCGTCCACGACGATCTGCTCCCACCGGCTCGACATGCGGCGCCCCTTTCATCGAAAAGTGACGATCATGTTACGCCCTGTCCTCCGGGGCGCACTGACGGTGCGACGACACTTCCCGATGCGGCCGAGGATGTCCCGAATGAGACCCGGTGACCAGGACGCACAGCGGGTGCGACTTGCCGTCGCGCTGTCGCCGCAGGATGGCCCACGGTGACGGCGCGGAGACGTGCTTCCGCGGCCAACTCCGTCGCCACCAGGAGGTCCACCGGCGGCCGTGGCAACGACGCACGGCGCGGGGGAGGCACTACAGCGCTGAGGAGAGACGTGCCCGGCGTCGACCACTGTCTACAGCAGGCCATGGCGATACCTGGCGCGGTCGGCGCCAGCATCGTCGACTACACCACCGGTTTCCCGGTCGCGACGACCGGAGCCGCCCCCAATTCCGATCACGAGGCCGCCGCGGCCGGCACGGCGGAGGTGGTGCAGGCGGCGAACAGCCGGTCGCTGTTCGTCTCGGCCGTCCCGCACGACCTGCTCGAAGACCTGATCATCACGACGGCCGGCGGGTATCACCTGCTCCGGCTCGTCCAGACCGACTTCGACAGCCGGCTGGTGCTCTACGTCTGGCTGGACCGGCTGCAGGGCAACCTCGCGGTGGCCCGGCGCCGCATGCAGAAACTCGCCGACGATCTCGTCGCGTCCTGATCGCCGACCCCGAAGGAGTGACCGTGACGCCCTCGAAGACCGCTGCGCCGACGCGCCTGCTCACGCAGGTGACCGGTGAGCGGCAGACCGGTGCGCTGGTGGTCGGCGGCCACCCCGGCGGCGCGGTCTACATCCTCGAGGGCCGGGTCATCTATGCCGAGTCGCCGTCCGCGCCCGGGGTCGGCGAGTTGCTCACCTCGTCCGGCCGGTTGTCCGGCCGGACCTGGCAGAGCGCGCTCGACCTGGGCACCTCCACCGCCCGGGTGGGCCGGCTGCTGGTCGAGCAGGGCCACCTCACCCAGGGCGAGCTGGAGCTGTGCGTCCTCGGTGCGGCGTACGACGCGGCGTACTTCGCGCTGGCCCCGGCGTCCGCACCGGTCGAATTCATCGGTGGCGCCACCCACTGGCTGGGCCCGGTCGTGCACATCGACCCGGCGGCGATCAACCGGGAGGTACGCCGCCGCTGCCGGATGCTCGACGAGATCTTCCCCGATTCGCGGGTGGACACCGCCGCGGTCAGCCCGGTGGCCCGGCCACCGCGCGAGCGGGTGACGCTCACCGCCCTGCAGTGGGAGCTGCTCGTCCACGCCGACGGCCAGCGCACCCCGGCCGACCTGGCGCTGCTGCTCGGCAAGGCCGGATACGCCACGGTCCAGGAGTTGCGGCGGCTGGCGGCGCTCGGCCTCATCGAGCTTCCCCCGGCACCCGGGGACAAGCCGGAGTTCGTACGCCTGCCACGGGCGCGCGGGACAGCGGTGGACGCGCACCGGCCGGTGATGCGGCCGGACCCGCCCGTCGTGCCGGTGATCAGCGGAGGGCGCGCGTCGCTGCCGAGCGGCCCGATCGCCGGCAGCGGCACCGTCGCCGTGCCGGTGCTGACCTCGGCGGCGCCGATCAGCGGGGCGGCGCCGGTCAACGGGGGTGGAAGCGGGGGTGGCCCGGCGGTCGCGCCGGGCAGCGAGGATCCGCCGCGGCAGCCGGCTGCCGAGGAGATCACCAACCACGGAACCGTGTACCGCCCACCGCGGCTGGCCCGGCGCAAACCCGGCGCCAAGCTGCCCAAGGAGGTAGCCGGAGATCCGCCGCCAGTCCACACCGGCACCGATGAAGTCCTGCTCAAGCGCATCCGCACCGCATTGAGGGCCTTGCGGTGACGCGCGCACCTCCGATCAGAAAGAGAGACCGAGGATGACGGTGGATCCGGCGGTGCTCCAGGAGCTCGACCGCCTCCGCGCCCGGGTGCCGGAGCTTTCCGGCACCGTGCTGGCCAGCACCGACGGGCTGGTCATCGCGCACGATGCGCAAGGCATCGAACCGGACAGCCTCGCCGCCCTGGCCGCCGCGCACCTCGCGCTCGCCCGCCGCTTCGCGCACGCGGTGAACCACGGCGAGCTGCGCGAGTCGGTGGTGGAGTGCGATCGGGGCTACATCACGTCGTACACCGCGGGACCGAACGCCCTGCTCACCTTGGTCACTTCCGGCGACGCCAACCTCGCCATGGTCCACCTGGAGGCCCGGCGCTGCGTACGCCGGCTGATGCGGATCCTCGCGCTGGAGGCGAAACCCCACCTCCGCCCCGAGATCCCCAACCAGACCGGCCCGGGGGCGCCGCTCGCCCGGCGTACCCCCATGGCCACCCTGGCCAACAGCACCCGCCGCCGCCAGACGGCGGGATGAACCCCACACCGGTACCGCCGGCCCCGGCGGACCGCCATCCCACCGCAACGGAGGAAATTCCATGGCCGACATGGACACCGCACTCAAAGAAATCATGGAGATCGACGGCGCCATCGGCGTCGCGCTAGTCGACCACACGAGCGGCATGGCCCTCGGCACCGTCGGCGGCGGCAAGGAACTCGACCTGACGGTCGCCGCGGCCGGCAACACCGACGTGGTACGCGCGAAGCTCCGGGCGATGGAGATGCTCAACATCACCGAGAAAATCGAGGACATCCTCATCACGCTGGACAGCCAGTATCACCTGATCCGGCCGCTGACCAGCCGCTCCGGCAAAGGGTTGTTCCTGTATCTGGCGCTGCGCCGGGACCGGGCGAATCTGGCCATGGCCCGCCACCAGCTCAAGCGCATCGAGAACGACCTCGACGTCTGACCACGGACGCCGCTCGACGGCGGGGAGGGCCGACCGGCCCTCCCCGCCGTGGCGTGTCCGGGCATACTTCGGCGGTGTCGGTTGATGAGGTCGTCCGTGGCGTGCTCAGCGGCGCCGTCGGCTATGAGGCGGGGCTGGACGCGCTGACCGTGGCGCCCGCCGCGGAGGTCGACGCGGCGCTCGGCGCGGCCCTGCGGGACGCCTTCGAGCGGCTCTTCCGTGGCGGGTGGACGCCCGCCGAGCTACACCGGGTGGTGGCCCGGCTCGGTGATCCGGTCAAGGCCGGGCTGGTCGCCCAGGCCGCGACCGCCTATCTCGCCCGGTTCGCCGAGGTGGACCCGGTGTGGCGGCAACAGGCCGAGGAACTCCCGCGCGGCGGGCGCAAACCCGACCGGGTCACGCTGCTCGACTCGTCGCTCGGCCTGCTCACCGAGCTGCGCCGGCTGCCGGCCATCCAGATCCTCATCCCGCCGCCGGGCACGGCGCCGGCCGGCCGGCACAGTCACGTCGACTCGCGGGTGCTCGACCGGGTGCGGGCGCTGCTCGCCAAGGCCGAGTCCACCGACTTTCCGGCCGAGGCGGAGGCATACTCGGGCAAGGCGCAGGAACTGATCGCCCGACACCGGATCGAGGAGGCGCTGACCGCGGCGGACCGGGCCGAGGTGGTGCCGTTCGCCCGGCGGATCGGGGTCGACCATCCGTACGAGGGGGAAAAGGCCAGCCTGCTCGACGCCGTGGCGCGGGCCAACCAGTGCCACACGGTGTGGTCGCCGGAGCTGGGCTTCTCCACCGTGTTCGGGTTCGACGCCGACATCGACGCCGTCGAGTTGCTCTACACGTCGCTGTTGGTGCAGGCCAACCGGGCGATGGCCCGGGACGAGCCGGCCAAGGGACGAGCCCGGGTCAAGGCGTTCCGGCGCAGCTTCCTGGTGGCGTACGCGGTGCGCATCGGGGAACGGCTGGAACAGGCCACCCGGCGCGAGATCGCCCAGCACACCGACCTGCTGCCGGTGCTGCGCAGCCGGGACGTGCGGGTGCGCGAGGCGATGGACCAGGCCTTCCCGCGTACGGTCAAGGCCCGCGGCAGCCGGGTCGACAGCCTGGAGGGGTGGCAGTCCGGGCGGGCCGCGGCCGACGAGGCGAAACTCGGTTGACTCGGCCGGGATGATGGCTGCATGCATCCGGTTTGACGCTGAACACGACTCTTCTACGCCGTCCGGGCCTGCTCCGAGGCGGTTCCGCTCTACCCGGTCTATGCGCTGCTGTTCGCCGACCGGGGTCTCAGCGTGGGCCAGATCTCGTCGCTGTTCGCGATCTGGTCGGTGGTGGCGTTCGCCTGCGAGGTTCCGACCGGCGCGCTCGCCGACTCCTGGTCACGCAAGCGGCTGTACGCGCTGGGTGAGCTGCTGACGGCGGCCGGTTACGCGCTGTGGTTGATCTGGCCGTCCTATCCGGGCTTCGCGGCCGGTTTCGTGCTGTGGGGCGTGGGCGGCTCGCTCGGTTCGGGCGCCCTCGAGGCGCTGCTCTACGAGGAGCTCGACGCCGAGGGGCGGGCCGAAGACTATGCCCGGATCGCCGGCCGGGCCGGGACGATCGAGATCCTGGCGATGCTCGTCGCCACGCTGCTCGCGGCGCCCGCCTGGCAGGCCGGCGGCTATCTGCTGGTCGGTGTGCTGAGCATCGCGGCCAAGACGATTGGCGGGCTGCTCACGCTGCGTCTGCCGGAGAACCGCACGGACGGTACGGACGAGGACGACGCCGGTTATCTGGTGAGCCTGCGTACCGGCGTACGGGAGGCAGTGAAGCGCAAGCGGGTCGCCTGGGCCGTGCTGATCGCGGCGCTCGTGCCCGGGTTCAGCGCGCTCGACGAATACCTGCCGGTGCTCGCCCGGGAGATGGGTGCGCCGACCGGCAGCGTGCCGTTGCTGTACGCCGTGACCGCGCTCGCGATGGCCGGCGGAAGCGCCCTGGCCGGCCGGTACGCCGGGCGCGGCCCGCGCGTTCTGGCCGGGGCGCTGACCGCGGCCGCCGTCCTGCTCGCGGGCGGTGCGCTGACGCCGCACCTGGCCGGCATGGTCGCCGTGTCCGCCGCGTTCGGCCTGATGCAGTTCGCGATGGTGGTCGCCGAGACCCGCCTCCAGGGCACCATCACCGGGCCGGCCCGCAGTACCGTGCTCTCGGTGGCCGGCTTCGCGAGCGAGGTGTTCGCGGTCGGGCTGTACGCGTTCTTCGGCCTGCCCGCGGCGCTCCCCGTGCTGTTCGCGGCGTGCGCAGTGCCGATGCTGCTCACCGCGCTGGCGGCCCGTGCTCGCTGATTCGCCCCGCGCTCGCTGATTCGCCCCGCCGACCACAGCGCAGCGCACCGCGCCGGGCTTGCTGGTCAGCCGCCCGAGTCGGCCATCTCGGCGCCCTCCGGCACGGTGTCGTCGTCGCGGCTGTCCAGCCAGCC
>Ga0070668_100002137_pt1 | contig 14459 bp, 9 predicted proteins | sample KBSS43metaG_FD_64661 | JGI IMG/M metagenome (GOLD analysis project Ga0070668, IMG submission 64661) | Switchgrass rhizosphere microbial communities from Kellogg Biological Station, Michigan, USA - KBS S4-3 metaG | ecosystem: Host-associated > Plants > Roots > Rhizosphere > Soil ... | reverse complement strand
TCCGTGGGGTCAGATCCTGAGGGCCGGAGTCGAATCACGCGGCAGTCAGCCCCCGTAGTTGAAGACATCGAGACGCACGCACTCAGCGCTGTCCTCGGCGGTCTGAGCCGCCAGCCGAACGGGCAAACGTGGAGACGGCGAGCGCGACCGGAACGGCGAGCGAAGAATTCGGCATCGAGAGCGCCGGAGGCTGGAACTGTTATGGCCGTCGCGACGTCTGACATGATGAAGGGACGAGGTGGTTGCAGCCAGGGGCGGAGCGTCCGCACCCGCTCTGGCCGACGGCCGCTCCCCACCCCAAACTCCGGTAAGATCGCCTCCGCACTGAACCATTTTCCGGTTCGCGTTGTCTCATTACGAGGCGCGCCGGGCGATGGCTCCCCGGCCAGACCGACCGCGTGACCGAACCTTCAGTCTCCCACGTGCTGAATTCTCTCCGGCGCGCGCTCGCGGGTCGGTACGACGTCGAGCGCGAGCTCGGCGCCGGAGGCATGGGTCAGGTCCTGCTCGGCCGCGACGTCGCCCTGGACCGGCCGGTGGCGATCAAGGTCATCGCCCCGGATCTCGCGTCCTCCGACGCCTCCCGTCAGCGCTTCCTGCGCGAGGCACGCACGGTGGCGAGGTTGCGCCACCCCAACATCGTCGCCGTCTACGCGGCCGGCGAAGCCGACGGACTCCTCTATTTCGTCATGGAGTACGTCGAGGGGGAGAGCCTCCGGCAGAAGGTCGATCGGGAGGGCAGCGCTCAAGGCGACCGCATCGCCCCCGCGGTCGCGCTGCTCGCGGACCTCGCCCGCGCCCTCGGCTACGCGCACGCCCAGGGCGTGATTCATCGCGACGTGAAGCCGGAGAACGTCCTGATCGACGCCGGCACCGGCCGAGCGATGCTCACCGACTTCGGCGTGGCGCGCGCCTTCGCCAGCGGCAACGACAGCGACGGCGACTCGGCGGTCACGCGCACCGGCTTCGTCGTCGGATCACCGCGGTACATGAGCCCGGAACAGGCGGTCGGTGAGCGCGAGCTCGACGGACGCAGCGACATCTACTCGCTCGGCCTCGTCGCGTACGAGATGTTCGCCGGCTCGGCGCCGTTCACCGGTTCGTCGCCGATGGCCGTGCTCACGAAGCAGCTCACGGAGGCGCCGCCACCGCTCGCTCAGCGCCGACCGGAGCTGCCCGCGGAGATCACGGGTGCGATCGACCGCGCGCTGGCAAAGCAGCCGCGCGACCGGTGGGACACCGCCGAGGAGTTCGCGCGCGCCATCACCGGTGCGACAGCCTCGGATCCCAACCTCGCCACTCCCGTTCTCTCGCCACCGGCCATGCCGGCGGTTCGCGTGTCCACCGTGGTCACGCCGACCGCCGTCGCTCGCGCCCCGCTTCGGCATCTGCGACGCTGGCTCGGCGCGGCGGCGGCGCTGGTCGTGCTCATCGTGGGCGGAGCGACGTACTTCCTGCGCCAGGGCGGCACGCCGAGTGGCGTCGATCCCAGGAAGTCGTTCTTCGTCGCGCCGTTCGAGATCCTCGGTGGCGGCGATCAGCTCGCGTGGCTGCGCGAGGGCAGTGCGAGCATGCTCACCCTCGACCTCTCGGAGTGGTCGGACCTCAGCGTCGTGAGCTACGAGCGCGGGCTCGATCTGCTTCGCGAGGCGAAGCTCGATACCGCGCGCCGCATCGGGCTCGCCGACGCACGATCGATGGCGCGGCGCGCCGGTGTGTGGACGGTCGTGATGGGGCAGGTGACCGCTGCCGGCGATTCCGTGCTCGTGACCGCGCGGATGTTCGACGTCGCCACGGGACGGCAGGTACACCAGGCGCAGCAGTCGGGCGTGCGGACGACGGATCCGCGTCCGATGTTCGACGCGCTCACCCGTCAGCTCCTCGACGTCGTCGGCGCACCGCCCTCGATCTCGCTCGGCAAATTGACGATGACGACGACCGAGTCGGTGGAAGCATATCGCGCGTACCTCGAGGGAACGCGCGCGATGAACCGCTGGCGCCTCGATCGCGCCGATTCGCTGTTCGCGCTCGCCACGGCGCGCGATTCCAACTTCGCGCTCGCGTACTACCACCGTGCCATGGTGCTCGGCTGGAGCCGCGTCGGCGACTCGCTGCATCTCAAGCTCGCGTCGCGCGCCGCCTCGCTCGCGAACCGGCTGCCGCCGAGAGAGCGAGAGCTCGTCGAAGGATACGCTGATCTCACGCGCGCCCTGGCGAGCGAGAGCGCCAACGACACAACCACCGCACGCGCGAAGTATCTGTCGGCTCAGGCACACTATCTCGCCGCGATCGCGCGCGACTCGGGCGACGCCGAAAGCTGGTACGGCCTCGGCGATGCCTACTATCATCACAAGCCGGATGGATGGGGTGGCCCGGCGACGCTGCGCAACTGGACCCGAGCGCTGCACGCCTTCGAGCGCACACTCGATCGGGATTCGACCTTCTACCTCGCCTACTCGCACAAGATCGACATCTACCGGCAGGCCGCGGGGCAGATGTCCAACATCATGCTCGAGGGCGACTCGCTGCGCATGCTCGACACCACGGCACTCAAGCGTCCGCAAGTCGCGGCGGAGCTCAAGGCAGCGCAGCATGCCGCCTACGAGCTCGCGCTCCGCGACGCGCGCGCCTGGATTGCCGCTGCGCCAGCGACGTCGGCGTATCTCCAGCTCGCGCTGGTCTACTTCGGCCAGAGCCACCCCGACTCCGCGGCCGCGGTGCTCCGTGAAGCGATGGCGCGTCCGGAGACGCACGGCGCGCAGACGCCATTCCAGCTCGCCTACGCGGATACGCGCGTCGATCCGCACGCGGGACTGCGCTCGTTGCGTGCGGCGCTCAAGACGGCGGATGAGCGCGGGCTCGAGACCGACGGCACCAACAACCTGATGGAGTTCCTGTTCGGCGCCGGCGCGAGCGCCGCGGTCCTCGGCAGCTTTGCGGATGTCGATTCCCTCGCGGCGCTGGCCAATCGCACCCTGCCTGCGACGGCCGGCTTCGGGCTCACGGACGATCCGCTCGCGCGCCTGTGGCCGCTGGGCGTGCGTTTTGCCGCTGGCGTGCCCACTCGTCAACTTGCCGCACCCTTCGCTTCCTCACTCGCTTCCCTCGAGCGATTGCCCGCCACCGGCTCCGCGAAGTACTACCGCTTCCAGGCGACCACGGCGCTCTACGTCGCCTATCTCGCCACGCGCGACGCGCGCACGCTCGCCCTGCTGCGCAAGTGGCGCGGCCCGCAGCCGCAGCACCCGGAGCTCGACGCGCTCGAGGCACTGGCGGCGAACGACACGGCGAAGGCCGCGCGCCTCGCGAAGAGCTTCCCGTCGCCGGACTCGATTCGCGCCGCGCATGCGTCCCTCGGCCTGCCGCGATGGATCGCTCGCGCGCAGGTCTACGAAGCGCTCGGCGACTCGCGCGCGGCGCTCGCGGCGTACGAGGTGCTCGATCCGAAGATGCTCGCGCCGATGGGGCAGGCCGATCCCTCCTGGCCGCTCTACGCCCGGTCCTTCCTCTGGCGTGGGCAGCTCTTCGAGCGCGTGAACGATCGGACGTCGGCGGTCGCGGCGTACCGGCAGTTCCTCGAGCTGTGGGCCCAGGCGGATTCGTCGCTCGAGCCGCAGCGCGAGCAGGCACGCGCCGCCCTGCGCCGGCTCGGTGCCGGCCAGGTGATCGCCGTCCGCTCCGACTGAGCGGCGCGCGATCGCATGCTTCGACTGACTCCCTGGGCCTCTCTTCTCATCGTCGCCCTCGTCGCACTCATCGTGCGACAAGTGCCGGGCAACGTGCGCCTGCGCGGGCGCGCGGTCGCGTTCGCGCGAGCTTTCGCGCATGGTCCGTGGTTGCCCTTGCTGCTCGGCGTCGCGACGGGCGTGGCGACGTTCTGGGTCTGGGGCTCGCTCTCGCGTAGTGCCGTCGTCCACGACGAATCGGCGTACCTGCTTCAGGCCCAGCTCTTCGCGGACGGGCGCTTCACCGCGCCGACGCCGCCGATGCACCAGTTCTTCGAGCAGCTCTACGTCAATCTCGTACCGGCGATCTTTTCGAAATATCCGCCGGGTACGTCGCTGCTCATCGCACCGGGGATGAAGTACGGCGTTCCCGGCCTGCCCATCGTATTGGCGAATGCGTTGAGCGGCATGCTCGTGTTCGTGCTCGCGCGCCGCTTCGCCGGCGTCGTCGTGGCGATGCTCACCTGGATGCTGTGGGCGACGTCGTTCCCCGTGCTGTACTTCCACGCGATGTACCTCTCCGAGGTGCCGACGAGCCTCGCCTGGCTCGCTACCTGGTGGGGCATTGCGCGCTGGCGGACGTCGGGGCGCACGCTCGACCTGGGCATCGCGGCGTTCGCCATCGCGTACTGCGCCATCACGCGGCCCCTCACCGCCGTCGCGCTCGCGATCGCCGTCGGCATCGTCATCCTGCGCGTTCGCCGCTCGACGCGTCCACCGCTTCGTCGCGCGGAGGTCGTGACGCTCGCGACATGCGCCGCGCTGGCCGTGGGATTCGTCGGCATCTGGAGCTGGCGCAGCACGGGGAGTCCGACGCTCACGCCGCTCACACTCTACACGCGCAGCTACGTCCCGTTCGACCATCTCGGCTTTGGCGCGAAGGCGGAGGACGCGCCGAAAGCAAGCCTGCCGTGGGACCAGCAGGTCACGGATCGCGCGTTCTATGAGGAGCACCAGCGGCACACGGTCGCTCACCTGCCTGTCGCGGCGGTGTCGCGTGCGCGGATGATCGGGCGGGACATGTGGTATGACTGGCGTGGCGGGCTCGCACTCGTGGCGCTCGTCGGACTCGCCGGTGCGCCGATCGAGCTGTGGATCGGGCTGGGCGCGCTCGCGCTGCAGCTGCTGCTGTACCTGTTGTACGCGCATCCGCCCACCTGGTCGCTCTACTACATCGAGGGTCTGCCCGTTCTCGCCTTCGCCACCGCGCTCGGCGTGCCGGTCATACTCTCACTCGGCACACGCGGCCGCGTGCCCGGCGTCGCGCGGCTCGTCACGGGCGCCGCCCTGTTTCTGCTGATGTTGTATCCGGCGTGGGTGACCATGAATCAGGTGCGCGCCCAGATTGTCGCCGACCACTCGTACTACGACGCGTTCCAGGGATCGCTTCCGCCGTTGCCCGATTCCACTTCGACGGCGATCGTGTTCGTGCGCTACTCGCGCCAGCACAACGATGGATTGAGCCTCGTCCGCAACGTACCCGACATGTCCGCCGAGCTTTACTGGATCGCGTACGATCGCGGCGCCGAGAATACGAAGCTGATGTCCATCGCGCCGGATCGGATCCCGTATCTCTTCGACGAAGCCGGTTGGCGGATGCATCCTCTGAACAGGGACGGCTCGATCGTGAAAGACAGCGTGGTGGTTCACAAGGACAGCGTGGTGGCTCAGAAGGGCACCACGACCTCGCCGTGAAGATCTTCGGTCAGCACGACGAGCAGACGCTCGTGCAGTTCGAGCGTGTGCGCGAGGGCGCGGTGGACGCCGCGCTCATGGCGGACGGCCACGTCGGCTACGTGATGCCGATCGGCGGCGTCGCGGCGTACCGCGATCGCGTCTCCGTGGTCGGCGTGGGGTTCGACATCGCGTGCGGCAATGCCGCCATCCGCACCGACGTCACCCTCGAGTCGCTCGGCCGTACGCCGGAGAAAGTGCACAAGACGCTCGGCAGAGTGGCCGACGCGATCGCCGACACCGTCAGCTTCGGCATTGGCCGGCGCAACCAGGCCGACGACGCGCCCGTCGATCACCCGCTCTTCGAGGATCCCGCGTGGGACGCCATCCCCCGCAAGGAGAAACAGGGGCTGCGCGCCAAGGCGCGGAACCAGCTCGGCACGGTCGGCAGCGGCAACCACTACGTGGATGTCTTCGCCGACGAGACGGGCGCGCTGTGGGTGGGCGTGCACTTCGGCAGTCGCGGCTTCGGCCACACCGTCGCGTCGGCGTTCCTTTCGATGGGGCAGGGCAAGGAGTGGGGCGAGCGCGTGCCCGAGCGCGAAGTGCTGCTCGATCTCGCCGCGCCGATCGGTCACGACTACTGGCACCTGATGAACCTCGCCGGCCAGTACGCGTACGCGGGGCGCGAGTGGGTGGCGCGGAAGGTCGTGGAGCTGCTCGGCGGGAATGAGCTGGAGCTCGTGCACAACCATCACAACTTCGCCTGGAAGGAGACGCACGGCGGCGAGGACGTGGTCGTCATTCGCAAGGGTGCGACGCCGGCGTTTCCCGGTCAGCTCGGATTCATCGGCGGCTCGATGGGCGACGACGCCGTGATCGTCCGCGGTATACTCCCGGAGCACGCCGCCGAAGAGGTGCGCCTCGCGCAGCGCGATGCGCTCTACAGCACCGTGCACGGCGCTGGGCGTGTGATGTCGCGCACCGCTGCAGCGGGAAAGCGCAATCGCCGCACGGGCAAGGTCATCTCGCCCGGCTTCGTCTCCCCGGAGATGATGGAGGCGTGGATGAAGGAGAAGGGCGTTATCCTCCGCGGCGGAGGGCTCGACGAGAGCCCGCACGCCTACCGCCGCCTGCCCAGCGTGCTGGCGGCGCAGCAGGGCACCGTGGAGATCCTCCACACGCTCCGCCCTCTCGTCGTGGTGATGGCCGGCGCCGAGGAGTTCGACCCCTACAAGGACTGATCGGGGTCAGCAGGAGCGCACTGGCGTGCCCGCGCGCACACCGCCAGTTTCCCGCGCTGTATCGTCGCGGCGTGCTCGACACGCCCGACCAGGCGCCGCATTCACCCTGGGAGCGACACACGCATGCTGCACCGACGACAGGCCCCCTACGACGTCTGCATCATCGGCTCGGGCGCTGGAGGCGGCATGGCCGCCTACGCCCTCACGCGGGCCGGCGCGCGCGTCGTCATGCTCGAAGCGGGCCCCGCCTGGTACGCCTCCAAGAACTCGCAGATGCTCACGCCCGCGTATGCCACGCCGATGCGCGGGCGCGCGACGCACACGCGACCCTTCGGAGAGTTCGATGCCTGCGACGGCGGGTGGGAGATCGACGGCGAGCCATACACCCGCGCATCGGGCACGAAGTTCGACTGGTGGCGCGGCCGCATGCTCGGCGGACGCACCAACCACTGGGGACGCATCTCGCTCCGCTTCGGGCCCGAGGACTTCCGCGGCAAGACGCGCGATGGGCTCGGCGACGACTGGCCGATCGCCTACGAGGATCTCGCGCCGTTCTACGATCAGGTCGACGACCTGATCGGCGTGTTCGGGAGCAAGGAGGGGATCCACAATGAGCCCGACGGCAAATTCCTCCCGCCACCGAAGCCGCGCTGCTACGAACTGCTCGTGAAGAAGGCGTCCGACAATCTCAAGATCACCTGCATCCCGTCGCGCCTCTCCATCACCACGACGGCGAAGCCCGGGCGCCAGGCGTGCCACTACTGCGGGCAGTGCAACCGCGGCTGTTCGGTCAAGGCGAACTTCTCCAGCCCGGATGTCCTCATCGCTCCCGCGCTCGCGACGGGACGTCTCACGCTGCTCACCAACTCGATGGCGCGTGAGGTCACGATCGGTCCCGACGGCCTGGCGACTGGCGTCCAGTACATCGACAAGGAGACCGGCGAGGACCGTCACGTCGCGGCGAAGGTCGTCGTCCTCGCGGCGAGCGCATTCGAGTCGGCGCGGCTGCTGCTCAACTCCAGGTCGTCGCTCTTCCCCCAGGGGCTCGCCAACTCCAGCGGCGTCGTCGGCAAGTACATCACCGATACCACGGGCAGCGACGTCTCCGGCTTCATCCCGGCGATGGTCGACCACGTGCCGCACAATGAAGATGGCGTCGGCGGCATGCACCTCTACATGCCGTGGTGGCTCGACAACAAGAAGCTCGACTTCCCGCGCGGCTACCACATCGAGGTGTATGGCGGGCTCGGTCAGCCGGGCTACGGCTTCATGGGCGGGATCCAGCGCTACCCGGGCAAGGGCGGCTACGGCGCGAAGCTCAAGGAAGACTATCGGCGCTACTACGGCGCGACGATCGGCTTCTCCGGGCGCGGCGAGCAGATCCCGAACGACAAGTGCTACACCGAGATCGATCCCAACGTCGTCGACAAGTTCGGCATCCCCGTGCTCCGCTTCCATTGGGACTGGACGGACAACGAGCTCAATCAGGTGAAGCACATGCAGGAGACCTTCCGCGCGCTGATCCACGAGATGGGGGGCACGCCCTTCTCGCCGATGCCGACGAAGGAGCAGGGGTACGGCATCGCGGCGGGCGGGCGGATCATCCACGAGCTGGGTGGCGTCCGCATGGGGAACGATCCCAAGTCGTCCGCGCTCAATCGCAACTGTCAGGCGCACGACGTGAAGAACCTGTTCGTCGCCGACGGTGGGCCGTTCGTGACGCAGGCCAACAAGAATCCGACGTGGACCATCCTCGCGCTGTCGTGGCGGACCGCCGACTACATCGCGCAGCAGCGCAAGGCAGGAGCTCTATGAGCGACGACAACGATGTGACGCCGGCGCCCGACGCCGCCGCCCCGAAGTCAGTCAGCCGCCGCGACGCGCTCAAGGTGCTCGGCACCGTGCCCGTCGCGGGCGCGCTGATCGGCAGCGCCGCCTTCGCGCAGCAGGGCACGCCGACCCAGCAGTCGCCCCAGCTCCCGAAGCAGACGCACGAGGCGCCGTCGCAGCCGGCGGAAGGGACGGGAAAGAACCCGCCGAAGAACCAGCCGAAGTACAAATTCTTCACCGCGGCGGAGTGGCGCACCGTGAGTGTCCTCGCCGACGACATCATCCCGCGCGACGGACGCTCGGGGAGTGCCACCGACGCCGGCGTTCCCGCCTTCATCGACTACCACATGTCGGTGCCGGAGACCAACGACGACACGCGCGTCGCGATGCGCGGTGGCCTCGCCTGGCTCAACACCGAATCACGCTCGCGCTTCAAGAAGAACTACGCGTCGCTCACCGAGAATCAGCGTCACCAGATCCTCGACGACATCGCGTGGCCCGATAAGGTCAAACCAGAGTTCAGCCAGGGCACGGCGTTCTTCTCGCGCTTCCGCGACTTCGTCGGCGCCGGCTTCTTCTCCAGCGCCATGGGTTGGAAGGATCTCCAATACCAGGGCAACGTCTTCAACCCGAACTGGCAGGGCTGCCCGCCTGCGGCAATGAACAAGCTCGGGGTCAGCTTCGCGCTCATGGACACGCGCATCAAGCCCGATCAACCAACCGGATGACGAAACGACTCGGCATTGGCTTCGTTGGCGGCGGATTCATCACCCGCTTCCATGTACAATCGTTCGTCGGCGTCCGCGATGCGGACGTCCTGGGCTGCTGGAGCCCGAAGCGCGAGAGCGCCGAGCGGGTGGCGAAGCTCGCCCGCGACATCGACGTCGGCGCGTGCAAGGCGTACGGCTCCATCACGGAGATGGTCGCCGATCCCGCCATCCAGGCGCTCTGGATCTGCGGACCGAATCACGCACGCATCGAGAACATCGAGGAGATCGTCTCGGCCATCGAGTCGGGGAAGGGCACGCTGCTCGGCATCGCCTGCGAGAAGCCGCTCGCCCGCAACCTCGAGGAAGCGATCAAGGTGCGCGACCTCGTCAACCGTGTCGGATTGAAGCACGGCTACCTCGAGGATCAGCTCTTCACGCCGCACGTCGAGACGGGGCGCGCGCTGCTCTGGGCGCGCGGTGCCGCGACGACCGGACGTCCCTATCTCGCCCGCGCCGCGGAGGAGCACAGCGGCCCGCACACGCCGTGGTTCTGGCAGGGCGACCTTCAGGGCGGCGGTGTGCTCAACGACATGATGTGCCACTCGGCGCTGCTCGTGCGGCATCTCCTCACGCGCCCCGGCGAGCCGCTCTCCAGCGTGCGCCCGGTGAAGGTGACGGGGAAGATCGCCAGCCTGAAATGGTCGCGCCCCAACTACGCCAGGAAGCTGCGCGAGACGTTCGGCGAGAAGGTCGACTACACGCGGACACCTTCGGAGGATTTCGCCGGGCTCACGATCGAGTTCGAGACGAGCGATGGCGCGCGCGTGCTCGGCGAGGCGACGACGTCGTGGAGCTTCGTCGGTCCCGGACTCCGCCTCTCCGCCGAGCTGCTCGGCCCCGAGTACTCCATGCAATGGAGCTCGCTCGACTCCGGGCTACGCCTCTTCTTCTCGCGCGCCGTGCAGGGTCCCGAAGGCGAGGATCTCGTCGAGAAGCAGAACGCCGAGACCGGGATGATGCCGGTGGTCCCCAACGAGGCCGTGGTGTACGGCTACGAGGCGGAGAACCGCCACTTCGCCCGCGCCTTCCTCGGCCTCGAGGAGCCTCGGCTCACCTTCGATGACGGCATCGGCGTCGTCGAGGTGCTGATGACGGCCTACAAGAGCGCGGAAGAGGAGCGCACGCTCACTCTCCCCGTCTCGGACCTGAGAACCTTCCGTCCCGCGGTCGCGCGCGGTACCTGGCGGCCGTGAGCGAGGCCGCCTCGGCCAGGGCGGTCGAGGCGACGCAATTCGCCGCAACACTTCGACGAGGCAGATACGTCATGAAGCTCAACACTTTGTTCGCACTGGCTGCCGTCACCGGCGCCACCATGGCCTGCGCGTCCGGCTCCGCCACCATGTCGTCGCAGAGCCCTTCTCCCGCGACGAGCGCATCGGCGGCCACCGGCGAGTGGGTGAACCTCATCGACCCGAAGCTCACCGCCTGGCGCGGCTACAAGGAGCAGACGGTTCCCGCGGGATGGCAGGTCGTCAACGGCGACCTGAACAAGAAGCTGTCCGTGAACGATCTCATCACGAAGAACGAGTACGGCGATTTCGAGCTCGAATGGGAATGGAAGCTGCCGCCGGGTGGCAACGCCGGCGTCTTCTATCGTGGCGACGAGTCCGACTCGAAGATCTACTGGACCGCGCCCGAGTACCAGCTCCTCGATGACGCCCGCCATGAGGACGGCAAGAGCCGCCTGACCGCCGCCGGCTCGGCCTACGCCCTCTATCCGTCCCCCGCCGGCCACGTGAAGAATGCCGGCGAATGGAACAGCTCGCGGATCGTCGCGCGCGGCCCGCATATCGAGCACTGGCTCAACGGCGTGAAGGTGGTGGAGTACGAGCAGGGCAGCCCCGACTGGGCAGCCAAGAAGAAGGCGAGCAAGTTCAACGATTACCCGAAGTACGGCACCCTATCGCGCGGCGTCATCGGCATCCAGGGTGACCACGAGGGCGAGCTCAGCATCCGCCGGATGCGCATCCGCACGCTGCCCTGACCGGTGCGCGGCCGCGTGCCGCGCCCTAGACTTCGTTACGTCGGGTTACAAACGACTCGCGCCCGCGCCGCTCGCGAGGGCGGCGCGCCGGCGCGACCATCCTCCTCACGCAGGATCGTCGATGACTGAGGCAAACGACATCACGCGCCGCGAAGCCATCGCGCGCACTGCACTACTCCTGGGCGGTACCTTCGCGGCGGCGCACCTCGCCGGCGCCGAGAGCACCGCCTGGGCAGCCGCGGCCGGCCCGAACTGGCGCGCGCAGACGCTCTCGTCGCCGCAGAGCGAGCTGGTCGCCACCATCGCCGAGCACATCATACCGGCGACCGACACGCCGGGTGCACGTGCGGCGGGCGTCGACCGATTCGTCGACGTGATCCTCACCAACTACTACAAGGCGCCTGAGCGCGAGCGATTCCTCGCCGGTCTCGCCGACCTCGACACGCGCTCGCAGAAGGAGAACGGCAAAGCCTTCCTTCAGTCGACGCCTGCGCAGCAGGTCGCGCTGCTCCGTGCGATGGATGGGGAGTCGTATCCGCCGGAGCGCGTGCTCGCGAAGGCGGAGCCGCTCAACACCGAGCGCGCCAAGATGCGCGACTCGCTCGTGCGTCAGAGCAGCACCTCCACCACGATCAGCGATCCGACGCGCGCCTCCGCCGACGCGGGCGCCAACGAGGCGCAGCGTCGCGAGTTGGAGAAGGGGTGGTTCTTCCGTCGCATGAAGGAGCTCACCCTGCTCGGCTACTACACGTCGAACGCCGGCGCGATGACGGAGCTCAAGGTCAATCCCATGGGCGTCTATCGCGGCGACATCCCCTACCGGAGCGTCGGCCACTCCTGGGCCTGACGCACTCTCACTGGACCGAGACAATGACTGGACAGCAGCAGACGGAGTACGACGCCATCGTCATCGGTAGTGGCATCACTGGTGGATGGGCGGCGAAGGAGCTCACCGAGAAGGGACTCCGCACCCTCATGATCGAGCGCGGTCGCGAGTTGGTGCACCGCCGCGACTACACGATGGAGCACAAGCCAACCTGGGAGATGCCGCTGCGCAACGCGCGGCTCGATCCCACCAAGCAGGGCGCGGAAGAGTACCAGATCCAATCGCGCACCGGGCAGTTCCGCGAATCCACCAAGCAGCACTTCGCGAAGGACACGACGCACGCCTATGAGGAGGCGAAGCCCTTCACCTGGATCCAGGGCGACCAGGTCGGGGGCAAGTCGCTCATCTGGGGACGTCAGGTGTATCGCTGGAGCGATCTGGACTTCGAGGCCAACCTCAAGGACGGCACCGCGGTCGACTGGCCGATCCGCTATGCGGACATCGCACCGTGGTACAGCTACGTCGAGAAGCACGTCGGCGTGAGCGGAGAGAAGCTCGGACTGCCGCAGCTTCCGGACGGCGAGTTCCTCCCGCCGATGCAGATGAACGCCGGCGAGAAGCACGTGAAGGCGGGGATCCAGCGGAAGTTCACGGATCGCCACATGACGATCGGCCGCGTCGCGATCCTCACCGCCGATCACAAGGGACGCGCCGCCTGTCACTACTGCGGACCCTGTGAGCGTGGCTGTTCCACCGGCTCGTACTTCTCGACGCAGTCGTCCACGCTCCCTGCAGCGATGGCGACCGGCCGGCTCACCGTGCTTCCCGACTCGATCGTTCACTCGCTCGAGTACGATCCGAAGACGCACCGTGTCTCCGCGGTGAACGTCATCGACACGAAGACGAAGGCGCAGCGCGCGTACAAGGCGAAGGTCGTCTTCGTCTGCGCGTCCACGCTCGGCAGCACGCGAATCCTGCTCAACTCCAAGTCGTCCACGTTCCCGAACGGCATCGCCAACTCGAGTGGCGTGCTCGGTCACAACCTGATGGACCACCACTTCCGCGCCGGCGCGTCGGGCCGGATCGAGGGACTCACCGACCACTACTATCAGGGCAATCGGCCGAACGGCATCTACATCGTCCGCTTCCGCAACCTCGGCGACGCGAAGTCGAAGCGCACCGACTTCCTGCGCGGCTACGGCTACCAGGGTGCGGCCTCACGCGAAGGGTGGGGACGCGGTGCCTCGGCGCCGGGCATGGGCGTGGAGCTCAAGCGGCGGCTGCACGATGCGGGTGGATGGCTGATGAGCATGACGGGCTTCGGCGAGTGCCTGCCGCGGCACGAGAACGTCGTCACGCTGTCCGACAAGACCGACGACTACGGCATCCCGATCATCCGCATCGACTGCGCATGGGGCCCGAACGAGCTCGCGATGCGCAAGGACATGAAGCAGTCGGCGATGGAGATGCTCGAAGCGGCCGGCCTCAAGAACATCGTCGGCAGCGACGACTACAAGGAGGGTGCGTTGGGCGCGGAGCCCGGACTCGGCATCCACGAGATGGGCACTGCGCGTATGGGTCGCGACCCCAGGACGTCCGTGCTGAATGGCTGGGGTCAGGCTCACGATGTTCCGAACCTGTTCGTCACCGACGGCTCGATGATGACGAGCTCGTCGTGCGTGAATCCTTCCATCACCTACATGGCGCTCACCGCGCGCGCAGTCGATCACGCCGTGAGCGAGATGAAGAAGAGGAACATCTAATGGATCGTCGCGAATTTCTTCGCCGCACCGGCGCTGCCGGCGTCACCGTCGCGTGGGGCGGCAGCCTCGTTGCTTGTGCAACGTCCACGGCGGCTTCCACGCCAGGCGCGCCCGGCGCGGCCCGCATCGCGAACGGCTTCACCCTCGCGCAGGTCGGGCTCCAGCTGTACACGGTGCGCGACCAAGCGGCCAAGGATCTCGATGGTACGCTCGCCGCGGTCGCGGGCGCGGGCTACCACATTGTCGAGACGGCAGGGCTGTACAATCTCAGCGCGGCGGATCTGCGCGCGAAGTTCGACGCGCACGGCATCCGCACCGTCTCGGGGCACTATCCGCTCGCCGACATCGAGAAGTCGCCCGACACCGTCTTCGCGACGGCGAAGACACTCGGCCAGGAGTACGTCACGGTACCCTGGCTCGATCCGTCGCTGCGCACGCCGGAGACCTTTGCCAGCCTCCCCGGACGGCTGAACAAGATCGGCGCACAGGCGAAAGCCGCCGGGCTCAAGACGGCCTATCACAACCACGACTTCGAGTTCCAGACGTACGGCGCGTCGACCACGGCGATGGAGCGGCTCCTCGCCGGCACCGATCCCGCGCTCGTGAACTTCGAGCTCGATGGCTACTGGGCGTACAAGGCGGA
>Ga0070668_100002132_pt1 | contig 14468 bp, 17 predicted proteins | sample KBSS43metaG_FD_64661 | JGI IMG/M metagenome (GOLD analysis project Ga0070668, IMG submission 64661) | Switchgrass rhizosphere microbial communities from Kellogg Biological Station, Michigan, USA - KBS S4-3 metaG | ecosystem: Host-associated > Plants > Roots > Rhizosphere > Soil ... | reverse complement strand
GTCGAGCAGAACCGGCGGCGGCCGTTGCGCGAGGTGTCGACGTACGCCGTTTCGCAGCCTTCGCGGCCGCAGATGCCGAGGCGGTCCGGGGCTTCGCAGACGAGGTGGGCGAGGCCGCCCGCGGTGTAGGCGCGGACGCGGCCGACCGGCCCGGCGTCTTCGGCGGAGTAGTGCAGGTGCGGGGGCTTGCCGTCGTGGGTGGTGATGTACGGCCGGCACGCCGCCTCGGCGAGCAGGTCGTTGACCAGGTCCGGACGGGACTCGGGGTCGGCGGCGAACACCGGGCGCAGCCGGCGGGCCCACGCGCCGATCCGGGTGGCCTCCTCGTCGGTCAGGGCCGCGATGGCCATGCCGTTGCGGACCATTCCGTCGAGCAGCTCGCTCGCGGAGCCCGCGTTGACCAGGTCGGCGGCCACGAGCGCGGCCGCACCACCGTAAGGGTTGAAGTGCACTAAGTCATTACACCACGATCGGGGCATGGACCGGAACCGTTGCCCCCGCTGCGGCTGGCCGCTCGCCGAACTCCCGGCGACCGCGGCCCAGCCCGTCTCCCACCGGCTCGACTACGTGCGCTGCGTCTGCGGCAGCTGGCTCGCCCGCCTCGACGGCGAAGTCGTCGGCGCCACCCAGGCGCGGCTGAGCCCGTGATCAAAGGTCGAGCACGCCCGCCGCGTTGTCGTCCCACTGGTCGACCCGGCGGATGTACTCGTACAGCGCGCGGCTGCCACGCACCCAGCGCCCCTGGTCGGCGATGGCGAGATCGTCGGCCCCGGCCCGGCGTGCCTCGGTGGCGAACCCGGAGCGCAGGGAGTGCCCGGTCACCGGGTACGGCAGGCCGGCACGAACCCCCGCCCGGGTGAGGATCTGGTTGACCCCGGTCGTGGTCAGCGCGGGGACGCCGACGTTGCCGTGCCGGTCGACCCGGCGGAACGCGGGTCCTTCGGTGATCCCGGCACCGGACCGCCACGCGTGCCACGCCCGCACCGGATCGGTGTCGGGGCTCTCGCGCCGCGGGACGACCATGTCGCCGGTGCTCTTGCCGTGCCGCACGGTCACCGCCAGGCCCCGGTCGTCGACCGGCTCCACGTCGGTGACCAGCAGGTTCGCCAGGTCCGAGCAGCGCGCCGCGATCGGGAACCCGATCAGGAGCATCGCCCGGTCGCGGGCGCCGGCGAGGGTGTCGGGACACGCCCGCGACATCGCCCGCAGGTCGGTCAGGGTGACCATGGTGGCCTTGCCGCGGCCGCGCTGGATCCCCTCCCGGGCGAGCCGCTGCCGATACCCCTTCAGCGCCCGCCAGGCGGCGCGGCTCGCTTCGGGATCGATGACGACTTTGTGGTGCCGCAGCCCGGCGAGCGCCCCGGTCAGCCGCCGTTCGATCGTCGACGGCGCCGCCGGGGCGGCCTGTTCCGGCACTTCGGGCACGGCACGCTCGTCCGGCCGCAGCGTGCGGCCACGTTCGAGCCACACGACGAACCCGGTCAGCGCGCCGATCGACGCCGACAGCGGCGGGATCCCGGCTTCGGCGGTGTAGTCCTGCCACACCTGCCAGTCCTGGGCGTAGGCCTTGAGCGTGTTCGGCGGCCGCTGTCCCTCGACGTGCCTGGCGGCGGCCTCGTCCAGCAGCGCGAGCCGGTCCTGCGGGCTCGCGGCGGCCAAGGCCGCGTCGGTCACCGGTTCCAGGTCGCCAGGCACGCGCCGAGGTTACGGGATGTCGATCTCCGCGGGCAGGAACCCGCCCAGGGCGTCGGCCACCGCTTCGGGGCGTTCCAGCGTCTGGATGTGCGGGGCACCGGCCACGACCTCGAACTCGGCGCCCCCGACGCCGATCCGGGCGGCGATGGCGGCCATACCGTCGACCGGGATCGACGCGTCCGCGTCCCCGGCGAGCGCCAGCGCGGGTGCCGGGAAGCCGCGAAGCCGTTCGTAGACGTCGAGGCCGCCGTAGCCGCGCCAGATCGACGCCCACGTCACCGGGTCGAACGAGGCCAGGCACTCGCGGGCGTAGCGCACGCCGTCGGTGTCCGCGGCCAGGGCGCCGGGGGTGAACCAGCGTTCCAGCGTCGGCTCGATCAGCGGTGCCATGCCGCCGGTCTCGGCGATCCGCGCGCGTTCTTCGAACGCCTCGGGCAGCGCGCGGTCGGGCGCGGCCAGCAGGGTCAGTGACGCGAACCGGGCGGGTGCGGCGACGGCGGCGCTCTGCGCGATCGCCCCACCGAGCGACAACCCGGCGACGTGGGCGGTGTCGAGTTCGAGAGCGTCGAGCACGGCCACCAGGTCGGCGGCGGTGGCCGCCATCGTGAACGGCAGCGGCGCCCCGGCAGCGGACCCGTGGCCGCGGACGTCGTAGGCGAACACGCGGCGGCCGGCGGCGAGCCGGTCGAGCACCGGGTCCCACATCCGGCGGTCCAGGCCCAGGGAATGGACGAGCAGCACGGCGGGCCCGCGGGTGCCGCGGACGGTCACGGTGGTCTCGTGGTCGGACGCGTGGATCCTCATGCCCTTGATCCTTCCGGCGGTGTCCACCGAAAATGCGTCCGGGAGGCTGTCGATCCGCGCGGGCCCCGTTCGTATCAGCGGTGCAGGCACCGACCCGAGGAGGACGCCGTGAAGCAGTACCTGCTCAGCATCTACCAGCCCGACGGCCCGACCCCGCCGCCCGAAATGCTCGACGGCATCGTCAAGAAGCTCGACGCCTTGAACGCCGACCTGAAGGCGGCCGGGGCGTGGGTGTTCGCCGGCGGCCTGCACCCGCCGTCCACCGCCACCGTGCTGCGGGCCGACAGGGCCGACAGCGGCGACACCCTCGTCACCGACGGCCCCTACGCCGAGGGCAAGGAACACCTCGGCGGGTTCACCATCATCACCGCACCCGACCTCGACGCGGCCCTCGCCTGGGGCAGCCGGCTCGCCGACGCCGTCGCCCCGCTGCCGGTCGAGGTGCGGCCGTTCAGCGGATGAGCGTCGAGGCCGTCTTCGCCGCGGAGTACGGCCGCGCGGTGTCGGTCCTCGTCCGGGTCTTCGGGAACATCGACATCGCCGAGGAAGCCGTCCAGGACGCGTTCGCCGAAGCCGTCCGGCGGTGGCCCGCCACCGGGGTCCCGCCGAGCCCGGCGGGCTGGATCATCACCACCGCCCGCAACCGCGCCATCGACCGGCTGCGCCGCGAAGCCGCCGGTCAGGACAAGCATGCCCAAGCCGCTCTTTTGCACGCAGAAGCCGAGCCCGCGGAGGAGGGCGCCGTGCCCGACGAACGGCTCCGGCTCATCTTCACCTGCTGCCACCCCGCGCTGGCCCGCCCCACCCAGGTCGCCCTGACCCTGCGGCTGCTCGGCGGGCTGACCACCGCGGAGATCGCGTCCGCGTTCCTGGTCGCCGAACCGACCATGGCCCAGCGGATCGTCCGCGCGAAGAACAAGATCCGCGACGCCGGCATCCCGTACCGCGTCCCGCGGGACGCGGACCTGCCCGCGCGGCTGTCCGCGGTGCTCGGCGTGCTGTACCTCGTCTTCAACGAGGGCTACACGGCCAGCGCGGGGACGGACCTGATCCGCGACGACCTGTGCCGCGAGGCGATCCGGCTCACCCGCGTCCTGACCGGCCTGATGCCCGACGAGCCGGAGGTCTGGGGCCTGCTCGCCCTGATGCTGCTCATCGACGCGCGGCGCGCCGGCCGCACGAACGACGAGGGCGACCTCGTGCTGCTGGCCGGCCAGGACCGTTCGCGGTGGGACGCGGACCTGATCGCCGAGGGCCAGGCGATCGTCCGCCGCTGCCTGCGCCGCAACCAGCCGGGCCCGTACCAGATCCAGGCGGCGATCCAGGCCGTCCACAGCGACGCGCCCACGGACTGGACGCAGGTCAAGGCGCTGTACGACCAGCTGCTGGCGGTCACCCCGACGCCCGTGGTGGCGCTGAACCGGGCGGTCGCGGTCGCCGAGGTCGACGGTCCCGCCGCGGCGCTGGCCCTCGTCGAAGACCTCGATCTCGCGCGCTTCCCGCTGTACCACGCGATCCGCGCGGACCTGCTCGACCGCCTCGGCCGGACCCGGGACGCGGTCGCGGCCTACACGACGGCGATCGACCTGACCCGCAACTCCGCGGAGCGGGCTCTGCTGGAGCGCAAGCGCGCCGCCTGTGCGTAGGGCTTCAGGGCCGGCGGCCGCGGAAGGTGCGGCGCAGGTCGCTCACCCAGGCGTCCGGGTTCTCCCAGGGGATGAAGTGGCCACCGTGGTCGTGGGCGTTGACGTTGACGTGGTTGAACAACCCGGCCAGCGGGCCGGCCTCGAACGCCCGGACGCGTTCGCCGGCGGTGTGGATGCCGGGCGGGTTCTCGTAGGTGACGAAGGTGAGGCCGACCGGCGCCTGCACGAGCGGGCTGCGGTCGTGGGCGGGGGTCCAGGGGTAGCGGTTGGCGTTGGCGTAGTACCGCATCGACGTGGCGATGGAGTTGGTCACCCAGTAGATCGTGGCGTGCGTGAGCAGGTCGTCCTTGGTGAAGACGGACTCGACGTCGCCGCCGTTGTCGCTCCAGGCGTTCCAGCGCTCCAGCAGCCAGGCGAGCAGGCCGGCGGGTGAGTCGCTCAGCCCGTGGGCCAGGGTGGCGCCGTCGAGCATGTGCACGGCGAGGTGGACCGCGAAGTGGCGGTCCTGCTCGATGATGCGGGCGCGGACGTCGGCGGGCTGGTCGTCGGTGAGGGGCCGGTTCCGGGCGAAGTCCCAGGCGCGGGGGCCGGTGAAGAAGTCGAGCGGCAGCCCGGAGCCGATGTGGATGCCGTACAGCTCGTCGGCGTACTTGTGGCCGAGCTGGCTGGTGACGATCCCGCCGATGTCGCAGCCCCCGGCGGCGTACCTGTCGTAGCCCAGGGTCTCGGTCATCAGGGTGTGCCAGAGGTCGGCGACCTTCCAGAAGTTGACGTCCGGAAAGCCGGTGAGCGGTCCCGGGAAACCGAAGCCGGGCAGGGACGGCACGATCACGTCGAACGCGTCGGCGGGGTCACCGCCGGACGCGGCCGGGTCGGCGAGCGGGTCGATCACCTTCGACCAGTGCCAGAACGTCCACGGCCAGCCGTGGGTGAGGATCAGCGGGATCGGGCGGGGACCACGGCCGGGCTTGCGCATGAAGTGCACCGGGACGCCGGCGACACTCACCTGGTAGTGCTCGTAGGCGTTGATGGCGGCCTCGGCCTTGCGCCAGTCGTAGCCGTCCCGCCAGTAGGCGACCAGCTCACGGAGGTAGCTGTCCGGGACGCCGTAGGACCAGTCGTCGTTTCCTTCGTCCAGCGGCGGCCGGGTCCGGGCGAGGCGGGCGCGCAGCTCGTCGAGGACCTCGTCGGCCACGTGGATCGGGGTGGGCTCCAGGGGGAAGGGCTGCGGGGTGGTCATGGCGTGACCTTATGGCCCGAACCCGTAGCACTTCACGGGGTTTGCGACGAGAATGCGCTGCCGGAGGGCGGACTCGGGGAGCCAAAGGTCCAGCTCGGCACGAAGATCACCGACCTCGGGAGCCTCCCGGGGAGGCGCGACAAAGGGCCAGTCCGACCCCCACAGCAGGTGGCCGGGCACGGCTTCGGTCAGGTACCGGACCCGGGCCAGCAAGGTCTCGCTCGCCGCGGCGGGCGGGACGTCGGGGGCGAGCCGGTAGGCCCCGGACAAGGTGACCCACATGTCCTGCTCGCGGGCCAGTGTGACGATGGTGCGCATCGCGTCGTGGTCGTCGGGGACCTCCGCGCCCAGGAAGCCGAAGTGGTCGAGGACCACGGGGACGCGGCACGAGGCGATCGCCTGGGGAAGCCAGGACAGGTGCTGCGCGAAGTCCGTCCAGATCTCGATGTGCCAGCCCAGGTCGTGGACCTTCCGCCCGAGCGTGCCCAGCGCGCTCAACGGCGTACCACCGGCGAACCGGTCTTGGAGCCGGATCGCCCGGATCCCCCGCTCGTGCAGGCGCTCGAGTTCGTCGCGGGTGACGCCGGCGCCGACCACGGCGACGCCACGGAGGGTCTTCCGGCTGCGGGCGAGGGCGTCCAGGACGGGTTCGTTGTCGGTGCCGTGGACACTTGCCGTGACCAGGACACCGCGCTGAATACCCAGCCGGTCGAGGTGCTGTTCGTAGTCACCCAAAGACGCGTCGAACAGGGCGTACGCCGCGCCGGGCGTCCCCGTGCGCGCCGGATCGAGCACGTGGGCATGCACGTCTACCGCGTCGGCGGGCATGCCCGGCGTCATCGGCGAGTCCCTTCCACCGCGATCGTGTCCAGTGCCGCGCCCGGGCGCTCCCGGATGAAGAACGCGCACACGCCGAGCAGAGCGTAGGCAATGCCCGCGAAGATCGCGATGGAGGTGGCGATCCCGATCCGGTCGGCGACGACGCCGACGGCCAGCGGGAAGACGGCGCCGGTGCCACGGCCGAAGTTGTACGCGAACGCCAGCCCGGTCGTGCGGACCTCGGTCGGGAACTGCTCGCTGAACAGCGGTCCGATCGCGCTGAAGTACGCGGAGCTGAACAGGCCGAGCGGAAAGCACAGCAGTGTGAAGACCAGCACGCTGGTGTTCAGCAGGACGAAGGGAATGACGGTGACGAAGGCCGCCGCCGCGGCCAGCATGAGGGTGACGCGGCGGCCGAGGGCGTCGGCCGCCCACGCACCGAGCAGGTAGCCGGTGAAGGCGCCGGCGATGATGAGCGCGAGCGTGGCGCCCAGGCCGTAGACCTTCAAGCCACGTTCCTGAGCCAGGAACTGCGGCAGCCAGGTGGTCAGCGCGTAGTAGCCGCCCTGGGCCCCGATGGCGAGCAGAGAACACGACACGGTGCGCCCGATCAGCCCGGGGCCGAAGATGCGCAACGAGTCCTTGAGCGGAGCCCTCGGGCTCGCCCGGTGGATCTCCGGTTCCGTCACGTGGCGGCGCACGTGGATCACCACCAGCGCGGGCAGCAGACCCAGGCCGAAGAGCACCCGCCAGGTCCATTCCGGCGGGAAGATCCGGGAGACCCCGACAAACAGCATGACGGCCGCCGCCCAGCCGATCGCCCAACCCGATTGCACGGTCCCCACGGCGCGCCCCCGGAATTCCGGCCGCACGGTTTCGGCCATCAGCACGGCGCCGATCGCCCACTCACCGCCGAAACCGAACCCCATGAGTGCTCGCAGCACGCCGAGTTGTCCCGGGTCCTGCGCCAATCCGCACAGGAGGGTGAAGACGGAGAACCACACGATGGTGATCTTGAGGACGCGGACGCGGCCGTAACGGTCGGCGAGCACGCCGGCCACCCAGCCGCCGACCGCCGAGCACAGCAGGGTGACCGTGCCGATCGCTCCTGCCTGCGAGTTCGTCCGCAGGAACCCGGTGGACAGGAGCACCGGGATGAGCAGGCTGAAGATCTGCACGTCGGCGGCGTCGGCGGCCCAGCCACCGAAACAGGCCCAGAACGTCCGGCGCTCTTTCCCGGTCAGGCGCCCGAACCAGGAGCGTCCCTCGGCACTGTCCGTCAATTGCCCATTCTCGTTTCTCAGCCGGGCCGGAATGCGCTTGCCTCGCGAGGACGCAGGGGGAGTGGTGGGTGACAAGCCGCTCCCGCAGCGTGGCGGCGCACTGTTGCCACAGCTTTTTAGTCGTGTGTCCACCGGCGACGCCAGCAATGCCGGAGATTTCCCGCTTGTTCTGGTTCGAGTCCGCGTTTCGCTGAGGCCCCGAGGGACGTGGGTGCCGCGGGGATGGCACGCGCGTTCGAGCGGGGGTGGTAGTGCGCGGGCGGCCCCATCATGCCCCGGACTCTCATGCCGGGTTCTGGGTTGGGATATGTGACCTTATCCGAACCCAGGGAGGTTCTCTGATCAGTTCTGATTTAGAACAACTGCTTCTAGTTCTGATTAGAACGTTTGATAGGGTCTCGATCATGACGGAAGATGCTGGTCAGGCCCGGATTTGTGAGTACCGGCGATGTGGAGCGGCGCTGCCGCCGGCAGTGGGGCGGGGAAGCCGGGCCCGGTTCTGCCAGGACGGGAAGACCTGGGGTCGCCGGAACCTCAGCTGCCGCGACGCCGAAGCCGTCCTGTCGGACGCGGAGTCGCTGCGGGAGAGCGACACCGCGCTCGACGACACCGCCGTCACGGCGCTCGCCGGCCAGGTCGATCGGGTGCTTGAACCGGCTCGCGGGCTCGTCGAGACCCTCACGACCCTGCGCCACCAGCTCGAAGCGACGACCACCACCGCGCTCGCGGAACGGGACACGGCGCTGGCCGAGGCCGACGAGCACCGCCGTCAGCGCGGCCTCGCCGACGCCGAAGCCGCTCAGGCCCGGGAACGCGCGGATGAGGCCGTCCAGGCCGCGGCCGCCGCGGAGAAGGAGAAAGCCGCGGCCGTCCGGGACCGGGAAGCCGAGCGCACTGCCCGCCGGGCGGCCGTGCAGGAACAGCAACGCGCCGAAGGGCAGCTGGCCGCGGTCCGCGACGAGCTGGCCCGGGTCGGCGAACGGGCCGAGGCCACCGCGGCGCTGGCCGGCGAACGAGCCGCGGTGATCGCCACGTTGACCGCGGAGCTGACGGCCGCCCGCGCCGCCCTCGACGAGGAACGCGGCCGTGGGCAGGCTGCCGCTTCGCGGGCCGAAGCCGCCGAGGCCCGCGCCGACGCCGCCACCGAACGACTCGACGCGGCACGCGAAGAACTGGCCAGGACCGCCGCGGCTCATCAGGCTGCCCAGCAGGCCGTGCTCGACCGGGCGCGGGCCGACGCCGAACAGCTGCGCGCCGGCTTCGACCGGCGGCTCGGCGAGCTGCAGGCGGCGCACGAGCAGACCGTCCGGTCGATGCACGAGACGACGACGAACCTCGGCGCCGAACTCCGGGCGTGCACGGCGCGGGCGGACGCCGCCGAACGTGCGCTGACCAGGACCCTCGCGGTGCTGCGGGAACTTCCGGGCCTGGAACTGCCCGAGGACGTCGCCGCAATGCTTAAGTAGTTACTTGACTATTGCCGAAGCCGCGCATAACTTAAGTACATGCTTAACCATGATGAGTCGCTGGACCTGGTGTTCCGCGCGCTGGGCGACCGGACGCGGCGGGCACTGGTGGAGCGGCTCGTGCGCGGTCCGGCGTCGGTCAGCGCACTGGCCGAGCCGCTGCCGATGTCGCTCGCCGCGGTGGTCCAGCACCTCCAGGTGCTGGAGGCCGCGGGGATCGTGCGGTCGGAGAAGGTCGGCCGCGTCCGCACCTGCCGGATCGAACCGGAGGTGCTGCGCGCCGGCGAGCACTGGCTGGGCCGGCAGCGCACCACGTGGGAGGGCAGGCTCGACCGGCTCGGTGACTTCCTCGCCGGGCCGGAGACTTCGGAAGGGAGCACGTCATGACCGTCACCCACAGCACGTTCAGTCTCGAACGCACCTACCCGGTGCCGCCGGAGCGGGTGTTCGCCGCCTGGGCGGATCCGGCGGCGAAGGCCCGCTGGTTCGTCACGAACGGGACGCACGAACTGGACTTCCGCGTCGGCGGCCGGGAAGCCGTCCACGCCGCAGGCCCGGACGGCACGGAGTTGACCTTCGTCTCCACCTACCACGACATCGTGCCGGAGCGGCGGATCGTCTACTCCGGGGAGCTGAGCGGCGCGGGCGCGCTGGCGACGGTCTCGGTCACCACGATCGAGCTGGTCGGCGAAGGTGACGGCACCCGCCTGGTCCTGACCGAGCAGGGCACCTTCCTCGACGGCGCGGAGGAGCCGGCCTGGCGGGAACAGGGCACCAGCGACCAGCTGGCCAGGTTGGGCAAGGAACTGGGGTCGTGAACGCCGTCGCGGAGTTGACCCGCTTGGTCGAGGGCCGGGTCGCCGCCGTCGCCGCGAAAGACGTGGACGCGCTGGCTACGCGGTACGCCGAGAACGTCACGCTGTTCGACGCGGTCGGCCCGCTGGCCGACCGGGGCGTCGACGTCGAGCGGGCGCGGCTGGAGACGTGGTTCGGTGCCTACCGCACGGAGATCGGCCTGCGGATCCGCGACCTCGAGGTGACCGTGGCCGGGCCGGTCGCGTTCGCGCACTACCTGTTCCACGTGCGGGGCACGATGCACGACGGCGCCGAGGTCGCGATGTGGGTGCGTTCCACGGTCGGCTTCCGGAAGCTCGCCGAGGGCTGGAAGATCGTGCACGAGCACAGTTCGGTGCCGTTCGACGGCGCCACCGGTCAGGCGCTGACGTCGCTCACGCCGACCGGTACCGCTGGGGGCTGACGCCGAACTCGCGTTTGAAGGCCGCGCTGAGGGCGAACGCGCTGCCGTAGCCGACCTGGTGGGCGACCGCCGCGATGGTGGCGTCCGGTTGCTGGCGCAGCAGGTCCGCGGCGAGTGCGAGGCGCCAGCCGGCGAGGTAGGCCATCGGTGTCTCGCCGACGGTGGCCGCGAACCGCCGGGCCAGTGCGGCCCGGGAGACGCCGGCGTTGGCGGCGAGCTTCGCGACCGTCCACGGCTCGGCGGGCTGGTGCTGCAGCAGCCGCAGGGCCTGCCCGACGACCGGGTCGTCGTGGGCGCGGTACCAGGCGGGGGCGCCGGCATCCGGCCGGTCGAACCACGTCCGCAGCGCCGCGATCAGCAGCAGGTCGAGCAGGCGGTCGAGGACGGCTTCCTGACCGGGCACGTCGCGGCCGATTTCGGTGGCGAGCAGGCCGACGAGCGGGGTGGGCCAGTCGGCGGCGCGCAGGACGACCAGCGTGGGCAGTGCCGTCAGGAGCCGTTTGCTGAGTTCGCCTTCCATGCCGTAGGTGCCGGTGAGCAGCACGACCGGCCCGTCGGTGCCGTGGCCCCAGGTGCGGACGCCGACGTGGGAGAGTGCGGTGAGGTGCCCGCCGTCGGGGGTGCGGCATTCCTGGCCGGGCAGGATGAGCGCCTGCGGCGGGGTCCGCGGGTCGTCCGCGACGAGGTAGGGGTCCGGGCCGCGGACGATCGCGACGTCGCCTTGGTCCAGCAGGACGGCTTCGCCGGCGTGCGGCACGATCCACGCTTCGCCACGCACCACCGACACCACGGTCAGGGGCGCCTGGTCTTCGATGCGCAGCGACCACGGCGGGGTCAGGACGGAGCGCAGCAGGAACGCGCCGTGCGCGCGAGGGCCGTCGAGGAGCGCGGCGAGCGGGTCCATGCGCCAGATTGTAGACGCTGAAACATGCGATCGAGGCTTTGAACTATGGAGAGTCTCAGGCGGTCCGGCTTGACTGAGGAGCATGACGACAAGGGCGGAGGAGAAGACGATGACGACGTTCTCGGGTGTGGTGCTGGTGGCGGCACTGGTCGCGGCCGGTCTGATCGCGGGGCTGTTCTACGCCTACGCCTGCTCGGTGATGCCCGGGCTGGCGCGCGGCGACGACAAGACGTTCGTGGAGGCGATGCGCGGGATCAACGTCGCGATCATCAATCCGGTGTTCATGCTGACGTTCCTGGGTGCGCCGCTGCTGGCGGGGGTGGCGGTGTTCGTGAACCCGGGCCCGCGGCCGTGGGTGATCGCGGGGTTCGTGTGCCTGGTGGCGATGCTGCTGATCACCGGGGCGCTGAACATCCCCCTGAACAACGCGCTGGAAAACGGCGGCGACGACTTCGCGGCGGTGCGGGCAAAGTTCGAGACGGCGTGGGTGCGCTGGAACGTCCTGCGCGCCCTGGTGAGCACGGCGGGCTTCGGCTGCCTGGTCGCCGCCGTGCTCACCCGCCGCTGACCGGAGTCAGTCGGCGATGCGGAAGAGCAGGTCGGTGACCCACTGCGTGGGGTCCGGCACTTCGCGTGGGTCGGTGCGCAGCACTTCCAGGCGGCAGCCCCACTCTTCGCCATCGGGTCCTTCGCGGCGGTCCCAGGTGACGCCCTCGGCCGCGCCCCAGGCGAGCACCGATTCCGTCGCGGCGGCCAAGCCGTCGGGGGCGCCGACGTAGGTGTCGAGGACGTACTTGCCCGCCGGCAGCTCACCGACGAAGGCCGGTTTTTCCGGGTTGAACCCACCCTCGATCGGGACACCGGCCTCGATGGTGAACCGCATGCCGGGGTGGATGACCCGATAGCGGAAGAACGGCGCCCCGGCCACGACGACGCCCTGCGCGGCCACCGCGCCGATGAGCGGCGGCAGGCGGTCGGCGATCCGTGGGAACTCCGGAATTCCGAGGGTGGCGCGCTCGGCGACGTATCGCAGGGCGGGCCGGTCCACTGTGGACGGCATCAGGCGAAGTCCTCCGGCCTCAGCATCGGGCGGACCTCGATGCTGCCGTAGGTCGCGGCGGGATGCTTGGCCGCGATCTCGAGTGCTTCGTCGAGGTCGTCGCACTCGAGGACGACGTAGCCGCCGATCTGTTCCTTGGCCTCGGTGAACGGCCCGTCGGTCAGCAGCACTTCGCCGTCGCGGACGCGGATCGTGGTGGCCTCCGACGGCGGGCGCAGGCCACCGCCGCCGCGGATCTTGCCGCGGCGTGCCAGGTCCTCGCTCCAGCCGCCGCACCCGTCGTTCCGGTGTTCTTCGGCGGTTTCGTCACCGCAGATCATCAGCAGGTACTGCATGGTCAGTGTCCTTTCAGTACTTCGCGCAGGCGCGCGGCGAAGGCGACCGGCTCGGCGGCGAACCCGCCGTGGTCACCCGGGAACAGTTCGGCGGTCAGGCCCAGATCGGCGGCGAGCCCGAGGCCGGCTTCGTGGGCGGGCAGGCCGGCAGCCTTCTCGCCGACGCCGACGACCAGGCGTGCCGGCGTCGCCCGCAGCGCGTCGAGGTCCGGGTCGTAGGCGCCGATGGCCGCCATCAGGTGGCCGAAGAAGTAGGCGAAGTTGCCTTCCATCACCTTCATGTGGGCGACCTCTTCAGGCGTCGGGTCGGCCGGCGGGGCGATGTCGAAGCCGGCCATCTCCATGAACGCGGCGATGGCGGCGCCGATGCCGTGCTCGCGGTAGATCGCCGGGATGTCCGGGCCGTCGAGGACGGCCGGGCCGAGGTACCGGGTGACCGGCGGTTCGTGGAGCACGACGGTGCGGACCTGGGCGGGGTGGCGCACGACGTGCTCGAGCATCGTGATGGCGCCGCCGCTGTTGGCGAAGACGTCGGCGGGGCCGTCGCCCACCTCGGCGAGCAGGCGCTGGACGTCGTCGGCGTGTTCGCGGATCGTGTCGTTCCCGGGTTCGCCGTCGAGGGGGCTGCGGGAGATGCCGCGCGGGTCGTAGGTGACGACGGTGTGGTCCTCGGCGAGGATCGGCCGGATCGGGTGGAACATCGTGGAGTCGGCGGCGCCGCCGGGGACCAGCAGCAGGATGGGGCCGCGGCCGGTGACGTCGTAGGTGATCGTGGCACCGGGTACGGCGAGGGTGTGGGTCATGGCGTCTCCTCCGGAGGTCGGGGTTCGCCATCCCGACGAGCGGGGCCGGCCGGAAAAGACACCACCTCGGAAATTCTTCGTGTGAGGTAGCGGCGCTCGGCGTCGGTGGGAGCCAGGTCGCGGGCGGCGGCGTAGTACCGCGCGGCCTCGTCGTGGCGGCCGAGGCGGCGGAGGAAGTCGGCGCGGGTGGCCGGCAGGAGGTGGTAGCCGTCGAGCGTCAGCTCGTCGAGCAGGGTGAGCCCGGCGTGCGGGCCGTCGGCCATGCCGACCGCGATCGCGCGGTTGAGCTCGACGACCGGGCTGGGGACGAACTTGCGCAGTTCGCGGTAGAGGCCGGCGATCTGGGGCCAATCCGTGTCGGCAGCGGTGACGGCGGTGGCGTGACAGGCGGCGATGGCGGCCTGGATCTGGTACGGCCCGGGGTGGCGGCGGCGCAGCGCGGTCTCCAGGATCCGGGTGGCTTCGGCGATCTGCGTGTGGTCCCAGCGCGTGCGGTCCTGCTCTTCCAAGGGAACGAGCAGGCCGGCGTCGACGCGGGTGGCGCGGCGGGCGTGCTGGAGCAGCAGCAGCGCGAGCAGACCGAGGACCTCGGGTTCGTCGGGCATCAGTGCGGCGAGGACGCGGGTGAGCCGGACGGCTTCGGCGGCGAGGTCGGGGCGGAGCAGGTCGGGGCCGGCGCTGGCGGAGTAGCCCTCGTTGAACGTCAGGTACAGCACGCCGAGCACGGCGGCGGTGCGTTCGGGCAGCAGGTGCGCGGGCGGGACGCGGTAGGGGATGCCGGCGTGGCGGATCTTGCGCTTCACCCGCACCAGCCGTTGCGACATGGTCGCTTCGGGCACGAGGAAGGCGCGGGCGATCTCGGCGGTGCTGAGCCCGGCGAGGGTGCGCAGTGCGAGCGCGACCTGGGCTTCGGTGGCCAGCGCCGGGTGGCAGCAGGTGAAGATGAGCCGCAGCCGGTCGTCGGTGACACCGGAGTCGTCGGTGTCTTCGGGGACAGGCATCAGGGCGGCCTCCCGGAGCTTGGCGGCGCCGAGGGTTTCGCGGCGGAGCCGGTCGGTGGCGCGGTTGCGGGCGGTGGTGGTCAGCCAGGCGCCGGGCTTCTTCGGGACGCCGTCGCGGGGCCAAGTGCGCAGGGCGAGGGCGAACGCCTCCTGG
>Ga0070668_100002123_pt1 | contig 14496 bp, 8 predicted proteins | sample KBSS43metaG_FD_64661 | JGI IMG/M metagenome (GOLD analysis project Ga0070668, IMG submission 64661) | Switchgrass rhizosphere microbial communities from Kellogg Biological Station, Michigan, USA - KBS S4-3 metaG | ecosystem: Host-associated > Plants > Roots > Rhizosphere > Soil ... | reverse complement strand
GCTGTATCAGCTATTACTTTGGTGCGTGGATCAATCGGGTTATTGGAGGGAGAACTGCCTACCAACACATCGAGAAGCGCCTTACCGACAAGCTGATGCGCGACATAATCCTGCCTCTCATTTTCATCGGCTCCATTTACAATCGTATTATACCCGGCATTGCGATGTGCTTCAAGATCATTAGCTGTGTACATCAGCGCATCGTCACTTCTGTTTGTTATCAGGTCAGATTCCTGCAAATCACTGATATTATCTTTTGCCATCTGTTCATCCACATAGCGTACACGTAACCCAAGCCTTAAACGAAGTGAGTTGGCAAATTTTTTCCAATTGTCAACATTTCCACTATAATAGAAATCCGCGTTGCCGTAACTTTCTTTGCCGGCATCAAGTTCAGCCGCTGCCTCTTTTAATTCTTTAAAGAAATTCTGATAGATGTCTTTTTGTAAATCGTATTTAGGACTTGTGATTGCTTCTTCCGTTGATTTGTTCGCGTCAGAATAAGGTATATCACCATATATGTCTGTTGCCTGTGAATACACCCAAACCATCATTATACGGGCAATAGCCTTCTTGTTCACCAGTTCAGGATCATCTTTTGTTTTGCGGATAATAGCCGCCAGGTTATTGCAGTAGGAAGTATAAGTAGCATTCCAGGCTCCGTCATCAAAGTGATCCACGAACGGACCATTGTCCACTCTTACCGTCATGCCGCAGTAATTACCTGCATCGGCGGCACCCATACCACCACGTATACCATCCTGCACACCGCTCAATAAAAATTCCGGAGTTACAAGATCTTCCGAAACGAGAGCCGGATTTGTATTCTCCTCTTTAAAATCTTTGGTGCAGCCATTCGCTAACAGGAGAACTAAAATCAAGAGACTGAGATTTTTTATATTGTTATATGCTTTCATTTTTTTTCAATTAACGGTTTTGAAAAACTAAAAAGTAAGATTGAGATTAAAACCATAACTTCTTGTAGTCGGCATGCTGAATACTTCAACACCTGTAGCCTTTGTACTTGTGTTTAAGTTAGTTTCGGGCGAAATACCTAAGCCCTGCATGTGCTCTTCAATGTACCACAGATTTCTACCCACCAATGAAACCCTTAAACTTCTGAATGGCGTCTTTCCCAGGAATGACGGTTGGAACGCATAACCTAATACCACTTCTCTTAACATGACAAAACTGCCATCGAGAACAAACTCTTCACTTTTTTGATCCCAGGCTCTCGAAGACCATGCAGTCTGGCCGTCGACCAGGATTGTGTTCTTTTCATACTTCACATTACCGCTTCCATCATCCACTGCTACTACGCCCGGCAAAGGTTCTGAGTGTTCTCTGTATCGCTCAGTAAATTTCCCGGTTCCATTTGCGACCATACGGTATTTTGTATCGGAGTTAATTTGATTGCCCTGTACGAAATCAATCAAAAAGTTGAAAGAAAATCCTTTATAAGACAAAGTATTATTTAAACCACCCGTCCATTTAGGAGTAACATTTCCTAAAATACTTAAGTTATCCTCCCTGGCATATTCACCGTTGTCTTTTACAATTATTTGACCATCCGGCGCTCTTTTATATTTATAACCTACTATGTTGCCAAAGCGTTGACCGGTTCTTGCTTCTATCCGTGCTTCCTGGGCAGTTTCATTCAAAAAGAAAGTTTCAATTCCCGGGGCCAGTTCAATTACTTTGGAATAGTTTCTTGCGTAGTTAAAAGCTAAATCCCAGCGTAATCCATTCTTCAATTGAACAGGGGTCGATTGGAGAGCAATTTCTATTCCTTTGTTTTCTATATTACCAGCATTGACAATCTTTGTAGTATAACCACTGCCTGCTGAAATCGCAACCGGCACAATTTGGTTTTTAGTATTGCTTTTATAAACCGTTATATCTAACCCGAGCCGTTCGCCAAAGAATTTTAACTCTGTACCCAGCTCTATAGATTTCTTCAACTCATTTTTCAAATCAAACAATGCTATTGTGTTGCTCTGGTATGCCAGGCTCTGGCCATTAAAGGGTACAGTGCCCAGGTAATAGCCTGACTGCGTTAAATAGGGAGCACCGTCGTTTCCGGCTTCTGCATAAGAGGCTCTCAACTTGCCATAACTCAGTATTCTTGAATTGATGTTAAGCGCATTAGTAAATACAAAACCGCTACCAATAGAAGGGTAAAAGAAAGAAATATTGTTTTCACCCAATGTGGAAGACCAATCGTTGCGACCTGTAATATTCAGGAACAAATAATTTTTATACCCAACTTCGCCTGTTGCATACACAGATTGAATTTCTCTTTTCACAAAAGAGTAATAAGGAGTTACCTGCCTGGCATTGCTGATATCATATATTCCGGGTACTTTGAAATCCAGCCCTTGCCATTGTTGTTGCCGATAACTTCTTTTAGAAGCTGCAGCGCCCAATGAAAGAGAGGCCGTGAAATTTTTCAGGTTGTTTTTAGTTGCCGTCAGCAACACATCATGATTGAATTCTTTTGTTACATAAGTTTCATCTGTAAGTGTTCCACTTGCAGCACCAGGAAAATTCACAGGTCTCCTGGATTGTCTTGTCTCAGTATATGTATCAACTCCAGATCTTGCCATTAAACTTAACCAACTGGTAAATTGATATTTTGCCGAAACAAAACCAATTATTCTGTCTCTTACTGCATTATTTTTATTTTCATTTACAAGGTAGTAGGGATTAACCGATACACCAGGCCAACTTCCTGCCTCACCTGTTTTCTCATAATAATCCTTTAGAAAATCCATCGGTACATATCTACCCATTGCCGCCAGGTCCCTGACAACATTGTTTGAAGAAAAGACACCCAATCCCGGAGGATTATCGGATTTTTTGTGGATGTAATTAACTTTTCCTTCCACGGATAACCTTGGTGAAATATTAGTTGATGCTCTTAAAGTAATAGACTGTTGGTTTTCTTTGTGATTGGGAATAATTCCTTTGATTGTTGTATTATTAAAAGATAATCTTGCTGAAGATTTTTCAGTACCTCCTGAAACAGCCACTGAATTGTTGGTAACTACCCCTGTCTCAAAAAAATCTCTTACATTATTTGACGATTGAGGTACCATAGCAAATGTGGTTGGCGGTGCGTTATCGTCGTACACAAACGGATTAGCATACAACTGCCCTTTCATAGCGGGGCCCATACTTTCAAAGTGCCAGTCAGGAATGGTCTCATACTCCACTCCTCCTATATTGACTTTATCACCATATAAGTTCAGATCTTCATAACCGGTCATGTATTTATTCTGAAGCTTCGGAAAAAGGTTTAGTTTATCTATCGTAACGTTTGAATTTACTTCTACCGCGATACCCTTCCCCGCCTTGCCTGATTTTGTGGTAATGACTATTACCCCATTTGCACCTCTTGATCCATAAAGAGCTGTCGCATTAGGTCCTTTCAGCACTGACAATGATTCGATATCCTGCGGGTTAATATTACCAATCCCGTCTCCAAAATCTCTTGAGTCGGAATAAACCCCTCCCTCATTATACTTTGTATTATCTAAAGGAATACCGTCAACAACATAAAGAGGCTGATTCTCGCCGGAAAGCGAACTCACGCCACGAATGACTACCTTGCTTGACCCACCTACTCCACCAGCGGGAAGCGAAACCTGGACACCGGCTATTTTGCCGGTAAGATAATTCGCAACATTCACGTCCCTTGCATCGGTCAAATCTTTCTTTGCTAATTCCTGAGTCGAATAGCCTAAAGATTTTTTTTGTTTGGTTACGCCCAAAGCTGTTACTACCACTTCTCCAAGTTGTTTGGGATCTTTATTTAGTTCTATATTAATTACAGACTTCTTATTAATGTCCACCGTTTGGAGAATATAACCGGTGTACGAAAAATCAATTTTTGTCGCGCCCGAAGGAACTGTGATTGTGTACTTTCCATTATTATCCGTTACAGTGCCCGATGATGCGCCCGGCACCGTTACGCTAACTCCTGATAGGGGTATCCTCTCATCACCGGATGTCACCACACCGGAAACAGTATGCTGCTGCGCAATTAAACCGGTCACAGAAATCAGCAAACTGCAAAAAATAAGTAGTTGTTTTGGCAATAATTTTCTTTTCATCACGCAGTTTTTATATATTAAAAATTATTTTAAAATTAAAGAAAAGGTTTTGAAAGAAAAAAATATATTTTTTATAAAATAATTTCCTTTCCTTACAATTGGCTGCAAATATGAAAAACGTTAGATCTGTTTTTACTCCTATATTCTTACTTTCCTTTCCATTATACTTTCTTTTCAGGGGGCTTTTTTTTAAACCTTACCCTGTACTTGCATAAATGAGGACTGTGAAATGATCCATGAAAAAATAAGAATGGAATGCTGGACTGATCAGGCGGAATATTCTGCGTTTCAGAGAAAGTGCGTCTACGTCTATGTTCATCAGGGGCACTGAGTTCCTGGTCCTTTCGAAGCCGGGTAGGTAAATTCCAGCTATTATTTTGTCGCTGCAGTAAAATAAAATTGGTACCGCAAATCCTATATATAGTATGAGGTGAATTGAACATTGAACCCGCTATCAGGACCAACGATATTCCTTAATTCAACAATAGTTAATTAATTATAGAAGTGTATGATGGCGGAAGTCAATTACGAAGTGTGCTCTGTAGATTATGCAACAATAACTTTAACGCCTAAACTTTCAAGTTTCATTTTATGTTCCGGAGAAATTCCCTTATCCGTCACCACCGTATTAATTTTATTCACGGGTGCAATGAATGCAAAACCTCTTTTTTGAAATTTGCTGGAATCCGCGACCACGATAACTTCTTTTGAAAGAGTTATCATAATCTGATTCAAATGCGCTTCCTCGGGGCTGGGTGTGGAAATACCAAAATCCAGGTCAAAGCCATCGACGCCCAAAAATAATTTGTCGCAGAAATAATCCTTAAATCCTTTCTCCGCTAAAATACCGGCGAGTGACAACGAATTCTTTTTCAATATGCCCCCCGGCACAATGACGTTGATATTTTTATACTCGGCCAGCAACAAAGCCACATTCAATGCATTTGTTATAACAGTAAGATCATTAAATTTCTTCAGGTTTTTAGCCAGTTCGTAGGTAGTTGATCCGGAGTCAATAATAATGGTGTTATTCTCCTCTATCAATTCCGCCGCTTTTTTTCCAATCTCCCCTTTTTCAAAAAGATGCTTTTTTTGCTTGTCGGATAACGGAAAATCTTCTCCCATATGGCTCTGCTCCACCAATATAGCACCTCCCCTGGCCCTTATCAATACTCTCTTCTTCTCAAGCTGTGCCAGATCGTTTCGTATGGTAACGCCGGTTACACCCAGAACTTCACTCAATTCCTTAACATTAACCTGGCCGTTTTTTTTAAGTGATTCTATAATCTTTATTCTCCGGCTAACGGTTGATTTACCTTCTCCTTTTTCCATAGATCTTTCTTTTTGCGCAAAAGTAAAAAAAATAATATAGTTATGATTTTGAAGATTTTAAAATGCCATTTCCTAAAAAAAGAACCGAAAGTCTCACCTGCCTTTCTATTTTAATTTATCTATTCAACCTTATTTGCTTAAAATAATGAAAAATAAGTGATTTTACTTTTATTCTCTAATCTTTTAGGCTTTTTTATTCCAAAATACTTATTTTCCAATTTTATTTCTGTTTTATGCTCAAGCTGTGCAATTTTGACAAGGAAAGTAAAAGATAACAAGTAATCCAAACTAAACTGATGATCAAACTCAATACAGACTTGCGACCTTCTAACCTGACCCATAAACTTATCAGATTCTGGGAACTTTCTGCAGAAAAAATCAGGTCAATTGACAAGAAATATGACACGTCAAAAGGTTCTCCGGTTTTTACAATAAGCGGTAACTATACCACACGTGGCTGGACAGAATGGACCCAAGGGTTTCAATACGGTTCTGCCATCTTACAATTTGATGCTACAGGAGAAAAATCATTTCTTGAATCGGGACGAGGTAAAACCGTTAATGCTATGGCGTCTCATGTCAGCCATACGGGTGTACATGATCATGGGTTTAACAACGTAAGTACCTATGGCAATTTACTTCGCTTAATGAAAGAAGGCAAAATTCCGTTCAATGAATGGGAACGAAATTTCTACGAACTATCGTTAAAAATTTCCGGTGCCGTTCAGGCCAGCCGGTGGACGGTAATTAAAGACGGAGGTTTTATTTATTCCTTTAACGGGCCTCATTCCCTTTTTGTTGACACCATACGTTCTATTCGTGTTCTTATTATTTCTCATTGCTTACATCATATTTTACAGGGAGAGGGTGATATTAAAATAAGTTTATTGGAGCGTGCCATTCAGCATTTACAATCCACCGCAAAGTATTCCATATTCTATGGCGAAGGCCGCGATATATATGATGATTGGGGACGCACTGCACATGAAAGCATTTTTAATGCAAAAGATGGAAATTTCCGATGCCCTAATTCGCAGCAAGGCTTTTCTGGTTTCACTACATGGACAAGAGGACTCGCCTGGGCCATATGTGGCTTTGCAGAAGAATTGGAATGGTTCGATACGGTTAGTGAAGAGGACTTAAAAATATTTTCCGGAAAGCAAAACATGATCGCCATATTATTAAAGGCCGCAAAGGCGACTTGTGATTTTTATATTAATAACACACCTGCCGATGGCATTCCTTATTGGGATACCGGTGCACAGGGTCTTTATAAATTGGGAGATTATTTGAACAAGCCTGCTGATCCTTTCAATGATTTTGAACCCGTTGATAGTTCTGCAGCGGCTATTGCAGCTCAGGGATTGCTTAGATTGGGCAGGTATCTTCAACAGAACGGAGAGACAGACGCCGGCAATCGCTACTGGCAGACCGGCCTAACGGTGATGAATACTCTTTTGGATGAACCTTATCTTAGCACTAATTCTGCGCACCAGGGATTATTATTGCATTCTGTTTATCATCGCCCCAATGGTTGGGACCATATACCAAAAGGAAGTAAAATTCCATGTGGTGAGTCAAGCATGTGGGGAGATTATCATATACGGGAAGCCGCCCTTTATTTGCAAAGGATAATCAGTAACGAAAACTATTATGTTTTTTTCAATATATAACATATGGCAGAAAAACCGAAGTACTCAAGAATAGCACAATTGAAGACCGCTGAAGATTTAAGGAATTATCTATCTGACAACGATGTATCACTGGGCTTCGATGATGAATTAACGGGGTTTGAAATTTCACCTTTTAAACAGATAGCAAAGCTTAAGTCAGGAAAACTAATTGGAAACCGGTTTTGTATTTTACCAATGGAAGGTTGGGACGGTACTGCCGATGGAAAACCTACCGACTATGTTAAAAGGAGATGGGAACACTTTGCGCTAAGCGGCGCAAAGCTTTTATGGGGTTGCGAAGCTGTGGCGGTTTCACCGGAAGGCCGGGCAAACCCGCGCCAGCTAATAATCAATGATGCCAACTTTACAGATTTTGCGGCCCTCTATCAAATGATTATTGATAAACATGCTGAAAAATTCGGGCAGGCAAATGATTTAATGGTAGGTCTGCAACTAACACATTCAGGCAGATTTTGTAAACCCCATGATCAAAAAAAGTTTGAGTCAAAAATATTGTATCATCATCCCGTACTGGATAAAAAGTTTGGCCTGGGTGAAACATATCCCCTGATGACTGATGATGAAATTGATGAATTAATTGAAAAGTATATTAAAGCGGCTGCCCTGGCACAAAAAGCCGGATTTGATTTTGTGGATATTAAGCATTGCCACGGTTATTTAGGACATGAATTTTTAAGTGCTTATCACCGCGAAGGAAAATATGGCGGGAGCTTCGAAAATCGCACACGATTTTTCAGAAACATAGTTGAAGGGATTAAAAAAAATGTACCTGGTTTAGAAATCGGGGTACGGTTAAGCAGCTTTGATTTTGTACCCTTTAAAAAAGGTATAGATGATGTGGGCATACCAGATTTTAATGGAAATGATAAATATGAAAACGCTTTTGGTTGCACGGGTACCGGCTTAACTATTGATTTAAAAGAAACGAAAGCTTTTTTAGCTTTGGCCGAAAGCCTGGGTATCCAATTAATATGTATTTCTGCAGCCAGCCCTTATTACAATCCTCATTTAATGCGGCCAGCCTTATTCCCTCCTTCAGACGGGTATTCTCCTCCTGAAGAACCATTGACAGGTGTAGCCCGGTTGATACAAGTTACCGCAAAGCTAAAAAAAGATTTTCCTGACTTACTGATAATTGGTTCAGGTTATTCCTATCTCCAGGAGTGGTTGCCAAATGTTGGACAATATGTATTGAGAAACAATATGGCCGATTTTATTGGTATGGGAAGAATGGTACTTTCCTATCCAACAATGGCCGATGATATATTAAACGGAAGGCTATTGGAACGAAAGCAAATATGCCGGACCTTTTCCGATTGCACAACAGCTCCAAGGAATGGAATGATATCGGGTTGTTACCCGTTAGATCCGCTGTATAAAAATCTACCGCAAGCTGCACAACTTAAAGAAATAAAAAAAACGCTATGAGTAATTTGAATAAGAAAATAGCATTAATTACGGGTGGCAGCAGGGGTATTGGTTTTGGGATTGCCCAACAATTTGCCAGAGATGGATTTGATCTGGCTATCAATGGTACCCGTTCTGCTCACGACGTTGCAGATGCTTTAAATAAGCTAAAAAGCCTGGGTGGTGATGTTATTTATTGCCGTGGCAATATCGCTTCATCGTCCGACAGGGATCATATCATTCAGCAGGTAAAGGAACATTTCAAAGCGCTTCATGTACTGGTCAACAACGCAGGTATCGCGCCAAAAGAACGTAAAGATATTCTTGATGCAACTGAAGAAAGTTTTGAAGAAGTTATTTCCATAAATTTAAAAGGACCTTATTTCCTTACCCAAAAAGTTGCCAACTGGATGATTGAGCAAAAGAAAAGTGATTCTGCATTTAAAGGATGTATCATCAATATTTCTTCCATATCAGCAACCGTCGCTTCGGTTAACCGCGGTGAATATTGTATCTCCAAAGCAGGTATCAGCATGGCAACACAATTATTCGCAGTGAGGCTGGGTGAATTCAATCTTCCTGTTTACGAGGTCCGTCCCGGTATCATCGGTACCGATATGACGGCGGGCGTAAAAGAAAAATATGATAAACTTATTGGAGAAGGGCTATGTGTACAAAATCGTTGGGGCACTCCTGAAGATGTTGGTAAGGCAGCAGTATCGCTGGCCAGGGGAGATTTCATGTACTCTACCGGGCAAGTGATTATGGTGGATGGCGGACTAACGATTTCACGCTTGTAATTAAAAAGGTTTCAAATATTCTTCACAAATGAAAAAAGGAATACTAATCATCTCAATATGGGTTTTGCCGATATTGTATTTGCTCAGCTCCTGTAAGTCGGGAACAACATCAGATTATAGTTCTATCGCTAACGATCCGGCAACGCTTGCAACAGGAAAAACTGCTTTCAGCAATTATTGCAGCGGCTGTCACGGTATTAAGCGGGATGGCATCGGACCTAAACTGGCTGGTATTACAACTCTCGTCCCTGAAGACTGGCTCCGTCAATTCATAAAAAACCCCCAGCAACTGATTTCATCAGGAGATAAACATGCGCAGGAAGTATATGCTCAATACAAAGTAATGATGCCATCATTTTCTTCCCTTAAAGATGATGACTTGAATGCCATCATTGCTTTCTTGCATAGTAAATCTTCCGGTCAAAAGATCACAAAGGATAGCAGTGTTGGTTTGACAAACCCGATCCCTGATTCAATAAAGATTTCAAACCTGGTAGTAAACCTCCAGCCGCTTGCACAATTCCCGCCAACCAATGACAGTGGTCAATTGCCGCTGACAAGAATTACTAAACTTGGCTTTCAACCCAATTCCGGCAATTTATTTATCAATGATCTTTTTGGTAAATTATATAAACTCCGGAATAATAAGCCTGTTGTGTATGCAGATATGGCAAAGCTGCGGCCTAAATTTATTTATCGGCCGGGCCTCGCTACCGGTTTGGGAAGTTTTGCATTCCATCCGGGATTTTCAAAAAACGGTCTTTTATACACTACACATACCGAAGGTCCCGGAATAGTCAAAGCGGATTTTGATTATAGTGATTCTATCGAAGCGACTGTGCAATGGGTGCTCACCGAATGGCAGTTAAATAATCCGGATGCAGATACTTTTTCCGCCAAATCAAGTCGTGAGTTATTCCGGGTAAATATGGTGACCGGCATTCATGGTGTACAGGAAATTACATTTAATCCGCTTTCGAAACCCGGCGATGAAGATTATGGCCTGTTGTATATAGGTGTGGGCGATGGCGGCAGCGTTGAAAACGATTATGCTTTTCTTGCACACAGTAAACAAAAATTATGGGGAACTGTTCTGCGCATAGACCCCACCGGCAGAAACAGTCGTAACGGGAAATATGGGATACCGAAAACCAATCCATTTGTTCAGGATACAAACAGCAACACATTGAAGGAAATTTATGCGTACGGATTCAGAAATCCGCATCGGATTACATGGACAAAATCAGCCAAAATGCTTGTCAGCAATATCGGGCAGGCCAATATTGAATCTATTAATCTTATCCAACCCGGTTGCGATTACGGATGGCCGCTCAGGGAAGGAACGTTTGTCTCCTCAGACTTAAACGGGAACCTGGGGAAGATTCATCGGCTACCCGTAAACGATAGCATTTACAAATTCACCTACCCGGTTGCCCAATTTGATCACGATGAAGGCCTCGCGATTTCCGGTGGTTATGAATATTGGGGTACAGCAATACCGCAATTGAAAGGAAAATTTTTGTTTGGCGATATCCCCTCAGGCCGGTTGTTTTATATAGATGTCGATGACATAAAGCAGGGAAAGCAGGCGACCATCAAAGAATGGAAGATGACTATTAACGGAGTACCAAAGAAACTAAAAGAAGTATGCGGTAGTGATCGGGTTGATCTGCATTTTGGAAGAGATGCAAAAGGTGAATTATATATATTGACAAAAGCAGACGGAAGAATGTATAGAGTGGAAAGTGCAACGAATCAATAATACAATAAGCAATTATGCATTGCATAGTCTGTGAACTTTAACATTAATCAGAAAATCAAAGCAATGGAAAATCCGTCCGTAGTAACCAGGCAATCTTCCAAAACTGTTATGCAGGAAATTTTGCGTATTCCTGTTCTTGTCGCAGCACTTGGATACATGGTAGACATGTATGATTTGTTTCTATTCAGTATTGTTCGTGTTCCAAGTTTAAAGTCATTGCATCTTTCTGATGACAGCATCATGAAAGATGGTTTGTTGCTGCTGAATCTGCAAATGGCAGGGTTGCTGGTTGGCGGAATTGTGTGGGGGATTTTAGGAGATAAAAAAGGGAGGCTGTCTGTATTGTTTGGTTCTATTTTAATTTATTCCCTGGCAAATATTGGGAATGGATTTGTCACCTCAGTGAGCGCATATGCTGTGCTGCGCTTTATAGCCGGTTTTGGACTGGCGGGTGAACTTGGCGCCGGAATTACATTGGTGTCAGAAATTTTACCAAATAAAATCCGTGGTTACGGAACAACCCTGGTAGCAACAATGGGTGTATTGGGTGCTTTACTAGCTTATGTTGTTTCACTTCTCTTTGATTGGCGCGCCGCCTATTTTATTGGAGGAGGACTCGGGCTATTGTTAATGGTAATGCGAATAAGAGTTTTTGAATCGGGTATTTTTTTGAAGCTAAAAGAAAAAAGTATCCCGCGCGGGGATATACGTATGTTATTCAATAACAAAAACCGGCTGTTGAAATACATCACAAGCATAATAATTGGTATGCCGATTTGGTTTGTGGTGGGAATATTAATCACTTTCTCTCCTGAATTGGGAAAAGCAATGGGACTTGACGAACCTATCAATGCCGGAAAAGCAGTCCTGTTTGTTTTTGCCAGCCAGGTTGCGGGCAATATCGTTAGCGGTTCTCTCAGCCAATATTTTCAAAGCAGGAAAAAAGTAATCTTCCTGTTTATGATAATGTCTTTTTTGTTTGTTTTGGTCTATCTGTTGGCTCCATTTAAGCATACTACCGCTCTTTATTTAATAATCGCATGCCTTGGCTTTTGCAGTGGTTACTGGACACTGTTTATTACCGTTGCAGCCGAACTCTTTGGTTCCAACCTGCGGGCAACAGTAGCCACTACGGTTCCCAATTTTGTAAGAGGGACTACCATTCCGCTTACTGCACTGTTTGTGTTGATGAAAAATTATACAGGAACAATTTACAGCGCTTTAATCGTTGGTATATTAACTTATCTTATTGCTATACTCGCTCTCGTTTACCTCGAAGAAACATTTAAGAAGGATATTAATTATACTGAGAATGACTAACGGTGTAACTATGCGAATCAGGTTGTTTCTGCTGGCATTTGCTTTACTGCGGGCAACATTCTGTTTTTCCCAACAGGATAAAGAGTACAATTGGTGGACCCCGGCCACTAATGAATTCCCTGTCATCGAAGGAGAGGCATGGCCGGCCGAAATGAAAGGGAACTATGAAAGACTGCCGCAGCGTGCGGAGAAACAGGTTCGCAAAGAAGTTTGGGAATTATCTCAAAACGCTGCAGGGTTAATTCTAGCATTCCATTCGAACAGTCCTGAAATAGTTGTGCGATATAAGGTAAATGGGACATTGGCTTTCCCGCATATGCCGGCTACAGGTGTAAGCGGCGTTGATTTATATGGTATTGGTAAAGATGGCAACTGGCTATGGTGTAAAGGAAATTATTCGTTTGGTGATACAATTACCTATCGTTTTAAAAATATTAACGATAAAGACTCACTTTACCCGTTTCATCAGAAAGGTGGTGAATACAAGTTGTATCTGCCTCTATACAATACCGTTACATGGCTCGAGATCGGAACAGTGGCCGGTACTTCATTCAGACCTTTACCATTACGAAAGGATAAACCGGTGGTTGTGTATGGCACATCTATTGCGCAGGGCGGTTGTGCTTCGCGGCCGGGAATGGCATGGACATCTATTCTTGGGAGAAAACTGGACCGTCAGTTAATTAACCTTGGATTTTCCGGAAATGGCCTGCTGGAAAAAGAATTGATGGACCTCATTACGGAAATAGATGCTAAAGTCTATGTACTCGACTGTCTCCCGAATCTTATTGGAAAAAATTATTCTCCCGCTGAGCTGAAAGAACGGATTGTTCAATCGGTAAGGATAATCAGAACCAGCAAAAAGTTTACACCGGTTCTTTTAACTGAACATGCAGGTTATACTGACGCGTTGATCAATCCCCAAAACCGGGTGAAAGTAGATTCTATTAATAAGCTTTTGAAAGAAGCTTTCCGTCAATTGCAACAGGAAGGTGTAAAAAATATTTTCTTGTTGACAAAGGAAGAAATCAACCTGGATGATAATGCAATGGTAGATGGAACGCATCCAACAGATCTCGGTATGCTTCAATATGCAGAAGCGTATGAAAAAAAGTTAAGGCTTATTTTAAATGAACCAACCGGCGTTTATTCCACTACCAAACCCCGCACACAAAACCGGGACGCCAATACGTATGACTGGGAAACGAGGCATAATGAGTTCATCGCGTTAAAAGAAAAAGAATCACCGTCTATTGTTTTTATCGGTAATTCCATTACGCATTATTGGGGCGGTAAACCTGATGCGCCAATCAGCCGTGGCAAAGATTCATGGGAGAAAATGATAGAACCGCATAAAGTCATCAATGCGGGATTCGGATGGGACAGGATTGAAAACGTGCTATGGAGAGTGTACCATGACGAACTGGATGGGTTTGCCGCAAAACAGGTTGTTATATTAATTGGTACAAATAATCTCGACTATAATTCTGATAAAGAAATAACAGAAGGATTAAAAATGCTTGTAAATGCCATAAAAATTCGCCAGCCTGCTGCAAAGATTTTGCTGCTGGGATTAATTCCCCGGGAGGAAAAGGAACAACGCATTGTCCGGATTAATAAAAGTATCGCAATGCTTGCTTCTTCACTTCGCGTGTTATACACGGATCCGGGTAAACTGCTTTTAAACAAGAAAGGAAAAATTGATAAAGCTTCATTTACGGAAGATGGTGTGCACCCGAATGAAACAGGATATAGCCGTATGGCACAGGTAATCAGCCCGCTTTTAGTTAAATGAAGCGGGCACGGAATGATCTTTCGGGCTATCCATTTAATAATTGTCAGTCACGGCAAAATTATTCTTCCGATACATCCATTGCCCGCTGGTGAAATCCGGGAAGTCGACTGTTTCATTGCCAGGTTCGATACCTTAATGAATTACAGTCTTAATTTTTTATCGGGCCGATATATTTTGTTGCCATAACCAGGTTGTCGAATTTTATATAACTGGAAGGTGCATGCGGATTATCATGAAAAAATTCAAACCAAAGCCAGTTAATTTTCAGATT
>Ga0070668_100002122_pt1 | contig 14505 bp, 14 predicted proteins | sample KBSS43metaG_FD_64661 | JGI IMG/M metagenome (GOLD analysis project Ga0070668, IMG submission 64661) | Switchgrass rhizosphere microbial communities from Kellogg Biological Station, Michigan, USA - KBS S4-3 metaG | ecosystem: Host-associated > Plants > Roots > Rhizosphere > Soil ... | reverse complement strand
GTCGAAGACCGTGGTCACCGACCAGGACCTGTCCGACACCTTCAAGGCATAGGCGAGCCGAACTTGTTCCGAAGCAAACTGGGTCTCCTGGCCATCTTGGTGACCGCTTCCGCGGGACTCTCGACCGCGTGCACGACGACGACCGGCGGCACGGCCTCCCCGTCGACGACGGGATCGTCGGCGACCGGCGCGCCGTCGGCGGATCCGGATGTGCCGAAGGTCGCTGTTCCCCTGGACGTGAGCAAGTACGTCTCCGACACTTGCGCGATCGTGCCGCAGGACGTCCTCACGCCTCTGAGCCTCACCGACCCGGGTGTGTACCAGGCGAAGGGCGACACGGCCTTCACAGAGGCGGGGCCGTCCTGCTCCTGGAAGCGGCACGGTGAAGGCTTCGGCGTGTCCGTGACGCTCGCGACGGGGAACCGTGACCGGGGAGCCGGCGGCCTGGCCGGGCTTTATCGCGGCTACGAGAACAAGACCTACATCCGGTTCCTCGAGCGCGCTCCGGACATCGAAGGCTACCCGGCCATCTACTACGGCCTCATGGACGAACGCCCGACGGGTTCCTGCGGCCTCGGCGTCGGCATCGCCGACGACCTCACCTTCGACGTGTACGCCCAGGGTTACCAGGGGCCGGACGACTCCTGCGGGGCGGCCACTCAGGTGGCGTCCAGCATCATCAAGACACTCAAGGGGGCATGACGAGTGGACGGCAAGCAGATCTTCGACAACTTCAGACAGGGCGACACCACGGGGCTGCAGCAGATGGCCGAGACGGTCCAGCAGCTGTCCGACGCCTACCTGGAGCACGGGGCGAGCATCAAGGCGCTGCAGGAACGCATGGTGACCTCCTGGAGCGGTGACGCCGCGGACGCCGCGAACGCGGGCGCGGGACCGATGGAACTAGCCTTCCGCGACAGTTCGAGGCCTCTTGACGCGACCACGGATTCCGTCAAGACCCAGGCCGCCGTGTTCGAAGATTCGAACCACGCGGTCGTCGAGGTGCCGCCGAAGCCGGACAAGCCCAGCCCCTGGAGCGTCGGCCTGAAGGCCGCCATCCCGATCGCCGGGCCCTTCATGGCGAAGGACGACATCGACGACTACCAAACGGGCATGGCGAAGTACAACGCCGCCAACGAGACCAACGTCCGCGTCATGGACCAGTACAGCAACGCCACCGACAGCACCATGTCCGCGCTCCCGACCGATTACGGCGTCCTCGAGTCCGACGGTGCCTCGATCTCCGTCAACACGGGCGGGGGTCCGCCGCCGATCGAGCCGCCCCCGCACCCGCACATCATCGACGAGCACAAGTGGCAGCCGGAGCCGCCGCCCGGCTCCGACGACCACACCTCGACCACCACCGTCGACCCCACCCACACCGGTGGGCCCGACAAGCCCGGTGGCACCGATCGCCCCGGCGGTACCGACCGCCCGGGTGGCACGGACCGGCCCGGTGGCACCGATCGGCCGGGCGGCGTCGTCGTCCCGCCCGGCGATGACACCAACACGACCGGCACCCGGCGCCCGACCACGCCGACGCGGCCGGGGCAGCAGGTCACCGACCGCCCGGGCAAGACCTCGCCCGACACCGACGGGATCGACTTCTACCCGACCAACACCGGCGGCGGGGGTGGCCGGAACTACTCGAACACCTTCGGCAACGACCCCAGTTCGAGCACCGGTGGCCGCGGGCCGAACAGCGGGAACGCCGGGGGCAGGCTGCTCGACTCGAACGGCCGCCCCATCGGCGGAAGCGGCACCGGAAGCGGCGGCAGCGGGGCCGGTGCCGCTGGTGAACGCGGCCTCGGCAGCGGGCGCGGTTCCGGTATGGGAAGCCTCGGCAACGCGGCTGCCGCGGAAGCCGCCGCCGCGCGGGCGGCCGGTGGCCGGTCCGGGCAGATGGGCCCGATGGGCGCCGGCGGCCGCCGGGGCGAGGGCGAGGAAGACGACGAACACCAGCGCCCGGACTTCCTGATCGAGGCGGACCCGGACGCCATCTTCGGCACCGACCAGCGGACCAGTCCGCCGGTCATCGGCGAGTAGGCGGGTGGACGTGGCAACGGGCCGCGTGGACGTTCCGGTCGAGGCGCTGGCCGCGCTGGCCGAGCGTGAGCAGGTCGGCCGGCTGCACATCACCCTGCGTCCGGAGCCGCTGTGGCTCTCGGCCGGAGAACGCGACGAAGCCGGCAAGCGGATCGACGCCGCGCTGGCCGAGGCCGGGCTGGTCGACGCGCGCGGCCGGGCCACCGTCGACTTCCTCGACTGGCTCCCGCTGCTGGTCAGCCCGGCGCGGGAGTGCTACGGCTGGGTCGGTGCGGAGGGACGGACCTACGGCGTGCTCGCCGCGGCGAAGGGACTGCAGGCGGTGCTGGCGGTTTCCGACGGGACGCACGTCGGCGTGCAGGAGATCGACCGGAACCGGCTTGCCGAATCCCTCGTCGAGCAGCTGCCGCCGGTGGGTCCCGGCGGCGGTCGCCCGCGCACCGTCCGGGTGGCGGACCTCACCGAGGCCGCCCGGCGCGGTCCGGACGCCCCTTCGCTGAACCCGGCGATCGCCGACGTCGTCAGCCTGGTGCAGCGGCCGGTGTCGGGCAGCGGGGAGCTCTACGTCGGGCGCCGCGACGACGTCGGGCGCCACACCTGCCTGCGTCAGCCGCTGCACTACGCCGACACGGACTGGGGCCGCTACCTCAGCTACACCACCGGCGCGGGCGACGACACCGTCATCCACATCGGCCCCGCGGGCCCGCGGGAGCTGGCCGACACGCTCGCCGAGCTGGCCGGCACCCTCGTCTGAGCGGATAAACCCGCGCGCCGGGCCGGGTACGGCGCTAACGTGACAGCGCTGTTGTATTCCGGGTGGAAGGACGCGCTGATGCTGTACCCCGAGATCGAGCCGTACGAGCACGGCCTGCTCGACGTCGGCGACGGGCACGAGATCTACTGGGAGACCTGCGGGAACCCGGACGGGAAACCGGCGCTCGTCGTGCACGGCGGGCCGGGCACCGGCTGCTCGACGAACCTCCGCCGGTACTTCGACCCGGAGCGGTACCGGGTGGTGCTGGCCGACCAGCGCGGCTGTGGCCGCAGCACCCCGCACGCCGGCGCCCCGGTCGCCGACCTGTCGGCCAACACCACCGACCACCTCGTCGCGGACTTCGAGCTGCTCCGCACCCGGCTCGGCATCGAGAAGTGGCTGCTGTTCGGCGGTTCCTGGGGCTCGGTGCTGAGTCTGACGTACGCACTGAGGCACACCGGGCGGGTCAGCGAAATGGTCCTGATGGGCCTCGCGACCGACCGGTTCATCGAAATCGAGATGCTCATCCGTGGCCTTGGCGCGTACTTCCCGGAGGCCTTCGAGAAGTTCCGCGAAGGAGTACCGGAGAGCGAGCGGGACGGCGACCTGTCCGCCGCCTACCACCGGCTGCTGATGGATCCCGACCCGGCGGTCCACCACAAGGCGGCCGGCGACTGGTGTGCCTGGGAGGACGCGATGCTCCCGGGCGTGCCCGCGCACAAGTCCTTCGAGGACCCGGCCTACCGGCTCTGCTTCGCCCGGCTGGTCACGCACTACTTCGGCAACCGGGCCTTCCTGCCCGACGGCGAAATCCTGCGCAACCTCGGCAAGCTCGCCGGGATCCCCGCTGTGCTGGCCCAGGGCGTGCTCGACACGAGCAACATGGTCGGCACGCCGTGGCTGATGCACCACGCTTGGCCGGGCAGCGAGCTGGTGATGCTGGAGAACATCGGGCATTCGACGCAGAACGCCCCGATGCAGGACGTGCTCGTCGGCGCGACGGACCGCTTCGCGCGGTGAAGGAACCGCGCGGCGCCCCCACCCGAGGCGCCGCGCGGAACCCCCGGCTCACGGGATGAGCAGCGCCGGCTCGCCTTCCGGGGTGAGCGCGGCTTCGGCCCGTTCGGCCCGGTTGGCCTCGGCCAGCTTCAGCCCGGTGATGCGCAGCGGCAGCCGGTCCATGTTCCACTCGGTCAGCAGCAGCGCCACCTTCGACTGCATCTCGGTGCGCAGCCGCAGGAACGAGTCGGCCGGGTCGGCGCCGACCTCGCCCAGCAGCAGCCACCACGCCCAGGCCGCCGCGCCCGCGTTGGCGACGAAGTCCGGCACGACCGCGACACCCCGCGCGGACAGCGCAGCCTCCGCTTCCGGCGTCGTCGCCGCGTTCGCCGCCTCGACGACCACCGCCGCCTTGACCAGGTTCTCGTTGTCCGGCCGCAGCGCGTAGGAGATGGCGGCCGGCACGAAGATGTCGGCGTCGGTCGCGACCACGGCTTCGCGCGGCAGCGAGCGGACCCCGGCGGGGAGCCGTGACCGGTCCACTTCGCCGAAGCGGTCGCGCAGCTCCAGCAACGCCGGGACGTCGAGCCCGGCCGGGTCGTGGAGCGTCCCCGCGGCGTCGGCCACCGCGACCACCTTCATCCCGGCTTCGTGCAGGTACCAGGCCGCACCGCCACCCATGGTGCCGATGCCCTGGATCGCCACGGTCGTCTCCGGCACGGCCCAGTCCCACGCCGCCGCGACGCCGAGGCACGCCTGCGCCACGCCGTAGCCGCCGACGACGTCGCCGAGCAGCAGCCCGCCGGGCACCGGGGCGTTGAGCCCGGCCTGCACCCGGCGCAGCGTGCGCGCCGGATCGGCCGACCGGCGGATCGCGGCGTGGTACGACTGCTCCAGCCCCAGCTCGGCGAACACGGAGTCGATGAGGTGCTGCGGCACGCCCAGGTCCTCGGCGGTCACCCAGTGCGCGTCCAGCCACGGCCGGAGGAACGCGCAGAACCGCTTCAGCACGCCGAACGCGCGCGGGTCCTTCGGGTCGAAGTCGAGGCCGCCCTTGGCGCCGCCGACCGGGAGGTTGAAGGTCGCGGTCTTGTCGGCCATCCCCCGGGCGAGGTCCTCGACCTCGCTCATGGTGCAGCCCGCCCGCATCCGGGTGCCCCCGGTGGCGACGCCGGAGACCAGGCTGTGCACGACCAGATAGCCGTGTGCGCCGGTGACGGGATCGGTCCACGTGAGCCGCATCAGCGGCTCGGCGTCGCGCGGGGTCATCAGGCCACTCACCTCCAGGGGAAGTCCGGGGCGGCCTCGTGACCGCCTCCACCGAGCGTGCGCCCCGGGTGGCCCTCGCGTCCATTTAACGCTGCTGCACGATCTCGTTTAGGTTTGCTGTATGGAGCTTTCGTTGCACCGGTTGAGGATGCTTCGCGAGCTGCACCGCCGAGGCACCGTGACCGCGGCAGCCGTGTCGCTGCACTACACCGCTTCGGCCGTTTCGCAGCAACTCGCGCAGCTGGAACGCGACGTCGGAGCGAAGCTGTTCGAACGGCTCGGCCGCCGGGTCCAGCTGACCGAGCTGGGCGAGCTGCTCACCGAGCACGCCGAAGAGATCCTCGGTTCGGTGGAGCGCGCGACGCACGCCCTCAAGGAGGCGCAGGAGGACCGCGCGGTCCGGCTGACCGCCGGGGTGTGGGCGTCCGTGGCCTCCGGCCTGCTCCCGACGGCGCTGACCGCGCTCGCCGGCGAGCACCCCGGCATCGAGGTGCGCACGCGCGAGCTGGCCCCGGAGGACACCGCCGACGCGGTCCGGGACGGCACCCTCGACCTGTCGTTCGTGATCGAGTACTCCGACGCGCCGACGACCTGGGACGGCGGGCTGGAACGCGCCGTCGTGGCCGTGGAGCGGCTGCACGCGGCGGTGCCGCGCGGCGCGGTGCCCTCGGGGTCGGCCGCCCTGGACGACCTCGCCGAGCACCCGTGGATCCTGGCCAGCCCGAAGTCGCACTTCGGCCGGGCGATGCGCACCGCCTGCCGGCGGCACGGCTTCGCCCCGAAGATCAACCACGAGGTCGAAGAGCAGTCGACGGCGATGGCGATGGTGGGCGCCGGGCTGGGCATCACCCTCGTTTCCGACCTCGGCCTGCGCCTGCTGCGGCCGCCGGGGATCGACGTCGTCACGCTCACCACGCCGCTGCTCCGGACGGTGTCGATCGCCTACCGGCGCACCGCGCTCCGGCGCCCGGCGTTGCACCTGGTGATCGAGGCGGTGCGGGCGTCCGCGGCCGAACTGGGCCTGGGCACCGAGTCCGCTTTGCCCTGATCCGGGTCTTCTTACGGAGTGGTGAACTGCTCCCGCTGCGCAAGATCCGGCCTGAATTTGTCGTACCCCGCGTGTAGCGTCCGAAGTCAAGAGGTTCCACCACACGGAACAGGAAACGGACACATGACGGAAGCTTCTGGAGCGTCTGCGGTGCACGATTTTCCCGAGAAGTCGGGCAGTGCGTCGAACCGCACCGCGCGGGTCCTGGCGGACCGCGCGGCCGGGGAAGCGTACGTGGCATCGGTGTGTTTCAAGCACGGGCCGCCGCGCCTGACCGGCGTCGAGCTCGAGTTCATCGTGCATGACGCCGACGACCCGGCCAGACCCCTCGATCCCGACGTCCTCGCCACGGCGCTGGGTCCGCACACTCCGCGGACGCTCCGCCCCGACAGCCCCGCCTCGCCACTCCCGGCAGGCTCACCCGTGAGCCTCGAGCCCGGGGGGCAGGTCGAGATCTCGGCTCTTCCCCAGGCCTCCCTGCGCGACCTCGCCGCAGCCGTGACGGCCGACCTCCACCACCTGCGCGACCGCCTCGCCCGGCACGGCCTCGAGCTGGGCGAAACGGGGATCGACGCGCACCGCGCGCCACGCCGGGTCCTGCACACGCCGCGCTACGCGGCGATGGAGCGCCGGTTCGCCCCGATCGGCCCCGGCGGCATCACGATGATGTGCAGCACCGCCGGCCTGCAGGTCTGCGTCGACACCGGGGAGCCAGGGCAGTACGCGGCCCGGTGGGCGGCCGCCCACGCGATGGGCCCGCCGCTGCTGGCCCTCTTCGCCACCTCCCGCGTCCACGCCGGGCGGGACACCGGGCACGCGTCCGCCCGGTGGCTCGCGGTGCACGACACGGAGGCGGTCCGCACGCGCACGTCCGGCGTCGCGGACGACGACCCTGCCGGAGGATGGGCGGGCCGCCTGATGGACACCCCGCTGATGGTGCTGCGCCGCGGTGACCGGCCGTGGGACGCGCCGGAGGGGCTGACCTTCGCCGACTGGATCGAGGGCAGGGGAGCGGCCGCCCTGCTGCCGAGGCCGACGGTGGCGGATCTCGACTACCACCTCACCACGATGTTCACCCCCGTCCGCCCGCAGGGGTACCTGGAGATCCGGTACCTCGACGCGCAGCCGCCGGACCAGTGGCTGCCCCCGGTGGCGCTGGTCACCGCGCTGCTCGCCCGTCCGTCCACTGTGGACAAGGTGCGCGACCTGTGCGCGCCGGTCGCGGACCGGTGGGCCACGGCGGCGCGCCGCGGCCTGGCCGACCCGGAGCTGGCGGCCACCGCCGCCGCGCTGGCCGACCTCGGCTGCGCGGAGCTGGCCACGACCGGGCTGGCGGCGGACACCGTCACCGAGGTCAGCGAAAGCGTGCAGAGGCGCGCGTACCGATCGAGGAGCGAAGCATGAGCGCCCCGATCGCGAGCGGACCCGGAAATCGCGAGCCGCGCCGTGCCGGCGGCGCGCGCAAAGCCGCGGAGGAGGAAGCATGACCACCACAGAGGCCGACGAGCTGGGGGAGCTCAGCGCGCAGGACCTGCGCGCCCGGGCCGCCGAAGCGCTGACCCGCGCCCGGGCGCGCAGCATCGCGCTGACCGACGCCGTCGACGACGAAGACCTGGTCCGCCCGCACTCCAAGCTGATGTCGCCGCTGGTCTGGGACCTGGCGCACATCGGCAGCCAGGAGGAGCTGTGGCTGGTCCGCGACGTCGGCGGCCGGGAGCCGCTGCGGCCGGACATCGATGACATCTACGACGCCTTCCAGCACGCCAGGGCCGACCGCCCGGCGTTGCCGCTGCTGGGCCCGGCCGAGGCGCGCGCCTACGTCCGGGAGGTCCGCGAGAAGGCGTTCGACGTGCTTGAGCGGGTGCCGCTGCAGGGCAGGCGGCTGACCGAGCGGGCGTTCGCGTTCGGCATGGTCACCCAGCACGAGCAGCAGCACGACGAGACCATGCTGGCCACCCACCAGCTGCGCAAGGGCGACCCGGTGCTGCACGCGCCCGAGCCGCCGCCCGCCCGTTCGGGCGCGTTGCCGGCGGAGGTCCTGGTGCCGGGCGGCGCGTTCACGATGGGCACGTCGGCCGAGCCGTGGGCGCTGGACAACGAGCGCCCGGCGCACGAGATCGCCGTCGACGCGTTCTGGATGGACACCGTGCCGGTCACCTGCGGGGCCTACACCGGGTTCCTCGACGGCGGCGGCTACGACGACGAGCGCTGGTGGAGCACCGCCGGGTGGGCCTACCGCACCGAGCACGGCATCACCGCGCCGCGGTTCTGGAAGCGGGAGCAGGACGGCTGGTGGCGGACCCGGTTCGGGGTGTACGAACGGATCCCGGCCGATGAGCCGGTCGTGCACGTCTCCTACCACGAGGCCGAGGCGTACGCGGCCTGGGCCGGGCGGCGGCTCCCGACCGAGGCGGAGTGGGAGAAGGCGGCCCGCTTCGACCCGGCGACCGGCCGGTCGCGCCGGTTCCCGTGGGGCGACGAAGAACCGGGCGCCGAGCACGCCAACCTCGGCCAGCGGCACCTGCGGCCGGCGCCGGCGGGGGCGTACCCGGCGGGCGCGTCGCCGACCGGCGTGCACCAGCTGATCGGCGACGTCTGGGAGTGGACGAGCACCGGCTTCCACGGCTACCCGGGCTTCGCTCCCTTCCCCTACCGGGAGTACTCGGAGGTGTTCTTCGGGCCGGAGTACAAAGTGCTGCGCGGTGGGTCGTTCGGGACCGACTCGGCGGCGATCCGGGGCACGTTCCGCAACTGGGACTACCCGATCCGGCGGCAGATCTTCGCCGGCTTCCGCACCGCCCGCGACGCGGCACCCGGCGAGGTGGGCTAGGCCCATGTGCCGCCACATCGGCTACCTCGGCGAGCCGGTCCCGCCCGCCGAGGTGCTCTTCCGCGCCCCGCATTCGCTGCTGGTGCAGTCCTACGCACCGGCGGACATGCGGGGTGGCGGCTCGGTGAACGCCGACGGGTTCGGGCTGGGCTGGTACCCCGGTCCCGCCGGCGCCGCGCCGCTGCGCCACCGGCGGTCCACTCCACTGTGGACGGACGAGACGCTGCCGGCGCTGGCCGCGTCGGTGACCTCGGGCGCGTTCGTCGCCGCGGTCCGCAACGGCACCACCGGCATGCCGGTGACCGAAGCGGCCGCGGCGCCGTTCACCGCGGGCCGCTGGCTGTTCAGCCACAACGGCGTCGTCCGCGGCTACCCGGACTCGCTGGCCGAGTTGGCCAAAACCCTCCCGATCACCGAACTGCTGACGCTGGAGGCGCCGACGGATTCGGCCGTGCTCTGGGCACTGCTGCGGGCCCGGCTCGCCGCGGGCGAGGATCCCCTGCAGGCGGTGGCGGCGCTGACCGCCGCCGTCGAGGCGGCCGCGCCCGGCTCCCGGCTCAACTTCCTGCTCACCGACGGCGAAACCCTGATCGGCACCGCCTGGACGCACGCGTTGTCCCTGCTGGTGACGGAAACCGGCGTGCTGCTGTCGTCCGAACCCTGCGACGGCGACCCGCGCTGGCGACCCGTCCCCGACCACCACGCCGTGCGCGCCACCGCGGCCGGCGTGGACCTGCTTCCCCTGACCCTGGAGCACCCGTGACCGAAGTCGATCTCGACCACCACCGCCCCGGCGACGCGATCACCGGCGAACTGCGCGCCGACGTCGTCGCCGGGCTGACCGCGCCGCAGAAGTGGCTGCCGCCCAAGTGGTTCTACGACGCCGAGGGCAGCGAGCTGTTCGAGAAGATCACCCAGCTGCCGGAGTACTACCCGACCCGCAGCGAGCGCGAGGTCCTGGCCGCGCACGCCGGGGACGTCGCGGAGCTGACCGGCGCGCACACCCTCGTCGAGCTGGGATCCGGCTCGAGCGAGAAGACCCGCCTGCTGCTCGACGCGCTCACCGGGCACGGGACGCTGGAGGCGTTCGTCCCGCTCGACGTGTCCGAGTCCGCGCTGGCCGACGCCGCCGAGGCGATCTCGAAGGACTACCCGGGGCTCACCGTCCGCGGCGTCGTCGGCGACTTCACCCAGCACCTCGCCCTGCTGCCCGGCGGCCAGCCACGGGTGGTGGCCTTCCTCGGCGGCACGATCGGCAACTTCCTGCCCCCCGAACGCGCGACGTTCCTCCGGACGGTCCGCGAGGTCCTCGACGAAGGGGAGTGGCTGCTCCTCGGCACCGACCTGGTCAAGGACCCGGGCATCCTCGAACGCGCCTACGACGACGCGGCGGGTGTCACCGCGGAGTTCGACAAGAACGTGCTGCGGGTGATCAACGCCCGGCTCGGCGCGCACTTCGACCCCGACGAGTTCGACCACGTCTCCTACTGGGACACGGACAACGAGTGGATCGAGATGCGCCTGCGGGCCCGCCGCGCACTGACCGTCGAGATCCCCGGCGCGGACCTGACCGTGTCCTTCGCCGCGGGCGAGCACATCCGGACGGAGATCTCGGCCAAGTTCCGCCCCAGCGGGATCGAGGCGGAGCTGGCCGCGGCCGGATTCGCCGTCGAGCGCTGGTGGACCGACTCCCAGCAGCGGTTCGGGGTGAGCCTGGCAAGATCTGTGCGTGGCTAATCCTCTCCGGGCGCTGGCCCGGGCCGTCGGCACCAAGCCGTGGCTGATGCGCACGGCCCGGTTCGTCGTCTGGGCGGACAAGAAACTGCACCGCGCGTTCGGCGGCCGGGTGAGCCTCGTGGCGCTCGCCGGGCTGCCGTCGCTGCGCCTGACGACGACCGGCCGCAAGAGCGGGCTGTCCCGCAGCACCAACCTGCTGTACTACCCGCGCGGCGACGACTTCGTGCTGACGGCGTCCAACTGGGGCCGCCCGAACGACCCGGCGTGGGCGCTGAACCTGCGCGCCGACCCGAAGTGCCAGGTGGCGCTCGCCGGAAAGCCGGTCGAAGTCCTCGCGCGGGAGCTGCACGGCGCCGACTACGACCGGATGTGGGCCGAGCTGCTGGAGTTTTGGCCGGGGTATCGGATGGAGCAGCGGGCGGCGAACCGTCCGTTACCGGTTTTCGTGCTTACCCGGCTGGTGCGGTAGGTGCCCACCATCCTTTTGGCCGGTGACGGGATTCACCGAGTTGTGCCAATCTCGGCCGGGTAACGCGCCGTGACGGCTCGACCGTGCGGCCGTGACCTAGGGAGGAATCGTCTTGCCGAGAACTGTAAAGGCTCGGGTGCGGTCGTTCGCACTGGTGGGGGCGCTCGTGGCCGGCGTGGGGCTGGCCGGGACGGCCGGCACCGCCGTGGCGGCCGAAGACTCGGCGGTCAAACCCGCCGTCGTCGGTGCGACCGCCGCCGTCAACTGGGGCACCTGTTCGAGCGACACCCTCGCCGGGGTGCCCGCGGACCAGGTCAAGTTCTACAGCTGTGCCCGCTACCGCGTGCCGATCGACCACGACAACACCACGCTGGGCACGATCGACATCGCCCTGCTCAAGCGCGCCGCCCGCACGCCGGACAAGCGCGTCGGCTCGCTGTTCCTCAACCCCGGCGGCCCCGGCGGCTCGGGCCTGCGGATGCCGATCAGCGGCCAGTACATCTTCCAGCCCCCGGTCCTCGACCGCTTCGACCTGATCGGGTTCGACCCGCGCGGCGTCGGGGAGAGCAACCCGCTGCGCTGCTTCACCACGCAGGAGGACGCGGACGAGGTCCTCGGTGCCCAGATCGCGGTGCCGCTGAGCCGGACCGAGATCTCCGGGACGCTCGCCAGCTACCGGGACTACGGCCAGTTCTGCAAGAACAACGCGGGTTCGCTGCTGAACCACATGTCCACCAAGGACGTGGTGCGCGACATCGACACGCTGCGCGCGGCGGTCGGCGACCAGAAGCTGACCTTCGTCGGCTTCTCGTACGGGACGCTCATCGGCTCGACCTACGCGTCGATGTTCCCGAAGCAGTCGCGGGCGATCGTGATCGACGGCAACGTCGACCCGGCGCTGCGCACCAGCGACGGCGTCGAGTACGACCGGGAGCGGGCGCAGGGCTTCGAGATCGCCCTCGACGGCTTCCTCAAGCGGTGCGACCAGGTCGGCGCGAAGTGCGCGTTCAGCGACGGCACCCCGCGGGCGAAGTTCGACGAGCTGCGGGAGTACCTGCGCAAGCAGCCGATCACCATCCCCGGTGGCGGCACGGTGGACATCAACCAGTTCACCGGCGGGGTTTCGAGCGTCCTGTACTCGCCGGGGGCGTTCCCCGGCCTGGCCGAAGACCTGCAGGCCCTGTACACCGCGATCCACCCGGCGGGCGCGCAGGCCCAGACGCTGCAGGCCAAGCCGCTGAAGGCGCTCACCCCGGGCAAGCAGGGCCTGGCCGACCAGAATCCGGACAGCCCTTACACCAGCGACGACTCGTACTTCGCCGTCAACTGCTCCGACAAGCCGTTCAAGATCAAGCAGGACCAGGTGCCGGGGATCGCGGCCAAGTGGGAGCGCGAATCGCCCACCTTCGGCCGGTACCAGGCGTTCGCCGACACGGCGGGCTGCCCGGTGTGGCCGGCGAAGAAGCCGGACGCCTACCGCGGTCCGTGGCGGGCGAAGACCGACGTCCCGGTCGTCGTGGTCGGCAACTACTACGACCCCGCGACGCGGTACAAGTTCGCCCAGCGGATGGCGGCCGAGCTGGGCAACACCCGGCTGCTTTCGGTCGACGCGTTCGGCCACTGCATCCTCGGCGACGCACTGGGCGTCGACAAGGCCGTGGCCGACTACCTGACCGACCTCAAGGTGCCGGCCAACGGGCAGGTGTTCCAGCCGAACGTCCAGCCGTTCGAAACAGCCCAGAGCTGAGCGTGAGTTCCTGACGGGCCGGGGTGACGCTGTCGCCCCGGCCCGTTTCTCATGCCCGGCCGAGCAGGCGGTCGAGCAGGTCCCCGGCGGCGGCTTCGGCTTCGGCGGCGGCGCTCGCGTGGTCGTCCGCGCGCGCGACCAGCATCGCGATCTCGTTCATCCCGGCGAGCAGCACGTGCGCGAAGAGATCCACCCGGCCGGCGGGCAGCCGCCCGTCGCGGCGCAGGGCGGCCTTGATCTTGCCGAGCGTGCGCTGTTCGTCGAGCTCCCGCCAGCGCTGCCAGCCGAGCACGGCGGGCGCGTCGATGAGCAGGACCTGCCGCACCACCGGGTCCGCCGTGCCGCGGATCCACGCCTGGCAGGCGGCGCGCAACGCCGCCGCCGGTTCACCGATCCCCTCGACGGCTCGCGCCCCGTCCGCTTCGACGCGCTCGTAGACGGCGTCCAGCACAGCGGCGAACAGCGCGTCCTTGCCGGGGAAGTGGTGGTAGAGCGCGCCCCGGCTCACCTCGGCGGCCCGCAGCACCGCTTCGATCGAGGTGCCGTCGTAGCCGTGCTCGGTGAACAGGCCGGTGGCGACCGCGACGAGGTGCTCGCGGGTCGCCTGGCCGCGGTCGATCTTCTTGTTCATGCCGGTGGAGTGCCTCCGTCGTTGACAAACCGACTGTCGGTCTGTTGATACTAGACCGACAGTCGGTTTACTTCCGAAGGGACTCTACCGATGGATCTGCGAACCTGGGCGGACCAGCGCGGCCGCGTGTCGACCGCGTCCGGTGACGTGAGCTACACCGATGTCGGCGAAGGGCCGGTGGCGCTCTTCGTGCACGGCGTCGGCACCAACAGCCTGTTGTGGCGCAAGGCCATGGCCGGACTCACCGACATACGCCGGTGTGTCGCGCTCGACCTGCCGGGGCACGGCGGCTCGCCCGTGTCGCCGGAGCAGGACCTCGGCCTCGGCGGGCTGGCCCGGCTGCTCGACGACTTCTGCGAGTCGCTCGAACTCGGCGAACTCGACCTGGTCGCCAACGACACCGGCGGGGCGATCGCACAGGTCTTCGCCGTGCACCACGCCGACCGGCTCCGGACGCTGACCCTGACCAACTGCGACACCCGGGGCAACCTGCCGCCCGAGGCGTTCCGCCCGGTCGTCGAGCTGGCCGAGCGCGGGGAACTGGCGCCGCTGTCGCTCCGGCTGGCGCAAGACCTGGACCGGGCGAGGGCGGGGGCCCTCGGCGGCGGTTACGAACACCCGGAGCGCGTCCCGGACGACGTCGTGGCCGCCTTCGTGCGGCCGGTGTTCGGGACGCTCGAAGCGGCCCGGCAGTTCGAGCGCCTGCTGACGTCGATCCGCGGCGAGGAACTGGACGCGATCGAGCCGTTGCTGAAGGAGCTCGCGGTCCCGACGCTGCTGGTGTGGGGCACCGGCGATCCGAACTTCGGGATCGAGTGGGCGTACCGGTTCCGGGACACGGTCCCGGGCGTCACGGAGGTCGTGGAGGTGCCGGGTGCGAAGCTCTTCTTCCCCGACGAGCGGCCCGAGGACCTCGTCCCGCACCTGCGCCGCCACTGGGCGTAGGGATGATCACAACCGGGGCCCGCGTGCCGG
>Ga0070668_100002121_pt1 | contig 14511 bp, 8 predicted proteins | sample KBSS43metaG_FD_64661 | JGI IMG/M metagenome (GOLD analysis project Ga0070668, IMG submission 64661) | Switchgrass rhizosphere microbial communities from Kellogg Biological Station, Michigan, USA - KBS S4-3 metaG | ecosystem: Host-associated > Plants > Roots > Rhizosphere > Soil ... | reverse complement strand
CCCGAGGTACCCACCGAGGTCGTCGTCTGCGAGCGGCAACCCAAGGACGGCGACGTGTTCGACCAGTTGCCGTTCGCCCTGACGCCGGGACCGCCCATCAACACCAAACCGCTGCAGGAGTCCATCGCCGACACCGCCGCGGCGGTCGCCGCCGGGCTCCCGAACCTGCCCGCCGACGCCGTCACCGACATCCTGCTGCGCCGCCCCCCGCGCACCCTCAGCGGCGGCCCACTGCCCCGCAGCGGCGTCGTCGCCGACGACATCGCTGCGGCGCTGCTCGACCTCGATTCGTCGTACCTCGCCGTGCACGGGCCGCCTGGCACGGGCAAGACGTTCACCTCCGGCCGCGTCATCGCCCGCCTGGTGAACGAGCACGGGTGGCGCGTCGGCGTGGTCGCACAATCGCACGCGGTGGTCGAGAACCTCTTCCGCGACGTCATGGCCGCCGGGGTCGACGGCGCGCGGGTCGGCAAGAAGCTCTACACCGTCAACCCGGGTTGGACCGAGCTCACCAACCCCGAGTTCGCCGGCTTCATCGCCGACCACGACGGGTGCGTGGTCGGCGGAACCGGTTGGGACTTCGCCAACGCCAACAAGATTCCGCGGCTGGCGTTGGATCTGCTCGTCGTCGAGGAGGCCGGTCAGTACAGCTTGGCCAACACCATCGCGGTGGCCCCGTCCGCCCGCAACCTGATGCTGCTCGGCGACCCGCAGCAGCTGCCCCAGGTCAGCCAGGGTACCCACCCGGAGCCGGTCAACGAGTCCGCGCTCGGCTGGCTGGTCGAGGGGCACCACACACTGCCCGAAGAACGCGGCTACTTCCTCGACTGCTCATTCCGCATGCACCCCGCGGTGTGCCGACAGGTGTCGCGGCTGTCCTACGACGGCCGACTGCGGGCGCGCGAGGACGTCAGCGCCGCCCGCCGGCTCGAAGGGGTGGCGCCCGGCGTGCGGGTGCTGACCGTCGACCACGACGGCAACTCGACCGACAGCCCCGAGGAAGCCGACGCGATCGTCGCCGAGATCGCGGGCCTGCTCGGTACCCCGTGGACCGACGAGCAGGGCACCACTCCGCTGTCGCAGCACCACGTGCTCGTCGTCACGCCGTACAACGCGCAGGTGGTCACCCTGCGGCGACGGCTGGACACGGCCGGGCTGACCGACGTCGAAGTCGGCACCGTCGACAAGTGCCAGGGCAGGCAGGCGCCGGTCGTGTTCGTCTCGATGACGGTGTCGTCGGCCGAGGACGTGCCGCGCGGGGTTTCGTTCCTGTTCAACAGGAATCGGCTCAACGTGGCCGTCAGCAGGGCCAAGCACACCGCCGTCATCGTCCGGTCGGCCTTGCTGACCGACTACCTGCCTGCCACGCCCGACCGCCTGATCGAGCTCGGCGCGTTCTTGTCGTTGGCCGCGTGTGATACACCCACGGAGTGAGTGATTCGCTGACCGACCGGCTGACGGCCATCGTCGGCGCCAACCACGTCAGCGCCGATTCCGACGTGCTGGCCGGGCGCTGCGTCGACCACACCGGCCGGTATCGCGGCAACGCCTCGCTGCTGGTGCGACCGGGCTCGGCCGACGAGGTGGCGGCGGTGCTCGCGGCGTGCCGCGCGGCGAGGACGTACGTGACGGTGCAGGGCGGCCGGACGTCACTGGTCGCCGGTACCGTGCCCGAACACGACGACGTGCTGCTGTCCACCGAACGGCTCACCGACATCGGCTCCGTCGACACGAGGGAACGACGCGTCCGGGTTGGCGCCGGGGCCACGGCCGCGGCCGTGCAGAAGGCCGCCGCCGATGCGGGGCTGGTGTTCGGCGTCGACCTCGCGTCCCGCGACAGCGCCACCGTCGGCGGCATGGCCGCGACGAACGCGGGCGGGCTGCGCACGGTGCGCTACGGGAACATGGGCGAGCAGCTGCTCGGGCTCGACGTCGCGCTGCCCGACGGATCAGTGGTGCGCAGGCACAGCGAGGTGCGCCGCGACAACACCGGATACGACCTGGCGTCGCTGTTCGTCGGCTCGGAAGGCACACTCGGGGTGATCACGGCCCTGGACCTGCGGCTGCATCCCACGCCCGCGCATCGGGTGACCGCCGTCGTCGGGTTCGCCGAACTCGGCGACCTGCTCGACGTCGGCCGGGAGTTCCGCGACGCCGACGGCATCGCCGCGCTCGAGTTGATCGACGCGCGGGCCGCCGCGCTGACCGCCGACCATCTCGGCGTGGGGTCCCCGGTCGACGGCGCCTGGCTGCTGCTCATCGAACTGGCCTGCGACACCGACCCCACCGAGCGGCTGGCCGATGCCTTGGACGGCGCCAAGCTGGTCGGCGAGCCCGCCGTCGGGGAAGACGCCGCGGCGCAGCGTCGACTGTGGGCAGTGCGGGAGTCCGTCGCGGAGATCCTCGGCATCCACGGTCCGCCACTGAAGTTCGACGTCTCCCTGCCGCTGTCGGAGATCGAGCCGTTCGCGGCGGCGGCCGACGAGCTCGTCGCCACACACGCTCCCGACGCGATCCCCGTGTTGTTCGGCCACGTCGGCGAGGGCAACCTGCACCTGAATCTGGTGCGCTGCGCACTGGACGGGGATCGGGAGCGGAAGTTGTACGCGGCGATGATGGGCTTGATCGCGACGCACCACGGCAACGTCAGCTCCGAGCACGGCGTGGGCAGCCGCAAGCGCGACTACTTGTCGATGTCGCGCACCGCGGCCGACATCGAGGCCATGCGCGCGGTGAAGGCAGCGTTCGACCCGGACGGCTACCTCAATCCGGCGGTGCTTTTCCCGCGCGAGCAGACGTAAAGGGCCCTGATTTCGGCCAAATGAGGGCCTTTTTCGTCTGCTCGCCGGGGAAACAGTCAGTCGCGGAACCGCATCGAGTGCTTGCCGTAAGTTCCCGCGTCGTCGTCGCTACTGCTGCGTGAATGCCGACCGCCCGCCGGGGGCGGCGGCGCCGGCGGCGGCACCTGGAGGTGTTCATCGGCGTCGACGTGAAAACCGTTGTGGGCGAACCCGATCGGCTCAGGTGGCGGCGCGGCGGGCATCGGAGGCGGATCGGCGAGCAGCTCGTCGAGGCTGCGGTGCCACGGGTCGTGTCCGTTCGTGACGGCAGGAGCGACGGGATCCAGCTGGGGCTCGGGTTCGTCCTCGAGCAGTGAATGCCACGACTCCACCGGCCCGCTGTGCCACGTGTCGGCGGGCGCGTGCAACGGGTGCTCGACGTGCACGTCCATGGGCTCGGTGACGCTGTCGTCATCGAGGATGGCGTCGAGCACCAACGTCTGCTCGGCTTCGGGCTCCGGCGCGGGCTCCTCGTCCCACTCGACGGTGTACTCGACGTACTCGTCGTCGTCGGGGAAGTAGTCGACGTCGGCGCGCGGGAGGTCGTCGTGCCGTCCGGCCGCCCCGAGCCGATACGCCTCGTCGCGGGTGTGCAAGGCGGCGGTGAACGTCTCCAGTTCGTCGGGCCCATGGTCGGTCACGTCACGCGGCGCCGGACGGTACCCCGTGGCGTCGGAGCCGCGCAGGAACAGGGCCGCGACGACGCCGAACAATGCGACGAAGGCGGGCAGCAGCAGCGACTGCGACAGTGCCGCTGAGAACGGGGCCTTCAGGAACGCAGGCAGTTCGGCCACGGTGCCCTCCGTGGTGTCCCCGCCCAGTTTCATCCCGGGAAGCTCCGCGCTCAGCCGCGACGTCATGAATGCGGCGATGCCTGCACTGCCCAGCACGCTGCCGACCTGACGCGTCGTGTTGTAGACACCCGACCCCGCGCCGGCAAGCTGCGCCGGGAGGTTGCGCGTCGCAGTGGCCGCCAGCGGAGACCAGATGAACGCCATTCCCACGCCCACGACGATCAGCGGCAGCACCACCCGCCACGTCGGCGTCGTCGGCGTCAGTTCGATCGACAGCCACGTCAGCGCGATCGCCACCGCCGAGAAGCCGAACCCGACGATGGGGCGCGGGTGGGTGCGGTCGACGATCTTGCCGACGAACGGAGCGAGCACGCCCGACGCGACGGCCATCGGGGCGACCAGCAGCGCCGCACCCGTCGGCGACAGCCCACGCACCGCCTGCGCGTAGAACATCACCGGAACGATCATCGCCGTCACCCCGAAGCCGATCACCGCGATGCCGAGGTTGGACAAGCTGAAGTCGTTGTCGCGGAAGATCTTCAGCGGGATCAGCGGCTCGTCGCGATTGACGGACTGCCAGTACACGAAGCCCGCCATGAACGCCAGCCCCGCCGCTACCATGGCCCAGATCCACCACGCCCAGTCGTGGGATTCGCCCTCTTGCAGCCCGAACACGATCAGGAACATGCCGACACCCGACAGCAACACGCCAAGCAGGTCGAACCGGTGCCGCTCGGTGGACAGCACGGGGACGAACCAGAACGCCAGCGCGAGCCCGATGACGCCGATCGGGACGTTGACGATGAAGATCCACTGCCAGCCGAGGCCGTCGACGAGGAACCCGCCGGCCAGCGGACCGACGAGCGTGGCCACCCCGGCCGTCGCGCCCCACACGCTCAGTGCGACGCCGCGGCGCTCTGGCGGGAAGATCCTGGTGATCGTCGACAACGTCTGCGGCGTCATCAGCGCCGCGCCGATGCCTTGAACGACGCGGGCCGTGATCAGCCATTCGATCGAGCCCGCCAGACCGCACCACAGCGATGCCGCGGTGAACACCGCGAGGCCGACGAGATAGAGGTTCTTGGGCCCGAAGCGGTCGCCGAGCCGGCCGGCCAGGAGCAGCGGCACCGCGTACGCGAGCAGGTACGCGCTCGTCACCCACAGCACGCCGTCGTAGTCGGTGTCGAGGTGTTCGAGGATCTCCGGGTTCGCGACCGCCACGATGGTGGCGTCGAGCAGGATCATGAAGAAGCCGACCATCATGGCCCATAGCGCGTGCCACGGATTCTGTGTCCGCTGCGGGTCGTCGTACCGCTCCATCAGCGCCGCCGTCACCGGGTCACCTCGCCCACGACGGGGCAGGTCGGCGCCGGTGCCCACGGGGCGCGGCGGACATGCGGAGCGACGGGTGTGTGCGGCATCTATTCGACCATGCGTAACGAACCTATCCAGGCGACGCTACGTATCGCGTCTAGTCCAGACAAGTCGGGCAGGCGGCATCGCCGCCGGTCACGCCGCGTCGGCCACCGCTCCCGCGGCGACGTCGACGTCCTCACTCGAGCCAGTTACCCCCGCGATGAGCAGGGCAAACAGTGCGATCACCACACCGACCGTCATGACGAGCGCCAGCGCGAACTCGTCGTTGCCCAGCAGCCCAACCAGCGGGGCGACGGCAGCGCCAATGCCGAACTGAGCGGCCCCGAGTAACGCGGCCGAGGTCCCGGCAGCATCGGGGTGCCGGGACAACGCCACCGCAGGCGCGTTGGGAATGACGAAGCCCATCGCGGCCAGGATCACCCACACCGGCACCAGGAACGCGGCCAGCCCGTTGACCCCCGTGCCCGCGAGGGTGACGAAGACGATGCCGGTCACCGCCGAGGCCGCGAGCGCCCACACCACGATGGTCTGCGGGGTGAAGCGCTTGAGCAGCACGACGTTGAACTGCGTCGCAGCGATGAGCGCGACCGCACCTGCGCCGAAGACCAGCGCGAACATCTGCTGATCCAGCCCATAGGTGCCCTGCAGGACGAAGGACGCCCCCGCGATGTAAGCGAACAGCCCAGACATGCCGAGCGCGCCGACGAGCACGAGGATGACGAACTTGAAGTCTCGCAATAGTTCGCCGTAGGTCGCCAGGATCCCGCGCACCTTGAGCGGGCGGCGATGCGAAACCGGCAGCGTCTCCGGCAGCGCGAGCGCCGCGAGTAGCAGCAGCGCGCCGGCCAACACCACCAGCACGGCGAACACCCAGTGCCAGGACGCGTGCAGGAGCACCGCGGCCCCCAGCGACGGCGCGACGATCGGTGCGACGCCGAGCACCAGCATCAGCCGCGACATCACCGTCGCGGCGACGGAGTCGGCGAACAGGTCGCCGACGATCGCGATGGCCACCACCATCGCCGCGGCCGCGCCGACACCCTGCAGTCCACGGGCCACGCCCAGCGTCGCGATGTTGGGCGCGAACAGGCAGCACAACGAAGCCACCATGTGCAGCGCGATGCCCGCCATCAGGGGCCTGCGGCGGCCAAGCGAATCCGACAGCGGCCCGATTACCAGCTGGCCGAGGGCCAGCCCGGCCAGCGTCCCGGTCAGCGTCAGCTGCGCCACGGACGACGACACCGACAGTTCGTCGGCGATTCGCGGCAGCGCGGGCAGATACATGTCGATGGTCAGCGGCCCCAGCGCGACGAGCAGTCCGAGCACCACGATCATGCGGACCCGACTGGGCACGGGCTGATCGGGTACTACCGTGTCAGCGCGCGCGAGGTCCACGTCAAACGATGTTGCCATGCAAATGATTAGCAACGCATATCAAATTTTTCTTCCCGCAGGCCAAACGTCCATACGTGAGCGACGTCACGCTCGGGCACCACGAGCCCGTCGGCGTTCGTTGAGTAGGCGTTAGCCTGAAAGCTCGTCTGAACGTGTTAGGGGAGGCGGAGACCATGAGCGCTCGTTCCAGCGCCAAGAGCCAGGTACCTGCGGTGATCGACGATGATCCGAGCATGGCCGCGCGCGTCCTCTCCCAGCTCATCGAACGCGGGGCCCGCGTCCAGGGGCCCGCGGTCAAGGCGTACGTCGAACGGCTGCGCGAACACAGCCCCGACGCCACCCCCGCCGAGATCGTCGCGAAGCTCGAGAAGCACTACCTGGCGGCCGTGATGGCCAGCGGCGCCGCAGTGGGCTCCGCGGCCGCCTTCCCGGGAATCGGCACGCTGGCGGCCCTATCGGCGGTCGCGGGCGAGACGGTGGTGTTCCTCGAGGCGACGGCGGTCTTCGTGCTGGCCGTCGCCGAGGTCCACGGGATCCCGGCCGAACACCGCGAGCGGCGGCGCGCCCTGGTGCTCGCCGTGCTGGTCGGCGAGGACGGCAAGCATGCGATCGCCGACCTCATCGGCACCGGCCGCACCAGCGGGGCCTGGATGGCCGACGGCGCGGCGTCGTTGCCGTTGCCCGCGGTGTCGCAGCTCAACAACCGGCTGCTGCGGTACTTCGTGAAGCGCTACACGCTCAAGCGCGGGGCCATCGCGTTCGGCAAGCTGCTTCCCGTCGGAATCGGAGCCGTCGTCGGCGGCGTCGGCAACCGGATGATGGGCCGCAAGATCATCAAGAACGCGCACGTCGCCTTCGGCGCGCCACCGCCGCGCTTTCCGTCGACGTTGCACGTGCTGCCCGCTCCACAGCAGTAGCGGGAGTCCCTTCGGCCGCCATCGACGCCGACCGGGTACACGAGTGCCGTTGAGCGTTCCCGTCCTGAACGGAGGGGCTAGCCTTTAGGGCGGCATATTGCGGGCAACCGCAGACAAGGATGGCGGGCGCCACGAGCGACGCTCGCAGGCAGAAGGAATCGAGGCGAGCAGCCGTCGTGAGCACTTCACCTTCACCATTCGGTCAGAACGAATGGTTGGTCGAGGAGATGTACCGCAAGTTCCGCGAGGACCCCTCGTCGGTGGATCCGAGTTGGCACGAGTTCCTCGTCGACTACTCCCCCGAACCGACCAACGACACAACGGCTTCCGCCCCGGCGCCGGCGCAGCGGGTGGGCACCAACGGCCAGTCGGCCCCACCGACGCCCAAGCCCGAGCCGGCCGCACCCAAGGCTGAACCCGCGAAGGCCGCGCCCGTCGCCGCCGCGGCCCCGGCCGAACCGAAGGCGCCCGCGGCTGTCCTGCCCGCCGATGGCGACGAACTGGCGGTGCTGCGGGGCGCCGCCGCCGCCGTCGTCAAGAACATGAACGCGTCGCTGGACGTGCCGACGGCCACCAGCGTGCGAGCCATCCCTGCCAAGCTGATGATCGACAACCGCACGGTCATCAACAACCACCTCAAGCGCACCCGCGGCGGCAAGATCTCGTTCACCCACCTGCTGGGGTACGCGATCGTGCAGGCGGTCAAGGCGTTCCCCGCCATGAACCGCCACTTCGCCGAGGTGGACGGCAAGCCGAACGTGGTGACACCCGCTCACACGAATCTGGGCCTGGCCATCGACCTACAGGGCAAGGACGGCAAGCGTCAGCTCGTCGTGGCGGCCATCAAGCGTTGCGAGACAATGGAGTTCGGCCAGTTCATCGCCGCCTACGAGGACGTCGTACGCCGCGCCAGGGACGGCAAGCTCACCGCCGAGGACTTCGCCGGGGTCACGATCTCGCTGACCAACCCCGGCACCATCGGCACGGTGCACTCGGTGCCGCGGCTCATGAGCGGCCAGGGCGCGATCGTCGGCGCGGGCGCCATGGAGTACCCCGCCGAGTTCCAAGGCGCCAGCGAGGAACGCATCAACGAGATGGGCGTCGGCAAGCTGATGACGCTGACGTCGACGTACGACCATCGCATCATCCAGGGCGCGGAGTCGGGCGACTTCCTGCGCACCATCCATCAGCTGCTGCTGTCCGACGACTTCTTCGACGAGATCTTCCGCGAGCTGGGCATCCCGTACGAGCCCGTGCGCTGGCGCACCGACAACCCCGACTCGATCTTCGACAAGAACGCCCGCATCATCGAGTTGATCGCCGCGTACCGCAACCGCGGACACCTAATGGCCGACATCGACCCGCTGCGGCTGGACAAGACCCGGTTCCGCAGCCACGTCGACCTCGACGTGAACACCCACGGGCTGACGTTGTGGGACCTGGACCGCGTGTTCAAGGTCGACGGGTTCGCGGGCAAGGAGTACAAGAAGCTGCGCGACGTGCTCTCGGTGCTGCGCGACGCCTACTGCCGCCACGTCGGCGTCGAGTACACCCACATCCTGGAACCCGAGCAGCAGAAGTGGATTCAGGAGCGCGTCGAGGTCAAGCACGACAAGCCGACCGTCGCCGAGCAGAAGTACATCCTTAGCAAGCTCAACGCCGCCGAGGCGTTCGAGACGTTCCTGCAGACGAAGTACGTTGGCCAGAAGCGGTTCTCGCTCGAGGGCGCCGAGACCGTCATCCCGATGATGGACGCGGCGATCGACCAGGCCGCCGAACACGGCCTCGACGAAGTGGTCATCGGCATGCCGCACCGCGGTCGGCTCAACGTGCTGGCCAACATCGTCGGCAAGCCGTACTCGCAGATCTTCAGCGAGTTCGAGGGCAACCTGAACCCGTCGCAGGCGCACGGCTCCGGTGACGTGAAATACCACCTCGGCGCTACCGGCAACTACCTACAGATGTTCGGCGACAACGACATCGACGTGTCGCTGGTGGCCAACCCGAGCCACCTCGAGGCCGTCGACCCCGTACTCGAGGGGCTGGTGCGCGCCAAGCAGGACATCGCCGACAAAGGCGATGGGCCCGAAGGCTTCGCCGTCGTGCCGATGATGATGCACGGGGACGCCGCCTTCGCCGGTCAGGGCGTCGTCGCCGAGACGCTCAACCTCGCGCTGCTGCGCGGATACCGCACCGGCGGCACGATCCACATCATCGTCAACAACCAGATCGGCTTCACCACGTCGCCGCAGGATTCGCGGTCAAGCGAGTACTGCACCGACGTCGCGAAAATGGTTGGCGCGCCGATCTTCCACGTCAACGGCGACGATCCCGAGGCCGCAGCGTGGGTAGGCCGCATGGCGGTGGATTTCCGTCAGGCATTCAAGAAGGACGTCGTCATCGACATGCTGTGCTACCGCCGCCGCGGACACAACGAGGGTGACGACCCGTCGATGACGCAGCCGTACATGTACGACGTCATCGACACCAAGCGCGGCGTCCGCAAGACCTACACCGAAGCCCTCATCGGCCGCGGCGACATCTCGATGAAGGAAGCCGAGGACGCCCTGCGCGATTACCAGGGCCAACTCGAGCGGGTGTTCAACGAGGTCCGCGACCTCGAGAAGCACGAGATCGAGCCCAGCGAGTCCGTCGAGGCCGACCAGGTGTTGCCCGCGAAACTCAGTACCGCCGTGGACAAGTCGCTACTCGCCCGCATCGGCGACGCGCACCTGGGGTTCCCCGAGGGTTTCACCGTGCACCCGCGCGTCATGCCGGTGCTGGAGAAGCGGCGCGAGATGGCGTACGAGGGCAAGGTCGACTGGGCGTTCGGCGAGCTGCTGGCGCTTGGCACCCTGGTGGCAGAGGGCAAGACGGTGCGGCTGTCCGGCCAGGACACCCGGCGCGGAACCTTCACCCAGCGGCACGCGGTGATCCTCGACCGCAAGACCGGTGCCGAGTTCACCCCGCTCGATCTGCTGACCATCAACACCGACGGCACCCCGTCGGGCGGCCGCTTCATGGTGTACGACTCGGCGCTGTCGGAGTACGCGGCCGTCGGGTTCGAGTACGGCTACTCCGTGGGCAACCCCGACGCAATGGTGTTGTGGGAGGCGCAGTTCGGCGACTTCGTCAACGGCGCGCAGTCGATCATCGACGAGTTCATCTCGTCTGGTGAGGCCAAGTGGGGCCAGCTGTCCGACGTCGTGCTGCTGCTGCCGCACGGCCACGAGGGACAGGGCCCCGACCACACGTCGGGCCGCATCGAGCGGTTCCTGCAGGTGTGCGCCGAGGGCTCGATGACGGTGGCCATGCCGTCGACGCCGGCCAACTACTTCCACCTGTTGCGCCGCCACGGCATGGACGGCATCCACCGCCCGCTGATCGTCTTCACGCCGAAGTCGATGCTGCGCAACAAGGCCGCCGTCAGCGACATCCGCGACTTCACCGAGCAGAAGTTCCGCTCGATCATGGAGGAGCCGACGTACACCGACGGCGACGGCGACCGGTCGAAGGCCAAGCGGATGCTGTTGACCAGCGGCAAGATCTACTACGAACTCGCTGCGCGCAAGGCCAAGGACAACCGCGAGGACGTCGCGATCGTCCGCGTCGAGCAGCTCTACCCGCTGCCCCGGCGGCGGCTCGGCGCCACGCTCGACGAGTATCCGAACGTCGACGAGTACTTCTGGGTACAGGAGGAGCCGGCTAACCAGGGTGCGTGGCCGACGTTCGGGCTGTCGATGCCGGAGCTGTTGCCGGACAAGCTGACCGGAATCAAGCGGATCTCGCGGCGCGCCATGTCCGCGCCGTCGTCGGGCTCGTCGAAGGTCCACGCGGTCGAGCAGCAGGAGATCATCGACGAGGCGTTTGGCAACTGACCCTCGCCGGTGTCGACAGCCTTAGATGCCGAACAGGTCCAACGGAATCGGCATGTTTCCGTTGGCCAGCGAAGAGACGGCCCCCGGGCAGAACAGCGTGATCGCGAGTCCGGTGAACATGGTGGCTGGGCCGAGCGGCTTGCCGATGGCTTCGGACACGTCGGCGGCGACGTCCGCCAGCTGCTGTCCAGGCTCGGACAACATCGGGCACACCTCCTGGCCGACCGAGGTAGCGGTTACCGGATCGATGTCCGTCAGACCCGCGGACGTCAGGCTCGACAAGAACTCGTCGGTGACGGTATCGGCCTGGGCGGGTGCCGCCCCGAAGGCGGCGGCCGCGACGACGCCGGTGGACAGGGCCAGCAGCGCGATGCGCGTTAGCTTCATGGTGTTCCCATCGCTGTCGATCGACCAGTCGTTACCCAGCCGGAGTGGTACCGCCGGTACTGGCTACACTCCACACGAGTCGAATAACGATACAAGGGAGTGTCCATGGAGGGCTTCGCCGGGAAGGTCTGCGTCGTCACCGGCGCTGGGTCGGGCATCGGGCAGGCGCTGGCAGTCGAACTGGCCCGGTCGGGCGCAAAGGTCGCCATCAGCGACGTCGACACCGAGGGCCTCGCGGTCACCGAGGAGCGCCTGAAGGCCATCGGCGCCCCGGTCAAGGCCGACCGGCTCAACGTGACCGAACGCGAGGCGTTCGAGCTCTACGCGGACGGTGTCAAGGCCCACTTCGGCAAGGTCAACCAGATCTACAACAACGCAGGAATCGCCTACGTCGGCGACGTCGAGGTCACCCCGTTCAAGGACATCGAGCGCGTGATGGACGTCGACTTCTGGGGCGTCGTCAACGGCACCAAGGCCTTCCTGCCGCACCTCATCGAGTCCGGCGACGGGCACGTCGTCAACGTCTCCAGCGTCTTCGGGCTGTTCTCCGTGCCCGGCCAGGCCGCCTACAACTCGGCCAAGTTCGCCGTCCGCGGCTTCACCGAGGCTCTGCGCCAGGAGATGGACGTGGCCAAGCACCCCGTCAAGGTGACGACGGTGCACCCCGGCGGGATCAAGACCGCCATCATGCGCAACGCGACGGCCGCCGACGGCGTGGACACCGCGACGTTGACCGACTTCTTCGACAAGAAGTTGACGAGGACCACCCCCGAGAACGCCGCGAAGATCATCCTCGAGGCGGTCCGCAAGAACAAGGCCCGCGTGCTCGTCGGTGCCGACGCCAAGGCACTCGATCTCATCGTGCGGGTCACCGGGTCGGGCTACCAGAAGCTGTTCTCGATGGCGACGTCGAAGCTGATGCCGCCGGTGCACTGACGCCGGCTAGTGGCCCAACGGGTGGGCGTTCAGCCACTCGGCGGCCAGGGCACCGGGATCGGCGCCCTCGGCGACCTGACGTCGCATGTCGGCCAGCGTCCCGGTGTCCAGTTCGCCGGCGATCTCGTTGAGCGCCAACACCTGTCGCTCGGCGAGCTCGTTGCGTCGGTATAGCGGCACTACGTTCTCGGCTCGGATCAGCGACGTGCGGTCGGTCAGCACGACGACGTCGTCCGGGACGTCCGGCGCTGCCGTCGACGTCCACGCGACGTCCACCTGACCCGACCGCAACGCCGCGAACAGCGTTGCAGCGTTGGGGAATTCGCGAACGTCGGGCAACCGGCACGTGCCGATCACGGACGGCGGCTGCGCACCGGCAACCGCACCCACCTTCAGCCCGGCGCAGTGCTGGACCAGTGCCGACACCTGGCGTCCGCCCCAGGCGGCCGCCGTGCGCTCCGACACCGCGGGTGCGGGCTTGTCGCCTGCGGACTGTGCGTAGTCCCCCGCGGCCACCCCCTCGGGCAACGCGGAGATCATGGTGCGGTACACCTGTTCGTCGCCGCGGGCGACGGCGCCCGGATCGAAGCGCTGCAACAGCCGACCGGTGAACCCCGGGGCCACCTCGACGTCGGCATCGTCCAGCTCGCCCACCGGATCCTTGCTCGGTTCGACGTGAGCCGCGCTCCCGTAGTAGCGCAGCGCCGCGGCGTACAGGTGCGCCAAGACCGCCGATTCGGGATCGGGACCGGCGCCGACGGCGATCGACTCCGCCGCCTGATGACCTCCACAGCCGGCGATGAGCAGCGCGATCAGCGCCACCGCCGACCGGCGCATGGGTGGCTCAGACCTCGGACGCTGCTGCCACCGCAGCCGCGACGGCCGGGCCGACCCGCGGATCGAGCGCGCTCGGCACGATGTGGTCGACGGCGAGGTCGTCACCAACCACCGAGAAGATCGCCTCGGCGGCAGCCACCTTCATCTTCTCGGTGATGCGGCGTGCGCCCGCGTCCAGCGCCCCGCGGAACACGCCGGGGAAGGCGAGCACATTGTTGATCTGGTTCGGGAAGTCGCTGCGCCCGGTGGCCACCACGGCCGCGTACTTGCGCGCCACGTCGGGGTGGATCTCCGGGTCGGGGTTCGACATCGCGAACACGATGCCACCCGGTGTCATCGTCGCGATCAACTCCTCAGGCACCAGCCCTGCCGAAACCCCCATGAAGACGTCGGCGCCGGCGAGCGCCTCGGCCATGCCACCGGTGAGCCCACGCGGGTTGGTCCTGGTGGCCAGCTCGGCCTTGAACGGGTTCATGTCGCCGCGGCCACTGTGCACGATGCCCTGGCTGTCGAGCACCGTGATGTCGCTGATGCCCTTGGCCAACAGGATGTTCGCGCAGGCGATGCCGGCGGCGCCCGCGCCGGAGATGACGATCTTCAACGTGTGCATGTCGCGTTCGAGCGCCTTGGCGGCCCCCAGCAGCGCGGCAAGCACGACGATGGCCGTGCCGTGCTGATCGTCGTGCATGACCGGGCAGTCCAGCGCCTCGATGACCCGGCGCTCGATCTCGAAACACCGTGGCGCCGAGATGTCTTCGAGATTGACCGCGCCGAACGTCGGGCGCAGCCGGATGATCGTCTCGACGATCTCGTCGGTGTCCTTGGTGTCGAGCACGATCGGAATGGAGTCCAGCCCGCCGAACGTCTTGAACAGCGCGCTCTTGCCCTCCATCACGGGCAGCGATGCCGCAGGCCCGATGTCGCCAAGCCCGAGTACGGCGCTGCCGTCGCTGATTACGGCAACCAACCGGTTGGCCCATGTGTACTTAGCGGCCAGCGTGTGGTCCGTCGCGATGGCCCGGCTCACCTGGGCCACGCCGGGGGTGTAGGCGATTGACAACGCCCTTTGGGTGTCCAGTGGGGACTTCAGCTCCACCGAGAGCTTGCCGCCTTCGTGAGCGGCGAAGATCTCGGCGTCATCGATGACGAC
>Ga0070668_100002118_pt1 | contig 14517 bp, 14 predicted proteins | sample KBSS43metaG_FD_64661 | JGI IMG/M metagenome (GOLD analysis project Ga0070668, IMG submission 64661) | Switchgrass rhizosphere microbial communities from Kellogg Biological Station, Michigan, USA - KBS S4-3 metaG | ecosystem: Host-associated > Plants > Roots > Rhizosphere > Soil ... | reverse complement strand
GTCGAGGAGCCACTGTCCCGCGCCGAGCAGCTGGGCGGCCACGGCCAGGACACCCCGGTCGAACGCGGCGGGGGCGGCGAGCGGGCGGCGGGTGCCGGTGACCCGGAACAGCCGCCGCGCCGGGTCGATCGACCGGACGGGCTCGATCTCCGGCTCGGTGAGTTCTCCCCCGGTCAGGTCCAGGATCACCCCGGCGACGTCGGCGTCGAGGGCGAGGGGCACTTCCGGCGGCGCGATGGCCGTGGCGAGGAGGTCGCCCGCGGCGAGTGCGGTGAGCCGGTCGGCGGTCAGGACCGCGGGGGCGACGACGGCCGTCTCGACCAGCGGGCCGGGCACGGCGTGGTAGCCGAGCGCCTCGAACGCGACCACGACGTCGACCAGCGAAGCTCCGAGCCCGCCGTGGTCCTCGTCGACCAGCAGCGCCGGGACGCCGAGTTCGGCGAGGCCGCGCCAGAGCTTGAGGCCCCGGTCGTGCTCGCCCGCGGCCCACGCCCGCGCGATTGCCGCGGTGTCGGCGCCGGCCAGGAAGTCGTGCAGCGAAGCGGAGAACTGACGCTGCTCCGGCGACAGCTGGAACCTCATCGGCGCGCCTCCCTCGGCAGTTTCAGCAGCCGCTCGGCGATCGTGTTGCGCTGGATCTGGTCGGTCCCGCCGTAGATCGGGCCGGCGAGGGAGAACAGGTAGCCGTTGACCCAGCCGGCGTCGGTCTCCGCCGCCGGCCCCAGGACGTCCAGGGCCGTCTCGTGCAGGGCGACGTCGAGGTGCGACCAGAACAGCTTGTTGACACTGGACTCCGGGCCCAGCTCGCCGCCGTCGGCGAGCCGGCTCACGGTCCCGAACGTGTAGAGCTGGTAGGCGCGCGCTCCGATCCACGCGTCGGCGACGCGGTCCTTTGTGGACTCGGGGGAGCCTTCCGCGCGCCAGAGATCCACCAGCCGTGACGCCGCGGCGAGAAACCGGCCGGGACTGCGCAAGGACAGGCCGCGTTCGTTGTTCGCCGTGGTCATCGCGACCCGCCAGCCCTGCCCCGGCTCGCCGATCACGTCGGAGTCGGGCACGAAGACGGAGTCGAAGAAGATCTCCGCGAACCCGGGCTCGCCGTCCAGCTGCGGGATCGGCCGGACCGTGACGCCGTCGGCGCGCAGGTCGGCCATGAAGTACGTCAGCCCGTGGTGCCGCTGCGCGTCCGGGTCGGTCCGGAACAGCCCGAACGCGCGATCGGCGAACGCCGCCCGCGAACTCCACGTCTTCTGCCCCGACAGCAGCCAGCCGCCGTCGGTCCGCACCGCCGTGCTGCGCAACGCGGCGATGTCGCTGCCCGCTTCGGGTTCCGACCACGCCTGCGCCCACACCTGCTCGCCGCGGGCCATCGGCGGGAGGATCCGGTCGCGCTGCTCCGGCGTGCCGTGCGCGAACAGGGTCGGGCCCAGCATGAAGATCCCGTTCTGGCCGACCCGGCCCGGCGCGCCCGCCGCGTAGTACTCCTCCTCGAACAGCAGCCACTGCAGCATCGAGGCGTCCCGGCCGTGGTACTCGCGCGGCCACGACACGACCGACCACCGCGCCTCGGCGAGTTCCGCTTCCCACTCGCGGTGCGCCGCGAACCCCTCCGCGGTGTCCATCGACGGCAACGACCGCACGTGCCCGGCCAGCCACTCCCGCGCCTCGTCGCGGAACGCGGCGGACGCGTCGTCGATGTCGAGGTCCATCAGGCCTCCTTGTTCGCGTCGCGCATCGACCGCGCGGACTGCCCGCCGAGCGAGTCTTCCGACGTCTCCGCGTTGTGGGCGTGCGCCAGGTGGTGGAGCCCGAACACCGAGTCCATCCCGGACCGCAGGCCCATCAGGTCTTCGGCCTGGTTGACGGCCTTCTTCGCCAGCGCGAGGCCGAACTGCGGCATCTCCGCGATCTTCCCGGCCAGCTCCAGCGAGTGCTGCTCCAGCTCGGCCCTCGGCACGATCCGGTTGATCATGCCCCATTCCTTGGCCTGCGCGGCGGTGAACCGCTCGCCGGTGAACAGCACCTCCTTCGCCGCGCGCGGCCCGAGCACCCACGGGTGCGCGAAGTACTCGACACCCGGAATGCCCATCCGCACCACGGGGTCGGCGAAGAACGCGTCGTCGGAAGCCACGATCAGGTCGCACACCCAGGCCAGCATCAACCCGCCCGCGATGCACGCGCCCTGGACGCTCGCGATCGTCGGCTTCGGGATCTCCCGCCAGCGACGGCACATCCCGAGGTAGACCTCGGACTCGCGGGCGAACCGCTGGTCACCGCCGGCCCGGTCGGTGTGGTCCCACCACAGCACCGCACGCCGGTCGAAGGTGACGTCCACGTCCCGGCCCGGGGTGCCGATGTCGTGCCCGGCGGAGAAGTGCTTGCCCGCGCCCGCCAGCACGATCACCTTGACCTCGGGGTCGTTCACGGCCTGGGTGAAGGCGTCGTCGAGGGCGTAGGTCATCGCCGAGTTCTGGGCGTTGCGGTAGTCCGGCCGGTTCATCGTGACCACCGCGACCGGCCCGCGCCGCTCGGAGCGGACCACCGGTTCACTCATGCGTTCTCCTCGGTCAGCAGCCGCTTCAGCACCTTGCCGGAAGCGTTGCGGGGCAGCTCGTCCAGGAACTCGACGAACCGCGGGGTCTTGTAGTTGGCGAGCCGTTCGCGGCAGAAGGCGAGGACCGCCTCCTCCGTCAGCCCGGTACCGACGACGAACGCCTTGCCGACCTCGCCGAGCCGCTCGTCCGGGACGCCGACCACGGCGGCGTCGCGGACACCGGCCAGTTCGGTGAGCGCGTGCTCGACCTCGGCCGGGTAGACGTTGAACCCGCCGCAGATGTACATGTCCTTGAGCCGGCCGGTGATGGCGAGGTTGCCGTCCGCGTCGAGGGTGCCGAGGTCACCGGTGTGCAGCCAGCCATCGCCGTCGATGGCGCGGGCAGTACCTTCCGGGTCGTCGAGGTAGCCGAGCATCACGTTCGGCCCGCGGACGAGGATCTCGCCGGGCGAACCCTGGACGTCGACCTCCAAGCCCGCCGTGGCGCGGCCGGACGTGCTCGAGATCAGGTCCGCTTCGTCGCCCGGGCGGCACATCGTCACGACCACCGCCTCGGTGAGACCGTAGGCGGTCAGGACCGTCTCGAACCCGAGGTCGCTCCACATGCTCCGGACGAGCGACGCCGCCACCGGGGCGGCGCCGGTGACCGCCAGCCGCAGCGACGAAAGATCGCGGCCGGGACGCGTGGGCTCGTGCAGGATCGACCGGAAGACGGTCGGGGCGCCGGGCAGGACCGAGATCCGTTCCCGCTCGATCAGCTCCAGGGTCGTGCGCAGCTCGAACACCGCCTGCGGCACGATCGTCGCGCCGGTCAGCAGCCCCACGACGATCCCGGCCTTGTAGCCGAAGCTGTGGAAGAACGGGTTGATCACCAGGTACCGGTCGTCGGCGGTGACCTGTCCGCAGTCCGCCCAGGCGGCGGCGACGTCGACCACCTGGCGGTGGGCCGAGAGCACGCCCTTGGAGCGGCCGGTGGTGCCCGAGGTGAACAGGATGTCGCTCACGTCGTCCGGGTGCACGGCATCCGCCCTGGCCTCGGCGTCGGCCAGCGGGACGCGCTCGGCCAGCGCGAGGAACTCGTCCCAGCTCAGGGTGTCCGGCGCCGGCCGGTACGGCTGGTCCAGCGGCACCCGGACGACGGTGCCGAGGTCCGGCAGCTCCGCGCCGGTCGCCACGATCGCGGCGTGGCGGTCGGCGCCGAGGAAGTCCGCCGCCACGACCAGCGCCTTCGCCCGGCTGCGGACCAGCAGGTCGACGGTCTCGGCGGCGGTGAACCGGGTGTTGACCGGCACCAGCGTCGCGCCCGCGTAGAGCGCGCCCAGTGCCGTCAGGACCCAGTGGTGGGTGTTGGGCAGGACGATCGCGACGCGGTCGCCCGCCCGGACACCGTGCGCGACGAAGGCCCGGGCGACCGTTTGAACACGTTTCAGAAGCGCGTCGAAGCCGAGCCTGAGATCGCCGTCGACCAGCGCCTCCGAGGAGCCGAACTTCGCGGCGGCATCCCGGACGACGGCCGGGATCGTGGTCTGTCCCACCACAGCCTCCTCTGGACCGGCAAACTAGAACGTGTTCTCATTACCCTAGGTGCCGGACCGGCCCGGCAGCAAGGAGGCGTGCGTGGAACCGACGCGATTCCGCCGCGAGGTCGCGGGCTGGCTCGCCGCCAACCTGACCGGCGAGTTCGCGAAGCTGCGCGGCCTGGGCGGGCCGGGCCGCGAGCACGAGGCCTTCGAGCTGCGGCTGGCCTGGGAACGCCACCTGGCCGCCGCGGGCTGGACCTGCGTCGGCTGGCCTCGCGAGTTCGGCGGCCGCGGCCTGTCGCTCGGCGAACAGGTCGCCTTCCACGAGGAATACGCGGCCTCGGGCGCCCCGGCGCGCGTGAACCACATCGGCGAGCAGCTGCTCGGCCCGACGCTGATCGCCTTCGGCACGCCGGAGCAGCGGGCCCGGTTCCTCCCGAAGATCGTCGCCGTCGAGGAACTGTGGTGTCAGGGCTACTCCGAGCCCGGCGCGGGCTCCGACCTCGCCGCCGTCTCGACGTCGGCGGTGCTGCGCGACGGCGAGTGGGTGATCAACGGCCAGAAGATCTGGACGTCCCTGGCGCACGTGGCCGACTGGTGCTTCGTCGTCGCCCGGACCGAACCGGGGTCGCAGCGCCACCACGGCCTGTCCTACCTCCTGGTCCCGGTGCGCCAGGACGGCGTCACCATCCGGCCGATCCAGCAGCTCACCGGCACGTCGGAGTTCAACGAAGTCTTCTTCGACGACGCCCGCACGTCCGCCGACCTGGTCGTCGGCGCACCGGGCGAGGGCTGGAAGATCGCCATGGCCACCCTGGGCTTCGAACGCGGCGTCTCCACCCTCGGCCAGCAGATCGGGTTCCGCCGCGAACTCGACGACATCACCGCCGAAGCGAAACGCCTCGGCACCTACGACGACCCGCTGTTGCGCGCCGACCTCACCCGCGCCCGCATCGGCCTGCGCGTTCTCCGCGCCCACGCCCTGCGGACCCTCGGACAAGCCGCCGGACCCGAAGTCGCCGTCGGCAAACTGCTGTGGGCGCAGTGGCACCGCGGGCTGGGCGAACTCGCCATGCGGGCCCGCGGCGCCCGCTCGATGGCCGCCGACGGCGCCGAACTGGACGAGTGGCAGCGGCTGTTCCTGTTCACCCGCGCCGACACCATCTACGGCGGCTCCGACGAAATCGAACGCAACATCATCGCCGAGCGCGTGCTCGGCCTACCCCGGGAGGCGCGCCCGTGATCCCCCAGTACCCACCCGGCCACGACCTCCTGCAGGGCAAGATCGTGGTCGTCACCGCCGCGGCGGGCACCGGGATCGGCTCCGCGGTGGCGAAACGCTGCCTGGAAGAAGGCGCGAGCGTCGTCGTCAGCGACTGGCACGAACGGCGGCTCGGCGAGAAGGCCGCCGAGCTGGCCGAGCTGGGCAAGGTCCACGCCATCCCCTGCGACGTCACGAAGGAAGAGCAGGTCCGGGCGCTGGTCGACGGCGCGGTGGACCACTTCGGACGGCTCGACGTGATGGTCAACAACGCCGGGCTCGGCGGCACGAAGTCCGTGCTCGACATGACCGACGACGAGTGGTCACGCGTCCTCGACATCACGCTCACCGGGACGTTCCGCTGCACCCGGGCGGCGCTCAAGCAGTTCGTCGCCCAGGGCGGCGGCGGGGCCATCGTCAACAACGCGTCGGTGATCGGCTGGCGCGCGCAAGAGGGCCAGGCGCACTACGCGGCCGCGAAGGCCGGGGTGATGGCCTTGACCCGCTGTTCGGCCATGGACGCCGCCGAACACGGCGTCCGGATCAACGCCGTCGCGCCGAGCCTGGCCATGCATCCCTTCCTCGCCAAGGTGACCAGCGACGAACTCCTCGAAGACCTGACGAAACGGGAGGCGTTCGGCCGCGCCGCCGAGCCGTGGGAGGTCGCCAACGTCATGGTCTTCCTCGCCAGCGACTACGCGAGCTACCTCACCGGCGAAGTCGTCTCCGTCAGCAGCCAGCACCCCTAGGAGCTCCCGTGCCCGAAGCCTTTCTCCTCGACGCGGTCCGCACACCGGCCGGCCGGCGCGGCGGCGCGTTGTCCGGGTGGCACTCCGCCGACCTCGGCGCGCACGTCATCAAGGCGGTCGTCGAACGCGCCGGCGTCGACCCGGACCTGGTCGACGACGTCATCCTCGGCTGCACGGACACCCTCGGCCCGCAGGCGGGCAACATCGCGCGCACCGCGTGGCTGGCCGCCGGCTACCCCGACCACGTCCCCGGGGTGACCATCGACCGGCAGTGCGGGTCGAGCCAGCAGGCCGTGCACTTCGCCGCGCAGGCCGTGCTGTCCGGCACGCAGGACCTGGTGCTGGCCGGCGGCGTGCAGAACATGAGCCGGATCCCGATCAGCGCCGCGATGCTGGCCGGGCGCGAATACGGCTTCGACGACCCGTTTTCCGGCTCGAAGGGCTGGCAGGAGCGCTACGGCAGCGTCGAGGTCTCGCAGTTCCGCAGCGCCGACATGATCGCCGAGCACTGGGACATCAGCCGCGCGGACATGGAGGAGTACGCGCTGCGCAGCCACCAGCGGGCGCTCGCGGCCATCGACGAAGGCCGGTTCGACGCGGAAATCGTGCCGGTCGAGGAGTTCCGGCACGACGAGGGGCCACGCCGGGACACCAGCCTGGAGCGGATGCGCGGCCTGAAGCCGCTGGGCGAGGGGTCCCGCCTGACGGCCGCGGTGGCCAGCCAGATCTCCGACGGCGCGAGCGCGGCTTTGCTGGCGTCTTCGTCGTTCGTCGAGGAACACGGCCTGACGCCGCGGGCCCGCATCCACCACCTGTCGGTGCGCGCGGCGGACCCGGTGTGGATGCTGACCGGCCCGATCCCGGCCACCGCGCACGCGCTGCGCAACGCGGGGCTCGGCATCGAGGACATCGACCTGTTCGAGGTCAACGAGGCGTTCGCCAGCGTGGTGCTGGCGTGGCTGGACGAAACCGGCGCGGACCCGTCACGGGTGAACGTCAACGGCGGCGGCATCGCCCTCGGTCACCCCATCGGGGCGACCGGGACGAAGCTCCTGGCGACGCTCCTGCACGAGCTGGAGCGCCGCGGTGGCCGCTACGGCCTGCAGACGATGTGCGAAGGCGGCGGCACCGCCAACGTCACCATCATCGAACGGCTCTGAACCCATCACTCAGCCCAGGGCGCGCAGCTTCGGCAGCACGTCCTCGGAGAACTGCGTCAGGAACCGCTCCTGGTCGTGGCCGGGGCCGTGGAAGACCAGGTGGTTCAGGCCCGCGTCGAGGTACGGCTTGATCTGCGCCACGGCCTCGTCGGGGTCCGACGCCACGATCCACCGCTTGGCGACCTGCTCGATCGGCAGCTCGTCGGCCAGCCGTTCCATCTCCCCGGCCGAGGAGACGCTGTGCTTCTGCTCCGGCGTCAGCGACAGCGGCGCCCAGAACCGGGTGTTCTCCAGCGCCTTCTCGTGGTCGCGGTCGTAGGACAGCTTGATCTCGATCATCCGGTCGACGTCGTCGGCGTCGCGTTCGGCCGCCTTCGCCCCCTCGACGACCGCCGGCATCAGCTTCTCGGTGTAGAGGTCCATGCCCTTGCCCGAGGTGCAGATGAACCCGTCGCCGGCGCGGCCGGCGTACTTGGCCACCACCGGGCCGCCCGCCGCGATGTAGACCGGCACCGGCTGCTCCGGCCGGTCGTAGATGTTGGCGTCGACCAGCTTGTAGTACTCGCCTTCGAACGAGACGTTCTCGCCGGTCCACAGCTCGCGCATGAGCTTGATCGACTCGCGCAGCCGGGCGAAGCGCTCCTTGAACTCCGGCCATTCGCGGCCCGAGACGGCGATCTCGTTGAGCGCCTCACCGGTCCCCACCCCCAGGATGACCCGGCCGTTCGACAGCAGCGACATCGTCGCGAACGCCTGCGCGATCACCGCCGGGTTGTACCGGAACGTCGGGGTCAGCACGCTCGTGCCGATCTGCACCCGGCTGGTGCGCTCGGCGACCGCCGGCATCCACGCCAGCGCCCACGGCGCGTGCCCGCCCTCGTGCCGCCACGGCAGGAAGTGGTCGGACACCATGACCGAGTCGAGACCGACCTCTTCGGCACGCACCGCGTACTCGACCAGGTCCCGCGGTCCGAACTGCTCCGCCGATGCCTTGTAACCGACCTTCAGGGCCACGCTCTCTCATCCTCCCGTTTGCCGGCCGAGCCGACCCAGGATTTCACCTGCCTCGGCCACTGCGCCCTCGACGATCTCGGCCACCGTGGGCAGGTCGTGGATCATGCCCACCACCTGTCCCGACGCTAGCACTCCCGCGTCCGTCCGGCCTTCGACCAGTCCCGCCCGCAACAGCATCGGGGTGTTGGCCGCCATGACCAGCTGGCTCCACGTGAGATCGTTGCCGTGCTTCATCGCGAAGCCTTCTCGCACCATCGCAACCGGCGACAGTCCGGTGATATTCCGGAAGCGGAGAGCGTTGCGCGCGGCCTGGGCGAGGCCACGGAGACGGCCGGTGTGCTCGAGCTTCTCGACCAGGTCGGTGCGCAGCACGCGGTGCGGCAGGCCGTCGACGCGCCGGGTGACGACCGTCCCGGTGAGCCCCTGCTCGAGGTAGACGCGCTTGACGTCGTCGGGGACCGTGCTCTCCTTGCTCAGCAGGAACCGGGTGCCCATCGCCACGCCCGCCGCGCCGTAGGCGAGGGCGGCGGCGAGGCCGCGCCCGTCGAAGAAGCCGCCGGCGGCGACGACCGGGATGTCGACGGCGTCCAGCACCGAGGGCAGCAGCAGCGTGGTGGCCACTCCCCCGGTGTGCCCGCCGCCTTCGCCGCCCTGCACGATGACCGCGTCCGCGCCCCAGGCGGCCACCTTCTCGGCGTGCCGCGCGGCACCGACCGACGGGATCACGACGATCCCGTGGTCACGCAGCTTCGCGATCATCTCCTTGCGCGGGGCGAGCGCGAACGACGCCACCTTCACGCCCTCGCGGATCAGCAGGTCGACGCGGTCACCGGCGTCGGCCGCGTCGGCGCGGAGGTTCACCCCGAACGGTTTCTCCGTGCGCTTCCCGACCTCGGCGATCGCCGCTTCCAGCTCGCCGAAGGTCATGGTCGCCGACGCCAGGATGCCGAGGGCGCCCGCTTCGGCGGTCGCCGACACCAGGCGCGGACCGGCGACCCAGCCCATCCCGGTCTGCACGACCGGGTGCTCGACGCCGACGAGCCGCGTCAGCGCCGTCTTCACGCCGGGACTTCCTTGTCGCGCACGCCCTTCGGATCGAGGACTTCGCGGATGAGCCGCAGTTCCTCGTCCGTCGGCTCACGACTGGTACCGGCCCCGCCGAAGTCGAGGGCGAACGCGGTCGCCGCCTCGACCTCCTCGCGGGTGACGCCGGGGTGCAGCGACACCACCCGCATCGAGTGGTCCGGCGTGCCGAAGTCGAACACGCCCAGGTTCGAGACCACGCGGTGGACGTCGTGGTACTTCTCGGCGGACGGGCCCGCCTTGGCCGCGTTGTCGTAGCCCACGCCCGAGACGACGTCGACGCTCTCCACGAACACCCGCGTGCTGTGCCGCGGCACCCAGTAGCTCGTGCGGTGGTTGATGGTGTTGCCCGGCGCGCCGCGTACGCCCAGGAGCTGTTTGGCGGGCCGCGCGTGGTCGCCGATGGCGGAGATGTTCTGGTTGCCGTACCGGTCGACCTGGTTGGCGCCCATGACGACGTGCCGCCGCCCGTGCGGGACGATCGTGTCCAGCATCTTCCGGAACGGCTGCCAGCCCTCGACGACGCCGTCCGTGGTCAGCAGGTACGCCTCGCCGTCCGACATCAGCAGATCGGGCTCGAACGTCAGCCGGGCGAGCTTCGCGCCCAGCTGCGGGACCAGGCCCATCGGGCTGGCCACGACCTCGCCGTCACCGCGGAACAGTTCGGCCACCGCCACGACGGCGATCTCGGCCCTGGTCGCACTCATGCCGCCTCCGCCTCGAACTTGTCCACTTCGGACAGATAGGTGCGCTCGTCACCGGACAGGAACCGGTCCGCGAAGCCGGGCCACGCGTCCAGGTCCTTGGCGCAGGCGGCGTAGTGCCGCTGGAAACGCTCGTCGCGGCCGTAGTCCGGGACGGCCGTGGTGAAGTGCGCGCCGCGCGGCGCCTCGACGACGCCGTCCACATTGGCGCGGTTGAGCAGCAGCGACTGCACCGGACCACCCGCGGTCAGCTCCGCGGTGTCCACGACCTTCTCCACCGAGACGAACCGCTTCTTCGCCGCCAGGCAGAACAGCTCGTCGAAGTACGGGTCCGGGCCCAGGTACTGGGCGTTGCCGCGGGTGTCGGCGCGGTTGAGGTGCACGAGGGCGACGTCGAGGTGCTGCGCCGGCACCGCGACCAGCTCCTCGCCGTCCTCGTACGGCGAGCGCACGGTGCGCAGGTCCGGGTTGGCGCGCATCACTTCCGACCCGAGCCCGGCGCGCGTCGGCAGGAACGGAAGCCGTTGCGCCGCCGCGGAAAGCGCCGTGGCGAACATGCCCTCGTCGTACTCGGTCGCCGCGATCGCCCCGGTCTCGCGGGCACGGCCGAACCACGGGTCGTACGGGATCGAGTCGAGCGTGACGAACCCGAACACCACGCGGGAAACCTTGCCCGCCGCGCACAGCAGGCCGACGTCGGGACCGCCGTAGGACACGACCGTGAGGTCCCGGACCGGCGTGCGGAGGATCGCGCGGACCAGCGCCATCGGCTTGCGCCGGGAGCCCCAGCCGCCGATGCCGATCGTCATGCCGTCTTCCAGTTCCGCCGCGACGTCGTCGGCGGTCGTGCGCTTATCGGCCATTCAAGAACTCCTCGCGGGCTTCGTCGGACGCGCCGAGCAGGTTGAGCTCGAAGGTGAAGCCCTGCTCGAACCGGTAGCTGCGGTGCACCTGCTGGGTGTCGATGCCGTTCAAGGCCTCCTTCGCCGCCCGGATCACGCGGGGATCCTTCTTCGCGATGTCCCGGGCGATCGCCAGCGCCGCGTCGTCGAGCTCGGCGCGCGGCACGACCTGGTAGACCGAGCCGTGCGCGTGCAGCTCGGCGGCGGTGATCTTGCGGGCGGTGAAGTACAACGTGCGCATCAGGTGCTGCGGCACCAGCCGCGCCAGGTGCGTGGCCGCTCCCAACGCACCCCGCTCCACCTCCGGCACCCCGAACGTCGCATCGTCCGAAGCCACGATCACGTCCGCGTTGCCGACCAGGCCGATCCCCCCGCCCAGGCAGAACCCGTGCACCGCGGCGACCACCGGCACTTCGCACTCGTAGACGGCCCCGAACGCCGCGTAACAGCCCCGGTTGGCGCCGACCAGGGCGTCGTAACCGGCACTGCGCTGGATCTCCTTGATGTCCACTCCGGCGTTGAACCCGCGACCTTCCGCGCGGAGGATCACGACGTGCACCTCGGGGTCGCGGCCCGCCCGCGTGAGCGCGTCGGCCAGGTCGAACCAGCCCTGCACGGGCAGCGCGTTCACCGGCGGGAAGTCGACGGTGACGAGCTCGACGTGCCCGTCACGTTTGGTCAGGATGCCCATCAGCTCGCTCCGTACACGGGTTCGGGCTCGGGCGCGCGCTCGAGCAGTTCCTTCACCACCGGACCGAGCTCGGCCGGGTCCCACCGCTCGCCCTTGTCGGTGGCGGGGCCGTGGCGCCACGCCTGGGCAAGGGAGACCTTCCCGCCCTCGACCTCGAAGACCCGGCCGGTGACGTGCGCGGACTCCTCGCTGCCCAGCCACACCACCAACGGCGAGACGTTCTCCGGCGCCATCGCGTCGAAGCCGGTGTCCGGCCGCGCCATCGACGCGAACACCGCCTCGGTCATCCGGGTCCGCGCGGCCGGCGCGATCGCGTTGACGGTGACGCCGTAGCGGGCGAGTTCTGCCGCCGCCACCACCGTCAGGCCGGCGATACCGGCCTTCGCGGCCGAGTAGTTCCCCTGCCCCACGCTGCCCAGCAAGCCGGCACCCGAACTGGTGTTGATCACCCGCGCGCCGGGCGTCCGCCCGGCTTTCGCCTCGGCACGCCAGTGTTCCGCCGCGTGCCGCAACGGAGCGAAATGCCCCTTGAGGTGCACGCGGATCACCGCGTCCCACTCGTCCTCGCCCAGATTGACCAGCATCCGATCCCGGAGGAACCCGGCGTTGTTGACCAGCACGTCCAAGCGGCCGAAGTGCGCCACCGCGGTGCCGATCAGCTCTTTCGCCCCGGCCCAGTCGGCGACATCGGAAGTGTCGGCCACCGCCTTCCCGCCGAGCGCCTCGATCTCCGCGACGACCTCCGCGGTCACTCCCTCGTCGACGTCGTTGACCACGACCAGCGCGCCCTCGGCCGCGAAGCCCAGTGCGTGGGCGCGTCCGATGCCGCGGCCGGCGCCGGTCACGACGACCACGCGGTCCTGGCACAACCTGCTCACGAATCCTCCCGATGGTTGACGTCGGCCGCGGCGAGGAAGGCCGGGACCTCACCCCCGCCGTGCACGCGCAGGGTCGCGCCGGAAACGTAGGAAGCCAGGCCGGAGGCGAGGAACGCGGCGCAGGCGCCCACCTCTTCCGGCTCGGCGAGGCGGCCCAGCGGCACGGTCTTGCCGACGGCCTCGACCGCGGCTTCGCTGCCGTAGTGGAGGTGGGCCCGTTCGGTCCGCACCATGCCGACGTCGAGCGCGTTGACCCGCACCTTGGGCGCCCACTCGACGGCGAGGCTGGCGGTGAGGCTGTCGAGCCCGGCCTTGGCGGCGCCGTAGGCCGCGGTGCCCGGCGACGGGCGCGTGCCGCTGACGCTGGAGATCATCACGATCGCGCCGCCGTCGTCCTGGCGCTGCATGACGGCGTTGGCCCGCTGGGCGACGAGCAGCGGGGCGAGCAGGTTGAGCTGCACGATCTTCTCGTGCAGCCGCGGTGACGCCTCCGCCGCCGGGGTGTACGGGGCACCGCCGGCGTTGTTCACGACGACGTCGAGCCGTCCGTGCCGCTCGACGATGCCGTCGACGAGGGCGGCGACCTGCGCTTCGTCGCGGACGTCGCACCGGGCGAACTCGGCCGCGGCGGGCGTCTCGGGTTCGTGCCGCGCGCACGTGATCACGCGGGCACCGTGGGCTAGGAACACGTTGCAGATGCCCTTGCCCACGCCGCGGACGCCGCCGGTCACCAGCACCACGGCACCGGCCAGCCCCAGATCGGTCTTCACGTCACAAAACTAGAACACGTTCTCACTTTGGGCAAGGCAGGGACGGTTCAGTCGCGCTTCGCGGCGTCGTACGCCGCGTTGGCCGCCATGACCTCGGGCATCTGGTCCTCGACGTCGCGGATGAGGGCCAGCAGCAGCGCCGCGGTGCGCCTGCCGCGCGGGGTGAGGCTGTACTCGACCTTCGGCGGGATGGTCGGCTGGGCTTCGCGGTGCACGAAGCCGTCGCGCTCGAGCGCCTGCAGCGTCTGGGCGAGCATCTTCTCGCTGACCCCGCCGACCCGGCGCCGCAGCGCGTTGAAGCGGAGGGTGCCGTCGTGGAGGGCGACCATCGCCAGGGTGCCCCAGCGGCCGGTGAGGTGTTCGAGCGTCGCCCGGGACGTGCACGCCTGCGCGAACACGTCGAACACCACCTGCCCGTGCTCGTCGACCCACTCCGGCGCCTCGCTCATGGCCTCCACGGTACCCCGCCCGCCACCGAAACCCAGGTGAGGATGCTCACCAAGAGTTTGCACTTTCCAGAAGTTAGTACACTCTGATGGTAAGTGTTCCGCAAGCGAGGAGTGAACGCATGATCGTCGTCACCGGTGCCACCGGACAGCTCGGCCGCTTGGTCGTCGAAGGCCTGCTCAAGAAGGTCCCGCCCGCCGAGATCGTCGCCGCCGTGCGCGATCCGCGGAAAGCCGCGGAGTTCGCCGCCCGCGGCGTGCAGGTGCGGACCGCCGACTACGACGACCCGGCGACCCTCGCCACGGCGTTCGCCGGCGCGGACAAGGTGCTCCTGATCTCGAGCAGCACGCCCGGGCAGCGGCTCGCCCAGCACTCCGCCGCCGTCACGGCCGCCCGCGAAGCCGGGGTGCGCCACCTCGCCTACACCAGCATCCTGGCCGCCGACACGACCCGCGTGTCGCTCGCGCCCGAGCACAAGGCGACCGAAGAGTTCATCCGCGAATCGGGCGTGCCGTTCACCTTCCTGCGCAACGGCTGGTACACCGAGAACTACGCGCAGACGGTCGCGCAGGCCCTCGCGTCCGGGTCCTTCGTGGGCAGTGCCGGCGAGGGCCGGCTCGGCGGCGTGCCGCGGATCGACTTCGCCGAAGCCGCCGTCGAGGTCCTGACCGGCGAAGGCCACGTCGGCAAGGTGTACGAGCTCGCCGCCGACGAGTCGTGGAGCTACGCCGACCTCGCCGCCGCGGTCACCGCCGCCGCCGGCAAGCCGGTGTCCTACCAGGAC
>Ga0070668_100002115_pt1 | contig 14537 bp, 16 predicted proteins | sample KBSS43metaG_FD_64661 | JGI IMG/M metagenome (GOLD analysis project Ga0070668, IMG submission 64661) | Switchgrass rhizosphere microbial communities from Kellogg Biological Station, Michigan, USA - KBS S4-3 metaG | ecosystem: Host-associated > Plants > Roots > Rhizosphere > Soil ... | reverse complement strand
GCCTTCGCGACGAGACCGTCCACGGCGGACATCAGCTCCGTGTCTTCGCGTCCGGTGCCGGCGACCAGCCACGGGTTGGCGCGCATCGCCGACGCCACCGCATGCGAAGGCCCGTCGGAAGCGCTCGCGATCCGGCCGAACGCGCGGGCCAGCGCCGTCAGCGAGAACGCGAAGAGCGGCGCGCCGCAGCCGTCGACGCCGGTGTGGGCGATCGGCTCGCCGGTCAGCTCGGCGACCGCCGTGGCGATCGCCCGTTGCAGCGGGTGGTCCGGCGCTTCGTACCCGGCCACCGGCCAGCCGGCCCGGATGCAGGTCGTCAGCATCGCGGTGTGCTTGCCGGAGCAGTTCATCATCACCCGCCGCGGCTCGGCGGCGTCGCGCATGCTCGGCACGTGCAGCGGGAAGTCGGGCGGGCAGGCGAGGTCGTCTTCGCGCAGCCCGGCCGCCTCCAGCAGCTCGAGGACGCGCTTGACGTGCGCGGGCTCGCCGGAGTGCGACGCGCAGGCCAGTGCCAGGTTCTCGCCGGTGAAGTCCAATCCGGACCGCAGCATGCCGACGGCCTGCAGTGGCTTGTTCGACGAGCGCGGGAAGACGGGCGAGGTGACGTCGCCCAGGGCCAGCCGGGCTTCGCCTTCGGGGCCGGTCACCACGAGCGCGCCGCGGTGAGCGCTTTCCACGAAACCGGAGCGGACGACCTCGGCGAGGACCGGGTTGGTCACTGCACCTCGCCGCGCCCGCGTTCGCTTTCACTCTCGAGCAGCTCGTCCACAGTGGCCGAACCCTGCTGGTAGCGCTGCGCGATCTCCGCGTTGAGCGTGTCCATCACGCCTTGGACTTCGCGCCGGAAGGACGACACCGACAGCTCTTCGCGGGCATAGGTGTCCAAAGCGGAGGCGAGCTTGTCGTCCGACAGCGACTCGACGTCGGTCAGGTCGGTGTCGCCGATCAGGGCTTCGGCGTGCCGCCGGTGCTCCCCGGCCCGCGACGGCTCGAGCTGCTGGTGGCGCCCGGATCCGGCGGCCGGGCCCAGCGCGTTGTCGGCGAGGATCGTGGCCAGCTGGTCGACGATGCTGGCTTCCCCGCCGGAACTGCGCCGCGTCTGCTCCGCGCGCACGATGTCGATCCGGGCGTGCAGGAGACGGCGCAGGTAGGACAGGTCCGTCTCTTCCTGCGCGGCTTCGTCGCGCCGCTCGCGCAGCACCTTCAGCGGCAGATCACCCAAGCCGCTGAGGTACCCCGGGCCGAGCACGCGGTCGATCCGCCGCCTGCCGCCGGGCCGCACTTCGATCACAGCGCAGTTTATCCTGGTTGAGGGTGATCTCGCTGTCAGGGGCTTTCGATCAGCCACGAAGTTGGGCCGCCGCGGTACGCCCGGGCGCGGGGAGTTCCGAAGGCACGGAGTCGGGGTCGATCGCCGCTTGGACGAGGTTGTCCTCCGACCCGGTCAGCAGCTCCGCGCCGACCGGCGTCGACCGCTTGACCAGCGCCAGCGCGATCGGGCCGAGCTCGTGGTGCTGGATGACGGTGCCGATCCGGCCGACCGTCCGGCCGTCCAGCAGCACCGGGTCGCCGGTCTCCGGCCTGACCTCCGGCGAGCCGTCGAGGTGCAGCAGGAGCAGGTTGCGCGGCGGACGGCCGACGTTGTGCACCTTGGACACCGTCTCCTGGCCGCGGTAGCAGCCCTTCGCGACGTGCGCGGCCGAACCGACCCAGCCCACCTCGTGCGGGATCGTGCGGTCGTCGGTGTCGATGCCCAGCCGCGGCCGCAACGACTCGACGCGCAGGGCTTCGAACGTCCAGCTGCCGGCCGCACGGGCGCCCGCGTCGGTGAGCCGCGCCCACCAGTCCGCGAGCTCGGCGCGCGGCACCGCCAGGTCCACGCTGGACCGGCCGGGCCACGGCATCCGCCGGGCGAAGCCGCCTCCAGGCAGCGCCACGACCGCGTACGGCTCCGGGCCGACCTCGGCGCCGACGGCGCTCAGCACGCGGTCGGCGTCCGGGCCGAGCACGGTGAGCAGCGCCAGCTCGCCGGTCGCGTCGCGGATGTCCACCTTGGACCAGAACTTCATCGCCTCGAGGTACTCGCGCAGCGTCTGGGGGCCACCCTTGGGCAGCGCGCTGGTCACGCTCGTGCCCGGATCGGTGTCGAGCCAGACGGTGCCGTCGAGGTGCGCCAGCACCATGTGCGTCTCGACGCGGCCCTGGCTGTCGAGGACCAGTGCCTCGGTGCCGGAGCCCTCGGCCAGCTCGGTCACGTGCTGCGAGATCACCAGGTGCAGCCACGACAGCCGTTCTTCGCCCGTGACGGCGAGGAATTCGCGGTGCGACCGGTCGATCACGACCACGCCGCGCGCGGCGGTGCGCTGCTCCGCGAAGGGGTCTCCCCAGTGCCAGGGGATGCCGGCCTCGGAGTAGTCGTCAGGCGGCGGAATGGATCCGGGCACGTCCAGCAGCGGCGAGCGGTACGGCATACCGCCCAGCCTAGGTGAGTACCGTGTCGGCATGCGCGTCCTCGCCTTCCTCGACGGAACCCTGGCCGACCCGGACACCGCCCAGATCCGGGTGGACGACCTCGGGCTGATGCGCGGCGACGGCGTCTTCGAAACGATCCTCGTGGTCGGCGGCGAGCCCCGCGAACTCCGGCCGCACCTCGAACGGCTGGCTCGCTCGGCGGCCATGCTCGACCTGCCCGAGCCCGACCTCGCCGCCTGGGAACGGGTCGTTTCGCTCGTGCTCGAAACGTGGGCCGGTGGCCCCGAAATGGTGCTGAAACTGGTGTACACGCGGGGTTCCGACGGCGACCCGGCCGCGGTGCCGACCGGCTTCGCGCTCGGTTCGGAGGTCCCGCCGTCGATCTTGCGGGCACGCGCCGAGGGCGTCGCCGCGATCACCCTGGAACGCGGCTTCCCGCCGGACCTCGCCGAGCGCGCGCCGTGGCTGCTGCTCGGCGCGAAGCCGTTGTCGTACGGCGTGAACATGGCCGCGCTGCGCGAGGCAGGGCGCCGCGGCGCCGAAGATGTGATTTTCACCGCCGCCGACGGTTCGGTGTTCGAAGGCCCGACCTCGACCGTGGTGCTGGCGAAGGGCCGGACGCTCTACACGCCGCCGCCGAGCATCGGCATCCTCCCCGGCACGACCCAGGCCGCGTTGTTCCGCGGCGCCGAGCAGGCGGGCTGGTCGGTCAAGGTGGAGCCGCTGACCGTCCGCGACCTGCTCGAGGGCGACGGCGTGGTCATGGCGTCCTCGGTGCGCAAGGTGGTCCGCGTGCACACCCTCGACGGCGAACTGCTGCCCGACTCGTCGGCGGTGTACGCCGAGCTGGTGGCGGCCTACGAAGCCGAGTACGCCTGACCCTGGGTGATCCGGACGACGGCGGGGGCGACCTCTTCCGCGCGGTAGGCGGCGATCTTGTGGTGGCCGTCGATGATCAGCTCGCGGTCGCCGTCGGCCAGCACCACCGCGACGGGGCGGTGGCCGGTGCGGATCGCGGTCCGGTAGTAGCCGACGCGGGCCTCGTCGGACGGCGGCCAGGCGTCGGTCGGGGTGAGTTCCTGGTCGTCCGGCAGCCGTTCCGGGCCGCTCACGCGGTAGTCGCCGTCGACGAGCAGGTCGAGGACCGGGCCGAGCGTGGTGGCCAGCGGGCGGCGCAACTGCCCGGTGGCGAGGGCGATCCGCAGAGCCTGGGGCAGCTCCGCCCGCACCCGCGTGTTCACGTCGAGGAAACCCGTGCCACCGCTGATCGTCACCTGTTCCACGACTATCAGGACGGGCGACGGCGCGACATGGTTCCGGTCCCTACCCGGAAGGGTGCATGCACGGCGTGATCTGGGTCTCACTCACGCGACGGGACCGGGGCGGCACTTTCACGTGAAAGCGCCGTATTCGTCACGCCGGGCGGAAGCGGATCCGGGTGCCCGGCCGGGCTTGGGCTAGCGCACCCAGCGCGGCGGTCCGGGCGACGGCGGCCACCGGGTAGCCGCCGGTGGTCGGGTGGTCGGCGAGGAACACCACCGGCAGGCCGCTCGGCGGCACCTGGATCGCGCCCGTGACCACGCCCTCGCTGGGGAGCTCGACCTCGGCGAAGCGCTCGGCCCGTCGCAACGCCGTCCCGTCCAGCCGCAGGCCGACGCGGTTGGACTCGGCCGTCACCGTCCACCAGGCCGAGAGTCCGTGGGCCGGGTCGTCGAGCCAGTCCTCGCGCGGGCCGAGGGTCACCGGGACCACGAGGTCCGCCGGCGCCGCGGCGGGGACGACCACGTCCGCGCCCGCCGGGATCCCGGCCGGGGCTCCGAGCGGGAGCACGTCCCCGGCGGTCAACGGCGCCGGGCCGATGCCCGACAGGACGTCCCGCGACCGGCTGCCCAGCACCGGCTCCACCGCGATCCCGCCGGACACGGCCAGGTAGCAGCGCAGCCCGGTCGAAGCGGTACCCAGGGACAGCGTCTGCCCGGCTCGGACGGCCAGCGGCGCGTGGGAGCCGACGGAACGGCCGTCGACGTGGACCTCGACCGCCGGGCCGGTGACCGCGGCCGTCGCCGCCGCGGTGAAGCGCACCGACAGGCCGCCGAGCAGGGCCTCGATGCCCGCCGCCGCTTCGGCGTTGCCGACGAGCCGGTTCGCCAGGCGCAGCGACGCCGCGTCCAACGCACCCGAAGGCGCGACGCCGAGGTGGGCGTAGCCGGGCCGGCCCAGGTCCTCCACCAGCGCGTACCGGCCGGGATCCAGGACCTCCAGTGCTCTCATTCGACGCGCCGGAAGCGGACGCGGTCGCCCGGCGCGAACAGCGCCGGCGGGTCGGCGTGCGGGTCGAACAGCGTCGCCGACGTGTGCCCGAGCAGTCGCCAGCCACCCGGGGACTCGCGCGGGTAGACGCCGGTGAACTCGCCCGCGAGCCCGACCGACCCGGCCGGGACGCGGGTGCGCGGGGACTCCAGCCGCGGCTGCCGCAACGGCGAGGGAAGCCCGGTCAGGTAACCGAATCCGGGCGCGAACCCGGTGAACGCGACCGTGTAGACGGCCTCGGTGTGCAGTGCGACGACGGCGTCCGCGGACAGCCCGGCGTCCTCGGCGATCAGGGAGAGGTCTTCGCCGTCGTAGCGGACGTCGAGGGTCACTTCGCGCGGCTCACCGGCGGGCGGGTGGGCGAGATCGGCGTCGGCCAGCAACGCGCGCACGGCGGCCACGTCGCCGACGACCAGCAGGCTGCGCGCGCCGGGCACGAGGTCGACGACGCCTTCGGGGCGCGCCGCGCAGACGGTCGCGTGCGCCGCCCGCATCTGCTCGAGGGAATCGCAGTCCAGCAGGGCGGCGTCCTCGCCACACCGCCGCCAGCGCACGTCGTCAGCCGACGACGCGGCGCAGCATGGCCGAGGTGTGGGGCTGCATCTCCTGGCCCATCATCGCGCGCTCCTCGACGTAGCCGAGGGAGCCCTCGATCAGGCCGTACAGCCGCTGGGCCGCGGTGACGTCCTTCGCCGTGGCCGTCCGGATCACCGCGTCGGTGCCGAGCTCCCAGGACGTCTGGTTGCGCGGCTTGCCGTAGTACAGCTCGACGATGCCGGTGTTGTGCGTGAGCAGCAGCTCGATCGTGTCGTCCGCCTGCGGCCGCCAGAACCCGGTCTCGCGAGCGGCGGGGCGGATGACGTTGCCGTCGTCGTCGAGCAGCCACGAGCGGGACTCGTGGATGAGGAACGGGCGGCCGTCGTGCGAGAGGGTCAGCTGCTGCGCGAACTTGCGCGGGCCGTCGATGGTCGGGTAGTCGACCTCGCCCTCACCGCGCCAGACGCCGACGAGCGGCAGCAGCGCGAGGCAGGCGTCGTTGAGGTCCGGCCCCTCGCGCAGGTTCGCCGTGTCGTTGGGGATGGGCAGGTCGTCCCACAGCGGGAGGTTGCGCGTACGCGTGCTCTCCGCGCGCATCTCCGCTGCCGCAATGGCTTCGTCGCCGCTGGCGGTCATGGGTCAGCGCTGGTCCGCGTAGAGCCGGTAGACGACGTACACGGCGAACCAGGTGATCGCGATGCCCGCCAGCACCAGCAGGGTCGTAAACAGGATTTCCACGCCTCGGAGGATAGTCCGCCACCCCGCACCCGGCCCGGCGCAGGGTCGCCGCGGTGAGCACGGTCACCGGCGGCGACACCCCGAAACGCCGTGAAGGCCACCTCGATGCACTCGAGGTGGCCTTCACGGGTGAAGCGGATTCAGCCGACCGAAATCGCCAGCTGGTGCAGGCCCGGGCCCTCCGCGGTGACGGAGGCCTCGCCGTTGCCGGTGCGGTGCAGCGCGCGCACCGTCCAGTCGCCCGGCGCCGCGTAGAAGCGGAAGTCACCGTCGGCCGAGGACACGACCTCGCCGGTGAAGTCGCCGCCGCCGTCCAGCAGCCGGACGAACGCGCCGCCGACCGGCCCGTCCGCGCCGGTCACCTTGCCGGCCAGCACGACCTGGCCCTGGGTGTCGAAATCCGCGGGCGTGGCCACCTGGGCCGGGGCACCGCAGCTGTCGTCTACCGCCATCACTTGGCTCCCAACTCGACCGGCACGCCGACCAGCGAGCCGTATTCCGTCCACGAACCGTCGTAGTTCTTGACGTCCTCGTAGCCCAGCAGCTCGTGCAGCGCGAACCAGGCGATGGAGGAACGCTCGCCGATCCGGCAGTACGCGATGGTGGCCTTCGACTCGTCGATGCCCTCGTCGGTGTACAGCTCCTTGATCTCATCCTCGGTCTTGAAGGTGCCGTCCTCGTTGGCGACCTTCGCCCACGGCACGTTCAGCGCGCCGGGGATGTGACCGGGAACCTGGGACTGCTCCTGCGGCAGGTGTGCCGGGGCGAGCAGCTTGCCGGAGAACTCGTCCGGCGAGCGGACGTCCACGAAGTTCTTCGACCCGATCGACTGGACGACCTCGTCGCGGAAGGCGCGGAGCGAGGTGTCCTGGTCCTTGGCCTTGTAGTCGGTGGCGTCGCGCTTGACCTCGTCGGAGTTCAGCTCACGGCCGTCGAGCTCCCACTTCTTGCGGCCGCCGTCGAGCAGCTGCACGTTCTCGTGGCCGTAGAGCTTGAAGTACCAGTACGCGTACGCGGCGAACCAGTTGTTGTTGCCGCCGTAAAGGATCACGCGGTCGTCGTTGGAGATGCCCTTCGCGGAAAGCAGCGCCTCGAAGCCCTCCTTGGAGACGAAGTCGCGGCGCACCCCGTCCTGCAGGTCCTTCCGCCAGTCGAACTTCACCGCGCCCCGGATGTGGCCGGCGTCGTAGGCGGTGGTGTCCTCGTCGACCTCGGCGAACACGACGCCGGGGGTGTCCAGGTTCTCCTCGGCCCACTGGGTGGTGACCAGGACGTCTTCACGGCTCATGGGACAGAACTCTCTTTCTGGGTTGTTACTCAGGACGCGCGGGCGGGGCTGAAGCGTTTGATCAGCAAGTACATTTCGCAGCCGAGGCAGAAGTTGAAGGCCGCGTTGAGGAAGGCCGCGAACAGGGCGAACGCCGTCGCGATGATGCCGAGCGTGGTGACGTCGAGCGCGAAGCCGACCGTGCCGACCAAGGCGAACACGAACCCGACGGCCTGGGCGAACCGCAGCGGCGCCGCGTCCTCCCGCTCGTCGGTCGGGCCGAGGCGCGGGGCCACGAGGTACCGGTAGGCGATCGAGTACGGCGCCTGCTTGAGCCCGACGAACGCGCCGACGGCGAACACGACGGTCTGGATCGCCAGCAACGGCCACCACTGGGTGACCAGGACGACCGCGAGCACGATCGTGGTCAGGATGGCGGCGAACCGCGGGCCTCGCGGGTCGACGGCCGGTCCGGCGGACATGGTGCCTCCAGCAGGAGTTCCAGGGGGTGCGTGCGAACGGCACGCGTCAGCGGCGACAGGGCTGGGGTGGGACCGGACGTGCTTCAGCGCCGGTCGGGCCGAGCGCGACACAGGCTGCTGCGGACGCGGCAGAGGTCGACTGCGCGTCGCTGCGTCAAGAAGGTGGTCAGCCCGGTCACGGGTGCGAGGGTACCCAGAGCTCCCTCAGGGTGGGAACCATGTTCATACCTTGGGACGATTCCCGTGACCTGGGACATCGCCCTGGTCAGGGCGTCCGAGTCGTGAGATGCGGCCGCAGCGCGTCCAGCAGTTCGGGGCCCTTCGGGACGCCGCCGACGCGCAGCAGCTCCCGGCCGTCCGGGGTGAGCGCGATCGTGGTCGGTGTCCGCAGCACGGACAGCGACTGCGCCACCTCCGGCTGGTTCGTGACGTCGAGTTCGACGTGGTGCAGGCCGTCGGTGCGCTCGGCGAGCGGGCCGAGCACGGCCTTCGCGTGCCGGCAGGGCGCGCAGAAGGTGGTGGAGATCTGGACCAGCGTCACCGCGGACGCCGGGTCGAGCACGGCGGTGACGGGGCCGGGCAGCGCACGGGCGGACAGTGTGCGAGCCGGATCGGTCTCCCGCACGCGCCCGTTGCGCGCCCGCAGCAGCACGCCGACGGCCACCGCGGCCACCAGCGTCGCCACGAGCACCCACAACCCCGTCACCGGCCGCTCCTTACTTGCTCAGGTCCGCGAAGGACACGTTCGTCGCCTCGCCCTTGATCGTCACCGATCCGCTCTGCACCCGCACGCCGGTCGGGGTGACCGACAGCGGCAGGTCCTTCGTGCTGATCGACGCGTTGAAGTTCGGCATCAGCGCCTTCTGCACCGCCTGGGGAACGACGGTGGTCTCCTGGTCATTCCCGAACTGGAGCCGCTTGGGGTTGAAGTTGATCTTCCCGCCCTTCGCGTCGGCCTCGATCATCGCGAAGCAGAAGATTTCCAGGTCCCGGCCCGCGAACGGAAGGTGTCCCGAAATGCGGACGCCGGTGCTCGACTCGTCGACGGGCTGGCCGTCGGTGGTCGTGGTGGTCGGCGTCGGCTCGCTCTGGGCCGCGTCGCCGCTCTCGACGTACGCCTTGGTCGCCGGTTCGATCCGCAGGTCCTTGATCTTGTCCAGCGGCGCGACCCTGGCCAGGTCGGCGGCCTTGATGGTGACCGAGCCGGTCAGCTCGCCGATGGTGATCGACTTCGTGTTGCCCGCGGTGAGGTCCGACAGCGGCGCCGAGACGTTCTCGAGCTCGGCGTTCACCGCGACGTCCTGCAGCTTGTCGGCGACCGGGATGCCGGCGGCGGAGACGCTGATGTGACCGTAGTCACCCCCGAGTGCCTGCGTGAGGAACGGGAAGCCGTGGATCGTGACCGAGGGGTCGTCGCTCAGCTGCAGCTGCGTGCGCACCTTCTGCGAGATGGTGTGTTCGGCGAACGCGGCGGCCCCGAAATCGGCGCCGACCAGCAGCAGCACCAGGACCACCAGAGCGATCACCCATCGCCTTAGCCGGCGCCCGCGGCGCTGCGCGTCCGGCCTCGGTGCGGGTCGGTCGTCCCGGGTCACGGGCCTGCTCACCATCGCGTCCGTACTCCTGTTCGTCGGGGGCACCGGGGTTTCTCCAGGTGTGATCGATCCAGCAAGGGTTAGGTGCCCGGCCGTTCAGCCGCTATTCTCACTTAGCACCGGACCAACGCCACCGTGAGGCGACGACTTGAGAAGGCGGTGCGGCGATGAGCCTGGACCTTCTGGTACTGACCGCTGAGGCCGATGCCACTGCGGTGCTCCCGGCGCTGGACCTGCTGCCGCACACCGTACGCGTCCGCGCTCCCGAGGTGACCGCGCTGCTCGACGCCGGGCACCGTGACGTGATCGTCCTCGACGCCCGCAGCGACCTGGCCTCGGCGAAGAGCCTCTGCCGGCTGCTCAAGGGCACCAGCGAAGACGAGGCGTCCACCCCGATCATCGCGGTCGTGGGCGAGGGTGGCCTGGTGGCGGTCAGCGCCGAGTGGCGCACCGACGACATCCTCCTGCCCACCGCGGGCCCGGCCGAGGTCGACGCCCGGCTGCGGCTGGTCACGACCCGCGACGGCGGTTCCCAGCAGGTCGACGCCGAGCTGCGGGTCGGCGAGCTGGTGATCGACGAGGCGACGTACACCGCGCGCCTGCGGCGTCGCACGCTCGAGCTCACCTACAAGGAGTTCGAGCTGCTCAAGTACCTCGCGCAGCACGCGGGCCGGGTGTTCACCCGCGCGCAGCTGCTGCAGGAGGTCTGGGGTTACGACTTCTTCGGTGGCACTCGCACGGTCGACGTGCACGTCCGGCGGCTGCGCGCCAAGCTCGGCCCGGAGCACGAGCAGATGATCGGCACCGTGCGCAACGTCGGCTACAAGTTCGAGCGGCCCGCCAAGGGTGCCCCGGCCCGCCCGGGCGTGCCCGCGCAGGCCACCGCCGAGGCCCCGGCCGACACCCCCGAACTCGCGCACTAAAACCCCCTTCGCTTACCAACAGACGTCTCGCACGACCTTCGCGTTGCGTCGCGCCCGGGTACGGTCGCAGGGTGAGCGGAGACGGCGAGTGGCGCCAGGAACTGGACGAGCAGCAGCTCGAGGACGTGCGTGGGCTGCTGCTGGCCGTGCGCGAGGCGGACGGCCGGCCCGAGGTGGCGCCCGAGGGGCCGCTGCCCGGCGAGTTCGACGGCGGTGAGCACCTCGTCGCCTGCGTCGAGGGCGAGGTCGTCGGCTACGCCCACCTCGACACCACGGGCGACTCCTTCGGGCACCAGGTCGCCGAGCTGTTCGTGCACCCCGCCCACCGCGGCCGGGGCTACGGCGCGACGCTGCTCCAGGCGCTCGACGAGCGCGCCGCGGTCGGGTTCCGGGTCTGGGCGCACGGCGACCACCCGGCGGCGCGCCGGCTGGCGCTGAAGGCCGGCCTGGAGCGCAAGCGCGAACTGCTGATCCTGCACACGCTCGTCGAAGGCGCGGACTGGCCGGAGCCGGTGCTGCGCGACGGCGTCTCGCTGCGGACGTTCGTGCCGGGCCAGGACGAGGACGCCGTCATCCGCGTCAACGCGCTGGCCTTCGACTGGCACCCCGAGCAGGGGGCGCTGACCGCCGACGACGTCCGCGCCGACGAGCGGCGGCCGTGGTTCGACGCCGACGGCTTCTTCCTCGCAGTTTTGGAAGGCACAGCGGATGGCAGTCCGAATGACACTGTCATCGGCTTCCACTGGACGAAGGTCCACGAGCCGACGCCGGGCCGGTTCGACGGCGAGCGCGTCGGCGAGGTGTACGTCGTCGGCGTCGACCCGGCGGCGCAGGGCGGCGGGCTCGGCCGGGCGCTGACGCTCGCCGGGCTGCGGTACCTCGCGGGCCGGGGCCTGCGGCAGATCATCCTGTACGTCGAGGGCGACAACGCGCCGGCTCTGGCGGTCTACACGAAGCTCGGGTTCACGCGTCACGAAACCGACGTCCAGTACGGTCGGTGACCACGGTCGACGCCGCGCGAGCACCCCGTCACTGACGGCAAAGGCGCAGGTCACGGCAAGGACACGGCACCCTTTCGGGGGAGTCGCACTCCTCACATCGGCGGGCTTGTTCACTTCGCGTTCATTTGGACACGGCCGACCGTCCACCAGGGCTGCCTAATGTCCGGATCCGGCGCGGCGACATCCGCCGGCCGAACCGGCGAAGCTCCTGATGGAGGAAACAGCAGTGAAGATCATGCGGCCCCTGAGCACGGTGGGCATCGTGGCGAGCGCCGCTCTCGTGCTCGCCGCCTGTGGCACCGACCCGGCGGCGTCCAACGGCGCCAGCTCGAACTCCGCCGCCGCCCCGGCCGCGACGGGCACGGCCGCCGTCGAGTGCGGTGGCAAGAGCCCGCTGTCCGCGGAAGGCTCGTCGGCGCAGAAGAACGCGATCGACATCTTCACGCAGCAGTTCAGCAAGAAGTGCTCCGGCCAGCAGGTCAACTACAACCCGAGCGGTTCGGGCGCGGGCGTCAAGCAGTTCAACGCCAACCAGATCGACTTCGGCGGCTCGGACTCGCCGATCAAGGATGCCGACGCGGACGCCGCCAAGGCCCGCTGCGCCAGCGACGCCTGGAACATCCCGCTGGTGGTCGGCCCGATCGCGGTCGCCTACAAGCTGTCCGGTGTGGACAAGCTGACGCTGACCCCGTCGGTCACCGCCAAGATCTTCAGCGGTGCCATCACCAAGTGGAACGACCCCGCCATCAAGGCGGTCAAGGGCAACGAGAGCCTGAACCTGCCGGACAAGGCCATCCAGGTCGTCTCCCGCGCCGACGAGTCGGGCACCACCGACAACTTCCAGAAGTACCTGGGCGCGGCCGCGAAGGCCGACTGGACCAAGGGTGCCGGCAAGAAGTTCAACGGCGGTGTCGGCAACGGCGCGCAGGGCTCCAACGGCGTCGCGACCGCGGTGAAGGCCTCCGACGGCGGCATCACCTACGTCGAGGGCGCGTTCGCCAAGGACGGCCTGACCCCGGCCCTGATCGACAGCGGTTCCGGTGGCGTCGAGCTCAACTCGGCGAACGTGGCGAAGTCGCTCGACGCGGCCAAGTTCCTCAAGGACGGCTCGAACGACCTCGCGCTCGACCTCAACGGCATCTACGCCAGCAACACCCCGGGTGCCTACCCGCTGCTGCTGACGACCTACGAGATCGTCTGCTCGAAGTACGCGAACCCGGACGTCGCGAAGGCCGTCAAGGCGTTCCTGACGGTGGCCGCCACCGCCGGCCAGCAGCCGCTGTCCGCGAAGGGCTACGTGCCGATCCCGGAGTCGCTGCAGACCAAGGTCCTGACCGCGATCAAGGCGATCTCCTGATCCGGCGTTGCGACTGACACCCGAGTTGATAGAGGCTGGTCAGAAGTAGCTGATGAGCGAGTCATCCTCGACGCGAACGCCCACCGGCGACCCCGGTGGGCGTTCGTCGTCCGCCACGACGCCCCCGGAGGATCCGATTTCGGAGCAACCCACCTCGACGGCGGCGCCCGAGCCGCCCGCGAGCGAGAAACCGAAGAAGGTGCGGCCCGGTGACCGCATCTTCCAGAACCTGACCACCGGGGCCGGTGTCTTCGTCGTCGGCCTGATCGGCCTGATCGGGCTCTTCCTGCTCATCCAGGCGATCCCGGCGCTGCAGGCCGACAAGGCCAACTTCCTGACCAACCACGGCTGGTCGACCAGCGACCCCGCGAACATGTCGTTCGGCATCCTCGACCTGCTCGAGGTGACGGTGGCGACGTCGCTCGTGGCGCTGGTCATCGCGATGCCGGTTTCGCTGGGCATCGCGCTGTTCCTGACCCAGTACGCGCCGCCGCGGCTCGCGCGGCCGTTCGGGTACATCATCGACCTGCTCGCCGCGGTGCCGTCGATCATCTTCGGCCTCTGGGGCATCCTGGTGTTCGCCCCGGCGATCGAGCCGTTCTCGCAGTGGATCAACGAAACGTTCTCGTGGTTCCCGCTGCTGGCGCCCGGCAACGTCGCGCCGAGCGTGCGCGGCACGATCTTCACCGCCGGCATCGTGCTGGCCGTGATGATCCTGCCGATCATCACTTCGCTCTCGCGCGAGGTGTTCGAGCGGACGCCGACCCCGCACATCGAGGGCGCGCTGGCGCTCGGTGCCACGCGCTGGGAGGTCATCCGGACCACGGTGCTGCCGTTCGGCAAGGCCGGGTACGTCGGTGCGTCCATGCTCGGCCTCGGCCGCGCGCTGGGCGAGACGATCGCGCTGGCCGTCATCCTGCTGATCCCGCAGGGCAAGAACTTCGACTGGAGCCTCTTCGACGGCGGTGCCACGTTCGCCTCGAAGATCGCCGCCAACTACAGCGAGTTCAACAACGAGATCTCGGCAGGCGCCTACATCGCGGCCGGCCTGGTGCTGTTCGTGCTCACGTTCGTCGTGAACTTCGCCGCGCGGTCCATCATCGGCAAGAAGGGAGACTGAGCATGACCAGCACGCTCGAAGCCCCTGCCACGACCCCCGCGTTCCAGCAGGTCAGTTTGGCCCGCAAGGTCAAGAACGGTCTCGCGACCACGCTGGTCTGGCTGTCGTTCCTGATCGCCGTCGTCCCGCTGGTGTGGGTGCTCTACACGGTGGTCGCGAACGGCATCAAGCGCATCCCGTACAGCAACTGGTGGTCCCAGGACCTGGGCAACTTCCTGTCCGACGAGGTCGGCGGCGGCGTGCTGCACGCCATCATCGGCAGCCTGCTGCAGGGCCTCGTCTGCGCGGTCATCGCGGTGCCGATCGGCATGCTCGTCGCGATCTACCTCGTCGAGTACGGCCGCGGCAAGCTCGCGAAGGCGACCACGTTCATGGTGGACATCCTCTCCGGTGTCCCCTCGATCGTCGCCGCGCTGTTCATCTACGCGCTCTGGATCACCACGTTCGGCCTGCCGCGCAGCGGTTTCGCCGTCTCGCTGGCCCTGGTGCTGCTCATGATCCCGGTGGTCGTCCGCTCGTCGGAGGAGATGCTGCGGATCGTCCCGGACGACCTGCGCGAGGCGTCGTACGCGCTGGGCGTGCCGAAGTGGCGCACCATCGCCAAGGTCGTGCTGCCCACCGCGCTGGGCGGCATCGTCACCGGCGTCACCCTGTCCATCGCCCGTGTCGTCGGCGAGACCGCGCCGCTGCTGCTGATCGCCGGCCTCACCACGCGGACCAACTTCAACATCTTCG
>Ga0070668_100002114_pt1 | contig 14541 bp, 13 predicted proteins | sample KBSS43metaG_FD_64661 | JGI IMG/M metagenome (GOLD analysis project Ga0070668, IMG submission 64661) | Switchgrass rhizosphere microbial communities from Kellogg Biological Station, Michigan, USA - KBS S4-3 metaG | ecosystem: Host-associated > Plants > Roots > Rhizosphere > Soil ... | reverse complement strand
ACCTGCGAGTGATGAACCGCGCGAACTGGCACAAACATGTCCGCATCGCCACGACATTCGGGGTCGCGGTGTTCATTCTCGTGCTGGCGGCACGGGAGTACCGCGGCCAGTGGAGCAGTGACGTGGAGTTTTCGTCGGTGCTCAAGTCGTGGCCCGAGCGACTCGTGCCGGCCAAGGACCCGGAACAGCTGACGGCCTCACTGAAGGCGCTGCAGGACCAGCTCGATCATGATGGCGACGTCAGCGGGAGCGCGCCCGCCGCCGAGGCCGGCACCGAGTAGGCGGCGCTACCAGCCGGCAGCGCCTCCCGCAACCCGCGGGTCAGGCACACCCTCGAGTCCCTCGGGCGTGACGCGGATGGCGTTTACCGTCCCCATGAAATCCGGCTGGCGCCACAGCGTGTAGCCCATCCCCTCGAGCTCACGGCGCACAGCGGGACTCAAGCCCGCCGGTTCCCATCCCACTTCATCCGGCAGCCCATTGTGATGGATGCGCGGGGCTGCCACCGCCTGGGCGAGCGTCATTTTCTGGTCCACCACGTTCAAGATCACTTCCAGCACTGATGAAATGATCGTGGCCCCGCCGGGGGAGCCGAGCACGATCGACAGCTGTCCCTGGGGATCCAGCACGATCGTGGGCGTCATCGAGGACAGCATGCGCTTTCCGGGTTCGATGGTGTTCGCCATGCCCTCCTGCTTGATGCCCATCGCGTTCACCACGCCGGGCTGCACGGTGAAGTCATCCATCTCGTTGTTGAGCAGGAAACCGGTGCCCGCCACGACGAATCCCGACCCGAATCCGGTGTTGATCGTCGTGGTGATCGCTGCGGCGTTGCCGGCACTGTCTACCACCGAGAAGTGCGTCGTGTTCCGGCCCTCGGCGAGCGCGGACCCGGCAAGCGGCGTGGCGCGGTCGGCCGCGATCGTGGTGCGTTGCGTGATGGCGTACGGTTTCGATGTGAGCTCCGCGATCGGCATGTTCACGAAGGCGGGATCGCCCAGGAGACTGTTGCGGTCGAGAAACGCGCGACGGAGCGCTTCGATCTCCAGGTGCGCCAGTGCGGCCGTTCCCGCCGCCGGAAGCTCGTAGCCCTCGAGGATGTTGAGTGCTTGGATCAGGGTGGTCCCGCCTCCGGAGACGGGCGGCATGGTGATCACGCGCCAGCCGCGGTAGGTGGTCTCGAGCGGCGTGCGCCAGAGGGCCTGGTAGCGGGCGAGGTCGTCGCGCGAAATCAGCCCGCCGCCGAGCTGTACCTGGGTCGCGATGGTCGCGGCGACGCTGCCCCGGTAGAAGACGTCGGCGCCGCTGTCGGCGATCTGGGTGAGTGTCCGGGCGAGATCGGGCTGGTACAGTGTGTCACCGGCCTGCCACGGCCGGCCGTCGGTCCGGAGGAAGATCGCCGCCGACGAGGCGAACAGGGCGAAGGTGCTTGCGTTGCCGACGAGCCACTGGGCGCGCAGGCTGTCGAGCACGTGCGCTTTCGCCAGGGCGGCCGCCGGCGTGACGACCTCACGCCACGACAGCTTGCCGAACCGCTTGTGCATGGCCCAGAGTCCCGCCACCGAGCCGGGTACACCGCCGGCGCGCGCGCCCAGGATCGATCCGTCACCCACCTTGCCGGTGGAGTCCACGTACATGTCGCGCGTGGCCGTAAGCGGTGCCGCCTCGCGGAAATCGAGTGCGAAGACCTCACCATCATGCTGCCGGTAGACCAGGAATCCGCCGCCGCCGAGGTTCCCCGCCGCCGGGTTGACGACCGCCTGCGCAAAGGCGACCGCCACGATGGCATCGATCGCATTGCCACCGCGCCGCATGATGTCTGCCCCGACGGCGCTCGAGCCCGGGTTGTCGGAAACGGCCATCACGTGCGGCTCGACCACCGGCGGCGCCACGTCGGCATAGCGCCAGTGCTCCGGCGGGGTGCTGCCACGTGTGCACGCGGCGATTCCGAGGGCCAGCAGGGCACTTCGACCGTTCCGCATCAGGGGGGCGACGGGAGTCATTCGGATCTCATCGAGTGGTGGAGTGTCGGTTCAGTGCGCGGCACGCCGCAACCGGTCGTGGACGGCATTCCATTCCGGCAGGTCGGGCGGCAGCTCGACCAGGATGCGCTTGCAGCCTGCATCGTCGAGCTGGTGCAGGGCGGAATAGAGGTCGCGTGCATAGCCGTCGGCGTCGGCCGGGAGCCGAACGACATGAATGCCCGGTGGCAGCGGGACATCGCTGTAGGGGAGCACGCCCAGATGCTCCTCCCGAACGGCCTGCTCCCGGCTGGCAGGGAGGGACTCCAGTTGCGACCGCGTCAGCAGCTCGAGTGCGGCACGCGGCGCGTAATGGCGCTCTACCTGTCCCGGCGACCGGCGGGGCGCATCACCCGAAGGCTCGGCCTCATCGTGAGCCAGCGGGCCCGCCACGGCCTCGAGCATCGCCCGGGAGATCATTCCCGGCCGGAGCAGGCGCGGGACCGCGCCCGTGAGGTCTACGACGGTCGACTCGATCCCCACCTGTGCGTTCCCGCCATCGAGGAGTATGTCGACCCGATCGCCCAGGGCCCGTGCCACGTGGTCAGCCGACGTCGGTGAGAGTTGGGTGAATCGATTGGCACTCGGTGCCGCAACGGGAAGATCGGCTGCTCGGATGAGTGCCAGCGCCACGGGGTGCGCCGGGACCCTCAGGCCCACCGCGTCGAGGCCGGCCGTGACGATGTCAGGCACGCTGACGTCTTTCGGCAGCACCAGCGTGAGTGGTCCAGGCCAGAAGCGACTGGCCAGTCGGGTGGCCGAGGCGGGCCATCGACGAGTGAGCCGACGGGCGTGCTCCAGGCTCGCCACATGCACGATCACCGGGTTGAACGCCGGACGACCCTTCGCCTCGAAGATGCGCCGCACGGCCGCAGGGTCGAGCGCGTCGGCGCCAAGTCCGTACACGGTCTCAGTGGGGAAGGCGACAAGCCCGCCGGCCCGCAGTACCGCCGCCGCCGCCGCGATCGCGACCGGGTCGGGCGAGGCAGGATCGACGGTCAGGCGGCGCATGCGACCAGCTGGTCCTGCGTCAATCGTCGTGCGGCCGTCGCCGCTCCCGCTTGGTGTCGCCCCGGCGTTTCTTGGTTTCGAGGCGTCGTTCCTTCGAGGCGCGAGTCGGCTTGGTGGCCCGCCGTGCCTTGGGCACCGCCAGCGCGCGCGCCACCACGCCGGCGAGGCGCTCCAGCGCTGCCATCCGGTTTCGCAACTGGCTCCGGTGATCGGAGGCCACCACTCGCAGGTCACCCTCGGAGTCCAGGCGGCTGGCGAGACGGAGCAGGAGCCGGCTCCGCTGCGCCTCCGTGAGCACCGGAGATCCCGCGACATTCCACACCGCCTCGACGCGCGTGGAACTGCGATTCACGTGCTGCCCGCCGGGCCCGCTCGAGGGCGTGGCCCGGAGGACGATTTCCGCCAGTGGAATCGACAGCGCCGGGGTGATGGCGAGGGCTCGTTCTGACATGCCCGATGCTAGTGCCCGGTCCGGCGAGATGCAAAGGGGTGCTTGGCTTCCGTTGACCGCACGGCACGTTACGTTACTCGCATGGCTTACCGGGTACTCATTGTCGATGACGAAGCAGGCGTCCGTCAGGCCCTCAAGCAGGTGCTCGAGTACGAGGGCATGCAGGTGCGGACCGCGAGTTCCGGCGGCGAAGGCATTACCGTCTTCCCGGAGTACCGGCCACACCTGTCATTCCTCGATGTGAAGATGGCCGGGCTCGACGGGCTCGACACGTTGACCCGCCTGCGTGAGCTCGACCCGAACGCGATCGTCATCATGATCTCCGGCCACGGCACGCTGCAGACCGCCGTCGAGGCCACCCGGCGCGGCGCCTTCGACTTCCTCGAGAAGCCCCTCGATACCGACCGGCTCTTGATCACCGTCCGGAATGCGCTGCGTCACGCCGACCTCACCGGTGAGAACCAGCGGCTCAAGGAAGTGGTGGGCAGCCGCTACGCGATGATCGGCAACTCCCCGGCCCTCGCCGGGGTGCGGGAGCTGATCGGCAAGGTGGGTCCCACCAACGCCCGGGTCCTCATCACCGGGGACAACGGCGCGGGCAAGGAACTGGTCGCTCGCGCGCTGCATGACGCCTCGGCGCGCCGCACCAAGGCGTTCATCGAACTCAATTGCGCCGCCATCCCGTCGGAACTCATCGAGAGCGAGCTCTTCGGGCACATGCGCGGTTCGTTCACCGGGGCGGTGATTGACCGGGCCGGCAAGTTCGAGCAGGCCGACGGCGGGACCCTGTTCCTCGACGAGGTGGGCGACCTCTCCCTCGCGGCGCAGGCGAAGCTCCTCCGGGTGCTGCAGGAGGGGGTGGTGACACGCATCGGCGGCACCAAGGCGGTGAACGTCGACGTGCGGGTACTCGCGGCCACCAACAAGGACCTGCGGGAGGAAATCCTGGAGAACCGGTTCCGGGAGGACCTGCTCTACCGGCTCAACGTCGTGGAGATCCACGTACCCGCGCTGCGGGAGCGGGTCGATGACATCCCGCTGCTCGTGGCGCACTTCGCCGACCAGGTCGCCGCGTCGGCGGGCGTGCAGCTGCGCAAGTTCGGCGAGGATGCGATGACGCGCCTGCAGCACCGCCCGTGGCCCGGCAACGTGCGGGAGCTGCGCAACGGGGTCGAACGGCTGATGATCCTGTCGCCCGGCAAGATGGTGACGGGTCCCGATGTCGACCGCCTGCTTCCGGTATTCGACACCGGGGCACCAGGGGAAGCGGTGGTGGTAGCGCCGCACACCTTCGAGACGTTCAAGCAGGAGGCGGAGAAGAACTTCCTGCTGCAGAAGCTCCGTGATCACGACTGGAACGTCTCCGAGACCGCGCGCACGCTCCGGATGCCCCGCTCCAACCTCTACAAGAAGATCGAACGCTACGGATTGCGGAGGGAATCGGCATGACCGGGCCACGCGACTGGGACAAGGACCTCGCTGCCGTCGACAAGGCGATCGAAAGCTGGAAGGCGACCACCCCGGGCGCGAGCCCGACGACCCCGAAGCAGACGCCGGTGGTGGTCGCCAAGGCGCCGGAGCCCCGCAAGGGTGCCGCGGCCACCTGGCTGCGCGTCCTCCTGGTACTCGCCTTCGCCGTGGCCGTGCCGTTCTGGCCCTATCCCCGGGCGTGCGGCATCAACCTGTTCCTCTATATGGGCGTCATCCTCCTGCTGGTGGTGGCCGGCCTGTGGGGCGCCGCGAACAGCTGGGGTCGCCGGCTCGGCAACGCCCACGTCCTCTCCCTGCTCACCGTCATCTGGGGACTGGCGCTCATCGCAGCCGAAGTGCTGCCCCGCATCGGATACGCCGCGCACCAGGCGCAATGGATGTGCCCCTGACACGTTCCATCACCCTTCTTGCTCCCTCCATGGCCAAGACCTTCAAGAACTTCATCGCCGGCAAGTGGGTTGCTCCCTCGACCGGCGAATACTTCGAGAACCGGAATCCCGCCGACACGCGCGACCTGATCGGCCGATTTCCCGACTCCGGTGCCCCGGACATCGAGGCCGCGGTCCAGTCGGCCGAACGGGGATTCAAGCTCTGGTCGCGCACTCCGGCACCGGCCCGCGGCGATGTGCTCCGCCGGGTCGGTGACCTCCTGGTGGCGCGCAAGGAAGAAGTTGCCGATGCCATGACGCGGGAAATGGGCAAGGTGCTCGCCGAGACGCGCGGCGACGTTCAGGAAGGCATCGACACCGCCTTCTACGCTGCCACCGAGGGCCGCCGGCTCTTCGGCCACACGGTACCGAGCGAGCTGCCGAGCAAATGGGCCATGAGCTATCGCCGTCCGATCGGGGTGTGCGGGCTGATCACGCCGTTCAACTTTCCGCTGGCCATCCCGACCTGGAAGGCCTTCCCGGCGCTACTCTGCGGCAACTCGGTGATCATCAAGCCATCGGAGGATGTGCCGCACACGGTCACGCTGCTGGTCGAGATCCTGCTGGAGGCCGGGTTGCCACCCGAGGTGATCCAGCTGGTGCATGGGCGCGGCGAGACCGTGGGCAAGGCCCTGGTGGAGCATCCGGCGGTCGGCGTCATCTCCTTCACCGGATCCACCGAGACAGGCGCCGCAATTGGCCAGACCTGCGGCCGCATGCACAAGCGTCTCTCGCTGGAAATGGGCGGGAAGAACGCCATGATCGTCATGGACGACGCCAACCTCGACCTGGCACTCGAGGGCGTGCTGTGGGGAGCGTTCGGTACCACGGGACAGCGCTGCACCGCCACGAGCCGGCTTCTGCTGCACCGCAGGATCCACGATCGGTTCGTGCGCCGGCTTGCCGATGCCGCCGGCAAGCTCCGCCTCGGCGACGGCCGGAAAGGCGGTACCGACGTCGGGCCGCTCATCCACGAGGAGTCGCGCAAGAAGGTGGAGCGATACGTCGAGATCGGCCGGGATCAGGGCGCAGAACTTGTCACTGGTGGTCGCCGGCCGGCTGGCGCGAAGTATGCGCGGGGATTCTTCTATCAGCCCACCATCTTCGCCGGAGTGAAGGCAGGCAGCCGCCTGGAGCAGGAGGAGATCTTCGGGCCCGTTCTCAGCGTGGTGCGCTTCAATTCGTTCGACGAAGCGGTGCGCATCAACAACGGTGTGAAATACGGCCTGTCGAGCAGCCTCTACACCCAGGACGTCAACCTGGCGTACCGGGCGATGGTCGAGCTCGACAACGGCATCACCTACGTGAACGCTCCCACGATCGGCGCCGAGGCGCACATGCCGTTCGGCGGCGTGAAGCAGACCGGGAACGGGCATCGTGAGGGCGGCTGGGAAGTGTACGAGTTCTATTCAGAAACGAAGGTCTGTTACGTCGACTACTCGGGCCGGCTGCAGCGTGCCCAGATCGACAACTACGACGTCTAAGTAGTGTGCACGAGCCCGTTGCGCTGCCGGTGAGGCACGGGTAAGGTTCGATCGCAACGCGGTACGCATTCGCCGCGCTGCACTCTGTCCCAGCGAGGGTGAGTCTCATGCGCCCCATGCAGGTCCGTTCCGGCAAGCGTGCTTCCTCTTCTGCAGACGAGGGTTCGCTCGACCTCTACCTGAGGGAGATCAGCCGCTATCCGCTGATTCCGCAGGCAGAGGAAGTGCGCCTCGCGCAGGGGATTCGTGTCGGCGACGCCGAATGCCTCGACAAGCTGGTCCGCAGCAACCTCCGTTTCGTGGTATCCGTCGCCAAGAAGTACCAGAACCAGGGCGTTTCCCTCAGCGACCTGATCAACGAGGGCAACCTCGGGCTCATCCGCGCGGCCCACAAGTTCGATGAGACGAAGGGGATCAAGTTCATCTCCTACGCCGTGTGGTGGATCCGGCAGGCGATCCTCCAGGCGCTCGCGGAGCAGAGCCGCATCGTGCGCGTGCCGCTCAACCGGGCCGGGACACTCCACCGCATCGGCAAGCGGTCGTCGATGCTGCTGCAGGAGCTCGGACGCGAGCCGACGCCGTCGGAAATCGCCGAGGGAATGGACATCACCATCGAAGAGGTGCAGAAGACGCTGAGCATTTCGCAGACGCACCTGTCGCTCGACGCGCCGATCACCCCGGGCGAGGACAATCGCCTGCTCGACTACCTGCCCGACACCCAGAACAGCGGCTCCGACAGCGACACCTTCGAGCACGCGCTCACCGAGTCCATCGAGGAGGTGCTCTCGACGCTCAAGGAGCGCGAGACGAAGATCCTCCGCCTCTATTTCGGGCTGGACGGGCCGGAACCGATGACGCTCGAGGAAATCGGCAGCCTGCTCGGCATTACCCGCGAGCGGGTGCGGCAGATCAAGGAGAAGGCGCTCAGCCGGCTCCGTCACGTGAGCCGCGCGCGTGCCCTGGAGACGTTCCTGGGGTAGCCGCTCGATCCTTCGCTTCGCTCAGGATGACAGCCTGAGTATCCGCCCCACCTGTTCCCACTCAATGAGAAATGCGTCGTGACCGTACGAGGATGAGATCTCCTCGTATTTCGCGTTGACTCCCGCCGCACCATAGGCCCGCACCCAGGCACGCACCTCGGCGGGGTAGTAGAGGATGTCGCTGTCGATACCCACGCCCGTCACCTCCGACACCCGCTCCCTCGTCCGAGCGCCCGCGACCGACAGGTCGCCCAGGTCGTGGGCGTCCATGGCGCCCATGAGCGCCACATAGCTTCGCGCGTCGAATCGTTCCACCAGCTTCTCCCCCTGCCGCCGGAGGTAGTGCTCCACGTCATAGCGTGGGCGTTGGCGCGTGGAGCCGCGGCCGAATCGCTCGCCGAACTCGATGCCCGAGCGATAGGTGATCATCGCGATGGCCCGGGCCGCGGCCAAGCCGTCCACCGGCTCCTCTCCCCTGGCAAAGTGTCCATCCTGCCAGCGGCGGTCGGCCTCGATCGCCATGCGCTGCGCCGTGTTCCAGGCGATGGCCTGTGCGCTCGTGGCCGCGGGGGCTGCGAACACGACGAGCCGGTCCACCGGCACCGATGACACCGTGCCCCACGCGAGCGCCACCATGCCGCCGAGGGAGCCACCGGTGACGAGCGCCAGACGATCGACACCGAGGTGCTCGAGCAGTGGCAGGTGCGCCCGGGCCATGTCCTCCGGCGTGAGGGCGGGGAAGGGTGTCCCGTTGGTCTCGGCGGGGCCGGTGGAACCGTAGCAGCTGCCGGGGAGGTTGGCCGCGATAACCGCGTGACGGCTGGTGTCGAGTGGTGCACCGGGCCCGAGCAATGGTCCCCACCAGGCATCCACGTCGGGGCTCCCGGTCAGGGCATGAAAGACCAGGATCCAGCCGTTCCGTGCCGCGGCGACAGTATCCCCGAAGACGCGATAGCCCAGCCACGCGTCGCGCAGCACCTCGCCGCGCGAGGTGCGAAAGTCGCCCAGTGAGAGCCGTTCACCATGACCGGTGAACGGCTGGCCGGGCTCCGTCACGGCATACACTGGTGCGTCACGCGACGGTCGCCGCCGAGGGCACCTTGACCTCGGTGACCCGTCCCGTCTGCACATCGTAGACGAAGCCCCGCACCGGGACGCCCTCGATCAGGAGGGGGGACTCGCGCAGGAAGAGCACGTCGTCAACCACGCTCTGCTCGAGGTCGGGGAAGGGAAGGAAGTCGATTTCCGAGGCGTCGGCCCCCAGTTCCTTCCTGACCTTCGAGTGCAGCTGCTCGTTGGTGAAGGTGAGCATGCCGCAGCCGGTGTGATGGATGACGACGATCTCGCGCGTGCCGAGCAGCTGCTGGGAAATCACCAGCGAGCGGAGGGCTTCCTTCGCGAGTCCGCCGGCATTCCGGATGATGTGTGCGTCGCCCTCCTCAATGCCGAGTGCCCTCGAGGGAAGGATCCTGGCGTCCATGCAGGTGACGATGGCCACCTTCCGGGCAGGTGGCAGCGGCAATTCGCCCTTGGTGAAGCGGGAAGCGTAACCGGCATTCGCCGCGATGAGTTCCTCGGTGGCTGACATGAGATCCTCCTAGATGGACGCGGTCGCGGTGGCAGCGCGGGTGGTCGTGCTGGTGGTCACATCGCCCAACGCCTGGTCGAGGTCGGCGATGAGGTCGTTGACGTTTTCGAGCCCGACGGACAGGCGCACGAGCTCAGGCGTGACGCCGGTGGCCTTCTGTTGCTCCGGGGTGAGCTGGTCATGCGTGGTGGACGCCGGATGGATGATGAGCGACTTGGCGTCGCCCACGTTGGCCAGGAGCGAGAACAGCTTCGTCCGGTCGATGAGTGCCTTCGCCGCGGGCGTGCCGCCCTTCACGCCGAAGGTGAGGACGCCACCGAACCCGCCTTGCAGGTACTTCTTCGCATTCCGGTGCTCCGGGTGGGTCTCGAGGCCGGGGTACGACACCCACTCGACGCGCCGGTCCTTCTGCAGCCACGTCGCCACGGCGAGCGCGTTTTCAGAATGCCGCTGGATGCGGAGCGGGAGCGTCTCGAGCCCCTGCAGGAAGAGAAAGGCGTTCCAGGGGGAGAGCGCGGGTCCCAGGTCGCGCAGCAGCTGGACGCGGAGCTTCAGGATGTACGCGAGGTTGCCGAACGCCTCCGTGTACACCAGCCCGTGATACGACGGATCGGGTGAGCTGAACTCGGGGAACCGCTTGCGGGCCGCGGGGCTGTTCCAGTCGAACTTGCCGGCATCCACGACCACGCCGCCGATCGCCGTCCCATGACCCCCGATCCACTTGGTGGCGGAATGGACGACGATGTCGGCGCCGTACTGGATCGGGCGGGCGAGGGTGGCGGCACCGAACGTGTTGTCCACGACGAGCGGCACGCCGGCCGCGTGTGCGATGTCGGCCAGCGCCTCGAAATTCGGCACGTCGAGGCGCGGGTTGCCGATCGTCTCGACGTAGAGGAGGCGGGTACCGGCATCGATCGCGGCCCGTACCGACTCGAGGTTGTGGATGTCGACGAACTTCGTCTTGATGCCCCACTTCGGCAGGGTGTACTCGAACAGGTTGTACGTACCGCCATAGAGGGTCTGCGAGGAGACGAGGTTGTCCCCGGCCCGTGCGAGGTTCAGCACGGCGAGGGTCTCCGCCGCCTGCCCGCTCGCCACGGCGAGGGCCGCGATGCCGCCTTCCAGTTCGGCGACCCGCTTCTCGAAGACGTCGTTGGTCGGGTTCATGATCCGGGTGTAGATGTTCCCGAATTCCCGGAGGCCGAAGAGACTGGCTGCGTGGTCCGTGCTGTTGAACACGTAGCTGGTGGTGGCATAGATCGGTACGGCGCGCGAGTTGGTGGCGGGATCCACCACCTGCCCGGCGTGAATGGCGAGCGTTTCCGGATGATAGGGCATGACAACCTCCTCGGGGTTCGTACGACTGACGGAAATGCAAAAGGGCCCGGTCCACTGGAGTGGACCGGGCCCGGGATGTCCTGGAAGCGTCGACCTAGGGTCGGCGGGTCTCCATCGCATGCGCCAAGACTTCCGTCCACTCGCTCGCCGAGTGACAGATACACATCTGGGGGCACATGCAGATTCGCTTCATGAGTCAGGCTACCAGTGAACCCGGGGGTCTGTCAATGGGGTCGGCCCCCGGCTTAGACTTCTGCATCACTTTCAACCCGACCCAATGGCCACCACGAGCTCGTTCGACATTTCGACCGGCGCCGATCTCCAGGAAGTCGACAACGCCGTCAACCAGACGCTGAAGGAGATCACGCAGCGTTACGACTTCAAGGGCACCAAGTGCACGGTGGACTTCGACCGCGACAAGGCGGAAATCCGGCTCGCGGCCGATGACCAGTTCCGCATGGACGCCCTGGTCGACGTGCTCCAGACCAGGATGATCAAGCGCGGCGTGCCGGTAAAGAACCTCATGGTGGGCGACGTGGTGGCCGGGAGCGGCGAGTCGGTGCGCCGCACCGTGACCCTGACGCAGGCGATCGCTGGTGACATTGCCAGGAAGATCACCAAGGCGATCAAGGAGCAGGGCTTCAAGAAGGTCCAGACCAGCATCCAGGGCGACGAGGTGCGGGTCTCGAGTCCGTCACGCGACGAACTCCAGCAGGTCATGGCCTTCCTGCGTGGTGAGGACTTCGGGATCGAGCTCAAGTTTGGCAATTACCGGGGCTGAGCGGCGGGCGCTCGCCGGCGCGCTGCTGCTTGCGCTCGCCGCCTGCATCCGCAGCGAGGTGCAGGTGCCAGCGGCCCCGCCTTCGGCGCCGCGCGGAGTGGGGGTGGAACCGACGCTCCGCATCGGCCTCGTCGTCGGGGCGGCCTCGGTCGACCTCGGCGGATCGGCCGGTGTCACCGTCACGGGACCGGACCGTGCACTGGTGGCGCGGCTCGGTCCTGGGATCATCGCGAAGGTGACGCCGCGACCGGGCAAGGTGCTGGTGTCGGGCCCGGGCCCCGGGTCGCGGGTCGAGGCAGCCACTCTTGTCATCCGTGCGGAGCCCGGTGGGTTCATCCGGGTCAACAGCCGGGAATACCGCGGTGAGATCGTGCTCTTCCGTGATCGCACTGGTGTCACGGCGATCAACCGGATCGGCATCGAGGAGTACCTCGCCGGCGTCGTGAGTGCGGAGTCGGGCATCAAGGATCCCGGCGACGTCGAGGCGCTGCGGGCACAGACCATTGTCGCGCGCACCTATGCGCTCCGGAACGCAGGACGGCGCGAGGCCGAGGGGTTTGACCTCTATGCCAGCGTCGAGGACCAGGTCTATGGTGGGGTCGGCGCGGAAACGGCGCTCGGCCGCGATGCGGTGGCACTGACTCGCGGCCAGGTGGTGACGTACCAGGGCGACCTCATCGACGCGTTCTATTCGTCCACCTGCGGCGGGCGCACCTCGATCGGGACCGAGATCTTCAAGGGAGCCAATCGCCCCTACCTCCGATCCATCGACGATGCACCAGCGGGCGGACGGGCGTACTGCAGCATCTCGCCGCGCTTCACGTGGCGGGAGGAGTGGACCGGTGACGTTCTGCGCGCCACGCTCCGGAAGACCCTTCCCGTCGTGGCGCAGGTGCCCGGCGCCGAAGCCGAGGGGTTGCGGAGCCTGGCGGTGAACGGCCGCACGCCATCGGGACGGGTCGCCACGCTGGACATCGTGTTGCGCCAGCGCACCGTCTCGATCGATGGTCCGCAGGTGCGACAGGTGCTCCGGCTGCCTGACGGACAGCTCCTGAGGAGCACGCTCTTCACCATGAACACGCGGGCGAAGGGCGGGAAGGTCGCTGGCATCGTCCTTGATGGCCATGGTTCGGGCCATGGAGTGGGGCTCTGCCAGTGGGGTGCGATCGGCCGGGCCAGGGCAGGGCAGAAGGCGTCGGACATCATCACCGCGTATTACGCAGGAACCACGATCGTCCGGCGCTACTGAGCGCCAGACGAGACAGCAGGGGGTGACGTCATGGGCGATCCACTTCGGCTCGCGATCATCGGCGCAGGGGCTGTGACGCAGGTGGCACACCTGCCGGTGCTCAAGCGCACCAAGGGAGTCGAGGTCCTGGCACTCGCCGACCCCGACCGTCCCAAGGCCCGTGCCCTGGCCGACCGGTTCGGCATTCCCGACGCGTTCGAGGGCATCGAGCAGGTGCTCGACTACGAGTCCCTCGATGCGCTGGTCATCTGCTCGCCGACGCACCTGCATGAAGGCCACATCCTCGCGGCGCTCGCGGCGAACCTGCACGTCTTCTGCGAGCGACCCCTCGCCATGAACGCAGCGTCCGCCGCGCGCATCGTGAAGGCCGCGGAGAAGAAGAACAAGGTCGTGATGGTGGACATGAATCACCGGTACCGCGCCGATGCGCAGCTGGTGCGGAGCTTCGTGCAGAGCGGGGAGCTGGGACAGGTGGACAGCGTGCGCGGCAGCTGGCACGTCTTTCGGCCCAGCCGCCAGCAGGCGCCATGGCGCCAGCGGCGCGACCAGTCGGGTGGCGGCGCCATCCTCGACCTGGGACTCGCGATGTTCGACCTGGGCCTGTGGCTCGCGGGCAACCCGACACCCGTCCGTGTCAGCGCCACCTGGGAGAAGCCGACACGCGAGCGCGGTGTCGAGCGTTCGGGTTCCGCGTTCGTGGTCTGCGAGAACGGCGCCTCGATCTTCTTCGACGTCACGTGGCACCACCTGGGCGAGGGTGAGCGGTTCGGCATGGGCTTGCGCGCCGAGCGCGGGGCCGCGTCCATCAACCCGCTGACCGTGTGGAAGGAACTGCACGGCGTCGCCACCGACGTGTCGCCCACCACGTCGGCGAGCCGCGAGAACGCCTGGCTTTCGTCCCACCGGGCGGAGTGGGCGCATTTCGTCGCGGTGGTGGCGGGCGAGGCGAAGTCGACCAATCTCGCGGAGCACGTGACGCTGCATAAAGTGATGGATGCGATCTACAAGTCGGCGGAATCCGGACGCGACGTGGCGCTGTGACGTTGTGGTGGACCGGAGGCGTCCTGCTCCTCCTCGCGCTCGCGGATGATGCGTCCGCGCAGGCTGTCCCGGCACCGCCGGAACCCGTGGCAGGCGACACACCGCTCGAGGTCGGCGTCCTCACCCTCGGGCGCGATGCCGAAGTGTGGGAGTTGTGGGGCCATAACACGATCGTCGTCACCGATCGTGCGGGGGGGAACAGCCGGTCCTACAACTGGGGGCTGTTCGACTTCCGGCAGGAGAACTTCATCCTGCGATTTGCGCGGGGCGAGATGTGGTACTCGATGGGGGCCCGTTCAACGAGCCGCGAACTCAAGTTCTACGCCTCGCGCGACCGGACAATGGTGCTGCAGGACCTGGCGCTGACAGCGGCACAGGCGGCCACGCTGCAGGAATATCTCGAGTGGAACGACCTGCCGGCGAATCGCGGCTACTTCTACAACTACTACCTCGACAACTGCTCCACCCGCGTCCGTGATGCGGTGGATCGCGCGCTGGCGGGCCAGCTCAAGCCGCAGTTCGACAGCCTGCCTTCAGGACACACCTGGCGGTGGGAAACGCGACGCATCCTCGGGTGGAACCTGCCGCTCTACGTTCTGGTGAACCTGGCGCTCGGGCATCCCGTCGATGTGGAAATGACCGCCTGGCAGGCGATGTTCCTCCCGCGGCGCCTCATGG
>Ga0070668_100002108_pt1 | contig 14550 bp, 15 predicted proteins | sample KBSS43metaG_FD_64661 | JGI IMG/M metagenome (GOLD analysis project Ga0070668, IMG submission 64661) | Switchgrass rhizosphere microbial communities from Kellogg Biological Station, Michigan, USA - KBS S4-3 metaG | ecosystem: Host-associated > Plants > Roots > Rhizosphere > Soil ... | reverse complement strand
CGGAACTATGGACGAGGTGCTGGCACAGATTCACGCCCGCCACCCGCAGCTGCGGAAGCGGCTCGTCGACGGCTCCGGGAAGGTCCTGCCGTTCGTCAGCATCTACCTGGGCGAGGACAACATCCGCGACCTGCCGGCCGACGGCCTGACGGTGCCGCCGCGCAGCAGCGTCCTGATCATGTCGGCGGTGGCCGGTGGCTAGCGACCCTTGCGTGGTCCGCCCGGCCACCTCCGAGGACACCGGCGCGCTGCGGCTGTTCCATCCCCACGACGAGACCACCGAACTCACGGCCCGGCTGGTGACCGAGGTGCCGGGTACCACGCACTACTTCGCCGAGCTGGCCGGCGAGCCGGTCGCGGCGTTCTCCCTGACCGAGCTCGGCCGGGTCCGCCCGGGCGCCGCGCCGCGGGTCCTCCTGCACGACATGAAGATCCGCGCGCGCTTCCGCGGGCACGGCGTCACGGAGGGCATCTTCGGCTGGCTGTCGGAATCGCTGGGCGCGGGACGCCGGGTCGAGCTGATCGCCCTCACCCCACCCGAATACCGGCCCGCTGCGATGGCGCAGTTCGGGCTCGTCGAATCCCACCACGCGTTCAAGTGGGCCGTCTCCGAGGACGTACGCCGATGACCGTGACCGAAGGCCGGGAGTACACCACTTGGCTGGCGGGGCTCCGCACCTGGGCCGCGCACGCCGCGGACCGCCCCGATGCCTGGCGCAGCGCGGGAGCGCAGGGCCTCCTTTCCCTGCCGGTGGGAAGCGAGTCCGGCGGCGCCGGCGCCGGCTACGAGGCGACCTGCCGGGCGATGGAGGCGATCGCCGAGGAGACGGGGGAGTCCGGTCTGCCGTTCGCGATGTCCGCCCACCTGTGGGCCTGCCAGGATCCGCTGGCGGCGTTCGGGACGGCAGAGCAGCGCACTGCGTACCTCGGCGCCGCGATGTCCGGAGAACTGGTCGGTGCCTTCGCGGCCACCGAGTACGACGCCGGATCGGACCTGCTGTCGTTGCGGACCGCAGCGAAGCAGTCGGACTCCGGCTCGTGGTCCCTCAACGGCACCAAGATGTTCGTCACCAACGGCCCGGTTGCCGATCTTTTCCTCGTGCTCGCGCGAACCGGCGAGGGAAGTCCGCTGGGTGCACTCAGCGCGTTCCTGGTCCCGAGGTCGGCAGCGGGCCTGACCGTCGGCCCCGACATCGAGAAGTCCGCCCTGCCCGGCGCCAAGCTGAGCACTCTGCACCTGGACGACGTCATCGTGCCTGCGGAAGCGTGCCTCGGCGGTGCCGGCAGCGGGTTCGCGGTGCTGATGCGCGCGATGCGTATCGAACGGGCGTTCATCCTGGCTCCGGTGCTCGGCCTGATGGCCCGCGCACTGCGCCAGGCCGTCGAGCACGTCAGGACCCGGGAGCAAGGCGGCGGACCGCTCTCCTCGCACGACACCATCCGCGCCCGGATCGTGCGCATGCACCTGAGCCTGACCACCGCGCGGGAGATCCTGTACGGCACGGCCCGACAGGCGGACGCGGGCACGCTGGATCACGCCCGATCGTCGTTGACCAAGCTGCTGGTGAGCCGGGAGTTCGGCAGTTTCTGCGACGAACTGTCCGATGTGTACGGCGGCTACGCGCTGCTGCCCGAGACCGGCGTGGCGCAGCTGACCGCCGACGCGGTCGCCAGCCGGTACTACTCGGGAACGTCCGACATGCAGATCAAGATCATCGCCGAAGGGCTGGGATTGTGACAACGCAAGACACCGTACTGACCACGGTGCGAAGCGCGGTGCAGGACGTCGCGCCGGGCATCGAACTGACCGACGACCTGCCGCTGATCGCCGAGCGCATCATCGACTCGCTGTCGCTGCTGAAGGTCGTCACGCGCCTGGAGCACGACCTCGGCGTCCGCATCCGCGACACCGAGGTGCTGCCCCGCAACTTCGAGACCATCACCGCGATCCGCGCCTTCCTGGCCACCAAAGGGCACTGATGAACAGGCTGGAAGACGACCTCCGGACGACCGCGGCCCGCCACGGCGACCGGCCCGCGGTGCTGGACGGCGCCACGACCCTGACCTACGCGGAGCTGGCCGCGGCCGCCGAAGCGATCGCCCAGGCGCTGACCGCCCGCGGGATCGCCGAGGGCGACTGCGTGGTCTGGCACGGCGCGAAGAACGCCACCGCGGTGGCGGTGGTCCACGGCATCCTGCGGGCGAAGGCCGGGTACGTGCCGGTGGACCCGGACGGCCCGATCGCCCGGGCCCGGCTGATCGTCGAGGCTTGCCGACCGCGAGCCCTGGTGGTCGACACCGCCGCACGCGACCAGTGGGCCGAAGCGGGCGCGGACCTGGACTGGCAGCCGCTGACCGGCGCATTGTGGTTCGCGGCCCCGGACACCGCGCCGCGGCCGGCGCTGCCGGACCTGGCCTACGTCCTGCACACCTCCGGCAGCACGGGACGCCCCAAGGGGGTCGTGCACACCCACCGCAGCGCGCAGGCGTTCGTCGACTGGTCCGTCACCGAGCTGGAGCTGACCGCGGACGACGTCATCGTCAACTCGGCTCCGCTGCATTTCGACCCGTCGACCCTGCACCTGTTCGGCGCCGCACGGGTCGGCGCCGCCGTCGCGCTCGTCCCGGCGACCGCGGCCACCTTTCCCGCGACCTACCTGGAGTTCTGCCGAGAGGCCGGCGCCACGGTGCTCTACGCGGTGACCTCGACGATGGCGTGGCTGACCCGCCGCGGCCGCGAACTGATGCCCGGGCTGGACGCGCTCCGAGCGGTCGTCTTCGGCGGCGAGGTGATGCAGCCCGCCGACATGAACGTCCTGCTCGACGCCTGGCCCCGAGCCCGGTTCCTGAACGTGTACGGGCCGACCGAGAGCAACGTCGCGACGTTCCACGAACTGCGAACGCGGAAAATGCCACCGGAGGGCGTGGTCCCGATCGGCCGTCCGCTGCCCGGGACCGACGTGCTCGTCGTCGATCCCGCCCGCGATCCCGTGGCACCGGGCGAGCTTGGGGAACTGCTCGTCCGGGGGGCCACGATGATGGCGGGTTACCTCGACCCGGACGACACCGCACGGGCTTTCGTCAGTACCGCGGACGGCCGCGAATGGTACGTCACCGGCGACCACGTCCGGGCCGACGAGACCGGCGAGCTGGAGTTCGTCGGCCGGCGCGACGGGCAGATCAAGTCCCGGGGCTTCCGCGTCGAGCTCGGCGAAATCGAACGGCACCTGCGAGCCGTCGACGGAGTCCGTGAATGCGTCGTGGTGGCGACACCCCAGCCCGTGGTCAGCACCGTGATCACCGCGTTCGTCGACGCGCCCGAGCACGTCGCGCGGGCGTTGCCGCGATTGCTGGCCGACCGTGTCCCGCACTACATGATCCCCGAACGCATCATCGCGGTCGCCGGGGAGCTGCCCCGCAACGCCAACGGCAAAGCCGACCGGAACCGCCTGGCCGGCCTCGCCGCGCAGCCGTCGCTGGACGATGTCGCCGGGTTCGTCCCGGTCCGCTGAGAAAGGACGGAAGAAGTGCGAGCAGCCACCGAGGGCGAGAGCCCGGAAGACGTGGAGGTCCTGCGGGTCCCGGCGTTCCGGTGGCTCTGGGCCGCGAACGGCTTCCGGTACTCGGCGGCCCAGGTCGCCGGGTTCGCCCTGCCGGTCACGGCGGTCCTGCTGCTCGGCGCCGGGCCGCTGGCCATGAGCCTGGTGTTCGTCGCCGCCCGCTCGGGCTACCTGCTGCTCGGGCTGCCTGCCGGGGTGTGGGTGGACCGGTGGCCCAAGCGCCGGGTACTGATCTCGGCCGACCTGGCCTACGTCGTGGCGTTCGGCAGTGTCCCGGCGGCCTACCTGCTGGGTGTGCTGTCCGTGGCACAGCTCGTCGTGGTCGCCTTCGTGGTGAGCGTCGCGAGTGTGTTCTTCGACGTCGCGCACACCAGCGTGCTGCCCTATCTGCTGCCGAAGCGCGCCATCGCGGACGCGAACGCCCGGCTGCAGACGTCCGAGAACACGATCCAGGCGGTGTCGCCCGGCGTGGCGGGCGCCCTGACCCAAACCGTCGCGGCGCCGCTGCTCTACACGTTCGCCGCGCTGGGCCACTTGTGCTCCGTGCTGCTGGTGAGCCGGATCCATCCCCAGGACAAGAGCCCGGCACCGCCCGCACAGCGCAGCTTCCGCCGGGAGATCGTCGCCGGGATCCGGATGCTGTTCGGCCACCCGCTGCTGCGGGTGTTCCTCACCCAGGCGGCGCTGATCAACCTCGGGGCCGGGATCATGCTGTCCCAGTTCCCGCTGTACCTCCTGCGCGACATCGGCATCCCGCCGTGGGGCTTCGGCCTGCTCTCGACGGCGGGCGCGATCGCCGGGGTGGTGGCGTCACTGGTGGCACCGAGACTGCGCCGCAGGTTCGGCGAGGTCCGGATGACACTGGTGTTTTCGGCGTTGGCGCCGGTCGCCGTGCTGGCTGCGCCACTGGCCGGGATCCTGCGGCCCGCGGCGATCCCGCTGGCCGGGCTGGCGGAGGTCCTGATCGGGTTCGTCATCGTCGGCCGATCCGTGGCCGCGGCCGGCATTCGCGCCAGGGTGACGCCGAACGAATTCCTGGGCCGCGTCTCGGCGGCCAACAGCGTGGTCACCCAAGGGGCGACCCCGCTCGGTGCGCTGCTCGGCGGCCTCGTCGCGAGCGCGTGGACCCTGCCCGCCGCGCTGTGGCTCGGCGTGCTGGTGATGACCGGCCCGCTGGTCGTGCTGCTCACGTCGCCGCTGGCCGGGCACCGGACCCTGCCTGCCGAGTGGGAGGTCGAACGATGACGTCGCTGCTGACCGAGCTGACGATCGGGGACGCGTTCGGCAACGCGGTCACCCGGGCGTGGCGGGACCGGCCGGTCGTGGCCGGCGTGGGTCACGAAACCCTCGAGCGCGACGACGGACTGCTCGTCGTGAACGACCTGTCGGTGTACTTCGCGCCGTTCGACAGATGGGGTGTCCCGGACCGGGTCGCCGCCGAGCGCGCGACCGGGCGGGTGCTCGACGTCGGGTGCGGCCCGGGCCGCCACGCACTGCACCTGCAAGACCGCGGGCTCGACGTGCTCGGCATCGAACCGTCCGCCGGTGCGGCGGCGGTGGCGCGCGAGCGCGGCGTGGACGTCCGCGAGCTGGCCGTCCAGGACGTCGACTCCACGCTGGGCAGCTTCGACACCATCTTGCTCGGTGGCCAGAACATCGGCCTGCTGGAGAGCCGGGTGAAAGGCCCGGACCTGCTCACCAGACTGGCCGCGGTGACGGCACCCGGCGGCAAGCTGCTCGGAGTCGCCACCGACCCGTACTCGCTGCGCAGCCCGTGGCACCGGGCCTACCTCGACCGGAACCGGGAACGCGGACGTCTGCCCGGCCAGCAACGTTTCCGCCTGCGCCACGGTGTCGTGGCGACCTCGTGGTTCGACTACCTGACGCTGTCGGTCCCCGAGCTGGAGGACCTCGCCGGGCCGACCCCGTGGCGGCTGACCGACGTCGTCCGATCCGGGCATCAGTACTTGGCGCACTTCGTCCTCGAATGAGGCGCTGGGGAGGAAACACAAGTTCGCAAGTCAAGGAGTCACCGTTGAACATTTTGGAGAAAGCAGCAACGGAATACGAGGAGCAGGGTTTCAGCATCATCCGGAACGCAGTGCCGCCGGACCTGCTCGAAGAGACGAAAGCCCACGTCGCGTGGCTCACCGAGCGCTACCCGGACCTGCGTCCGGAGCACTTCCACCACCCGTTGATCCGCAACGACGCGTTCTGGGTACGGCTCGTCTCCGATCCTCGCCTGGTGGACATCGCCGAGTTCTTCCTCGGACCGGACATCGCCTGCTTCACCGCCCACTACATCTGCAAGCCGCCGTTCGACGGGCAGCCGGTGCTGTGGCACCAGGACGGTGCCTACTGGAAGCTCGACCCGATGCACGCGCTGACGGTGTGGGTCGCCGTCGACGAGTGCACGAGGGAGAACGGCTGCCTGCGCGTGATCCCCGGCAGCCATCGCCTGCCCCTCTACCAGCCGACGCGGAAGACGGACTCGCCGAACATGCTGTTCTCGTCCTCCGAGGAAGACCTCGTCCGCGAATGGTCCGAGCGGGCGGGAATCGTCGACGTCGAGCTCAACCCGGGCGACGTCGAGATCCACCACCCGAACATCCTGCACTGCTCGGAGCCGAACACCTCACCGCGCCGCCGCTGCGGCCTGGACATCGGGTACATCCCGGCGAGCACGCGGATCCTCAGTGAGGGCCTGTACCTCGACCCGATCCTCGTCCGCGGCAAGCCCGTCGACGGGACGAACACCTACCGCCGGTACCCGGCCTACGTCCCCGGCGAAACGATCCCCTTCGCCGGTCAGGAGGACTGGAACGAGCAGATCGCCGTACGCAACAGCGCGATCACCCCGGCCGCGGACGGCGAGGCCGAGTCCCCGCTGGACGCCACGCGCCGGATGATCGACCGGCTGCGCGAAGGCACGGTCAAGCGGTAGCAAGCGTTCGCCGTCCGAGTGCGAACGAACCGAAGGGAGGAAAATCCATGAACGACAGGAGTGCTGTGTCCGACGGCTTCGCCCTGGACTCCGCCGTGGCCGAGCGCGTCACCCGCGTCCTGGCGGACGAACACGCGGCCAGGGCGGGCTTCTACGCCTTTCACGAGGCGGATTCCGTCGATCCGACCGAGTTCTTGACCGGGTGGTGACCCGGCGGTGAGCGGCCTGTTTCCGGCGTTCCGGAACGCCGGAAACAGGTTGCCGGACAACTTCTTCCAGGGGGACCGATGTATCGCATGACGTCCAGTCTTCGGATCGCGCCGCTGGCGGAGACGCTGGCGAAGGCACAGGCGATGGCCGAGCGCCTGGGCATCGTCCGGGTCACCGACACCACCTGGCTGGATTGCGTCGGCGTGCCGGTCTTCGCCGGCATCCGCCCGGATTCCCAGACGCTGTGCGTCAACGCGGGTAAAGGGGTGCACCGCGAAGAAGCCCGCGTCGGCGCCTACATGGAGGCGATCGAGTTCGCCAGAGCCGAACCGCGCAACAACGACGTCGAAGTCGTGGTCTCGACGCCGCGTGAAGTCCAGGCTCAGGCCACGGCCCGGTTCGAGTTCGTCCAGCTGTGCCCGGTGCTCGGCCGGTCCGTCGCCCCCGAGGAGCCGATCGCGTGCGTCCGCGCCCACGACATCGACACCGGCGAACCGGTACTCGTCCCGGCGGAGCTGGTGTTCAATCCGATGCCGCCGGACGGCGGGCAAGCCGTCTTCGGGACCGGTTCGAACGGGCTCTGTTCGGGCAACTCGGTGGCCGAAGCGACCGTGCACGGGCTGTTCGAGCTGCTGGAACGCGACGTGCGGTCGTTCAACTACGTGCGTGACGACTCCCGGCTGGTCGACCTCGGCTCGTGCGGGCCCGACCTGCGACAGCTGGTGGACCGCTTCGCGGCGTCAGGGTTGGAGGCGGTCCTGCGGTACACCCCCGGTGAATTCGGTTTCCCCTACTTCGACGGGTTCGTGCTGGAGCCGTCCGACGACGCGCCGATCACGATCGCGCACGGCGCCGGGCTGCACCTGATCACCGAGATCGCCGCCGTCCGGGCGCTGGCCGAGGCGGCGCAGTCCCGGCTGTCGTTCATCCACGGCGGCCGTGACGACCTGGTCAACCGGCACAGATACTTCGCACAGCAGGAACCCGGCGTCGAGCGCGAGACGGTCGCTGCGGCCCGTACCCGGCTGCTCGATCCCACCGGAATGGTTCGGTACTCCGACATCGTGAGCCCGCCGGTCGCCGCGGCCGGCCCGGCGGAGGTGATCGCCGAGATCACCGCAGCTTTGCGGGGCCGAGGGTTGTCCCAGGCGCTGCGGGTGGTGCTGAGCCTGCCGGACGACCCCCTGGCCGTCGTCCGCGTGATCGTGCCCGGCCTGGAGGTGTTCCGGCCGGTCCTGCGCCGGGTCGGCCCACGGCTCGCCCGGTTCGCTGAAACCCGAGGAGACCGGTGATGCTGACGCTCTACGTCGGGCCCACCGCATACGGCCTGCAGCTGCCGGGCGGCATCGACGTCCGGCCCCCGGTCCGGCGGGGCGACCTGCGCGATCTGGTCCGCACGACCGGGCCCGGCACGGTCGCCATCGCCGACGGCACCTTCCACGCCTATCCGTCGGTCGGGCACGCGGAGATCCGCGAGGCGCTGGACGCGGGCTGGACGGTTTGGGGGTTGTGTTCGATGGGAGCCATTCGCGCGGCGGAGATGCGCCACCTGGGCATGCGCGGCTTCGGAGCGGTCTACGAACGCTACGCGGGCTGTGACGACTTCGACGACGACGAAGTCGCACTGGTCCACCAGGAGGAAGCACCATTCCGCCCGTTGTCCGAGCCGCTGATCCACATCCGGGAGTTCCTGCTGTCCCTCGAGCTGCCGGAACACGACCGGATCCTCAAGAGCCTGAAGCAGCGGTGGTACGCCGAACGGACCCTGGAGGCGCTTCGCGAACTGCTCCGCGAAACCGGGCAGACCGACCGGTCGATGGCCGGGTTCGACGCGTTCCGCCTCAAGAGGTCGGATCTCGTCCGGTTCCTCGCGGAACGGCCTTGGGAGCGCGCCGTCCCGGTGCGGTGACCGCAGGAGGCGCAAGGCGATGGTAGCCCGGCGGGAGGAAATCGTGCTCGCCGCGCTCGAGCTCGATACAGGCCCCAGGCATGGCTGACGTTGAACACCACCAACTGACCTCAGCGCGCGCTGCCGCCCTCCGGATCGAGCAGCTGGCGATCAGACGACTGGAAGATCAGCACGTTGTTGATGTTCACCGTCCACTCGTTGACGAACCTGTCCGGGTGGAAGTAGGACAGCCGGATCTCCTGCATCCTCGCGGCGAGCATGTCGCTGGCAACGCCGGTGAACGCCGGCCGGCCGGGCATCACCTCGAGCAGGACCTCGTCCGCCAGGACCAGCCCGGGCCGCAACGACACGACCAGCGCGGGCGACACGGGAACGTCCGACCGGACAAGCACTTCCACTTCGAATCCGGGCGGCCGGGCCGGCACTCCGTACTGCGGTGGCCAGGGCTGCGCCTGCGCGAGCTTGGCGGCCACCACGGCGGCCGCGGTACCGGGCTGCTCCGGCGCGGCCGGTGACGGCCGGCCCGGAGTCGGCTTGATCTCGCCGAAGGCGACCGTCAACGGGCCGAACCGCAGCGGTCCGGGCGCGGTCGGCCGGACGACCACCTGCGCGGTCCTGGCCAGCCGCTCGTCGTCTTCGTATCCCGCAGGCAGGAGCACGTCCACGTCGGTTTCCGGCCCGAGGTCCTGACCGAGCCCGCGCGCAAGGGCCTCGGACTCGGCAAGCAGGTTGAGGGAAAGGTCCACCACGCCGTCGACCGCGTCGATGAGGTCGCTGCCCAGCTCGTCGATCCGCTCCTCACGCCGGCCCCGCAGGCCCAGCCGGCTCGACCGGGGGAGCTGGTTCCGGGCCTTCTCATAGGCCTTGGGGCCGAAGAGCGGAAGCGCCTCGGTCAGCGCCCGGAACGCCGCATCGTTCAACGTGCTCAGCGCCGCGGGCACGGCGTCGGGACGGCCGGCGGAGAGGGAGCACAGCGCCACGTACCTCTCGGCCACCGCGATCTGCAGCGGGGACTTGGCCGAAGCGGCTGCGGCGGCCTCGCGGAACAAGTCGCGCGCGCGGGCCAGCTCGGCGGCCCGCGAGTTCGGCTCGGGCGCGGTGCTCGCGTCGCGCAGCGCCCGCTGCCCGGCGCGCAACGCGATCGTGTACCGCTGGTCCAGCAACTCTTCGAGCTGACGGCCGATCCCGGCCAGCTGCTCGCTCAGGCGATCTTCGCTGGCCACCAGTTCGCCCAGCAGCTCCGAGGCCAGCCCGCTGAGCTCGTCGTTCCCGGTGAGCGCCCGGATCAGCTGGGAAGCACCGTACTTCGCGGCGATCGTGGCGATCGCGGTCATTGGCTCCACCTGTCTCACCTTAAGCCCATGACAGTCCGGGCCAACCCGGCCCAAGGGGATGCCGGCGCGCTGTACGGGACGACATCCGCGCCCCGTTTCGGCGCGGCGGGGGAGTTCGCCGGCTACCGGCGGCTGCTGCGGCAGCAAGGGAAGGCCGGCCTCGAAGACACCGTGACCGCCGGCGACGAAGAACGGGTGGCCGCCACGGTCCGCCGGTTCGCCGAGGCGGGAGTCACCGACCTGCTCGTCAGCCCGCCGCCCAGGCCGGCGTTGGCCACGGCGGGCTTCTTCGCGTTGGAAGCGATCTAGTTGACGTCGGCGATCGTCGCGGTCACGCGCGTGAGACGTGCTGCCGAGGGCTGGGCGTCGAGTGTGCTCATGCCCCGTCCGAACCGGCTGTCGTTGCCGCGGGGTTGTGCTCGAAGCGGGCGATCTCGAGGAGGGATTCGACTGCCTGGTTCACCGACGCTTCCCAGAGCACCTCGCCGTAGGCGGGTGTCGCCTGCGTGGGGTCCCCGACGACACCCGGGGTGCCGAAGTCGTTCGACAGCCAGCCGAAGCTGACGGAGCGCCCGTTGAATCCGATGTGCCGGAAGTCCGCCAAGTGCTCGGGCACCCAGCGCTCGGCACGCGAGAGGTCCACGAGGTCGGGGCGCAGGTGCAGGACGAGGGAGGTCTCCGCGGCGCCGCCGTGGATGCCGAGCCCACGCTCGTCGAGTCCTTCGCCCGCGGGCGGGTCCGTGGGGGCGAGCGAGGGCATGAGGAACGTCTTGAGCCCGAAGCGTTTGCGGATCTCCCGCAGCGCCACTTGCAGGAGCGCGACGTTGCCGCCGTGCCCGTTGACGAACACGAGTGTCCCGGCCCCCATGAGCTCCACCGACCGCCCGATTTCGACGACGGTGCGGAACAGGGTTTCGGTGTCGAGCCAGACCGTGCCGGGCGCCCAGCTGTGCTCGTCCGATTTCGTGTAGGTGAGCGTCGGGAGCTGCCAGACGTCGACGCCTGCGGAGGCGGTGTGTTCGACGGCGGCGTTGGCGACTGCTTCGGCGATCAGGGCGTCGGTGCTGAGCGGCAGGTGCGGCCCGTGGTGCTCGATCGCGCCCGTCGGGAGGACCACGATCGATTCCTTGCCGATCCGGTCCGCGAGAGACGGGCCCGCGAGTTCGGTGACGGTGCGGTTCATCCGGCCCCGTTCAGATCTTGGATTGCGCGGGCAGGGTGACGGCGAGCTCGGGCACGCCGAGGTGGCCGGGGTTGAGCAGCCCGTCCGGGTCGGTGCGCTCTTTGAGCGCGAGAAGCTCTTCGACTCCGTGGTCGACGTAGAACTGGTGCGGGCTGTGGACCCGCACGCCGAGTTCGACGAGTTTCGCGTACCCCGCGTAGACGTCTTCGGCGCCCGTGTATTCCGCGACGAGCATCCCGATGGGGAAGTGATGCGCGGCTTCGATGTGCAGGATGCCCCCGGGGTACACGGCTTCGACCTCGTGGATGCGGTCGATCAGTGCCTCGCCGCCGACTTCGACGTGGAAGTAGTCCTTGCCGGGGCTGTTCTTCTTGAGCCACCAGATGGGGTGGTTGTAGGAGAGCATCGAAACCTTGATCGTCTGCTGAACCCCTTCGCGGACGTCTTCGACCGAGCCCCCGGCTCTTGCGATGAGCGACGACGCCGCTTCGAGCGCCGCCGCGTCGATGATCGCGCGCAGGCTCGCGCGCCCGGCGGGGATCGCCGGGTCCGCGGGGAGCCGTTCCGCCACGGCGGCCCGGTCCGCGCTCACCAGCCGTGGCAGCGGCTCGATCGCCCGGAGCGTCCGCACGGCGCCGAGCGCCTCCTCGAACGTGGGGAAGCTCGCGTAGACGGCACGCCAGTCCTGGGCCGGTTCGAGCCGGACCGTCGCGCGGGCGATCACCCCCGCGGTGCCGTAGGTGTGCACGAAGGTTCGCGCGTCGTCGCCCTCGACGTGGGCGAGGGTCGGCTCGGTACCCGGGAGGGCGACGTCGAGCGCGACGACGAAGCCTTCCCAGTTCGTGCCGTGTGCGATCGACCCCGTGCCGCCCGAGCCCCCGGAGAGGAAGCCGCCCAGGGTGGACTGCGCTGTCGACGGATACATCCAGACTTGTTGGCCGCGCGCGTCGGCTGCTCGTTCCAGGAGTGCCATGGAGGCGCCGGCTTCGGCCGTGATGACGCCGTCGCCCACTTCGACGACGGCGCGGGCGCGCGTCGTGTCGAGGATCAGGCCGCCGTGCAGCGGGATGCCCTGCCCGTAGTTGCCCGTCCCCTTGCCGCGGGCCGTGACGGGGACGCGGTGGCGGGTCGCGGCGGCCACGACCACCGCGATCTCCTCCGCGCTCGCCGGGTAGGCCACGAGGTCGGCGAGGCCGAGCGGAAGCTGCTCGGAGAGGATGGGGCTCATCGTGGCCTCGTCGACCGAGGCGCGCTCGCGGGTCTTGAGGTCGGCACTCACGCCGCGCTCGCCGAGCAGCTCGGCGAGTTCGGCGCGCAGCGCCTCGATGGTCTCGGTGCTGGTCATGGCGCTCCTGTTCACCAGCCGAGGCTGATTTTCGGGTCGAGGAACTGGTTCGTGACGAGGTCGGCGGCGACGAGGCCGCTCTTGACGTGGCCGCCCGTCTTGGAAAAGACCGGCGCCGCGATCTTGATGAGCTCGGAGACGCGCTTGTCGTCCATCGCGCCGACGTGCCCGTTGCCGGCGTCGGTCGCGATCTTGAGGTCCTTCATCTGGGCGACGGCGGCCTTGCCCACCGCGGCGTCGTACGTCCAGCCGTTGTTGTAGGCCTGCACGAGCTTGACGATGAGGTCGTTCGTCGCCGCCGGGTTCTTCAGGAAGTCGACGTCGGCCTGCTGCATGACGGGCACGAGCTTCTTGAGACACGGCGAGAGCGAGGCCAGTTCGGTGGTGCGGACGGACATCGTCTGGGGGTACGGGGACCAGCCGGTGTCCGCGACGAGCTGGAACTTGAGCGGCTTGCCCCACGCGGCGATTTCGTTCTGGTAGACGTACGGTTCAGCGGTCGCGAAGCCCTGCTGCGCGTCCTTTCCCTTGGCGGTCACGAACTTCGCCGGGGCGCCGTCGTAGCTCCCGTCGAGGATGCCGGCGGGAAGGTAGCCCGCATCGGTGAGGTAGTCCATGTAGGCGGCGCCGTTGAAGTACCGGACGACGCCGCCGTTCGCCTGGAGCTTGGTGCCGAGGTCTTTGATCGTGGCGACGTCCGGGTAGGTCTTCGGGTCCCACATGACCATCATCGGCGACTTGTCGTTCTGGGCGAACACGGCCGTGGTCGGCATGTCCCCCGAGAACTGGACGGCCTCGTCGGTGGAGACGTAGCCGAGGGTGATCGACTTGTCCTGGTTCATCTGGGCCGAGACCTTCGAGAAGCCGATCGCCGGCCCGCCGGCGCGGACCTGGAGCTTGACGCCGGTCGGCCTGCCGTTGGCGTAGAGGTCGCTCGTCACGGACTTCTGACTGGCATCGATCGCGGGGTTGGGGCCGAGCAGCTGGTAGAGGTGCCCGTGGTCGGCCTCGGGATTCCAGTCGGTCTGGACGACGACCGTCGAAGGGCACACGCCGGCGAGGTCGACGGCGGGTCCGGTCGGGGTGGGCGCCGGGGGCGCTGCGCCGGCGTCGGCCGATCCGCTCCCGCCGCAGGCGGTGAGGGCGACGGCGAGCGTGGCGGCGGACACGGTGATGGCGGCAGTGCGGGATCGGGTGCGCATGGAACTCCGTTTCGGGGGAAGGGGAATCAGGTGAAGTCGAACCAGCGGCCGACCGCGAGCCGGCCGATGAGCCCGAAGGCGAGGAAGACGGCGATGCCGTAGAGCGAGGCGATGATGATCGTCGCGTACAGCTCGGGACCCATCAGCCGGGACGCCGTGACCTGGATGAGGACGCCGAGGCCGGGGTCGCCGCGCTGGAAGAACTGGTCGCCCACGATCGCGCCGATCACGGACAGGCCCGCCGACGTGCGGAGGCCGACGAAGATCGAGGGGAGCGCGGCCGGGATCTGCAGCTTGAGGAGCCGGGTCAGCCGGCCGGCGCCTTGGAGTGCGAAGAGCTCGCGTTGCGCACGGTCCGTGGAGTGCAGGCCGAAGAGCGTGTTGGAGACCATGGGGAACAGCGCGATCATGACGGTGACGATCACGCGGGAGAGGAAGGCGTAGCCGAACAGCGCGCCGATGAGCGGCACGAGCGCGAGGATCGGCACGCACTGGAGCACGACGGCGTACGGATACAGGGCCTTCTCGAGACCCTTGGCCTGGGCCATGACGGTGGCCCACAGGACCCCGAGGACGATCGCGGCGCCGAGACCGACGAGCGAAACGACCGTCGTGCGGCCGAGTGCCGCCCACAGGTCCGCGTTGAACCCGGTCGGAGCGCCGTCGGGGCGGGTGTCGTTGATGATCGCCGTCAGCACGAGGTGCGGATACGGCACGAGGTAAGGCGACTCGACCGTCTTGTCGTAGTACGCAGCCACCGCGTACCACACCCCGATGAAGACGCCGAAGGCCACGAGGGGCTGCCACCACGACGCCGGTTTCCGAACGCGCCGCGGCTTCAGGGCAGAACGTGCGGCGGTGGT
>Ga0070668_100002101_pt1 | contig 14566 bp, 18 predicted proteins | sample KBSS43metaG_FD_64661 | JGI IMG/M metagenome (GOLD analysis project Ga0070668, IMG submission 64661) | Switchgrass rhizosphere microbial communities from Kellogg Biological Station, Michigan, USA - KBS S4-3 metaG | ecosystem: Host-associated > Plants > Roots > Rhizosphere > Soil ... | reverse complement strand
CGCGGCATCGTGGTCGACCACGAGGCGCTGCGGGACGCGCTGACCAGCGGCCACCTGGCCGGCGCCGCGGTCGACGTCTTCCCCAAGGAGCCGAAGGGCCGCGGCGACGAGTTCGTCTCCGAGCTGCGTGGTCTGCCCAACGTCATCCTCACCCCGCACATCGGCGGCTCGACCGAGGAGGCGCAGTCCGACATCGGCGGCTTCGTCGCCAACAAGCTGGCGTCCTTCGTCGAGGACGGCAACACCACGCTGAGCGTGAACCTGCCCGGCATCGCGCTGCCCGAGCAGCCCGGGATGAGCCGGATCGCGCATGTGCACATCAACACCCCCGGCGTACTCGCCAAGGTCAACAGCATCCTGGCCGAGCACCAGGTCAACGTGGAGGGCCAGCTGCTGAGCACCCGCGGCGAGTTCGGCTACCTGATCACCGACATCGGCGGCGGGTTCAGCGACGAGGTGCTCACCCGCCTGCGCGCGATGGAGCAGACGGTCCGCCTGCGCGTTCTTTCCTGAAAACTGCGGGGGCTGTCCGGAAACGATCCGCGCCACCGCGGACACCTGGCCGGTGTCCGCAGTGGCGCGGGTCGCGGGTCGCGCCGGCTTTGCCCCGGCCGGCGGACCCGTCTCAGGCGCTCTCCACCGTCAGCGACGTGATCCGTGCCCCCGCGGTCATGTCGTAGCGGTTGTCCGTCGCCCAGTTCTTCGGGGTCAGTGTCGAGCCGGCCGCCACGTCACGCAGCGTCCGCGAACCGGCCACGACCGTCTCGGCGCCGCCGCCGACCATCACCCGTACCGGGTTGCCGGCCGGCGACTTCACCAGCACTTCCTCCATCGCACCGTTGATCTTCAGGGGGACGGTGCCGGTCGGCTGGGCCAGCGACAGTTCGGTGTGCCGGGCGCCGGCCACCATCTCGATCCCGCTGACCTGCCCCCCGGTGAGGTCGATGAACTGCTGCTCGGCGTAGCCGGAGAAGCGCAGCGACCAGCGCACCTTGGCGGCGAGCACCACGTCGAGCTCCCCGCCGCTGCCGTCGCCGTCGCGGGTCACCTGCAGCTTTACGTCGTCGTTGCGGAGCACCGGGCTGGGCTCGAAGCCGGCGTCCTCGGGGGCGGAGATGCGGTAGAGGTCGTCGCCGAGCTCACCGATGCTCACCTTGACCCGGTTGGTCCCGGCCAGCAGCTCGAAACTCGCGGCGGTGCGGTTGTCCAGCGGCGCGGTCACCGTACGCGAGCCGGAGTCGCCGGAACCGAGCTGGAGCACCGAGTCGAGCTTGCCCTCGGAACCGGAGAAGTAGACCACCCCGATGATCGTCCCGGACAGCAGGACGATGACGCTGAGCACCACGATGCCCATGGTGACCAGCCGGGACTGGCGGCGGGCGGGGTAGGGCTCGGCGATCGGCTCGCGGCGGCGCTCGGCGGTGCTGGTCGCCCAGTCGTCGCGGTCGTCGGCCGGGCCGTCGCCGGGGATGCGGCCGAAATCGGCGCGATCGCCGGGGATGGGGCCGAGGTCGGCGCGGTCGGTCCGCTCCGGCTGCGGCCAATCCGAGGCACCCGCCGGCTGCCGGGCGGGCAGGTCGGTGTCGGACCGCCGCCGGCCGCCGGCGGCCGGCGCGGACCGTCGCTTCGCGGGGGTGGCGGCGTCCGGCCGGTGCCGGGCCGGGGAGACCGGCGCGCCGGGCGGGGCGGAGACGGTGTCGGGACGGTGCCGGGCCGGGGAGACCGGCGCGTCGGCCGCGGCCGGCGCGGGCGGCGCCGACGACTGCCGGACCGGCGAGATCGGGCCGGCCGAGAAACCGAACGAGGTACGGCCCGTGCCGGTCGTCGGCGTGGCGGGTCCGTACTCCGGCTCGACCGGCCGCCGGATCGCCCGCTGCTCGCCGGTGGTGGTCAGGCGGTCGGGCTCGCCGGCGGGCGAACCGGGCCCGGCGGAATCAGAGCTGAACCAGGACCCGGTGTCGTCGGACGCCGCCGACCGGGTCGGGGGACGCCGGTAAAGCGTGTCCCGGTCACGTTGGGTCCAGCGGCCGTCCTCGGCCACTGCCACATCGGACAATGCGTCGTCGCCTGCTGCTCGGTCCACCGCGAAGCCCTCCTCGAACGCCGTCTAGCGGAACGGCACCCAGCAAGAGGTACGGATTCCGGGCCTTCCCGGATGAGTGCAGTCGGGAACTACTTAGAGTTATTTCCCGTGCTACTGACGGCCGGGCCGGATCAGGCCGCGCCGGGTGGCGATCGCGACGGCCTCCAACTGGCTGTGCGCGCCGAGTTTGGCCAATACGGCCTTCACATACCCGCGGCAGGTGTGCAGGCTGATGCCGAGCCGCCGGGCGATCGCCCGGGCGTCCAGCCCCGCCGCCATCAGGTGCAACACCTCGTCCTCACGGACGGTGAGGCTGCCGCCGCGCGGGCCGACGACCGGCGAGGTGCTGCGCAGCAGGCGGGCCAGGATGTCGGTGGAGACGGTCATGCCGCCGCCGTGCGCGGTCCGCAACGCGTTCAGCACGTCGCCGAGGGCGCCGTTCTTGGAGAGGAAGCCGGCGGCGCCGGCCGCGGTGGCCCGGCTGACCAACGCCGACTCGTCGCTGGCAGTGAGGATCACCACACGTGTGTCCGGCTGGCGGACGCGGAGGAGCTCCGCGATCGCAATTCCGTCTGCATCAGACAATTCGGGATCGAGCAGAATTACGTTCGGCTTCAGCTCCGCGGCCAGCCGCAGCGCCTCCGCCCCGGTCAGCGCATGTCCCACGTAGCGCAGGTCGGGCTGCCCGGCCAAAGCGTGTCCGAGCAGCTCAGCGAACGTCTGGTGGCCGTCGACGACGAGCACGCTGATCGCATCGCCGTTAGTCATGCGCCACCTTTCTTCGAACCGATCCGTGGAAGTCTAAGGATTACCAGCCCTCATCTTTGCCGTACCAACAGACCAGCGATGCATCGGCCCGGATCCGATCCGCCGGTACACCCGTTGATCAGATGAGTCCGAGCGGTCGCCGTGCCAAGTCTTTCGGGTGAGTCTCCCCCTCGCTTTGGGGCTTGCTCGTCCACTCTCTCACTTGCAGAGTTTCGAAACATGTTCGACATCCAGCTCTTCGGTTTCGTCGAGGTCCGCACCCGAGGCATTCGCCTGGTGGGTACGGATTTCGGCGGTGACCGGCCGCGGCATCTGCTTGCGCTGCTCGCGTTGCGCGGCGAGGTGTCCACCTCGGAGCTGGCCGACCTTCTGCGCATCACGAAGAAGGATGTCGAAACCGACATGTCGGTTTTGCGGGATCGGTTGGAGCCGGGCGTCGCGGCCCGCGACTCCGTCGTCGTCGGCCATCGCGGCCGCTGGTCGCTCGACCCGGAGCGGGTACGGGTCGACGTCGCCCGCTTCGACGAACTGATCACCGCCGCCGCGGGCCGCCCCGCCGAGCGGGCCGTCAAGCCCCTCACCGCGGCCGCCTTCCTGGCCTCGCGGCCGCTGCTCGAGGACGAGGACGAGCCGTGGGCCGCCGAGGCCCGCGCCGAATACCGCGCCAAGCTGGCGATGGCCAGGCTCGCCGACGTGACCCAGGTCAAATAGCGCGCGGCCGGGCGCCGGGCGGCGCAGAATCGCCGGGTGTCTCAGCCACCGATCACGCTGACCCGGGTGCCCCTGGCTCCGGAGATCTCCTTACATCTGGTCACCGATCCGGTCGGCCTGTTCGACCTGACCGGCGGCGAATTCCGCAGCGATGAGCCGCCCCCGTTCTGGGCGTTCGTCTGGGCCGGCGGCCAGGCGCTCGCCCGCTACCTGCTGGACCATCCCGACGTCGTGGCCGGCCGGCGGGTGCTGGACCTGGCCACCGGCGGCGGCGTGGTCGCGATCGCTGCGGCGCTGGCGGGCGCCGCCGAGGTGGCGGCCACCGATGTCGACCCGGCCGCCGTCGCGGCGGCCCACCGCAACGCCGCGGCGAATGACGTCCGGCTTGCCTCGGCGGCGGGCATCCCGGACGTCGTCGTGGCCGGCGATGTCTTCTACAGCCCCACCGTCGCCGAGCAGATGTCCGCACGACTGCGCGCCGCGCGCCGGGAATCCGGCACCGTGCTGGTTGGCGACCCCGGTCGTGGGTACTTCCCGCAACGGCTCTTCGAGCAGGTGGCGGAGTACGTCGTGCCCGTCCCGCCGGCCCTCGAGGAGACCGAGACGCTCACCACCGGAGTGTGGCGGATGCGATGAGCGTCACGATCCGTGAGATACTTTCACCAACCAAGCAGTTGTAGGCTACACGCATTCAACTACGGTGGCGGGACGGCAACACGTGCGCGATTCAGACACCTCGCGTCTTTCCGACGAGCTAGCGCGATTCGCCCGGCTGATCGCCCGGGCGAAGAGCATGGTCAGCGTCGGTGACCTGGGTGCGGAGTTCTCCGCGTTGATGCTGCTGTTCCCGCTGCGGCAGTCGGGTCCCATGCGGGTGACCGCGCTCGCCGAGGTCAAGCAGGCCGACCCGTCCACGGTCAGCCGGCAGGCCGCCCAGTTGGTCAAGGCGGGCCTGGTCCGCCGCGAGGCCGATCCGGAGGACGGCCGGGCCTCCCGGCTGGCGATCACCGACGCCGGGCTGGTCGCCTGCGGGAGACTGCAGGAATCCCGGCAGTCCTGGCTGCGGGAAGTGCTGAGTCAGTGGCCGGCCGAGCGGGTGGCGACCTTCGCCGGCCTATTCGAAGAATTCAACAGCTCGGTCGAGGCGCATCTGCGCCAGGAACCGGCCGCAACTCCACGGGAGCAGGCGTGAGCAACCCCACGACCACCGAACCGGCCGCGGCCGGACCGGCGGGCGGTCCCCCGGCCGCCGCCGCTCCGTCCGTGGAATTCACCCACCGGCAGATCCTCACGATCCTCGCCGGGCTGATGATGGGCATGTTCCTGGCCGCCCTCGATCAGACGATCATGGCGACCGCGACCCGGACGATCGCCGACGACCTGCACGGCTTCAACCTCCAGGCGTGGGCCACGACGGCGTTCCTCATCACGTCGACCATCTCGACGCCGCTCTACGGCAAGTTGTCCGACATCTACGGCCGGCGGGGATTCTTCCTCTTCGCGATCGGCGTCTTCATCGTCGGCTCCATGCTCTGCGGTCTCTCCCAGAACATGTACGAGCTGGCCGCGTTCCGAGCGATCCAGGGCATCGGTGCCGGCGGCCTGATGTCGCTGGCGCTGGCCATCATCGGTGACATCGTGCCGCCCCGCGAGCGCGCCAAATACCAGGGCTACTTCCTGGCCGTCTTCGGCACGGCGAGCGTGATCGGCCCGATCCTGGGCGGCTTCTTCGCCGGCACCGAAAGCATCCTGTGGGTGGACGGCTGGCGCTGGGTGTTCTACCTGAACGTGCCGATCGGCATCGCCGCCATGATCGTCGTCGCCCGCGTGCTGCACCTGCCGCACCACCGGGTCAACCACCGGATCGACTGGCCCGGTGCGGTCAGCCTGATCATCGGCCTGGTGCCGCTGCTGACCGTCGCCGAGCAGGGCCGCGCCTGGGGCTGGGACTCCGGCCGGGCGATCCTCTGCTACGTGATCGGCGCGATCGGCCTCGTCGCCTTCGTGATCGCCGAACGGGCGTACAAGGATGAGGCTCTGCTGCCGTTGCGGCTGTTCGGCAACCGCACCGTCGCGGTGGGCTCGGCCTCCAGCACGATCCTGGGCATGGCGATGTTCGGCGGACTGATGACCGTCCCGCTGTACCTGCAGATCGTCAAGGGCTCCTCCGCCACCCTGGCCGGCCTGCAGATGATCCCGTTCGTGGTGGGCATCATGTCCGGCTCGATCATCGCGGGCCAGCTGATCGCCCGAACCGGCCGCTACCGGATCTTCCCGATCATCGGCAGCAGCCTGATGGCGGTGTCGCTCGGCCTGTTCGCCATGATCGGCGCCGACACCCCGCTCTGGCAGACCATGCTGATCATGGTGCTGATGGGCCTCGGCCTCGGCGGCAACATGCAGCCGATGATCACGGCGGTGCAGAACGCCGTCTCCCCGCGGGAGATCGGCGTGGCCACCAGCTCGGTGACTTTCTTCCGCTCCATGGGCGGTACGCTCGGCACGGCGATCTTCCTGTCGGTGCTCTTCAACGTGCTGCCCGACAAGATCAGTGGAGCGTTCCAGACGGCCCAGCGGACGCCCGAGTTCCAGCAGGCCCTGCAGACCGACCCGCGGCAGGCCCAGGCGCTGCAGGAGGCCACCGGCGGCGACGCGCTCAGCGACACGTCGTTCCTCAGCAAGCTCTCCGACGTGGTCGCGCACCCGTTCAAGGTCGGCTTCTCGGACGGCATCCAGGTGGTCTTCCTGATGGCCCTGGGCGTCATGCTGATCGGCCTGCTCGTGGTTCTCTTCCTGCCGGAGATCCCGCTGTCGATGCGCTCCGCCCAGCAGCAGCGCGCCGACGACATCCTGGCCGCCGAGAACAGCAAAGGCGTACCCGGCGACGTCGGCGCGGGCCCGCTCCCCGAAACCGCGGAGACCGACGCGGCCACCCCCGGCCGCCCGCCCAGATAACCCGCCGGCGTGGGGACTTCCGGCCGCCGGTGCGGCCGGAAGTCCCACACCCGTGACGCCGCCGTCACGTCGCACCTAACCCAAATCCCACGTGGCGCGGCCCGCACGCGCATGGGGCCGGGTCGGCGCAGTAGCGTGACGGCATGGCTGTTGTGAAGATCAACGCGATTGAGGTGCCTGAGGGCTCAGGGCCGGAGTTGGAGAAGCGCTTCGCGGCGCGCCAGGGCGCGGTCGAAAATGCGCCGGGGTTCCTTTCGTTCGAGCTGCTGCGGCCGGTCGGCGGGGAGACGCGCTACTTCGTCTACACCCGCTGGGAATCTGAGGAAGCATTCCAGGCATGGTCGGCGGGCAGCGGCCGAGCGGCGCATTCCGGCGAGCGCCAGCGTCCCGTGGCCAGCGGCGCGTCACTGCTCGAATTCGAGGTCGTGCAGCACGTCGATCGGGCCTGAGCACCCTCCGCACGAGACGCACCAGCGGACGGTACGCGACGCCACCGCCGAACAGCGCGAGACGCGCCAGCGGACAGCGCGCGACGCCATCGCCGGACGGTGGAGGGCGCGGGTGGCGGGGTGGTGGGGCTGCCGCGGCTGTGGGTGGTGGTGGGCGGTCAGGTTTTGCGGGATACGGCGTTGATCAGGCGGCTGGCGACGGCGCGGCGGTCGAGGCCGAGGCGCTGGGCGGTGTCGCGCAGGACCTCGTATGCCTCCTGCACTCCGCAGCCGCGCTGCGCGATGATCACGCCGACCGCACGGTCGACGGCGGCGCCCTCGCTGCGGGCCTCTCGACGGCTTAGTTCGCCGAGCAGCACCTCGGCCTGGTTCGCCAGGGCCATCGCGGACAGCACCTGGTCGGGGCGGGGGCCGCCGGGGCGGTCGTAGTAGAGGCTGAGCGCGCCCACCTCGGCGCGCGGCACGTCCAGCGGGATCGCGACGACGGCGTGGATGCCCTCGGTGCCGGCCGCCGCGGCGAGGGCCGGCCAGCGGGCGTCAGCCGGCAGGTTCGGCGCAGTGACCGGTTCGCGGGTGCGGGTCGCCTCGAGCCCCGGGCCGGTGCCGGTGTCGTACTGGAGGTCGTCGAACGCCGTGCCGGGCCGGCCGTGACCGGCGCGCAGCAGGGGCCCGCCCTCGCCGATCAGCGCCACCGAGCAGCGTACGACGCCCGGCAGCGCCCCGGCGGCGAACACGACGAGGCGGTCGAGGGCGGGCCCGAACCCGTCCGCCGACAGCAGTAGCGCGGAGAGTTCGTGCAGCAGCCCGGCGATCTCGAGCGGATGCGGCTCCGGAGTCGGCGGCCGGTGGCGGCGTGGTGGCGGCACCGACACGCGCAACGTCGATCGCCGTGGGGCGGAAACCCGGCGATTCGGGACAGTCACGCGAGGGATGTTGCCATGAGCATCGACGGACACGGAAGTTGACTGCCTCTACCGGGTGGTGTCGCCGGGCGTGACCGTCTGATCCGAGCGACGGTGCTCCACGAACGAGTCGGGGGCCGCCTCGGGGATCTCTTCGCGTTCGTCGGATTCCTCGAGGATCGCCTCGGCCTGCGCGCGCGGGTCGGCGCTGCCGGCGGCCCGTTCCTCGGGGAGGAGCAGGTCGCGTTGCCCGATCCGGTCATCAGTCATAGATGATCAAATACCCAGCCGGGAAGCGGGGCTAAACAATGCGCCGCCCTCGGAGAATCCGGGGGCGGCGCGGATGTCGGTGCGCAGGTCGCCTCGCGGCGAGTGGCTCATCACGGCTCCAGCCGAACGGTATTCCGTGAAGGCAATGGGTGAGGCCCGGGGACACTGAGCACACCGACATCTGTTCTCAACGGTCGGCCGGGCCACCCGATTCCGTAAGCGATCGTGACCCACACCACAGGCCGGTTCAGTCTCCTTCCGCGGCGCGCTTCGCCACGTCGTACGCCATCTGGAGGAAGTCGGACACGGCGGTGGCGGTGAGCGTGGTGGCGGCGAGCCGGGTCAGCCGCGGGGCCAGCACCAGGCCGCCGGTCAGGCCGGTGGCCACCCACAGGCCGAGGCAGAACGGGCAGGTGACCAGCTCACCGATACCGTGCCGCACCGTGCTGCCCTGGTCGCGTACCTCTTCGTTGAGTTCGGCGGCGCCGGCCGGCTCGGCGTACCGGGCGAACGGCGCGCGCAGCGGGCTGGTCACCGCGTCCTTCGCCAGCAGGCGGCTGAGCTTGTGGGTGGCGACGGCGATGAGGGCGACGTCGGCGGCGGACGGCCGTTCCGGCACGGGCTTGCCGCTGAGTTTGACGGCTGCGGCGAGGCCGGCCGCGAGAGCGCCGAAGGCGCCCATCGCCGCCAGGTAACCGTCGAGCGGACGGTGGTCGTGGGGGGCGTACGACCGGCCGACGCGAGCCAGCCGGGCGCGGAGCGTATCGCTCAACGGAAGCCTTCCTACCAGGGTCGGAACTGCAAGGGGTCAGAAGTCCTGGGTCAGCCGGCTCGGGTCGACCTCCCGGCCGGGGTAGCGGGCCATGTACTCCGTCTCGAGTTCGGCCGTGCGCTTGAAGTGGTTGTCCAGGGCAGCGTCGGGCCCGTATCGCAGGGTGTCGAGCCGGGTGCGGTACAGGCTCGCCAGCTCTCGGAACAGGTCGGCGTCGGCGAGCCCGGCCGGGTCGATGCCGGTCTCCTCGTTCACCGCGCCCGTGTCCAGCCGCGCGTCCATCGTCATGACCTCCCGTAGCGTCGGATGCCTGTGCAGCACGGTTGCCCGTGTGGGCGGTGGTCAAACCCGCGCCGGTACGCTGGGGGACCATGAGAGGGCTGTGGACGCCGGCGTGGATCGCCCGGCATGTCCTGGCCGTCGTGCTGACCGGCGGCTGCCTCGCGCTGGGCTGGTGGCAGTTCACCCGGGCCTCCGGCGGTAACGCCCTGAGCTGGGGCTACACGTTCCAGTGGCCGGTGTTCGGGGGCTTCGTCGTCTTCCTCTGGTGGCGCGAGGTCCAGCTGGCCCGGCGTCGGTCGCGGCCGGGTGGCGAGACCCCGGCGGACGAGCCGGAGCTGCTCCCCGACGGGCCGGTCACCGTCGGCCGGCCGGTGCGGGTCGCCGTCCAGCAGGCCGAGGCCGGCGACGACCCCGAGTTGGACGCCTACAACGACTACCTCGCGTGGCTCGCGGCGCATCCCGGCGCCCGGCCCGCCGACTACCCCGGATACTCGAAGAAATAGCTGGATACCTCAAGAAATAGGACGTGGATCGTGCAGGGAGCCCTCACCCGCTACCGGATCATCGCCTGGATCGTCGGCCTGGGCCTGATCGCGCTCGTCGTGGTCGGCATGCCGCTGAAGTACCTCGGCGACAACGACGCCGTGGTGGCGGCGGTGGGCCCGGCACACGGCTTCCTGTTCATGGTCTACCTGGCGCTGACCTTCGATCTGGCGCGCCGGGCGCAGTGGCCGTTCCTGCGCATGGCCCTGGTGATGTTGGCCGGTACGATCCCGTTCCTGTCGTTCTGGGCGGAGCGTAAGGTGAGCCGCAACTGGGTGCCCATGTCGGGCGAGGCGTTGGCAAAGAGTCCGGTTTGACGGTCCTTTTCACGCATTGCTGCCGCCAAATAACTATGCGTTATCAGGATCATTGAAACATAGAAGACTATTTACCTTAAATCACTCGCAGAACACTTGCTTTTGCTTTCCGCGCCGATAGGTTAATGCGGTTGGACCGGTCCGCAGCCACAAACCCTCGGTGGCACCGGCCAACGCCGCCGAAATCATCGCGGCGTCCGTCCGCCCTCCCCCGGGCGCGGGCCGGCCGTCGCGACCAAACCGGGAACCGAGTTCCTGGGGTGAATCCGCGCAAGCGCGGTAGGGCCATCTTCCGCCCCCTGAGCCTCAGAAACACAGGCGACAGCTGACCCCGGTAGGCGGCCGAGCGGAAGAAAGGCCTTTTCACCGGTGCCACACCCCCGTACCAGGCTTCGGGCACTCGTGATCGCGGCGACCGCGATCGCGCTGACCGGCTCGTTGGCCACCTCGGCGTCCGCCGCACCGTCAGAGAGCGAGCTGACGAAGAAGATCAACGCGGCGTCCAATCAGCTTGAGGACATCACCGAGTCGTACAACAAGCTGAACATCGATCTGAAGAAGACGGTCGCCGATCAGCGGGCCCTGGCTGCCTCGCTGGCCCCGGCCAAGGCGAAGCTGCAGGTCGCCAGCGCCCAGGTGAACACGATCGCCGCGGCGTCGTACAAGCAGGGCCGGATCGGGCCGATGACGGCGGTCCTCGGCGGTGGGCAGGACGGTCTGATGGACCGGATGACCTACCTCGACCAGATCACCCGGTCCAACCAGCGGGACATCGACACGTTCACCGAGACCACTCAGACCTTCGCCGAGCGGCAGGCCGCGTTGAAGGCCACGCAGGCCAAGGAGCAGGCGCAGCTCCGGGAACTCGCGGCGCGCAAGTCGCGGATCGAGTCGGACATCGAGAAGCTCAAGAAGTTGCGCACCGCGGCCTACGGACGCGCGCAGGAGCCGGGCAAGCGCTTCACCGGCAAGATCCCGCAAGTCTCCGGTTCGGCCGGCGTCGCGGTCCGGTTCGCCTACAACCAGATCGGCAAGCCGTACGTGTTCGGCAGCGGCGGACCGGACTCCTACGACTGCTCCGGGCTCACCTCGGCGGCCTGGGCGGCGGCCGGCAAGTCGCTGCCACACAACGCCAGGGCCCAGTACGGCGTCGTCACGCACATCGGCCGGGAGGATCTGGAGCCGGGCGATCTGGTCTTCTACCGCAGCCTCGGGCATGTCGGCATCTACGTCGGCAACGACCGGATCATCGACGCGCCCCGCCAGGGTGAGCCGGTCGACGAACGGTCGATCAACCGTGGCATGTCGATCACCGGTTACGGCCGGGTCACCTGATCCGTCCGGCAGGCAGCGAAAGGGCCGGTACCCGTTGCGGGTACCGGCCCTTTTCGTCGTGGGTGACGGGGAGAGAGCGAAGGGGTCAGGCGGCCTGCAGACCCTCGGCCCGGGCCAGCTCGCGCAGCCGGCCGAGCGCCTGGATCTCGAGCTGGCGGATCCGCTCGCGGCTGAGCGAGAAGCGCGAGGCCACCTCGGTCAGCGAGTGCTCGCGGCCGTCCTCCAGGCCGTACCGGGCCCGCATGATGCCGGCGGACCGGTCGTCCAGGTGGTTGAGCAGGCCCTCGATGCGCTGCCGCTCCAGGGCGGTGAGCACGATCTCCTCGGGCGAGGGGGCGTCGCTGTCGGCCACCAGGTCGCCGAGGTTGGTGTCGCCGTCGTCGCCGACCGGCGTGTCCAGCGAGACGGTGTCCTGCGCCCAGCGGGTGAGCTCGTTGACCCGCTCGACGGTCACGCCCAGGGCCGCGGCGATCTGCTCCGGCTCGGGGTCGCCGCCCAGCTCGCGGACGAGCTGGCGGGTCACGTTACGCATCCGGTTGACATCCTCGACCAGGTGCACCGGCAGGCGGACGGTGCGCTCCTGCTGGGCGATGGCCCGGCTGATCGCCTGGCGCACCCACCAGGTGGCGTAGGTCGAGAACTTGTAGCCGCGCTCGTAGTCGAACTTTTCGACCGCGCGGACGAGGCCGGTGTTGCCCTCCTGGATGAGGTCGAGCATCGGCATGCCCGAGCGCACATAGCGCCGGGCGATCGACACGACCAGTCGCAGGTTGGCCCGGATGAACAGGTCCTTGGCCTTCTGTCCCTCGACGACGAGCCGCTCCAACTCCTCCCGGCTCACCCCGCGCCGGACCTCGCCCTCGTCGAGCAGAAACTCGGCATAGAGGCCCGCCTCGATTGCCTTGGAGAGCTCGACCTCCTTGGCGGCGTCCAGCAGCGGCGTCCGGGAGATCTCGTGCAGGTACACGCCGACCAGATCGCGCTCCTCGGCGACCTGATCGGTCCGCATCACGGTGTTCTTCTCCACGTTGCCCACGGTCCCCTCATTGCCTTCACTACTTACCCCGCTACGGGCGATACCTGTGTCCATCAGTTCCTCCCCGTAACGTCCGCAGTTCGCATTGCGGTTACTGGCATCTACACAACAAATTGCCGCGTGTACTGATTCCGGCTGGTGGATCGAAAGTGTCACGAATGCCTGGGTGCGAGCTGAGAGCCGCATGCGTAGTTCCTGAAGAGGGCTCCCGCTCGGGCATTCCGGTCCGCCGCCGCCGTCGGTGGCGCACACGAACGCATACCCGTTGGTCTTAACATGACACCACCGGCCCCTCATCCGTCGCAGCGACGGGCATCACCACCGACCCTGGGACGCTCGTCACTACCCAGTACGGCCATCTGGCTTCCCGGGTTCAGGTGGAGCATCGACAGGTTGGCGACCGGCTTGACACAAACGCCTCGGCAAAGAGATCCCCAAGCGCCCGCCGAACGGGACCACCTGCCACAATGCGCCACACGGCGGCGCAGTTCACTCGCCCACACGGGTGACATGCGTTCTGGTGGGACTACCCAAAGTAACCACCTCGATGAGGCCTCCCTGCCGCTCTGCGGCGTGATGAAAACCACACCTTTCCCAGTGGCCCGGCGGGCACGATGAGGCCCATGGATGACGTACGGACCGTGCTGATCACCGGCGGGGCAGGTGGCCTGGGCGCCGCAACGGTGGCCGCCTTCCTCTCCGGCGGGTGGCGAGTCGTCGCCCCGGTGCGCCCCGGATCGGCCGGCCGGCTGCCGGCGGGCGCGATCGCAGCCGAGGGTGACCTCAATGAGGTAACCGATGTCACTGCCGCGGCCCGCCTGGCGGCCGCCGAGCCGGGCGCGCCGCTACGCGCAGTGGTCAATCTCACCGGCGGCTTCGCGTCCGCCGGGCTGGTCGCCGACACCCCGGTCGACGATTTCGAGGCGATGCTGACCACCAACCTGCGGCCCACCTACCTGATGACCGCGGCGACCCTGCCGCATCTGGTCGCGGCCGGCGGCGGCTCGATCGTCTGCGTGTCCTCCCGGGCCGCGGTGGCGCCGTTCCCGGGCGCGGCCGGCTACATCACCGCCAAGGCCGCGGTGCTGGCCTTCGCCGGCGCGGTCGCCGTCGAATACCGGCGGCAGCACGTGCGCTGCAACACCGTGCTGCCCAGCGTGATCGACACCGCGGCGAACCGGGCCGCGATGCCGGACGCCGACCCGAGCCGCTGGGTGCGTCCGGAGGAGATCGCCGAGGTGATCCTCTTCCTCGCGTCGGACGCGTCGGCGCCGACCAGCGGTGCGCAGATCCCCGTCTACGGCCAGGCCTGAGTCAGAGGACCTCGTCGAACCGTGCGCCCAGCAGCGCGGCGACGGCCAGCAACGGCCCGCCGGCCAGGATCAGCAGCCGGGTCACCGGGCGGGGCGGCGGCGTGACCGGTACGCCCACAGCCGCCCGGATCGCCGCGGCCACCTCCGCCGGTGTGCCGTTCGCGTCGATCTCCACCATGCCGCGAAACTCCGGCAGACAGCGGTACGCGGCCAGCGCCCCGGACAGGTAGTCGAGCGTCTCGTGGTCGTAGCCGCGGGCCTCGATGCGGTCGTGGGCCACCTGCGGGTCGACGGCCAGGAACAGGGTGAGGTCGGGCTTCGGGAACCACCGGTAGGCGAGCCGGGCACGCCGCTCCGCGGCCGGGGCGGCCCCGTGCGCGCGCAGGCTCGCGTACTGGCAGACCGCGTACCGGTCCATCACGGCGATCTCGCCGGTCACCGCGCGGCGCAGCAGCGTGCGCAGGATGGCCAGCCAGCGCAGCACCGACTCGACCACCAGCATGAGACGGCGGCCGAGCAGTTCCTCGCCGTCGGCCCGGCCGAGGCGGGTGGCGAGCCGGCCGAACCAGTGCCGGCCGCCGGCGTTGCGCCGGTAGGCGGCGCGCAGCCCGTCGGCGCTCAGGTCCTCGGCCAGCAGGTGCGCCTGGGTGGTCTTGCCGGAGCCGTCGATGCCGACCAGCGCGATGGTGCGCGGGAGACCGCCACGCCGCCGCGTGCCGGTGCGTCTCACCATGCTGAGCCTCCTGTGGCATGCCTTCCTGGCCCTGCGCCCGCTTCGCACGCTCCGGTGCAGTCAGTCATGCGGAGCCTCCTGTGGCATGCCTTCCTGG
>Ga0070668_100002100_pt1 | contig 14567 bp, 10 predicted proteins | sample KBSS43metaG_FD_64661 | JGI IMG/M metagenome (GOLD analysis project Ga0070668, IMG submission 64661) | Switchgrass rhizosphere microbial communities from Kellogg Biological Station, Michigan, USA - KBS S4-3 metaG | ecosystem: Host-associated > Plants > Roots > Rhizosphere > Soil ... | reverse complement strand
TTGTGTCCGGAACGGGCGCTGGGTCGCGCACGATTTCACTTTCATACGACGTTCTGGACCGCTTGGTGGAAGCGACGGATCCGTTGACCCATACGCATACCTACGGCTACGACGCCGACAACCGGGTGGCTTCCTTCATGACTCCGGATGGAGCCGAAGCAATATCCTCGTACAGTTTGGCAGGCGATCGAATCTCACTGTCCCCTCCGGGACGGCCGGCGCACCAATTCGCGTACACGTCGGCGGGCGACCGGAGTTCGTACACGCCGCCCCCCTTGGATAGTACGACGTGGTCGACCTCTTACTCGTATGACCGAGATCGGCAACTGACGCTCGTTACACGCCCCGACGGCCACACAATCTCCTTGGGATACGACGAAGCGGGCCGCCTCAGCACGACGTCGTATGATGGCAGGACGATTGTGCTGACGTATTCGCCGACGACTGGACAACCCACCCGCATTGCAACTAGCGATGGTGAAAACATCGACCGAGCGTACGACGGAACGCTCCCGCTTGCGGAGACGTGGAGCGGTCTTGCGGCAGGGACCGTGAGGAGGACGTGGAACAACGACTTTCGAGTGACCACCGAGTCGGTCAATGACGCCAATACAATTGCCATTGCGTATGATCCGGATGGATTGGCTATCGGTGTTGGCGCGATGACGATCGTACGTGACGCCTCCAACGGGCTCGTCACCAGCACTGAACTCGGCAGTGTCACGGCCGGTTGGACTCGCAACGCTTTCGGCGAAGCGACAGCATTCAGCGCCATTGTCGCTGGCATTCCCATCCTACAGAGGCAGGACACGCGCGACAATCGTGGTCGCGTGTCCGAACGAACGGAATCGGTCGATGGCATCGCGCACACGGTCGCGTTTACCTATGACCTTGCCGGTCGCCTAGCGGGCGTCGCGACTGACGGTACCGTCAGCGCGACGTACACGTATGATCTGAATGGCAATCGGCTGTCGAAGGAGACACCGAACGGACTCGAGGTCGGCGCTTATGACGCGCAGGACCGTCTGATCTCGTACGGGCCATTCAACTTCACGTACACCCCGAGTGGCGATCTCGCCACGAAGACGGACGTCGCGGCTGGCGTCGTGACCCGCTACACGTACGATTCGCTCGGTCAACTTCGTGAAGTGGCATTACCTGACGGTCGGATCGTTAGCTACGACCTGGATGGCATGCGTCGGCGGATCACAAAACGGATTAACGGTACCGTCGTCCGTAAGTGGCTCTATGGCGGCGGCATGCACCCAGTTGCGGAACTAGACTTGAATGACGTTGTCACAACAAGGCTGGTCGGTACCGAATACCTGGTGAAGGCCGGCAACACCTTTAGGATTGTGAAAGACGCACTCGGTGGGCCCAGGCTGATCGTCGATGCCAGCACGGGCGCGGTGGCTCAGCGGATCGACTACGACGAATGGGGCAAGGTCATTGCGGACACTTCCCCGGGTTTCCAGCCCTATGGGTTTGCGGGTGGGCTGTACGATCCGGACACTGGCCTTGTCCATTTCGGCGCGAGAGACTACGATCCAGCAATCGGACGTTGGACCATGAAGGATCCGATCTTGTTCGCGGGAGGCTCTCCAGATCTTTACGTGTACGCGGCTAATGATCCTGTCAACAACGCTGACCCGACGGGCCTCACGATATTTACTCTCGACACCGAATCAACGGCCGCGCTTGCACGCCTCAGCGCGGTTCCTTACCTCGGCCAGTTGATCGATCTGCTTAACAGCAATGATAACTACGCCGTCTATATACGGTCGTCACCGGTTAATGATGCCCTGGAGTGGGCCGGCGGTGCGCTAACTGATCCTATGCCCGGGCTTTCGATAATTAGTTGGAATTGGGATATTGTAAGGGCAAAGAACAGGATGCTTTGTGAGATGCGCGCCGCTGCCTCTGTTAAGTCTCCTCCCTACCCGAATATCGAAACAGTTATCGCGCATGAGCTCGGCCACGCGTTCTTCTACGCTTACTATGCTGACGAGGCCGAGCCCTATTTCACATCCGCCGAATTGGCTCTCCTTTTCGATAATTTGGCGAGGATCCACGTGCCATTTGGCCCCGGTCCCTTTCGACAAGCACACTAATGAGCAAGAACCTGTTGGCGTTGGTGCTGGCAGCGGCGTTCGCAGCGTCCGCCTGCACGAAGTCCCGCGGTGCGCCGCAGGTGTCTCCATCGGAGTTCGTCAAGGCCGCAGCGGTACTCGTCGAAAGCTACCCCAATTCTCGTGATTGCGAGGAGAAGTGCGCCACCAGAAGTTGCGTAGACGCGACACTGAACAAACAGCCTCGTTGGATCTGCATTATCCCTTGCACCCGCGATCTCGACTGCCCTGCCGGAATGGTCTGCAATTGCGGAATGGACCGATCGTCGTGCCGCGAGCCACTCATAGGGATAACAGCCGAGGTATGCATCGCTGGTGTTCGAGCACAACATCGCCCTCGCGACGCGAGCGCGCGTGACAAGGAACAGGTGAGGATGCTGGTGGAGAAAGCACGCGACGAGCTCGCTCGCGTGCGCGCTGGCAATGCCGATGCGGGGGCCGTCGACGAGCGGTAACGAAGGTCGTAACGGGCGACTCGTACGGAGCGAGAGACCGGCGCCCGTCCTGCTCGAAAACCGAGACGAATGAAACGTACCCGTTCACCGGTGGACACTGCCGGAAGGAGCGGTCGCGCGGGGCGGCCGCGCAGCGACGCTTCGTAACCCGCGGCAGGTGGATCTGGCATGACGGCGAGCGCGGCGGCAGCTTCACCTGTCTCTCGCTCGTGCCATGGGGCTTCAGGACGCGGTTTGACCTGCTTGAGATCGACGGGTCGGACGCGACCGCGTACGCCCTTGAGCAGGGAACCGACGCAGAAGGTGCGGGCGGACGTTGTCGGTCCTGAGCGCCATTGTCGCCGGCTTCGCCGTTCGCACCCGACGAGCTCCGCGTTCCTGGAGTCGGTCGTTGGGGGAGACGACCCCTGTTGGGTACCCGCTACTCTGAAGGTCCGGCCTGTTTGAACGACGCCGCGATTCGTTCGGGGTCATGTAGCGAAGCGATGACGACGGAGCCCCGGCTAAGAACGCCGGAGCTTGATCCGATCGGAGCGATCGAAAATCGATCTACTGTGCATCTACGAATTTGCGTTTCTAGTGCATGCCAGCGGAAACGGGCTGTCGCGACGAACCCCGGAACCCCGCGCGATCTCGCCACTTCGTTTCAGCCTGAATCGCCCGACAACGTGCTTCCTCGCCTACGAAGCCGGGGGTAGCAAGTTCGAATCTTGCCAGCCGCGCCCACGCACGGGTCAGAAGCCGGTGAGCACATACAGCTCCGGCTGACCATTGACGCCGTACGCGACGCTCGCGCCGTTGGGGGAGAGGTCGACGTCGAGGACGGCGAAGCTGTCGAGGATCAACCTTCGCTGGACGGGCGGAGCGAGGGTGAGGATCTCGATGCCGCGCTCGGTGCCGGCGACGAGGCGGGTGCCGTCGGCGAACCAGGCGACGCGGCCGAACGAGTTGGTGCTGGCGATGACGTCGGTGAGCGTGCGGCTGGCGAGGTCCATCAACTGGATCTTGTCATCGCTCCAGAGAGCGAGGGTCGCGCCGTCCGGCGAGAAGCGCGGAGAGTCGCCGTACAGTCCAAGGTCGGACACGACGGGAGGCGTCTGACTGAGGTCGGCGAGGTGCAGGGTCGAGCCGTTGAGACCGTAGGCGAGCCAGCGGCCGTCCGGCGAGAGGTCCGGATTCAATGCCGCGAACCCTTCGACGACGAAGCGGCTCGCCCCGCCGGACGGCGACACGGCGCGGATGCCGGTGTCCGACGAAACGTAGATGATCTCGGACCCGTCGGCGGTCCACGCCATGGCCAGCAGGTAGTCGCCGTCGCTGGTGATGCTGCGGGAATCAGCGCCCGTCGGTGACATCAACGCCAGCTCGGAGAGCGTGCCCGTGTCGCGCGCATGCGCCAGCAGCGTGCCGTCCGGCGAGAAACGCGGGCTTCCGCCGCGCACGCCCGCCGGGAAGGTGAGCGTGCGGACGTCGCCGCCGCTCCCACCGCCGCCGCTGCCCCCGGTGCCGCCGGCCCCGCCGCCGCCGCCACCGCCACAGCTCGCCAGGGAAACGAGCGCGATCGCGACGATCCCGCAGTATCGCGCCATCGCCGCCATGACGCGGATGCTGGCGGCAACATCAGCACCGTGTCAACCGACCCTGCACACACCGGTGTGAACGTGGGTTCATGTCCCCGCGGCGCCCGCCGATGATCGGGGCATGAGGTCGCCTTCGGTCGTCCGGGTCGGTGTGGTCGCGGGGTTGCTGGCAAGCGCCTCCGGGTGCGGACTGGTCTCGTTCGACGTAAGCCAGGACATCCCCCAGCAGACGGTCCCCGGCAGCCCGCTTGGCGCGCTGCTGCCGGTGTCGCTGTTCGCGATTCCGCTGAACATCGACATCAGGTCCGAGACCGCCGGGCACGGGACCGGTCCGGCCAGCTCGGTGACGCTGAGCTCGGTCTCGCTGACCGTCACGTCGCCCTCGGGCGCGACGTTCGACTTCGTCGATTCGATCGTCATCGACATCTCCGGCCCGGGCCTGGCCGAGGTTGAGATCGGGCGCCTGCAGCCGGTGCCGGGTACGGCGTCGATCTCGATCCCGCCCACGGGCGGCGTGGACCTGCTGCCCTACATCAACGCGGGCGCGTCCATCACCGCGAAGGCGTCAGGGCACATGCCGGCGGCCGACACGACGTTCGTCGGCACGGTCGTCGTCACGGTGCACGTCTGACCGTCGTCGGTGGCGGCGGCGGTAGATCCGGCGGGCGGCGCGCCACGCGCCAGAGGATGCCGGTCATCGCGACGAAGAAGAGCAGCCCGAGGATCTGATACCCGCCCGGGCTCAGGCCGCCGATGAGCGCGTGCTCGAGCGAGATCTTGCTCAGCGCCTTCGCGGGACGGTCGAAGGCGCTCAGCATCGCGATCACCACGCCCGCGACAGCGCCGCCGGCGACGAGGCCGGTCGCGAACAGGCTGCCGGGGCTCAGCTCGCCCTCCGCGTGGCCCTGGGGCGCGCCTGTCTTACGGCGCGCCCGCTCGGCGAAGGCGCGAACGGCGCCGCCCACGAAGATGGGCGTGGTGGTGGACAGCGGCAGGTACGCGCCGACGGCGAACGACAGCGAGCTGACGCCGCACAGCTCGATGGTCAGCGCCAGCGCCACGCCGACCATCACGAACTGCCAGTCGAGGTTGTGGGCGAGCAGGCCTTTGATCAACGTCGCCATCAGCGTCGCCTGCGGCGCCGGATAGCGGTCGCTGCCGATCATGTGCACACCGGGGCCGCCCGAGTTGTCGAGCAGGCGGATGGTCAGCCCGACGACGATGGTCGACGTGATCACGCCGATCAGCAGGCCGATCTGCTGCGCGCGCGGCGTCGCCCCGACGAGGAAGCCGGTCTTGAGGTCCTGCGACGTCGCGCCCGCGTTGGCCGCGGCGATGCAGACCAGCGCGCCCACGCACAGCGCCATCGGCTGGTAGAGGTCGCCCGTCCAGCCCAGACCCACGAACACCAGGCACGTCGCCATCAGCGTCGCGATCGTCATGCCGGAGATCGGGTTCGACGATGAACCGATGAGGCCCACGATCCGGCTGGCAACGGTCACGAAGAAGAAACCGAAGATGACGACCAGCAGCCCCAGCAGCAGCTTGCTGCCGATGCCGGCGCCGGGCACGAACGGCAACACGGCGATGACCAGGACCAGCACCAGCGAGCCGACGAGGACGACGGTGATCGGCAGGTCGCGCTCGGTGCGCAGCACCTGGCCGGCGCCCGTGTCGCGCCGGCGCAACGACTTCAGGCTCTCCCGGAACGACGACACGATCGTCGGCAGCGTCTTGAGCAGCGTGATGAAGCCGCCCGCCGCCACCGCGCCCGCGCCGATCTGGCGCACGTAGGCGCGGTACACGGCGGAGGCCGCGCTCGCGAACGTGTGCGTGGCGGGGTCCCAGCCGCCGGGGCCGCCAGGCGTGGCGGCGCTCGCCAGGTAACCGAGCTTGACCAGCTGCGCGGCGATCACGTCCGGCGGTGTCAGCACGGTGATGAGCGGGATCATCCCCAGCCAGGCGAGCACGCCGCCCGCCACCAGCACGCCGGCGATGCGCGGGCCGATGATGTAGCCGACGCCCAGATACTCGGGCGTGATGTCGCCGCTGATGACCGCCGCGGGCAGGTAGCGGTTCGTCTGCTTGAACGCCAGCGCCGGCGTCTCGACGATCACCTTCAAGACCCGCTGCAGAACAGCGTACCCGCTGGCGACCCACAGCCCCATGAATGCAGTGCGCGCGAGGTTGCCGCCCTTTTCGCCCGCGATCAGAACCGACGCGCACGCCGTGCCCTCCGGATAGGGGAGGTTGGCGTGCTCCTTCACGATCAGCGAGCGCCGGAGCGGGATCATCATCAGCACGCCCAGCACGCCGCCCACCATCGCCAGCGTCAGGATCGTCCAGTACGAGAAGTACGGCGCGCCGATTCCCTGCCCGGGGACGCCGCTGCCGAGAAACAGGAAGCCGGGCAGGGTGAACACGACGCCAGCCGCGATCGATTCGCCCGCCGAGCCGATGGTCTGGACGATGTTGTTTTCGAGGATCGTCGACGAGCCGAGCTTCTTGAACACGGAGATCGCGAGCACCGCGATCGGGATCGACGCCGAGACCGTGAGCCCCGCCTTCAGCGCGAGGTAGACGGTCGCCGCGCCGAACATCACGCCGAACGCCATGCCCAGCGCGATCGCCTTGCCCGTCAGCTCGGCCGGGCTCTCCTGAGGTGATACGTAAGGCTCGGGCGCCTCGGCGGGTTGCGTCTCGCCACCGGCGTCGCGCGCGTCGCTCAAAACACGTCTCCCCAGCGGCACAGGATGACGCCGCGCTGGCCGATCGCGCGGCGCACCTTCGCCGACGTCAGCGTTCGCAGCTCGCCGCTGTAATCGTAGAAGTCGCCGCTGATCTCGCCCGGGTGGCAGATCAGCTCGTGCGTTCCCGGGCCGAGGCGGCCGATGATCTCCAGCACCCGCACCTCGTCGAGCCGGCCCGACTCGACGTACCCCCAGCTCTGCGCGCTGTACTTCCGCGCGCCCAGCTGGCGGCGCGTCAGCCAGCCCAGGCCGGTCAGCACGCCTGCCTTCAGCCCGCGCCGCGGGTCGGTCACCCACGACAGCGTCGGCGTTTCGATGCCGCTGCGGATGGCCTCGATGCCGTGCCGCCGCGCCACCGCCTCGACCGACCGGCCCACCACGGGCAGGAACCCGAGGTGGTGGTGCGTGTCCAGGTGGTCGATCTTGATGCCCGCGTCGCGCACGCGCGCGATCTGCGCCTCGAACTCGCGCTCGACGTCGCCGGCGTCGATCTTCCGTTTCGTCCACGCGGTGATGAACTCGGCGCCGCGCTCGTGAAAACGGCCGCCGGCGGTCAGCAGCGACGGCACGCGGGCGGGATCTGCGATCGGGCCGCGGCCCACCAGGGCCAGGTGCACGCCCACGCCCAGGTCCGGCGCCTCGGCCAGGATCGCGCACGACTCCTCGAAGTCGCCGCAATTGCCCAGCACCGACGTGCTGGTGACGATGCCCTCGCGGTGCGCGCGCACGATGCCGCGCGACACACCCGGCGACATGCCGAAGTCATCGGCGTTGACGACCAGACGGATGGCGCTGGCGGATTCGGAGTCCAATGCGTGCGCATCATGCCACTGGTCGAGCCATGTGCCACCAACCCGGCATTCCGACAGGAGAATTGACCCCCTGTGACGATCAGTGATAATTCTGTCCTTCGATGGCCAAGCGCATCCTGATCGCCGACGACAGCGTGACGATCCAGAAAGCCTTCGCCATGACGTTCGCGGGCGCGGATGACGTGACGGTGTCGGGGGCGCGGTCCGCCGACGAGGGCCTGGCGCTGGCCCAGCGCACCCATCCGGACCTGATCATCGCGGACGGGGTCATGCCGGGCCGGTCGGGCTACGACCTGTGCGCGTCGGTGAAGGCCGACCCAGGCCTGCGTTCGGTCCCTGTGCTCATCCTGGCGTCGACCCAGCAGCCGTACGACGCGGGCCGTGGTCAGAAAGCTGGCGCTGACGGCCAGCTCAACAAGCCGTGGGACACCACCGCGATGATGGACAAGGTGCGCGAGGTGCTGCGCGGGGGTGCCCCGGCGCCGGCGCCGGCCGCCTCAGCGCCTGCGCCCGCGCCCGGGCGGCCTGCGGCGTCGTTGCCCACGGCAGCCATCGACGACGACGAGTACGGCGAGATCAGCATCGACACGGGCCGCGACAGCGTCCCGACGATTCCGCGCGTCCAGGCGGCCCCGGCGGCCGTGCCGGCCCCGCCGCCGCCCGCGCACGCCCCGGCCTCCCCGCCGCCGTCCTCGGGCGGCTCGACGTCGCCCGGGATGCGGCCGTCACTGATTCCGGGCATGCGGCCCGGCGCGATGCCGCCGGCTCGCCCGGGTACGGTGCCCGCGCGCCCGACCGGACCCGTCCCGACGCTGACGCCGCCGCGCCCGACGGCTCAGCCGGTGGGGCGGACGTTGATGGGTGTGCCGGCGGCGAACATCCCGATTCCGGGCGTCATGCGCCCGAGCATGCCCAGCATGCCGTCGATGCCGTCCGGCCCGCCGATGGCGCCGCCGTCGGCGCCGCCGCGGCAGCCGACCGGACCGGCGCCGACGCTCGACACGCGCTCGCGGGTCGCGACGCCGCCTCCGCGGCCGCGCCTTGCCACGCCGCCGCCCGCGCCGCCGCCGGCGGCAGCCAAGCACACGCTGGGGACGCCCGTTACCCACGCCAGCGTCGCTGCGTCCGTCGAGCAGAAGCTGGCCGCGATGTCGGCGAAGGGCCCCGAATACGAAGCGCTGGCGAAAATGTCTCGCGAGATCATCGAGCAGGTGGTCTGGGAGATCGTTCCCGAGCTCGCGGAGGCCATCATCCGCGAGCACATCAAGAACAAGGGCATCTAGCGCCTCTCGCTCGCCGGCGACTCTCCGCCCTTTAACCCTCTCGCTCACCGCGACTATCGCCTTTTTCAAGCGCTCGTCGGGGCCCCGGTCGTCGCAACGCCGAATCCGCGCGTCCGCGGGGCGCCAAACAAGCGGGACGCCACCCCGTTCGTGCCGTGGCGTTCGACCCGCGCGTTAGCTGAGTTGTCGCGCTGCGAGCCGTGTTTGTCGGAGGTCTGCACACGTTTCGCGCGGGCTCGAAGGCTGTCGCATGAACCCCTGCACACGCCCGCGCGATGGCGCCCCGCGGACGCGCGGATACGGCGAGCCGGTAGATTGAAGCGTCGTCGGGTTCTGTGCAGCGCTTGAAAAGGGCGATAGTTGCGACGATGACGGGCTCGACGCCCGGCGCGACGAACGGACGTTGCGGAGCTAACAGCTAGTCGGCGTCTTCGGTGTCTTCGTCGACGTTTTCGCCGGCGGATTCTTCGGGCGCGGCGCCCGGGCAGACGACGGCGCCGAAGCCGGTGATGGCGGCGCCGGCGCGCGGTTTCAGAACCGCGTCCTTCTTGGTCGCGACGTCCAGCACGTGGATCTTCGACTGCTTGCCGGCCCCGGCCTGGTAGACGAGACGATCGTCGTCGAGCCACGCCAGGCGGAACACCGACGGCGCGGTCGCGATGCGCGCCGCGGTCTTCTTGCCGCGCTCCCACGCGAAGAGCTCGTTCTTGTCCTTGCCGCCGCCCGGCTTGCACTCGTCGAACGCGCCGGCGTAGGCGAGGCGGCGGCCCGCCGGCGCCCACACCACCGAGTCCGGATCCAGCACGCGCGTCGCGCGCAGCGTGCGGTCCTCGTCGACGATCTGCAAGCTGCGTCGATCGTCCGCCACCGTGACCTGGTCGGCGGGCATGGACACGGTCGACACGGACGACGGCGCCGCGGTCGTGCGATGGCTGGTGACGGCGCCCGACGCGAGGACCGTGACCGTCGCGGTGCGCGTCGCATCCAGCGTGTAGAACGTCTCGGCGGCGTCGCCGGCGCGGAGAGTCCACACCGGGTCGCCCTGGGCCGTCCAGCCCATCACCACCGCGGTGGCGCGGGTTCCCGCCGGTCCGAGGCGCAGCGGGCCCGTCGTCTCCAGCGTCGCGAGATCGATCGATCCCACGCTCGCGTCGACGAACTCCGGCATCGGCCCGGTGGCGTCGGCGATGCTCGTCACCACCAGAAACGAGATCGCCTTGTTCTCGGGCGCGATCGAATACGCAAAGACGCGGCCCTCTGTCTCGGTCAGGCGGCGATAGCGCTTCGCCGCGGCGTCGACCTGATAGACCTCCTGATTCAGCGCGAGCTTCGCCGTGCCTTCGCCGCCCTTGCTGATCCCCACCTCGCGGCTGCGGCCCACGAAGAACAAACCCTTGGCGAGGTCGGCCGCGTAAGCGGTGCGAACGTTCGCTTCCTGCGCCTTGATCCGGTCCCACTCCGGGCCGGCGCGCAGCGGCGCGAACTCCTTCGGCTTGTCCAGCCGGCCCGCGTAGGCGACGTAGTCGCGCGCGAGCAGCGCCTTCCACAGCTCGGGCACGTCGGCGGCGTGACCGCCCAGCGCCGCGGCCTTCACTTCCTGCATGCGCGCCGGCGAGTAGTCGGGCACCGCGCTCACGACGGCGGCGAACGCCGTCCGCGCTTCGTCGTACTTCTTCGCTTGCATCGCCTTGTAGCCGGCCTTCAGCGACTTCGCGACGTCGCCGGTCAGGCGCACGAAGGGATCGTCCATGCCGACCACGGGCGGCGGTCCCGCGTCCACCTTCGCCGCCGTCGTCGCCGGCGCGGCCTCCTTCGGCGGCGGCGCCGCCTTCTTGCTGCAACCGGTGGCGATCGCCACCGCGACACACGAGCACAACCCGAGACATCGCCTCATTGTCATGGCGAGTGGCTTAACGCGAGCGCCGAAGTCGTTCAAGATCGGCGCTCACCGAAACCGAAATTATCGCGGTGATGCGGCGCACGCGCGGTTTATGTAGATCGTAGACGCGTGGGGAGCCGCCGAGCTTTGCTCGGCGCGTACCATCGCGGGAGGTTCGGAACCCTTTGAGGGTTCCGAGGGCAACGTCCCCTCACAGCGACGCGCGCGCGATCTCCGTCAGCTCGTCGTCGCTGAGCGCGATCGGGTTGCCCTTCATGCTGCTCGCGGCGCGCGCCTTCGTGATCAGCTCGGGGATGCGATCGACGGTGAGGCCGTAGCGCGCCAGCCCCGGGACCTCGAGGGCGCGGCACAGCGCCGCGGTCCACTCGATGCCGTCATCGATCGACGCGGCGTCGCGGCCGGTCAACATGGCCGCGAGCTCGCGAAAACGCGCGTGCGCGGGTCCGTCGGGCGCCCGCGCCGCGATCGCGCGCGCGTTCACGCGCAGCACCGCGGGCAGCAGCGCGGCGCACACCGCGCCGTGCGGTGCCGAGAACATCCCGCCCAGCGGCGCCGCGAAGCCGTGCACCGCGCCGAGGCCGGCGTTGGCCAGGCATAGACCGCCCAGCAAGCTGGCCTGCGCGAGGGCCTGACGATCTTCGGTATCGATCGGCTTGCCGGCGCGCGCGGCGGCGTGGGCGCGCGGCAGCGCCGCGGCCGAGCGGCGAATTCCCTCGCGCGCGAGCGGATCGGTGGCGGCGTTGGCGCGGATCGACAGGAAGGGCTCGATGACCTGCGACAGCGCGTCCACGCCGCTGGACGCGAGCACGGCCGGAGGCAGGCCGGCGAGCAGGTCGGGATCGATGATCGCCGCGCGCGCGAGCATCAGCGGACTGCGCAGGCTCGCCTTCACGCCATGCTGCGGCGACGCGAGGACGGCGTTCTTCGTCACCTCCGATCCTGTGCCCGCGGTCGTCGGGACGGCGATGAACGGCAGCGATGGCCGCGTGAGCGCCTGCCCGCGGCCGACCACCTCCAGGTAATCCAGCGGGTCGCCGCCGTTCGCGACAAGCGCGGCGATGGCCTTCGCGGCGTCGAGCGCGCTGCCGCCGCCGAACCCGACCACCAGGTCGCAGCCGGCCGCCAGCGCAGCCGCCGTACCCGCGCGGGCGGTGTCGACGGTCGGCTCGCCGTCGACGGCGAAGCGCGTCCAGCGGACGCCGGCCGCGTCCAGCAGCTCGCCGGCGCGCGCGTGCCGGTTCGCGTGCCCGGTGACCAGCAGCGCGTGCGCGCCCAGTCCGCTCGCGATGCTTCCCAAACGCTCCAGCGCGCCGGGACCGCTCTCGATGCGCGCGGGCGCCTCCAGCGACATTTTACTCGGGAACCCTCAAAGGGTTCCCGAACCCTCCCGCGATGATACGCGGCGAGCAGAGCTCGCCGGCTCCTCACGCGCTACGCGCATTCGGCTACCAGCCGCTGTCGTCGGGGGCGACGTTTACGTAACGCCCGGCCGTGCGCGGCTCCGCCATCATGTCGGCGACCGCGTCGCGCCAGCGCGCGTAGTGCGCGGTCGCCTTGTGCGCCGCCGGTGCGTCGGCCGCCCGGTAGACCTCGACCAGCACGAAGCGCGTGGGATCCTCGGTCGACTGCACCACGTCGAAGCGCACGACGCCCGGCTCGCGCAGGCTCTCCCGCGAGTTCTCGATCGACGCCGCGCGGAACGCCTCGACGGCGTCCGGCTTCACGTGGGCGTGGACGTGAACGATAATCAGCGAGCTCGACATGACTTGAAGGAGCTTAGCCATGGACCGTGAGGTGACACTAGCGATAAAGCGCGCGGGCATCGTGCTCCCGGCGGTCCTGGTAGCTCTCGGTTGCGGCGGCGGATCGCTGTCAGGCCAAGGTGGGGCCGGAGGGTCCGGCGGCTCCGGAGGTGGCGGCGGCTCGGCCGCCACGTGCTGCCCCGACGGGGGCGTGTCCGTCACCAGCATCGTGCGCGGGCGCAGCTTCCTGGCGTACGAAGGACTGACCGTCAAGGCCGTCTTCACCTGGTCGACGCTTCCCGCACCGCAGACGCGCGAGACGTCCGTCGTGGGTGGGGCGTTCGATCTCGAGTTCCCGCCTGACGCTGCCACCTGCGCGAGCCCGCGACTCACGGCGGGGGCGGGCGCGCTTTACATCGACAACGACGGCGACGGTGTCTGCAACCCCGGCGTCGACTACCTGTACGCCTGGTCGGCACTCGGTGCCGCCGGCAACACGTGCGCGACGATCGATCTCACGCCGCAATCGCCGAACTGTTCCGCCGAAGAGACGGGCGTCGACGGCGCGATCCTCAACGCCGTCCAGACGGTTTGTCCGGCCTTCGGCGGCTGCTTCTCATGTCCGCTGCGCGTCCTGGACGGCGGCTCCCAGACCGGCTGCTTCGTCTGAGGTCGCGCGGTCAGGCCTGTTCGTTGCCCGCGTAGATGGCCAGGCAGGTGACGTTGTCGTCGCCGCCGCGCTCGTTGGCGAGGTCGATGAACACTGTCGGCACGTCGCGGTAGCAGTGGCCGGTCAGCACCTGCGCCAGTTCCTCGACGGACAGGTAGTTCGACAGGCCGTCCGAGCAGAGGACGAAGCAGTCGCCCGCTTGAACCGACAGGCCCTGCAGGTCGGGCTCGACGCTCGGCTCGAATCCGACCGAACGCGTGATGATGTTCCGGAAGCGCGACTCCTTCGCCTCCTCGGGCGAGATCAGCCCCGCGCGCACCTGCTCCTGAATCCACGAATGGTCCTCGCTGAGCTGGCGCGCGCGGCCGTCGCGATACAGGTAGGCGCGGGAGTCCCCGACGTGCCCCAGGTGGACGTAGCCGCCGTGAAACAGCAGGGTGGTCAGCGTCGTGCCCATGCCCGCCAGCTCGGGATTGGCGGTTGCCTCTTCGTAGATGTGGCGGTCGGCTTCCACGACCGCCTTGCGCAGCAGGGCCGCGACAGGATTCGGCGTCCCCGGCGCAGCGGCTGGGCGGGCGGCGTCCATCGCGCCGTTCTTCAAGACCTGGACGATCTCGCGTTCGAGGATCTCCACGGCCATGCGGCTGGCGCGTTCGCCGCCCAGGTGGCCGCCCATGCCGTCAGCGACCGCGTACAGCGCGACGTCGTTGTTGCACAGAAAACTGTCCTCGTTGTGGTTGCGCTTGCGGCCGACGTCGGTCGCGCCCCATCCGATGACGCGCATCTCCGTGAAGACTATCTTACGCCCGCCGGGGGCGGTGCGGAGGCCGGCGGCGCCGCGGGGGGCGGGGCCGCTGGGGCCGCCGGGGCCGGATTCGGGGTTGCCCCCGGGGCCGCCGCCGGGGCGGGCTTCGCCGCCGGTGCTGGCGTCGACTTATCGACGACGAAATCGACCTTCGACGGTCCGGCGCCCGCGCCGACGGGGACCAGACGCGCGGCGTCCACGCCCTTGCTGACGAGGAAGTCGCGCACCACGTCGGCCCGCTTCTGCGTCTCGGCTTGCGCGACGCCCTCGGCGTGAACCTCGATGCGGACCTTCGCGATCTCCGGATGACCCTTCATGAGCAGGGCGACCAGGTTGACGAACTTCGTGGACGAGTCCTTGATCTGCAGCTTGCCGCCGTGGCTGACGAAGCCAACGCGCTCGTCCAGCTCGATGCGGTCCTGACCCACGCGCGCCACCTCG
>Ga0070668_100002095_pt1 | contig 14582 bp, 12 predicted proteins | sample KBSS43metaG_FD_64661 | JGI IMG/M metagenome (GOLD analysis project Ga0070668, IMG submission 64661) | Switchgrass rhizosphere microbial communities from Kellogg Biological Station, Michigan, USA - KBS S4-3 metaG | ecosystem: Host-associated > Plants > Roots > Rhizosphere > Soil ... | reverse complement strand
GGCCCGGTCGATGAAGTTCTGCGGGTATGGGTAGCCCGGCGCGTAGGCAAGAACGGTGCCCAAGATGGGTCCGACGTCGGCGAGGGCGCGCACCGTCGGTTCCAGGTTCTTCAAGTTCGTCACGAGATCATCCTGGCTGGCGTTGATGAAACCGGTGGCGGTGTCGCTGAACACGTGGAATTTCTCGAGCGCGGTGGTGATCCGCGGCCGCTCCTTGATCAGGACGTCGATCGCCGGTGGAATCCTCTGCAGCGCTTGAGTAATGGCGTTGCTTTGCCCTGCGAGCGTTCCGGCGAGTCGGTTCAACGCCGTGATGGATGCGGTGATGTCGCCGCGCTGTCGGTCGAGCACGCCGACGAAATCGTTGAGGCGGGTGAGCAGATCGCGTACCTGATTCTCGCGACCGTTGAACGCGGCGTTGAATTCCGAGACGATGTCCCCGACCTTGCCCAGTCCGCCTCCGTTGACGATGACCGACAGGGACGACAGCGTCTGCTCGGTGGATGGATAGGTCGATGACCGGTCGAGTCCTATCGTGGCGTCGGGCCGCAGCGCGCCGGTCGGCGATTGCCCGACCGGTGGATTCAGGGCTAGGTGCATCGAGCCCAGCAGACTGGTCTGCCCCACCGAGGCGACCGCATTGGCCGGAACGACCACATCGGGTTTCACGGAGATCTCGACGTCGGCGTGCCAGTCCCGCACCGTCATTCGGCTGACGCTTCCCACGACGACGTCGCTGATCAGCACCGGGGAGTTGGGCTCGAGCGTGCCGACGTTGGCCAGCTGCACGTGGTAGGTCTTTGCGTCGGCGCCGCGCCCCACGGTGCCTGGCAGTGGCAGGGAGTTGAGGCCGTTGAACGTGCATCCGGTGGCGGCCAGGACCACACAGGCTGCGATCGCCACGGAGGCACGGATCGAACGCGGTCTGATCATGGCGTTCCTCCCGGGGACGTTGCCGGCTCGGAGGGCGGTGCCGGCCGTGCTTCCGCCGGCAACAGCATGTCCTGCACGGTGGGTGTCTGGACCTGCGGTGCATCCACTGGCATGCCGGCCACTCCCGGGGGGATCGGCGCCCCCCGGAACAATGCGGGTGAAGGATCGGCTGGTAAACCATTGGGCGCGTACGCCCCTGCCGGGCCCGGAGGTTGGCCCCAACCGGCTGGGGGTGGTACGTCGTCTGCGCCGGTGTACGCGGACACCGCCGGAGGGTTCGTCGGGAGATCCGGACTACCGCCGGTGCCACCGGGGGCTAGGTTGGCCTCGGAGTAGGCGAGGTTGTGCGGACTGGGCGACTTGCGTAGGTATGCGTTAAACGGCATCGGCATGTAGTTGAAGTTGATGAGTCGCAGCGCCGGGCCGAGGTACTGCGCGCACAGCTTGGACGTCTCCGACGCGGTGGCGTTCTTCACCGCTGCGATGGCCGAGCACACTACTGACACCGGGTCGGAGAAGTTCGACAGCGCGAATGCCCCGACACCGGATCCGCTGTCCGGGCTGTAGATGTTGTAGCCGTTGGCAATTGCGTTCGGGGCGACGTGCAGAACGTTCTCGAGCGCGGTGCGGTTGTCGACCAGGTTCTGGGTGACGTTGTTCAAGCGCTGCAACTGCTCGGCGGTTTGGTTCCTGCTCCCGGCGATGAAGCGCTGCACGTCGCCGACCGCTGACGCCAGATTGGTCAGCGCGGCGTCCATGTCGGTCCTGCTGCCGTCGATGACGCTGGCCACGCTCGCGAGCCGGTCTTGGAACTGCACGATCTCGGTGTTGCTGTCACGCAGTGCGCCGACGAAGATCTGAAGGCTCTTGATGATCTCGACGACGTCGCCGCTGCCATCGGCGAGGATGCGACCCACACCGGACAATTGAGTGATCGCTTGTCGCAGCTTCTCTCCGTTGCCGTCCATGGCGTTGGAGGCGCTGTCTATGAAGCGGCTCAGCGAGGTACCCGAGGCTTCGTTGATCGGTCCCAGCTCCGTTGCCAGTCTCATCAACTGGTCCTTGACCTGATCCCACTCGACGGGCACCGCGGTGCGCTCGACGCCGATCTGGGCTCCGTCGGGCATGGTCGGTCCGGTGTCTTCATAGGCCGGTGCCAGCTGCACGTAGCGCGCCGAGACGAGATTCTGCGCCATGATGACCGCCTTGGCGTCCGCCGGGATCGGCACGCCGCGATCGACGGCGAGGGTCAACTTGGCCTGGGCCCCTTGTGGTTCGATGGAGGTGATCGTGCCGACCTTTACGCCGGCGACCCGCACCTCGTCGCCGGGATAGATCGCGGTGGCGGAGGTGAAGTAGGCGGTGATCGTAGAGGGGCGACTCACCATTCGGTAGACCAACACTGCAGCGCCAGCGACGAGCAGCCCCGTCAGCACGATCGCCACTGCCCTGCTGATCCGCTTACGGTGTTCGGTCATCGACTTCCTCCTGGGATGCCGTTGTGCGGCCAGGGAAGCTCGGCGCGCGGACCGGCATTGTCTGGCGGTTGCCCGGCGTTGACCCCGCGCCGGAAGCCGAACGCGTAATCGAGGAACGGCTGCAAGGTCTGGGAGGGGATGAGATTGCCGACGAACGCGTTGTAGTAGAACCCGTTGTTCACGGATTCTCCTTGCGTTACTTGGTATTTGGCCAAGCCTTCGAGCGCTTTGGCGATGTTGTCGCTGTTCTTCTCCAGCATGGCGGTCACCGAGTTCAGTTTCTCCAACGTCGGTGCCAGTTCCTTCTCGTTGTCCGCCACCAGATCGGACAGCTGTTGGGACAGCGCTGAGGTGTTGGCCAACAGGTTGACGATCGCGTAGCGGCGTTGGCTTAGCACCTCGAGCAAGTCGTTGGCGTTGAGCAGCAGTGTGTTCACCTGGGCGCTGCGTTGCGACAGAATCCCGGTGACGTCAGCAGCGCTCTTGAGTAGCTTGCTCAGCGAGTCGTTGCGGTCGTTCAGCGTCTTCGACAAGCGGGTCAGACCATCGAAGGTCGGGCCCAATTGCGGTGCCATCCGGTCGATCGTGTCCGACAGGGTGTCAAGGGACTGGGTGAGGGAAGCGGTGTCAGTCCCGGCAGTGTTGGTCGTGAAGTCGCCGACCGCATTGGTCAACGAATACGGCGACGAGGTGTGCGAAATGGGGATGGTGTCCGAGCCGTGCAGAATGTCGGTGCCGGCCGGTTCCAGGGTCAACATCCGGGCGCCGAGCACGGTTCCCGTCCTGATGTGCGCTGTGGTGTCCGAGCCGAGTCGCACTGTGCTGTGGAGGCTGAAGGTCACCAGCGCCTTGCCATGGCTCAGCCCGACGTCGGTGACCGTGCCCATCGTCACGCCCGACACCTTGACGTCGTTGCCCGGGGTGAGCCCGCCGGCCTCGGCGAACACCGCGCGGTAGTGGATGGACGTCGCCCACGACGTCAGCTTCTTTGGCTGCAACCCAATCGCGATGACGAGGGCGATCAGCACAAGGCCCATGAATCCCGACCGAACGAGCTTGGAGCCAGAGTATTTCAGCATCAGGGCTCCCCGCATCGGCCGTTGTACTGCATGATCCACGGGTAGTACGCGGTTCGGCCCTGCAGGTCGGTAACCCGCACGTTCATTCCGCACAGGTACTGGTTGATGAAGCTGCCGTACGAGCCAAGCCGCACCAGCTTGCGGTAGTTTCCGGGCGCCTTCTGCAGCGAAAGGTCCAAGCGCGCTAGGTCGTCCTCATTGGAAAGCAACGGAGCCACGCGAGTCAGTTGGTCGACGGTCCCGGAAAGTGGCGGCCGGGCCTGGGTCAGCAGATCGGCGATGGACGCGGTACCGGTATCCAGCGCGCTGATGGCCTCGCCGATCGGATCGCGGTCGTGGGACAAGCCGGTGATCAGTTGCTCGAGGCGATCGAGGGCACCGGAGAACTTGTCGCCATCCTGAGCCACGGTGGCCATCACTTGGTGGAGATTGTCGATCAGCTGCTGGACCGTTTGACCGTTGTCGGCCAGCTCGTTGGTGAACGAAGATGTCTGAGCCAGAAGCGATTCCACGTTGCCGCTCTGCCCTTGCAGGATCTGGATCAATGAATTGGTGAGCGCATTGACGTTCTGCGGGTTGAGCCCTTGGATCACCGGTTTCAGTCCGCCCAATAGCAGGTCGAGGTCCAGTGCTGGTTCGGTGCGCTCGGTCGGGATTTGTGATCCGGACGGCTGGATCCTCGTCGAACCAGGACTGTCGAGCAGGTCGAGATAGCGGTTTCCGACGAGATCGAGATAGCGGACTGCAATCTTGGTGGCGGCGGTCAACGGAACGGCGCGATCGGCGTCGAACTCCACGTGCACCGTGCTGTCGGGTTGTAGTGCCACGCGGTGCACCGTCCCGACGCGAATGCCCGCGACCCGCACGGAGTCACCGGATTTCAGGCTGGACGCATCGGTGAATACCGCGGTGTACGTGTTCGTCGAGCCGGTTCGGTACTGGCCGAGGATGGCGAACAGGGTAGCGGTCAACAGCAACATCGTGACACCGAAGACACCGAACTTGACGGCCGTGCCCGTTGGCGCCGTCATCCCGGCTGGCCGATCTGTGCGGTGTTGCGCGGTGGCCCATCAATCGGGCCGAACAACGCTTGCTTGAGTGCGTCGGCGTTCAACAGGATCCCCTGATTTCCGTACTGCGCCGGGTTGGCGTCGATGTCGGTGACGACGTACGGCGGCCGATGATCGAAGCCCACGTTCGGCAGGTCCATGCACTGGGGGCCGCCCTTGGCCGCGACCTTGGGCAGGTTGCCGGGGTAGCGGTACCGCTCGGTGCCGAGCAGGAACGAATTCAGCAGCATGACCCCGGGCAGCGGCTGAGGAGGCCCAGTGGCCAGCGGCTCCATCCCCGCTAGCGCGCAGGTGATGGCCTTGTTGTACTGGTTGGTCAAGTCGGTAGTGGGCACCAGCAAGTGCAACACGTTGGTCAACGGCGCACTGTTGGTCGCCAGCACGTCGTTTCCGATGTCCGCCAAGCCAATTGCGCTGACCAAGAGCGTGTCGAGATCCTGTTGGTGGTCGACGATGGTGTCGCTGAGCTGGGTGGCATTCTCGGCGATCGATACGAGGTCGGCTGCTGAATCGGCATAGGCATTGATCACGTGCGGAGCGACCGCGATGTCGTGACTCAGGTTGGACAGGCTTGGATCGAGTTTGACCATCAACGCATCCAGGTCCTCAAGCGTCTGGCCGAACTGTTCGCCCCTGCCGCTGAATGCTTGTGCGAGCGCACCGAGGGTTTCGTTGAGCTTCTCCGGCTGGATCTGGGACAACACCGAGACCAATTGCTGGAATACCGTATTGATCTCGACCGTCACGTTCTTGGCGTCGAGGACCTGCCCGGCGTACATCGATTCCGCTGACGGATGCTCAGGCGGTACCAGCTGGACGTACTTGGCACCGAACACGGTGGTCGAGGCGATGTCGACGAGCGCGTTGGCCGGGATGAGCTGCAGGGCTGATGGGTCCATGTCCAAGTGGATGGCGGCCCGCCCGTCGGGCAGCGAGTCGATCGAGGCGACCTTTCCCACTTGGGCGCCATGCAGCTTGACCTTGGCATCCGGCCCCATCACCAGGCCGGCGCGGGGCGAAAGCACGGTCACCCGAACGGTTTCTGCGGTGCCGCCGCGGAACAGCACGACGGCACCGGCAACGATGGCGGCGATCATCAGGATGGTGGCCACACCCGCCAGGGTGCGTAGGGCGTCACGCGACATGGATACCCCGCTAACCCGACAGGTTGAAGTTGCCGTTGGCCCCATAGACGGCCAGCGAGATCAGCAGGGTCACCGAGACGACCACGACCAGCGAGGTACGGACGGCGGTGCCGACCGCCACGCCGACACCAGCCGGACCGCCGGTCGCGAAGTAGCCGTAGTAGGTGTGAATGAACAAGATGGCCAGCGCCATCAAGACCGCCTGCAGGAACGACCACAGCAGGTCGATGGGGTTGAGGAACGTGTCGAAGTAATGGGCGTAGAGGCCACCGGACTGGCCGAGCAACACGACCGTGGTGAACTGACTGGCCAGGAACGACAGGATCACGGCAATCGAGTACAGCGGCGTGATCGCGATCATCCCCGCCACGATGCGGGTGCTCACCAGGTACTCGATCGGACGAATGCCCATCGATTCCAGCGCGTCGATCTCTTCGTTGATGCGCATGGCGCCGAGTTGCGCGGTGACGCCGGCACCGAACGTGGCTGCCAAGCCGATGCCCGCCACGATCGGCGCAGAGATGCGGACGTTGATGAAGGCCGCCAGGAATCCGGTCAACGCTTCGATGCCGATGTTGCCCAACGAGCTATACCCCTGGACCGCCAGCACTCCGCCCGTAGCCAGTGTCAGGAAGCCGACGATGACGACGGTTCCACCAATCATGGCCAACGTGCCTGCGCCCATGCTGATTTCGGCGATCAGCCGAATGACCTCGCGCCGGTACCGGGTGGCTGCGAAAGGGGTGGCGGCAAGCGACCTGGCGTAGAACAGGACGTGGTCGCCGAGCGCGCCAACCGCCGACACCGGTCTGCCGGCACCACGGATCAGGCGTGGATAGGTCGCCCGCAGCGTCGTCGCTGCGCTCATGAGGACGTCATCTGGATGCCGATGGCGGTTACCACGACGTTGACCACGAAGAGGGCCATGAAGGCGAACACCACCGTTTCGTTGACGGCGTTGCCGACGGCCTTGGCGCCTCCCCCGGTGATCGTCAGCCCGCGATAGCACGCCACGAGTCCGGCGATCAGGCCGAACAAGGTGGCCTTGACACACGAAATGATCAGCTCTGGCACTCCGGTGAGCAGGGTGATGCCCGCCGCGAACGCACCGGGGTTGACGTCTTGGACCAGGACGGAGAAGAAGTAGCCGCCCATGATTCCGATGATGCAGACGAGGCCGTTCAGCAGAAACGCGACCAAAGCCGACGCCAGCATCCTCGGCGTGACTAGCCGCTGCACCGGATTGATGCCCAACACCTCCAACGCGTCGATCTCCTCGCGGATGGTCCGTGAGCCGAGATCGGCGCACATGGCCGTCGCGCCGGCTCCGGCCACGATGAGCACGGTCACCAACGGACCAACCTGCGTGACGGCACCGAAGGCAGCGCCCGCACCGGACAGATCAGCCGCGCCGAGTTCGCGCAGCAGGATGTTCAGCGTGAAGCTGACGAGGACGGTGAAGGGAATCGCCACAAGCAAGGTGGGCGCCAGCGCCACTCGGGCAATGAACCAGGACTGGTCAAGCAACTCCCGCCACTGGAACGGCCGCACGAAGACGAACTTCGCCGCGTCCACCGACATCGCGAACAGTCCACCAACGGCCCGCATGGGAGCGTCGACGGCTGCGCGGGTCATCGCTGCTCCCTTCTCAACGACGCCCGCGCGGTGCGGACGGTGTGTCTCGACCGGCAACACTGGCAGCACCGTGAGCCACGGCACAGAGACTGTCCCGCCCATTGGGAGACCCGTCGCGGGTGGGAGTCACACCGGCTCCGAGTCCACCCGGTCACCGGGACTAGTGCCCGCAGGGGACGGCGGGTGTGGCAGCCTGGCGATTACCCGAGCCCGCGTCGATGGAGGACCCATGACCCAGCTTTCCGAGCAGCCAAGCGCCGGCGGTGTCAGCGACGACTTGCGTGAGATCACCACTGCCGCAGGAGTCTTGCGGTATTACGACGTCGGAGACGGTCCGCCACTGCTATTCCTGCACGGCTCGGGCCCCGGTGTCACGGGCTGGCGGAACTTCCGCGGGATACTTCCCGTGTTCGCGGAGCGCTTCCGCTGCCTAATCCTGGAGTTTCCGGGCTTCGGCGTCAGCGACGACTTCGGCGGGCACCCCATGGTGACGGCACAAGGCGTGGTGGCGCCGTTCCTGGAGGCCGTCGGCGTCGACCGAGTCGACATCGTCGGAAACTCGATGGGCGGCGGCGTCGGCATCAACTTCGCGATCCACCACCCCGACCGAATCGGCCGACTGGTCACGATCGGCGGCATTGGCACCAACGTCTTCAGCCCCGGCCCCAGTGAGGGCATCCGGCTGTTGCAGGAGTTCACCGAAGACCCGACGCGGCAACGGCTCGTCGACTGGCTGAAGTCGATGGTCTACGACCAGTCCCTGGTAACCGACCAGCTGATCGAAGAGCGCTGGCAGTTGGCGACCGATCCCGAGACACTCGCTGCGGCCCGCCGCATGTACGGCAAGAAGGCGTTCGCCGCGATGATGGAGATGATGAAGACGGCCGACGTGCCGATGCCGTGGGCGCAGATGCACAAAGTCGCAGCGCCGACTCTGCTGACATGGGGACGCGATGATCGAGTGAGTCCCTTGGACATGGCCTTGATACCGATGCGGACTATCCCCAACGCCGAGTTTCACGTGTTCCCCAATTGTGGACACTGGGCGATGATCGAGGCCAAGGCCGCGTTCGAAAGCACGGTCCTAGCCTTCCTATCCCGGACCTAGCTACGGGCGCGAAACCTGGCTGATCGCCACAAGTAACGGGGCGCACCCGCTGCCGACAACGGTGACGGCCAGTGGTCCGAACGGAAGTACGCATCGGAGCCGCCGTCGACGAAGACGACGCTCCCACAAAGGAAGTCAGCTGCGTCCGTGAGCATGAATACTATCCACTCGGCGAGCTGGCCGGGGTCGCCAAATCCCCCTATGGGCACCGGAAAACCCCGGACCGCCTTGGCCTGACGGGACGTAGCCAACTGCTCCTCTAGCAGCGGTGTCAGGATCGCTCCGGGCGCCAGCGCATTCAGCCGAATCCCATTTCCAGCCCACTCGGGTGTGACGGCGTGCCGCCGTACCCAGCGACTGACCGCGATCTTCGATGCCGCGTACGCCATGGCCGGGGCCGCGCCTCGGAAAGCCCTCACCGCCCGCAGCGCCCTAGCGATATCGCCCGCCAGCATCGCCCGCACCGCGCGGCGCGGTACCATCGGCACGGTGGTCGTCGAGTTACTCGATACCACAACCACTTTGGCGTGACTGGCGGCGGCGAGAGCGGGCCGCCACGCCATCAACAAGTCGACGACGCCGAAAAAGTTGACCTCGAAGATGCGCCTCGGACTGTCGGCACCCGGCGTTGGACCGACGCCAGCTGCGAGCACCGAACCATCGAGTCGACCCTGTGCGGCGACGAGGACCGCGGAGGCCGCCATTCGCCGACCTTCGACCGACGACAGGTCGGCGACGACCTCCGCGTCGCGCAGATCCACCCCGATCACGGTGTGATCCGAGGCGCGCAACTTATGCGCGGCTTGGTATCCCATGCCCGAGGCGGACCCGGTAACTACGTAGGTGCCCACGCCGTGCCTTTCGCGCGACCTTGCGAGCCCTCGGCGACGTCAAGTGCGTTCATGACGCCTTGATCAGGCTGAATCCCTTGTATCCGGCGGCAGCCACCTCCGCGCAGATGTCGTTGTAGACGGCGAATCCGCCGATGAAGAGCATGAAAACCCTTGGCTTACCGGGGACGTTGGCGCCCATGTACCAGGAGTTGGCCTTGGTGAACAGAGTCGACTCGGCGCGTTGAGCACACTCGGCGATCCAATTTTCTACAGCCTCTCCAGTCGCCTCGATGGCACGGTGACCGTGCTGGTCGAGGTAGTCGATGGCCTCGGCGATCCAATTCACGTGTGCCTCCGCGTGCAGCACCATGTTGGCCAGCACCGCAGGCGCGCCCGGCCCGGAGATCAGGAACAGATTCGGAAATCCGTCCACGCCGAGCCCGAGGTAGGTGCGGGGGCCGTGCTCCCAATCCTCGCGAAGGGGATGTCCGTCTCGGCCGACGATGTCAATCTTGGCGAGCGTGCCGGTCATGGCGTCGAACCCCGTCGCCAGCACGATGATGTCGAGGTCGAAGTGTGCGTCGCTGGTGTTGATCCCAGTGGCGTCGATGGACACGATCGGGGTCTCGCGCACACTGACCAATTCCACGTTGGGCCGATTGAACGTCTGAAAGTAGTTGCTATCCGTGCAGATTCGCTTGGTTCCGATCGGATGATCGGACGGGATCAGTAGCTCGGCGACCTTGGGTTCGTCGATGATCGCGCGGATCTTCTCCTCGTAGAACTTGCGGGCCTCTTCGTTCGCGGCCGCGTCGATCATCTGATCGGGAAACGTCTTGGAGAACAGCACCCCGCCCAGCTGCCAACGCTTTTCGAACTCCGCGCGGCGCTCCTCGGGCGACACCTCCATGGTCTTCTTGGGGTGCGCGACGTGCGGCGAGCCACCGCCGCTGCGCCACGATAGCCGTCGCCGCTCGGCGTAGTTCGCCTTGATGTCAGCGAGCTCGTCGGCACTCAGCGGCTTGTTGCCCGCGGGGACACTGTAATTCGGGGTGCGTTGGAAGACGTAGAGCTGGGCGGCCTGCTCGGCGATCACCGGGATGGACTGAATGCCCGAGGAGCCGGTGCCGATGACGGCGACCCGTTTGCCCGTGAAGTCGACGGGTTCGTGTGGCCAGTGCGCGGTGTGGTAGATCGCTCCCGAGAAGCTGTCCAACCCGGCGAACTGGGGGGTCATCGCCGCTGACAGCGGGCCGGTGGCCATGAGACAGAACTGGGCTCGGACGACCTCACCGGTGTCGGTGGTGACCGTCCACCGCAGCGTGGTCTCGTCCAGCACGGCCGAGATCACCTTCGTATTGAAGGTGATGTCGCGGCGCAGGTCGAGTTCGTCGGCGACCCAGTTGACGTAGCGCAGGATCTCGGGTTGCGTGGCGTACTTCTCTGTCCAGTTCCACTTCTGTTCGAGCTCGGCGGAGAAGGAATAGCAGTAGTCGACGCTTTCCACGTCGCAGCGCGCACCGGGGTACCGGTTGTGGTACCACGTCCCGCCGACGTCGGGCGCGGATTCGAACACCCGCACCGATCGCCCTTGGGAGCGCAGCTTGTGCAATGCGTACAGCCCGGCGAAGCCGGCGCCGACGACTACCGCGTCCAGGTCCTGTTCGACGTGCTGGTCGGCCGCAACGTTCACAGCACGACACGCTATGTCGACAAAGGGGCTCCGCCGCGTCGTTTCCCGGTGACTGGACCCCGTGCGCGCAGCGTCCCGACTATCGGGCAGGCAGCTCTGACTGTCGATGCGCCCCGGCGACAATCGCGGCATGACAGAAGTCGAATCCGTCGACTCCACCACCGACGCCAAAGTCGTCGTCGAGTTGGACGGCACGTCCCACCGCTTGCCCTGGCCCCGCGATGAGACGCTGGTGGACTTGATGCTCGGCGCTGGAATCAACGTGCCTCATTCCTGCCGCGAGGGACATTGCGGCTCGTGTGTGGCTACGGTGATTTCCGGTCAAGTTCAGATGGCCCACTGCGACATTCTCGAACCCGACGACCTTGCCGAAGGCCTCATCCTCGGATGCCAGGCACGCCCAATCAGTGACGACGTCCACGTCGAATTTTGATGCTCGGAGCGCGCTGGGATCGCGGGAATTCGGCCCACTCATCGGGATCGCTCCCCGTCGACACAGCTCTTGCGGTACACCATCACAGGACCCCTACGTAAAGGACCTCACATGAGCGAGCGGGTACTCGACCGGATCAGCGACATTGCCGACCAACTGCGCGAGCAGGCCTGGGAGGCCGAGAAACTGGGCCAGCTGCCGGACGCGACCGTCAAGAGCATGAAGGCGATCGGCTCGATCCGCCTGCTGCAGCCCAAGAGTCATGGCGGCCTGGAGGTGCACCCGCGCGAGTTCGCCGAGACCGTGATGGCGACGGCTGCCCTGGATCCCGCGGCCGGGTGGATCAATGGCGTCGTCGGCGTTCACCCATACCAGTTGGCCTATGCGGATCCACGGGTTGCCGATGAAGTGTGGGCCCGCGATGTAGACACGTGGGTGGCCTCCCCCTATGCACCGCAGGGTGTGGCCAAGCCGGTCGACGGCGGCTACCTGTTCAATGGCCGATGGCAGTTCAGCTCCGGGACCGACGCCTGCGACTGGATCATCCTGGGCGCCATGCTCGGTGACGCCGACGGCAAGCCGTTGATGCCCCCGCAGATGCTGCACATGATCCTGCCGCGCAAGGACTACGAGATCGTGCCGGATTCGTGGGATGTGGTGGGGCTGCGCGGAACCGGGTCCAAGGACGTCATCGTCAAGGACGCCTTCGTGCCGTCCTACCGCACCATGGACGCGATGAAGGTGATGGACGGCACGGCCCAGCGCGATGCCGGAATGACCGAAACGCTGTACCTGATGCCGTGGTCCACCATGTTCCCGCTGGGCATCTCATCGGCTGTGATCGGGATCGCCGAGGGCGCGCTGGCCGCGCATCTGGACTACCAGCGCGAGCGGGTCAACTCCAGCGGCGTTGCCGTCAAGGATGATCCGTACGTCATGTATGGGATCGGGGAGGCCGCCGCTGACATCAACGCGGCCCGCCAGGAACTGCTGGCCAATGCCGACCGGATCTACGACATGGTCGACGCCGGCAAGGAGGTGTCGTTCGAGGACCGCGCCGCGGGCCGACGCACGCAGGTACGGGCGGTCTGGCGGGCCGTCGCCGCCGTCGATCAGATCTTCGCCCGCTCCGGCGGCAACGCGATGCGGATGGACAAGCCGCTGCAACGCTATTGGCGCGATGCGCATACCGGCCAAGCACACGCCATCCATGTGCCAGGCACCGTGTTCCACGCCTCGGCGCTGAGCTCGTTGGGCGTCGATCCGCAGGGCCCGCTGCGGGCAATGATCTGATCCAGCTTTTCTGCGTTACGACCGAAGGGACAATCCGTGGGTCTCATCAAGAGCCTGGGCTACGTCAAGGTGCAGACCGCCGACATCGAGCGGTGGCGCCAGTTCGCTTTCAGCGTACTTGGATTCGCGGTCGGCAACGGCCCCGATGAGTCCGCCCTGTACCTGAGGATGGACGAGCGGGCAGCACGCATCATCGTGGTGCCCGCCGACACCGACCGCATCGTCACCGTCGGCTGGGAGGTCCGCGACCACGCCGCGCTGGAGCGCGTGAAGGCCGCCCTGAACGTCGCGGGCCTGCCCTTCAAGCAGCTCACGCAGGAGGACGCCGACGCGCGGCGCATCGAAGAGGGCATCGCGTTCGACGATCCGGCGGGCACTGCGCTGGAGGTGTTTCACGGCGCGGTACTCGATCACAGTCCCGTAGTGACTCCGTTCGGCGCGAACTTCGTCACGGGCAGTCAGGGGCTGGGCCACGTCGTACTGCCCGCGCTCGACGTCGACGGCCTCTTCGAGTTCTACACCGGGGTCCTGGGTTTCGTGTCGCGCGGGGCGTTCCGGGTGCCGACGCCACCAGAGTTCGGACCAGTGCGGGTGCGCTTCCTGGGAACCAACGAGCGCCACCACAGCCTGGCGATCTGCCCGGCGATGACGGTGCGCGATCCAGGCCTGATCCATCTGATGGTCGAGGTCGACAGCCTCGACGCCGTAGGACAGGCGCTGGACCGCGTCAACAAGGACGGCTTTCAGTTGTCCTCGACCCTGGGCCGGCACACCAACGACAAGATGGTGTCGTTCTACGTGCGCGCGCCAGGTGACTGGGACATCGAATTCGGCACCGAGGGCATGCGGGTGGACGAAAGCCACTACACCGCCGAGGAAATCACCGCCGACAGTTACTGGGGTCACGAATGGGTGACCGACCTGCCGGCGGCGATGCGCCCATGAGCACCGCGAACGACATCGGACCCGTCCCCGCCGCGTCGATCACCACGTGGGATCACGAAGCCGACGTCGTGATCGCCGGGTACGGGGTGGCGGGCGCCGCAGCGGCCGTCGAAGCCGCCAGGGCAGGCGCCGACGTGCTGGTCCTCGAACGCACCGGCTCCTGGGGTGGGGCCGCAGCCATGGCGGGCGGGTTCATCTATCTCGGTGGTGGCACGCCGCTGCAGAAGGCTTGCGGCTTCGATGATTCGGTCGACAACATGACCGCGTTCCTCAATGCTGCGATGGGCCCGGGGGCGGACGAGCGCAAGATCGCCGACTACTGCGAAGGCAGCGTCGACCATTTCGAATGGTTGGTGAATTGCGAGGTCCCGTTCAAGGCGGAGTTCTTCGGCGAACCCGGCTGGGAGCCGATGGGCGATCAGGGCCTGATGTACAGCGGTGGCGAGAACTCGTACCCGTTCAACACGATCGCCACCCCGGCGCCCCGTGGTCACCTCCCGCAGATGTCGAACAAGAAACAGGGCGAATCCAGCGCTGGCTACATGCTGATGAAGCCGCTGGTGGATACCGCCACCGTGGCCGGAGCGCGGGCGCTCTACGACGTCCGGGTGCAGAACGTGATCGTCGAGTCCGACGGGCGGGTGGCCGGGATCCGGGCACGCCGCTACGGCACCGATGTCACCATTCGGGCCCGGCGTGGAGTCGTCTTGGCGACCGGCAGCTTCGCCTACAACGACGACATGGTTGCGCAGTACGCGCCGCGGATTGCGGGGCGGCCGGCTGCCTCGATCGAGCAGCACGACGGCCAGGCCATCCGGATGGCGCAAGCGCTCGGTGCCGACCTCGCTCACATGGACGCCACCGAGGTCGCGATCTTCATCGACCCGCAGCAGCTGGTGCGCGGCGTGTTGGTCAACGAGCGCGGCCAACGCTACGT
>Ga0070668_100002090_pt1 | contig 14608 bp, 13 predicted proteins | sample KBSS43metaG_FD_64661 | JGI IMG/M metagenome (GOLD analysis project Ga0070668, IMG submission 64661) | Switchgrass rhizosphere microbial communities from Kellogg Biological Station, Michigan, USA - KBS S4-3 metaG | ecosystem: Host-associated > Plants > Roots > Rhizosphere > Soil ... | reverse complement strand
CGGATCGTCATAAAATGCGTCCAGTACCAGCTGACGCTGGTCCGGCTGATTGCGCAGCCAGCATACGGCGGCCTCCCAGGTTCCAAAGTCCGGTGCAGGCATAGCTCCTCAAAGCCGCTTCAGAGACGCGCGGCTCATACCAGCTCCTGGAACCGCGCCCATTGTCGTTCCTTGCTATAACGGTCCCGCACCATAGCATATCCTGCTCTAGCAACAAAATCTGCCCAAGAAAGCTCCCGAAGCAAACGTTGGATCAGCTGTGGAATTTGGTCGGGAGAAGAGTACGTCACCATCGTTTCGCCATCGACAAAACCCTCTGGATAGGACCCCGAATCCGTGAGTAATACGGCCCCACAACCGGTCGCCTCAAAGCATCGCATATTGCCCCGATCGCGGCCTGCCATATCCACAGCGCCATTCAGCACGATTCGCGTTCGCGCCAAGGCAGCATACAAATCACGACCATATAATGGACCTGCCCGCCGGGCGCGTATTTCGCGGGGGTGCCGGTAAGAACTCAGCCCTGGGACAAATGGGACCATATTAGCAACGCGCGTCAAGCGCGAATCTTCGAGGTGGAACCGTGCGCGAATCTCCGACGTGGATGCTGCGGCCTGCAGAGCCAAACTGCGCTTCACGTGGTGCCGGGAAAAACCCCCGACAAATATGAGATCGAGATCGTTGCGCCGTGCATTGGCAAAAGCGTCCATGGCCGGATCATGGCCCGGGAAGAAATATTCAGCCTTGCATCCCTTCCGCCGCCAGTCATCCAGAATTGACGGAAAGTTACAGACTACCAGATCGTAACCGGTCAGATCAAGATTGCCCGATGGAGCCGCACGCCAGCACACAGTTGTTTTCACACAGCCGGGCAGCTTTCGTACGAACGCGCTGTCGTAACGCATCGGATCGAGATTATAGAACACATCCGTACGGTGATGTTCGATCTGCGCAAGCAGGATTTGCTCTAGATCGTCAGACGGCGCCCCCTGCGCGCGCGCCCATAGTTTCTGCAGCTGCTCATCATCGCCATTCGTGTAGAAGGCTTCAGACTCTCCTGCCAACACAGGCGCGAGGATGTGCGGCGCAGAAAATCTGGTATCCAGAAACTCTGCCAATTCGAGCGCGAAGCTCTGGCTTTTTCGCTTCCCCGCATAGCGCTCTCGAAAGCCCCGCGATAAGCCGTTATTCTGAAACACTCGCATGCCAAACCAAACTCGTCTCCGGATTAGGCTTATCTTAAGGTTCGTACCACTCTTGCGGGATTCCCCGCTACCAGCGAATACGGAGGCACATCTCGTGTGACGACCGAACACGCTCCTACGACAGCGCCCTCCCCTATCGTCACTCCCTTCAGAATGCTTACGTTAAAGCCGATCCAGGCCCTGTTGGAAATAGCCACCGGCGCATGGGCTATGTGGTCCCACTCTTTACGGCCCCGCGCCCAGTCGCGCACGTCAGTCTGCCGCTTCTCCCATTCGATACTGTGAGAATCGTGATCAACTACAGTAATGCCCCACGACATAATGACGTCGTCACCGATCACGAGTCTCCGATAGCAGACAAGATTGCTGCGCCCAATAAACGTTCGGCTTCCAATGCGAATTTCGCCGCCATCTTCTTCGAAACTAATGTCGGCATGAATAATCGATTCATCTCCGACCCACAGACGATTACCTGCAACTCGCCTGATGCGCCGCCACGCAATTGTCGTCCCGCGGCCCAGGGTAACCGCTCCCGAACTCCGACTACGCCAGCCAAGAACAGCGTCAATTATGCTAACAACTAACCCTCTCAACATTCCAACCTCGGAAACAAGCGAATTGAACCTTCTAATCTGGAACCACGCCGAGCAAGACTTCGGCAGCTGGTATGCTATAATTATCCGAGAGATGGAACAATGCTGGCCTTTTGCCTGGGAATATGTTGGTCATGAGCCAAAGTCTTGAGCTTAGATCGTTCTACGAGGATTACTACAATGACGAGGTTGGCCGGAAGCGTGCGATTGCTGCCAAACAGACAGTCGACCATATTTCAGCGCTTTGTGGCGGTAAATCGCTAGGAAAGCTCCTCGACGTCGGCGCGGGCGACGGAGCGGTGCTAGCCGAAGTTGAAAAACGGGGAATGGCGTCCGAACTGCATGCAGCTGAAATTTCGAACTCTGGGATAGAGCGAATCAGAAAGAGAAAACTGAATACTCTTAAATCTGTCCAAGAATTCGATGGTTACAAGCTGCCGTTTGCCGACAATAGCTTTGATACGGTCCTTGCAGTTCATGTACTTGAGCACGTTGAGCACGAACGTTTGTTTTTGCGCGAGCTTTCGCGCGTGGCGCGCCAATGTTACGTTGAGGTGCCGTTGGAACATACGTTCCGGGTACATCGCTCGATCCAGACAAGCGCGCCTTACGGCCATCTTAATTTCTACACACCGGAAACATTTAAGAATTTGCTCAGTACCGCGGAGTTATCTTTGCTTTCCATCGCGGTTTTTTCGAACTCTTTAGACTACGAGGTTTTTTTGAGTAGGCCCCATGTAGGCAAGGTTAAGTATATAGTTCGAAGTTCTGCGCTAAAGTTGCTCCCGAGGCTTGCACCGAAGTTTTTCGTATATCTTGGCGGAGCGTTCTGCGAACGCAAGTGACAAAACAGCTCTCAGACCAAACCAATTGGTTCGGTGCTCGTTGCCTTCCTACCGCGAAGGCGCGTCAGTATCTTCTGACCTTCTACGATTATTACGACAAGAAGCGGAGGCAAGATTAACCCGCCTGATAACATCGACGTCGGCAGCGCCGTTATCATGAGGTTGTAGATTCCCACAAAGGCCGCGGCCAGCACGGCAACGGCTGTCACTGTCTTGCCTCTGGCCAGAAGAACAATGTCGATCGCACGGCAGATCATGCCAACGGTGATGCTAAAGCAAATCACACCAAAATATGAGAAGTCAGCCCAGGCGTCTGCGATGAACAGCGCGGTAGTCGTCGAGCCGCCAGAGAAGCGCCAGAGACGCGAAACAACGTCGAAAGATGGCGTGTATTGAAGTCCCCAGATCGCTGCAATGGGGCGGATGTTCGCTCCCCACATATGAGGTACTCTCTCAGGAAAGGCAGCGAAATATTCAAGCAACGCTTGGTTCGAGACGTCGAACGCGCGATAATAGAAGAAGCTCAAGGCCTCCACTTGGTCGACTTCAGGCACTGCAAGACGGATGATCGGATAAAAAATGATCAATGTGGCTATGACGCTCCCAAGTACAGTGCGCCAATTGATGTTGTTGCGAAAAACCAGGTAAACGACCAACATAAGCTGAAGGAGAAACAACGCAATCGGTGCCTTGCTGAGCGTTTCAACCTTGCCCAGCACCGTTGTGACCGCGAGGAGGGCCGTCACGGCCAATAGCGGCCACCAGCGTTGTATCCATCCCGAAAGCACACCCCAGATAATCATCATTGGCGCGACCGAGGCGACGACGACGTTGTAGAGATAGACTTGGCTTCCACCATATTGCTGCCGGTAAGCCGTCTTCACGGCCTCGTTGCCTGAGATCGAAAGAAATCCTCCTATAATTGCAAGATGGCGTTCCTTCAGGGATATCCATGCCATGAATAGACCCAGAGCCAAAATTGCGAACAGCAACGGCCAAGATTTGCCCCTGCCCCCGCTCAGGGGCTGCGGGTTCCAGCCTGAAACTGCCTTCCGGAGTGCTTGGGCTGACCGCGGCGCCAGACGGTCGACAAACTCTATGCCTGCGATCACGCAGACAAACATGATCGCAATTGACAGGTTCAGTGAGACCACGACGTCATCGAAATTCAAAGAATTCGAAATCCGGAGATCGACTACCGAAACCGGCCTACGAAATAACATGTAGGCAAGGTAGGCAGGTCCGTAAACAAACAGAAGAAACCCTAGCAGCATTGACGATGCTGTTAGGTAAAGTCTCAAACGATAAATAACATAGAGGCCAGCGGCATAGATTGCCAATGCGGCAATCACGTAGCTTGCAGAAACAATCATCGGCTACTCCCGACGATCTTGCGAAATCTTTGATTAATCCGGTAAAGCGCCTGGCTATTTGCAAAACTTTCGTGCGGCATCACCGGCAATGTTATCAGGCGTTCTAACTCTGAAACCGTAATGCCAAGCTTCTTAGCTACGAACCGCTTGTCGCGGGCTGCCTGCTCCTGCGTTGTCAGCGGAACTCTAAGCTCCTGCAAAGCCTCTTCGCGGGTCAGTTGCCCGGAGACGATCAAGGCCGAGAGATGCAGCCGCCGCTTGTCAAAGCCGTAACGCGCCGGCAGATAGATTTCCTGATAGAATTTAGTAAACCGGCTTTCTTGGTGTTTGCTGCCGTAGTCGACGAAGCCATATGTTTCGACCAGCTCGCGCTTGGCAGCCTCCTTATCATATGGCAAGTAGTTCAACGGCTTCAGTATCTGTATTTGCTTGCGAATTCTTGCCAACCACAAATACTCCAGAGAACCGACCGTCGGGAACGTTTGAAGGGCGATCGAACCATGAGCCCGATGAATCGCGCGAAGATTGCGCGCATCCTCAAACGGATACCCACCTTCTGGAATGTGAACACTCTCACTGCTGAAATTCATCCCGCCTAGAAAGTATCTTTGGCGATATTTTTTTGCCAAACGATATAACGCTGAGAAGAAAGCGTGATCCTGAGGAACGTCCTGATTCACGACCGAGGCCTTGAGATAAGCGAGCTGCAAATCGCGCATTTCATGCCACTCCACCACATGGGTGTGGAGGTCAATGTCCAGCTTGCGAACAAGCAGCTCGATGTTGCGGACCGCAGCTTCCGTATTCCAACCGCCATCAACATGAATTGCCAGGATCCGCAAGTCAAACTCGCGACGCAGCATATGCGCAACATATGCGCTGTCCACGCCGCCGCTCAGCCCGATAATGACGTCGTACGGCCTATCCGCCATTTCCTGCTTGATGCGCTCGATTTTCAAATTCAGGCGGACCCGCCCCTCATTCGTCGGCCACCATTCATGTGGCTTACGCGCGAGCGCGTCGCGGCAACAGATGCACTGTCCGTTATCGTCAAACGTTACGCCCGGATTGCTGTTGTCCATGACGCAGTATGAACACACTTGATATGATGAGACCGGTTGTTGCATTACGAACCCGCGCCGCGATTCATAAGTAGCTCTTTGACGTCGTGTGGGGATGGATACGTGATGAGCACCGCGCGCAACCGACCTATGAAGACGAAGGCGCTGCCGGATGCAACCGCACTGGCGCCGGCCCGAAGTCCTTCAGCGAGGTGCGAGAGGTGCCCCGCACCTCCCAGTGCGACGACAGGTACCCTGACCGCGCCGGACACTGCGGAAACCAGGTTGGCGTCATATCCGTTTCGGTCGCCATCTCTGTCGATATTTTGAAGAATTATTTCACCCGCCCCGGCCTGCTCGATCGCTTTGGCTTGAGTGACCGGATCTCGGTTCGTCACGGAACGCCCACGATCGAAAGATACGCGCCAATCGTTGTTGACATAGCGGCAGTCGATACACGCTGCGACGGCTTGGGATCCAAAGCTATCAGCTAGCGATCGCACAACTACCGAATCGCTGTTGGCACGGCCGAGCACCACTTTCTCCACGCCGGCCGCGAAGATCGGGGTTGCGTCGGCAACCGACTTGATTCCTCCACCATAGCTCAAAGGCATGAAACATTCGCTAGCGAGCTCCGCTATAAATCCCACATCGGGAGGACGCCCTTCAATGCTGGCGTTGATATCAAGAACGCAAACCTCGTCCACCTCCTTCTCGTTGAAGATACGAATGACATTGAAGGGATCACCGACATAGACTTCGTCGCTGAAATGGCGAGTTTTGACAAGCCGCTTGCGGCTATCGAGCAACAGCACCGGTATAATCCGAGGCCTCATCAACGGCTTCTTTCGACGAAGTTGCTCAGCAATCTCATCCCGAACCGATGGCTCTTCTCGGGGTGAAATTGTACGCCGTAAATATTCTCGTGCTGGACCGCGGAAACGACTGGCCCATCAAACTGATAAATTCCGGCGATGTCCGATTGATGATCGCACCGCATTTGATAGCTATGTGTGAAATAGAAACGCTGTTCGCTACCTGCGTCGAACAGTCTTGCGGTGGGGGAGCATTCAATCTCGGCCCACCCCATGAACGGAACCTTGAGGTTGAACGACGGATCAGGCTGCATTCGTACCGTGTCAGCCGAAATCCAACCAAGCCCTTTTGTTGAACCTTCCTCACTTCGGCGTCCGAGCAACTGCATGCCGAGACAGACCCCTAATAGTGGGACCTTCCGTTCCAATACCGCTTGCTCTAGCGACGGAATGAGCTGGGAGTTCCGCAGACGGTTCATCGCTGCGTCGAAGGCTCCCACCCCCGGGAGCACCAGATGGCTAGCACCAAGTATGCTGGAACTCTCGTCTGCGATGCGCGCGTCGTAGCCGATGAATTCGAACATGTTAACGAGAGCGCCTGGATTGCCAACGCCGTAATTGACGATCGTGATCATTGCAATTCTCTCCGGACCATCAACAAAATGACAATCGTGATCGACATAGCGGATGCGGCACCGACAAGAAACACACCAGTCTGAGGCAGAACCAGCGAGACCAAGACCAAAAAAACGTAGGTTGAAGCCCCAACAGCAAACGCCACGCATAATGATTTCACGAATCCTGAACGGGGCCAACCCGCGATTCCGTAACAGATCCAGATGAACCCGATATAGCTGAGGACCAAAGCCACGCTCTGCAAGAGAACTGCTACGGTGAGAGAGTAGCCTGCCGCAAGCGCTAGCCAAAGGACACCAACAGAACTGAAACCAGCGACCGTCTCTACCTTGAGGTTCACATCCTGCCGGCCGACCGCGTCGAGCAGACGGTCCATCCAATTGGTGATCGTGAACAACGCGGCGGGGAACACGAGAACGGCTGCCAAATAGCCCGCATCTAGCCATTGATCTCCGAGCACAAGAATGAATAGTGAATCATTGCCGAACGCGACAACCGCGATCCAAGGACTGCACGCAAGTAGCAGCCATCTCACAAACCGGTCCACCGCCCTGCCTTGTGCCGTCAATCCCTCCGTCGCGGTGCGGTGAAAAAATACCGGTCTAAGTGCGGCGCTCGTCAAGCCGGACGGAAAATGAGTGAGACGCCAAGCCTGGCTATAGAGGCCAACCACCGCCGGTGGACTGAACGCGCCAATGATAAAAATCGGAGCGCGATCGCGCACAAGCGAGAGCACGGTAAACGGAAGTGAGAGCTGGGGAAACCGTATATACTGCTTCAGTAGCCGCGATGTTTCGCTAAATGTCAGCCATCGCCAAACTGGCCGCTCATCTCCGGACACGATGCTCCAGATGTAAAATAGAGCGGCCGTTGCCTGACCTGCAACGCTTCCAACGATCAACCAGATCCCGTGCCCCGAAACACCGCCCACTATTTGTACAATATTTGTGACCACAGCATTGAGAACGATCGCGACCGAGATACTCGCAAAAGCACCTGCGCGCATGAGCCAGCTCTGAAGGACTACAGCCAAGCCAACCAGCACCAGCCAGCTCCAGCCCAAAACTGCTGTAGTGCCATCAATTCCCGCGAAACGAAGACTCTCAATGGAAATGCCGATCAAGAGAGCGCAGACTATGCAACAAGCGATGACCACGCCGATGATTGCATAAAACAGGGGGCACGCTAACTCTAAGTTGCGTTCGAGCACTAACGCGAGGTCAAATCTTAACGAAACGAGTGAGCCCGCAATCATTGTGATTGCCTGAACGGTAGCCCACATTCCAAAATCCTGAGGTGTGTACAGGCGAAATAGCAACGGTACTGCTGCCAGCGCAAGCCCTTGGGACAGCACTGGACCCATTCCTGAAGATACAAGACTCCGCCTCAGACTGCTTTTCGTTTCTCCTTTCAACGCGAGTCCTCTTAGCTACTCAAAGGCATGAATGAGATCGATGACCAGTTCTTGCTGATCTGCTGTTATCTCCGCGAACATCGGCAGCGACAAAATGTTGCTTTGCTGACGATGTGCATTTGGAAACTGCTCTGGCCGATGACCAAAGCGCGAGTAAGCTTCAAGAAACGGCAACGCGATTGGATAGTTGATCGCAGTTTGCACACCATTCGCGCTCAGATACTTGGCTAACTCGTCACGATGAGGGTGCTGGATGGTATAAAGGTGATAGACGTGGGTACGGTCAAAAGCGACGTGGGGAATTTCAAGGTCCTTCACCTGATTAAGTCCCGCGTTGTAGACAGCAGCAGCTTTCTGACGTGCCCGCGTCCATTGCTGAAGATGAGGAAGTTTGGCAGACAAAATCGCTGCCTGTAGTCCGTCAAGGCGACTATTGATGCCTTCGATCTTGTGCTGGTGCTTTGTCAGCCCGCCATGTCGACCCAACATTGCCATGCGCATCGCGAGATCATCATCGTTTGTTACGACTGCACCGGCATCTCCCATCGCCCCAAGATTCTTCCCCGGGTAAAAAGAATAGGTTGCTGCGTTACCGAATGTGCCTACCTGCTGATCCTTGTAGCGGGCCAAGTGGGCCTGAGCACAATCCTCGATCACCCAAAGTTGGTGCTTGTGTGCGATAGCCATGATCGCGTCCATATCAGCCGATTGCCCGTAGAGATGGACCGGAATGATTCCCACCGTTCGAGGCGTGATAGCGTTTTCAACGGCTGCAGGATCGATCGTGAAGGTGTTGGCGTCCGTATCACAAAAAACGACGGTTCCGCCGGCATGCGTAATCATGGCCGAAGTGCTTATCCACGAGTGCGCGGTAGTAATGACTTCATCACCCTCTTTAACGCCCAATGCCGCCATAGCGATAAAAAGAGCGTCGGTCCCGTTGGCGCATGAAACACAATGTTTCGCATCTATTGCGGCTGCAAACGCGCTCTCAAACGCGTCAACGTAAGTACCGCGAATGAATGCGCTGTCGCGAATAACCGCCGCAATCGCAGCGTCGATGTCAGCCTTGATAGTCTGATACTGAAGATGAAGGTCCGCGTAAGGTACAGACATCAGCGAGATCCATCACTAGATTTGCAGGTGAAACCCACCTATTTGCGTACGAGCCTTCGCGCGGGATTTCCGACGTAAGTACCGATCTCGGTGATATTCTTCGTCACCACGGCACCAGCGCCGATCACGACATCGTCGCAGATCCGAATTGGAAGAATCGTAGCATTCGAGCCGATCGATACGCGGTTACCTATGGTGGCGGAGCGCCAGATCTCTCTCTGACCTCGCGCCGGACCGCCTATGGAGAACGTATCGTTGATGAACATTACGCCGTGACCGACAAAGCAATCCTCGCCGATCGAGACCATCTCACAAATGAAGGCATGAGACTGGACCCGCGTCCTTGCTCCAATGCGCGCAGTTTTCTGAATTTCGGTAAACGGGCCGATAAAGCAATCGTCACCAATATCACATCCGTAGAGGTTGCAAGGCTCGACGATTTTCACGCGCGCGCCGAAAACTACATCCTTCACGCTGACATGCTGGACGCTCAAGGCGTTCATGGCACCGCCCCTAGTCGGCAAAGTTGAGGGCTAAAGCGCAATGCTACCTCTCGGCCAGTTTCGATCGACTCGTACAGAGCCGATATCAATTCAAGGCTTTTCCGGCCTTGAAACCCATCAACAAGCGCGGGACTTTGATTCTGCAAGCAATCAACGACGTGCTCGTAGTAGGCTTGATGACCAAAGCCATAGACATTTGGGGGATTCACCGAATAATTCTCTACGATTTCCTTATCCGACTCGAGTTCGCCCACGAAACGCCAATGCCGAATCTGATTAACGGCAAATCCTGCGATTTCGACCGCTCCCTTTTCTCCCAGAATTGAGAGAGAGCCTTCTAGATCCTTTGGTCGCACGGCTGTGGTTGCTTCGATAATTCCTAGCGCGCCATTGCGAAATCTCAATGTTGCAATCGCCGTATCTTCGGCTTCGATTTTGACCAGCGCTGTGGTTGCGCGCGCATGCACACTTACAACGTCGCCGAAAAACCACTCAAGCATGTCAATGTGGTGGCTGGCTTGATTTGCAAGGACGCCGCCGTCATACGCCCAGGTACCGCGCCAAGCGTCCTGGTCGTAGTACGACTGGTCTCGGCACCAGCGAACACGGACTGTACCTAACACTAACCGCCCGAATCTGCCCGCATCGAGAGCTTCACGAGCCTTAACCACCGGAACATTGAATCTGTTCTGCTTAACAACGAACAGCTTGACGCCAGCGGCATCGCACGCCTCGATCATGGCGTCGGCGTCCTCCAGCCGCAATGCCATAGGCTTCTCAACAACCACGTGTTTCCCGGCTTTCGCTACTGCGATAGCATGAATCGGATGTAAACCACTCGGGGTAAGCACTGACACGACATCGACATCTCGCTGCTCCAGCAACTGTTCGAGATCGTAGTACGTCGGGACATGATATTGTGAACCGATCGCATCTGCCCTTTCGCGAATCACGTCACAGACGCCGACCAACTTAGCGCCCTTAATGTGGCCGCCGCCGAGCAGATCCGAATGACGCTTGGCGATGCGCCCGCACCCAAGTAGAGCGATCTTGATCATGGGAAAAAAACCAAATGTTTAGCGCGTTTGCCTACCACAGGCATGCGAAATTCGATCATAGCTGAGGTCACATTTCTGTATCTTCGACGCTTAAGTTGTCAGCTGTCTAACAGCTTACATTCTTTCGAGGCAAGGGAACTGGTTCTCAATCCCAGCATTTACGTCACATGACATTTCTTAAATCTTTCCAGTGACTTAGAGAGTAGAGGATGAAATGACTGGACCTAGTACCAGCCGACCGAGCGCCGCAAGTGTCCGCGATCCAGCCTTTCCAACCCGGCGCGCGATTATTGGAGGAGCCGCAGTCGCCGGCGTGGTCTGGGCGTTGACATATCGGCCAACTCCCGATCCGCGTTGGACCCGACTCATGGACAAAGCTCCTTGGTCCCCGCGGGATGGAGCTGCACTGCTCGTCCACAACGGTAGCCTTTGGGTGTTAGGCGGGTCGGCCCCAAACCAAATATTGGATATTGGTGATGGCTGGACCTCCGTCAATGGAGTTGACTGGCGCAAGGAAGTTGATCGAGCCGCGTGGACGCCGTCGGGACAGTCGATGAGCGTCTCCTTCGCTGGTCGCATGTGGCGCATGGGCGGATTCGTGGAAAACGAGAGCCGACTTCTTCCTATTGGAGAAATATGGTCGTCGGTTGATGGCCGCAGTTGGACCCTCGCCACAGCGGCTCCCACGTGGGGACCGCGCGGCGGTGGAGCACTAGTTGTGCACAATGGAAAGCTGTGGTTGCTGGGAGGGACGCGGCATCCTCGGAATGAAGGCGATCAGCCCGCGTTGAGCGATGTCTGGTCAACGGAAAACGGTGTCGACTGGGTGGAGGTAGCGGCCAATGCACCATGGAAACCACGCGCGTTTCACTCGGTGATAGTACACAACGGCCGACTTTGGGTCATAGGAGGCGGTCGTTGGGGCAAGACGCCGAAGCTTTACCGAGATGTGTGGTCCAGCTTCGACGGGGTCAAATGGAAAGAACATTCGAGCGAGGGTGCGTGGCCCGGCCGTATCTGGGCAACTGCTGCATCCTACGAAGGACTGCTCTGGATTATGGGAGGCTTCATCAACACGCCTCGCGGCGGCGCCAACGACATCTGGTATTCAGACGACGGCAGCGACTGGTATCCCTATTTGGCGGCAAAGCCATGGCCATCCCGATTGGCGCATTCCTCTATCGTTTTCAACGATCAATTATTGGTGCTCGCCGGGTCAAATGGCGACTATTTCAATGACGTGTGGGCGCTCAAAATTGGTAGGGATGAAGTGTTCCCGGGCTCAAGTCTGACCAGGGCCAAAAAATGGCTTTACAAGACTTTCAAGACCTAACCAGCGCCAATCGCTTCATTTCGTCCCAGAAGCGTTGCATTTCGCGTAGAAACAGTACGAGGCGAATCACCGAATCATATTCCAAGAGCACAACGTGATGTCAATCAAGATGGCGCCCCACCCGCATTTGGCGGCAAAACGACAGCCGAATATTCGAACCGAGCGCAACGTCACTTGGAAGTGAGGGTTGTCGATGCGACTTAGTACGTATGCGACCTTGGCTGCGGCATCGCCAGCTTGGCACCCATGTGCCGGCAGATCAAGCCGGGGTCTCTGCCAACACTTTGGAACTGGTCAGTTGAGTTGAACGGACACGTCGTCAATCAGACAAAGCTCCGAGTAGGGAAACGGGTATAAGCTGGCTGTAGGCGAGATAGACCGGGCGCTGACACCCAAAGAAAAAGCGACCGGTCCCGTCGCGCCCAAAAGACTTTAATCAACCAGCCCTTGCGCTGCGTTCGCCTCATTCCGCTTCAACTGAGTTTGGCTCTTGTCAACGCGCTTCAGTCGTAGCACGAGCTCATCGAGACAAGTTTCGGCATTACGAACGCGAGCGGAATCGCCGTCGCTATAGTGGAAACCCGCGAGGCGAGATCGGCGTTTCGTTCTTCCTGAGAGGCTTGCATCATTAGAGATGTTGCGACCATCATTTCCGTTAGCTGATCGATCCGCTGGCGCTCGGCGACTACCTGAGATCTCGTCTCGGCCAGGACACCGCCGACAATGATCACGGTAGCGCAGCTAAGCGGATCACGGTAGCGCAGCTAAGCGCCATTGATGGCCAGGTTAGAAAGACGCCTATTCGAAGCCACGTTCGTGTATTCACGGAATGTGCCCGCGTCGCTCATATCCAAAATTCTGCAATTCTGCATTATTTCAACCGAACCGAGCAACCGCAATTGCATTTTCGGGAACTATCAGTTGAGTCATCCCCGGACTCTGGAACATTGGCTTTGGAGACTCGGGATCCACCCTGCGAACCCGCTCCTCCCAGCAATCCGCACGGGCATAGGACCCGCCGAACGCTATCAGAATCTACGTGGGCCAGCTGGCGCTCGATAGCATCGACGGTCCATTCGCCGCATTCATTCAGGATCGATGAAGGTTGGACATAGCCCGTGGCCGTTCATCTCATCCTTTGCAAAATGCGTTCAAGCCATAGAGGTGTGTGTGTGCGGTCCGCTGGTGCTGCAATCGAACCTCCAATCTTCGAGGTGCTTCGTGTCTTGTTAGCTCCGAAGCAACGCCGTGAGATATTCTCGATATCTGCTGTGGGGATAGGTTTCGATGATCTCGGCGAGGCGTCTCGCGTCGTAAAACCCTTTTCGAAAGGCCACCTCTTCCGGACAAGCAACCCACATACCGGTTCTTTGCTCGATCACTCTCACAAGCTGACTTGCCTCGAAAAGATCTTCCGGCGTTCCTCCGTCCAGCCAGGCAATGCCTCGCCCCACTGGCTCGACGTAGAGCTCGCCTAGATCAAGATAAGTCCGGTTGATGTCTGTTATCTCGAGTTCATTGCGGCTCGATAGCTTTTGGTGTTTCGCAATCTCAAGCACGCGGTCGTCATAAAAATAAAGGCCAGGAACCGCCAACCGCGAATCTCCGCTCTCCGGCTTCTCGACAATCTGAGTTGGACGGCCGGCGTCATCGAGCGTCACTACACCAAAGGCCGAAGCATCTCTGACCTCATAGCCAAATATCGTTGCACCTCGGTCACGGCCTAGGCCACGCTGAACCAACGTCGTAAGGCCAGCGCCGTAGAAAATATTGTCGCCGAGAATCACCGCAACATTCTTGCCCCGCAACTCGTGTTCACAGATGCGAAAGCACTCGGCGATGCCGCCAGGCCGTTCCTGAACCTTGATCTCGATCGAAATGCCGAAATTCGATCCGTTACCCAGCAGCGTTTCGAACTGGTCGATATGCTGCGGCGCCGTGACGACGAGAAATTTCCGCAGGCCGCCGAGCATCAGCGTCGTCAACGGAAAATAGATCATCGGCTTGTCGTAAACCGGCAACAGATGCTTGTTCACGCTCCGCGTGAGCGGGTCGAGGCGAGAGCCGGTCCCGCCCGCCATGATGACACCGCACCACTCTCTCATTCTCATTCCATCGTTTTCGGCTTGCCCAGCGACGGCTTCAGGCCCAACCGTCCAGAATTCGGCGCGGCCAGCAGCCAATCCTTTTTTTCAAGGTACCAATCGATTGTCAGCGGCAGACCGCTTGCCAGCGTGTGCTTCCGCCGCCACGACAGTTCGGACGCGGCTTTCGAAGAGTCATTTGCATATCTGAAGTCGTGCCCTGGTCTGTCCGCGACAAACGCAATCTGCCCGGCATAGGACATTCCATCTGGCCTGCCCATACGGCGATCCAGCAATTCGCAGATCAGCCCGACAAGGTCCAGATTGGACACTTCGGCATCGCCACCGAAATTGTATTTCTCTCCCGGCCTTCCACGCTGCAGCGCCGCCAGAATGCCTTCAACGTGATCGTCGACATGGAGCCAATCGCGGACATTCGCGCCGGCGCCGTAGACCGGAATTGCATCTCCTGCCAGCGCGGCGCGGATGACGGTCGGTATCAGCTTTTCCGCATGCTGATACGGCCCGTAGTTGTTGGAGCAATTAGTGATCAGAACCGGCAGGCCGTATGT
>Ga0070668_100002088_pt1 | contig 14615 bp, 12 predicted proteins | sample KBSS43metaG_FD_64661 | JGI IMG/M metagenome (GOLD analysis project Ga0070668, IMG submission 64661) | Switchgrass rhizosphere microbial communities from Kellogg Biological Station, Michigan, USA - KBS S4-3 metaG | ecosystem: Host-associated > Plants > Roots > Rhizosphere > Soil ... | reverse complement strand
CGCCGCGAGCCCCAGCGGCAACGCCGCGAGCCCCAGCGGCAACGCCGCGAGCCCCAGCGGCAACGCCGCGAGCCCCAGCGGCAACGCCGCGAGCCCGAGCGACAAGCCAAGCGTCACAGCCACGAACCCGAGCGACAAGCCAAGCGTCACCGCCACGAGCCCCAGCGACAAGCCAAGCGGGCCGGGCGGGACGGCGGGCGGCGCCGCGGGCGGGACGTCGGCCGGCACTGCGGGCGGGACGGCGGCCGGCGCCGCGGGCGGAACGTCGGCCGGCACTGTGGGCGGGACAGCGGGCGGGACGGCGGGTGGCGCTGCGGGCGGGACGGCGGCCGGCGCCGCAGCCGGCTCGAAGGGTGCGCCGGCGGCTGGCCCCGGCGCCACCACGCCCAGCGCTGCGGTCACGGCCAGGGCGAGGCTGCTTCGGCGGGCCAATCCCGTTCGGGTGGTGCGGCGGGCCGGGCGGAGCACGTCGGCCTGGGCCAAGCGGCCAAGCGGGCGGCTCATCCTGCCGGCGATCATCGCGGTGGTTCTGCTGGGCGTGGCCGGCACGGCCGGGGCCTACCTGGTGCCGCAGGCTCTGAAGTCGGCGCCGTCACCCAGCGCGAGCCCCGGTTTCCCGCTGGATGCCTCGGGCGCGTCGGTGGGCGGCCTGCCCGGTGGGCTGCCGAGTCTGCCCGGGCTGCCGGGCCCGTCCGGGCTGCCCGGCGTGATCACCGGGCAGCCGGCGGCGACCGGCGCCCGGCCGGCCGATGCGCTGGCCGGCTGGGCCCAGCAGGTCGGCACGCGGATCGGCATCCCGGTCGTGGCGGTGCAGGCCTACGGCTATGCCGAGCTGGTGGTGGCGCGCACCATCCCGGCCTGCCGCCTGAGCTGGACCACGCTCGCGGCGATCGCCAAGGTCGAGTCGTCGCACGGCAGCGCCAACGGTGCCGTGCTCGGTGTCGACGGTTCGGTGCAGCCGCCGATCTACGGGCTGCCGCTGGACGGCAAGGGCGGTCGGCAGGAGATCCGGGACACGGATCAGGGCACTGTCGACAAGGACACCACCTACGACCGTGCGGTGGGTCCGCTGCAGTTCATCCCGGCGACCTGGCTGGCCTACAAGGTGGACGCCGACAACAACGGCGTCGCCGACCCCAACGACATCGACGATGCGTCACTGACCGCCGCGACCTACCTCTGCCAGGGCGGTCGTGACATGTCCAAGGCAGACTCCTGGTGGGACGCCATCCTGTCGTACAACGCCATCCGGCCGTATGCGCAGAAGGTCTTCGACGCGGCGAATGAGTATGGGCAACGCAGCCGGATGTAGGACTCGAACCTTCAACAGACAGTGACGGCACCTACACATTTACGTTCGGAGCACTTCCCAGGCGGTGCGGATACCGGCAAGCTGTACGGGTGAGGGTGCGTGAATGGGATCCCCGGTCGGCGTCGGCAGGGGAAGTCCGGTCACTCGTGGAGACGATGAACGCGGTGCTGGCCGCGGACCTCCCCGATGATCCACCGTGGCAGGACGTCCAGGTCCGTGACTATCTGGCCGAGACCATGCCCGGCGAGCGCCGGATCAGCTGGATCGCCGAGGACGACCGCCTCCCCGAGGGCGAGAGCGAGATCTTCGCGTGTGTCAGCATCCTGCTGCTCGGCGACATCGGCGTGCTCGAAGTGATGGTCAAACCGGGTCTGCGGCGGCGGGGCCTGGGCCGCCAGCTCGTTGCGGTCGCGGTCCGCCGGGCGTACCTCGAAGGCTTTTCGTCGATCGGGGTGGAAGCGATCGGCGGCACGCCGGCGCTGGCGTTCTACGAGTCGCTGGGCTTCGAGCGGGAGTATGTGGAGACGCGCAGCGTGCTCAATCTCGCCACGGTGGACTGGCCGGCCCTCGGCGTGATGGCCAAGAGCATCGGCTCCGGCTACCGGGTCGAGTTCCATCCCGGCGGTCCGCCCGAGGAGCTCATCGAGGCCTATGCGCAGGCAAAGCTCGAAGCGCAGGACGACGACGATGATCTCGACCTGGCGCCGCGCTCGTCCGACCCGCAACGGCTCCGCGACTCGCTGCAGACGCTGCATCGGCGCGGCCTGAAGCCGTACATCGTGCTCGCCATCCACGAGTCGAGCGGGGTGGTGGCCGGGCTGACCGAGGTGGTGGTCCCGGCGCAACACCCGGACCGCGCCGATCAGTACGACACGATCGTCGTGCGCGACCACCGCGGTTACGGCATCGACCGGGCCATCAAGGCCCGGATGCTGTTCGAGCTGCGCGCCGCCGAACCGGACCTGCGCGAGGTGCAGACCTGGAACGCCCAGCACAACGAGTCGATGCTGAAGGTCAACGCCGAGCTGGGCTACCAGCCCGACCGCGACTGGTTCGAGTACGGCGCCGACGTGGCCCAGCTGGTGCAGAGCCTCGAACCCACCGACTGACCGACGCCCCGGCCGGTCAGCGGTTGCCGAGGAGCTGGGCTGCCTCGGTGGCCCAGTAGGTCAGGGTGATCTGGGCGCCGGCCCGCTTGATCGAGGTCAGCGTTTCCAGCATCACCCGGTTGCGGTCGATCCAGCCGTTCGCGGCAGCCGCCTCGACCATCGCGTACTCGCCGGAGACCTGGTAGGCGGCGACCGGAACGGTTACCCGGTCGCGGACCGCGGCGATCACGTCGAGGTACGGCAGGGCGGGCTTCACCATGACGATGTCGGCGCCCTCGGCCACGTCCAGGTCGACCTCGCGCAGGGCCTCGCGCAGGTTGGGCGGGTCCTGCTGATACTGCCGGCGGTCGCCCTGCAGGGTCGACTCGACCGCCTCGCGGAACGGGCCGTAGAAGGCGCCCGCGTACTTCGCCGAATAGGCAAGCACCGAAACATCCTGATAGCCCGCTTTATCCAAAGCGCGCCGGACCACGCCGATCTGACCGTCCATCATCCCGGACGGCCCGACCATGTGGACTCCGGCGGCCGCCTGCGCCACCGCCATCTCGGCGTAGACGGCCAGGGTCCCGTCGTTGTCGACGGAACCGTCCGCGGCCAGCACGCCGCAGTGCCCGTGCGAGGTGAACTCGTCCAGGCACAGGTCGCTCATCACCACGGTCGAGTCGCCGACCTCGGCGATCAGGTCGCGGATGCCGACGTTCAGGATGCCGTCGGGGTCGAGTCCGGCCGAGCCGGTCTCGTCCTTGTTCGCGTTGTCCGGCACGCCGAACAGCATCAGGCCGCCGACGCCCGCGGTGACCGCCTCGTGCGCGGCCTTGCGCAGCGACTCGCGCGAGTGCTGCACCACGCCGGGCAGCGAGCTGATCGGCCGCGGCTCGGTCAGGCCCTCCTTGAGGAACAGCGGCAGGACCAGCTCGGCCGGGGAGACGCGCGTCTCCTCGACGAGCCGGCGCAGGGCCGGCGAGCGCCGCAGCCGGCGCGGGCGAACGTCGGGGAAGGACATGCGATCTCCCTAGCAGGGGCGCCGAGGCGCCCCGGACGATCAGCGGAAACGAAGGGCGGTCGGCCCCTGGACCTTGGAGCCGCGGCGCTGCTTGGCGGGCATGGCGGCCAGCTTTTCGCGCAGTTCCACGGCGTACGACGCGAGCGCCTCGACCAGGTCCGGCACGGAGGCGTGCTGCGGCTGGACGTCGACGCGCAGGCCGAACTCGGTGGCGGTCTCGGCCGTCTTCGGGCCGATCACCGCGACCACCGTGCGGGCGTGCGGCTTGCCGGCGATGCCGACCAGGTTGCGGACCGTGGAGGACGAGGTGAACAGCACCGCGTCGAACCCGCCCGACTTGATCGCGTCGCGGATGTCGGCCGGCGGCGGGGCCGCGCGCACCGTCCGGTACGCGGTCACGTCGTCGACCTCCCAGCCGCGCTCGATGAGCCCAGCGGCGAGCGTCTCGGTGGCGATGTCGGCGCGCGGCAGCAGCACCCGGCCGACCGGGTCGAGGATCTCGTCGTGCGGCGAGAACTCGGCGAGCAGGCCCTCGCTGGACTGGTCACCGGCCGGGATCAGCTCGGGCTGGATGCCGAACGCGCGGACCGCGTCGGCGGTGGCCTCGCCGATGCACGCGATCTTGACGCCGCCGAAGTGGCGGGCGTCCAGGCCGTGCTCGTCGAACTTCTCCCAGACCGCGCGCACCGCGTTCACCGAGGTGAACACGACCCAGGCGTACCGGCCGTCGACCAGGCCCTTGACCGCGCGTTCCATCTGCGCCGGGGTGCGGGGCGGCTCGACCGCGATGGTCGGCACCTCGCACGGGATCGCCCCGTACGCCCGCAGCCGCGCGCTCATCGCGCCGGCCTGCTCCTTGGTGCGCGGCACCAGGACCTTCCAGCCGTACAGCGGCCGGTTTTCCCACCAGCTCAGGGCGTCCCGCTCGGCCACGTCGGCACCGACGGTGAGCACCACCCGGCCGGTGAAGCCGAGCGCCGCCGCGACGAAACTGTCGACGCTGGAGGTCGTCGTGTACTGGGTCTCGCCGGTGCCGTCGCCGGTCACCGCGACCGGGGTGCCGGGCTCGACGCCCGCGGCGAGCAGCCCGTCGCGAACCGCGGCGAGGTCGCCCGCGTCCACCGCGAGGGCGAACGAGCCCTTGAGGGCGGACGTGGCGAGCGCGTCGAAGTCGAGTGCGGCGATGTCGTCCACGTCGGCCGTGGTGCGTACGCCGGGCAGCGGCACGCCCGCGTAGCTGGCGACGCCCTCGGCCTGGCCCAGGCCCGGTACGACCTCGAAGTGCACCGCCGTACGCGCGACCGCCTGCACCTCCTTGACGACCGACTCGTGGCCGAACGGGTCACCGGCCACCAGGTGCACGGCGGACAGGCCGGACTTGGCCGCGGAGAGCAGCACCTTGGCGACGTCGCCGGGGGCGCCCTCGGCCGGGCTGAACTGGGCGTCCGCCTTGGCCTCGGCCCGGATGGCGGTCAGCAGGGATTCCGGGACGCCCCGGTCGTAGACCACCTGGTCGGCGTCGGTGAGCGCGGCGTGCGCGCGGCGGGTCAGCAGCTCGGGGTCGCCGGGGCCGGCGCCGACAAATGCGATGCGTCCGGCTGGCTTGCGGGCGGCGGCGGTGCGGGTGGTCATTATGTGCTCCCCATCAGGGTATCGGCGCCGGCATCGAGGAGGTCGGCGGCGAGTGCCTTGCCGATCTCCGCCGCGTCGGCGGGCGTTCCGGTGCGCGACAGCCGGATGGCTCGAACCCCATCCGGGCTGATCACCGCACCGCGCAGGTAGATCTCGTCGCCTTGCTCGCCCTCGGCGAACTCGGCGTGTGCCGCGACCGGGGCGGAGCACCCGGCCTCGAGCGTGGCGAGCATCGCCCGTTCCGCCACGACGGCGGCGCGGGACGGTGCGTGGTCGAGTGCGGCCAGCAGCTCGACCAGGTCGATGTTGTCGGCCCGGCACTCCACCGCCAGCGCCCCTTGTGCGGGTGCCGGCAGCATGAGCATCGGGTCGAGCGTCTCGGTGATCTCGGCCCCCCGCCCGAGACGCGTCACGCCGGCCCGGGCGAGAACGACGGCGTCCAGATCGGCCTCGGGGCCACGCACCCGGGCGATGCGGCTGTCGACGTTCCCACGGATCGGCGTGACCTGCAACTCTAGGCCCAAAGCCCGCAGCTGCGCGATTCGCCGCACCGCGCCCGTGCCGATCACCGAGCCGGGTGGGAGCTCGGCGAGCGTCCGGTCGTCGCGGGCGATCAGCACGTCGCGCGGGTCCTCGCGGGGCGGGACGGCGGCGATGTGCAGAGCCGGGTGCGCGGCGGTGGGCAGGTCCTTGTACGAGTGCACGGCGAAGTCGATCTCGTGGGCGACCAGCGCGTCGCGCAGCGCGGAGACGAAGACCCCCACGCCGAGCTGGGCGACCGGGGCCGCCGAGCGGTCACCCGCGGTGACGATCCGGACGAGCTCGACCGGCCGGCCGGTGACGGCGGTCAGCGCGTCGGCGGTCATCTGCGACTGGGCGAGCGCCAGCGCGCTGCCTCGGGTGCCCAGACGTAACGGACTTCTCACCGGGTCTCCTTCACCGGATTGCCTCCGATCTCGGGCACCGCATCGGCCTGCGTGGCGTGCGGCACGTCCAGGTCGAACAGCTCCCGCAGCAGCGCCGCGTACTGATCCCCGCCCGGCTCGGCGGCCAGTTGGCGGACCCGCACGGTCGGCGAGTGCAGCAGCTGCTGAACGACCCGATGCAGCGTACGGGAAACATCCGCCCGCTGCTCCTCGGTGAATTCGGTCCGCCGCGAGTAGAGCTTGCGCAGCTCACCGGCGACCACATCGTCGGCGCGGGTGCGCAGCGCGGCCACCGTCGGCGCGATGTCGGCGCCGCGCAGCCAGCCGAGGAAGTGCTCGACCTCGCCGGACACGATCTGTTCGACCGCGGCGGTCTCGGCCGCGGCGGGCAGGTCCCGCCGGACCGCGGCCAGGCTGTCGATGTCGATCACGGTCACGCCGTCGACCCCGGTGGCGTCCGCCGCGACGTCGCGGGGCACCGCGAGGTCAAGCACGACCAGCGGCGCGGCCGCCTCTAGGCGGGCACGGGTGAGCACCGGTTCGGCCGCGGCGGTCGCCGAGATCACCAGGTCGGCCTCGCGCAGGGCCGCGTCCAGGTCGTCGAAGGGCACGGCGACCGCACCGTAGGCCTCGGCGAGCCGGTCGGCCCGCTCCCCGCTGCGGTTGGTGATGCGCAGCGGCCCGACGCCGGCCCGGGTGAGGGTGGCCACCGACAGCGCACCCATCGAGCCCGCGCCGATCACCAGCGCCGTACGCCCGGTCAGGTCGCCGAGGTGCGTCTCCGCGACCTCCAACGCGGCGCTGACCACGCTCTGTCCGGCCTTGTCGATGCCGGTCTCGGCGTGGGCCCGCTTGCCGACCCGCAGCGTCTGCTGCATCAGCTCGTGCAGCATCCGCCCGGCCGTGTCGGCCTCGGTCGCCGCCTGGTAGGCGTCGCGCAGCTGCCCGAGGATCTGTGCCTCGCCCACGACCATCGAGTCGAGGCCGGCCGAGACCCGGAACGAGTGCAGCACGGCCGCCTCGTCGTAGTGCACATAGAGGTGGCTGGCGAGCTCGGTGGCCGGGATGCCGGAGGCCTCGGAGAGCACCGTGCAGACGTCGCCGAGGCCGCCGTGGAAGCCGCTGACCGCCGCGTAGATCTCCACCCGGTTGCAGGTGGACAGCACCACGGCCTCACCCACATACGGCTGGCTGACCAGCTTGGCGAGCAGGGCGGGAACCGCACTCTCCGGGATCACGAGCCGTTCCAGCGTGCTGAGATCGGCGGTGCGGTACGACGCACCGACGCTGAGAAGGTTCACGACCCGACCGCCTCCTGGCCGCCCGGCAGCGCGGTCAGCGACGCCTTGCGGTGCTCGTGGAATGACAGGATCTGCAGCTCGATGGCGAGGTCGACCTTGCGCACGTCGACGTTCGCCGGCACGGTCAGCACGCACGGGGCGAAGTTGAGGATGCTGGTCACCCCCGCGGCGACCAGATCGTCGGCGACCGCCTGGGCGGCCCCGGCCGGCGTGGCGATGACGCCGATGGCGATGCTCTCCTCGACCGCGACCCGGCTCAGCTCGTCGATGTGCCGCACGGCGAGGCCGTGCAGGCGCTCGCCGACCTTTGCCGGGTCGGCGTCGAACAGCGCGACGATCTTGAAGCCGCGGCTCGCGAACCCGTCGTAGCCGGCCAGCGCGTGACCAAGATTACCGACACCCACGAGGCAGACCGCCCGGCGCTGGTCGAGACCGAGCACATACTCGATCTGCTCGATCAGCAGGGCGACGTCGTAGCCGACGCCGCGCGTGCCGTACGACCCCAGGTGGGAGAGGTCCTTGCGCAGCTTGGCCGAGTTGACCCCGGCCGCGGCCGCGAGACCCTCGCTGGAGATCGTGTCGGCGCCGCTCTCACCGAGGTTGTGCAGCGCCCGGAGGTATTCGGGCAGCCGCGCGATCGTCGCCTCGGGGAGGTCCGGGAAGGCCGGAACGGCACCGGCGCGGCCGCCGGGGGCGTGCCCGGTCGTGCTTCCGTGACGCTGCTGACTCATCTGACTCCGTGCCGGCGAGGTGGCGAACCTGCGTGAGCCCCCGAACGCCTGGGCGGAACCGGCTGTGGTAGCGGGGCTCGTCGAAGTCAAAGAGTAGGCGCTTGTGAAGGCGTGCACAAATCGCGATCTTGGTAGGGCGAGTGGACAAGGTCCACTCCGCGTGCTAGAAGCAGCGTCTTCAGTCCGGTCAAGGGTGGCGGGTGGGGCGGTTGGACGGTTCCCTGGAAGTATGACCGCAATCTCGCCGTGCCGGCCACCCGCTACAACGTGCGAGCGATCTCGACCGCCTCGACCAGCGTGTCGGCGACCGGACGGCCGGCGGCGCGCAGCCGCACCGGGTCGGTGAAACCGCCGGTGTACAGGACCGCCTTGCCGCCCACCGAGTCGGCCGCCGCCGCGTCGTCCAGCGAGTCGCCGATCAGCACCACCCGGTCGCCGGTGAGGCCGAGCCCGGCCAGGTGCTCGGCCAGATGCCCGGCCTTCAGGTGCCCGCCCACCTCGGTACGCAGGCCGTCCACCCGAGTGAAGACGCCGGCCAGCCCGTACGTCTCGACGGCCGGCACCAGCTCGTCGTGGAACCACATGGAGAGCAGCGACTGGGTACCCGGCCAGGAGGTGATCGCCTCCTTCGCGTCGGCCGCCAGCGTCATGGTGGTCAGGCCCAGCCGGTACGCGTCGTGGAAGATCCGGTCGAGCCGGCCGAACTCCTCCTCGTCCACCGCCCGCTCCAGGATCTCGGCGTAGAACTCGGCGACCGGCCGGCGGAACCGGGCACGGTGCTCGTCGGCGCCGACCGGCCGGCCGCCCACCGCCGCGAAGGCATGGTTGGTCGCCGAGACGACGAGGCTGAGGTCGTCGAGAAGAGTGCCGTTCCAGTCCCAGACAAGATGAGTACGCGTCACGGCAGACAAACCTATATGCGGGGCTCCCCCGGCTGTCGCGCCATATCCCGCAGCAGCCGGTCCTCCTCGACCCGCCAGTAGCCGTGTTCCGCCCCGTCCAGCAGCACCACCGGGACCCGGTCGCCGTAGTCGCGCTCCAGCTCGATCGACGAGTCCACGTCGACCCGCGTCCACTGCTCCGGGATGATCCGGTCGAGCACCGCTTCGGCATCGGTGCACAGGTGGCACCCGGTCCGGCTGATCAACGTCACCCTGGTCATGACGACAATTCTCGCTTGCGGATCTTGCCGGTCGCCGAGTGCGGCAGCTCACCGACCAGCTCGATCGTCGGCACCTTGAACCGGGCGAGGTGGCCGGCGCAGTAGACCTGCAGCTCGGCCGCGGTCGGCCCCGGGTCGAGCGCGGGCAGCACGTAGGCGTGCGGCCGCTGGCCGGCCTCCGGATCGGGCAGGCCCACCACCGCGGCCTCGGCCACCCCCGGATGACTGTCCAGCACCCGCTCGATCTCGGCCGGGTAGACGTTGAAGCCGTTCACCAGGATCAGCTCCCCGATCCGGTCGACCAGGTGCAGGTCGCCGTCGCCGTCCGCGTACGCCACGTCGCCGGTGGCCCACCAGCCCTCCGCGTCGGGGCCGTCCCGGCCGTCCGGCCAGTAGCCGGCGAACAGGTTTGCCCCACGCACCACGATCTCGCCCGGGTCGGTGCCGGCCGAGTCCTCGACGCCCAGGTCGAGCTCGGCGAGATCTTCCTCGGGCGACGGAGTGCCGTCCCGCCACAGCACCTGCCCGGCGGATGAGCGCAGCAGCAGCGAGACGCCCGGCAGGGGCCGGCCGATCGAGCCGGTCTTGCCCCGGTCGCTGACCGCCGTGGTGGTGAGCACCGGGGCGGTCTCGGTCAGCCCGTACCCGATCAGGATGTCCTTGCCGGTCGCCGCCGTGAAGCGGGCCGCCTCGGCGGGGGCCAGCGGCGCCGCGCCGCACACCGCGGTCCGCAGGCCGCGCAACGCCGTCTCCGCTCCGGGCTGCCGGGCCCAGGCCGAATACATCCCCGGGACGCCCACCGCGACCGTCACGCCGCGCTCGGCGATCACGGTGAGCGAGGCCGCCGGATCGAACCGGTCGATCAGCACCCCGGTCGCGGCGTGGTGGGCCACCGTGCCGAGCCCGGTGTTCAACCCGTAGGCGTGGAACAGCGGCATGGCCAGCAGCACCACGTCGTCCGGCCCGACCACCGGCGGCTCGATCGCGTCCAGCTGATCGTGGTTGGCGGCGAGCGCACCGTGGGTGAGCATCGCGCCCTTGGGCCGCCCGCTGGTGCCGGACGTGTAGAGCAGCACGGCGAGATCAGACGCGGACACCGGCGGCAGCTCGCCGGCGGCGTCGGCGAATTCCGGCGGTACGCACGGCACCGCGGCCGACCGCAGCCGGGACCGCTCGGCCTCGCCGGCGACGATCAGCGCGGCACCGGAGTCGGTGACCGCGAACTCCAGCTCGTCCGCCGCATACCCCGGGTTGAGCGGCACGGCCACCCGCCCGGCGCGCAGCGTGCCGAAGAACGTCGCGACGAACTCGATGCTGTTGCCGAGGACGATCGCGACGCGTTCGCCGGGCGGGACGCGCTCGGCCAGCCAGCGGGCGGCCGTCTCCACGCGCGCGTCGACCTCTGCCCAGGTCAGCGTGGTTTCCGAAGTGATCAGCGCGGGACCGTCGGGCCGTCGCGCGGCGGCCGAGGAGACCGGGTCGCGAGCTGCTTTCTCCACGACGCACGAGTCTGACACAAAAGTGATCCGGATGTGACCGACGGACAGCCTGTCCGTCGCGCGCCGGAGAGTGTCCACCATCGTGGCAGACGTTCCTTGTGTCATGTCTGCGCCACTTCGTACCATTTTTGCGCAGCGCACACGGTGTGCGACTCCGTGTGTTCGGTGTCCGTGATACTTCGCGTCTGTAACGGACTCCACAGCCCTGGGTGAGGTCGGTCTGGCAACTCGCGGGCCGCTTCACCCCTTTTGCTATGAGTGATCACCCCTCATCCCGAGGAGGCCGCTGTGCCACAAAAAGCACGGAATTATCACGTTTCCGCTTCGAGCGGGACGTTTCGGGTCAAGGAGGCGCAGTGAGTCATGTGTACGCCGGGGACCCCCACTACCGCGACGTCTTCGCGGCCCGCCTCGCACTTACCGAGGGTTTGACCACCCTCCGCCGGTCCATCGACGGAATGATCGTCAACACCATCCGCGGCGACGGCCCCAAGCAGACCCGCAACCGCCCGCACGTCAACGAGGCACCGGGCCACCGGATCCCGCCGAACGGCAACGCCAAGCAGATCCCGGGCAGCGGCCGGGTGACCGTGCCGGGCCGGCCGGCCATGCCCGCCCAGCCCACCGCCGGCCAGCGCAGCAACCTGCCGGAGACCGAGGTCAACCTCGTGGTGCCGGCGCAGAGCACCACCGGGCCGCCGTCCGAGTCCGAGCCGCCCCGATACCCGGCGCGGCCCGACCCGACCGACGCGGCCGCCGAGGTGTGGGCGCTGGTCGAACGGGCGCAGGCCGGCGAGTCGGAGGCGTTCGGCCTGATCTACGACCGGTACGTGGACACCGTCTTCCGGTTCGTCTACTTCCGGGTGGGCAACCGCCAGCTCGCCGAGGACCTCACCTCGGACACCTTCCTGCGCGCCCTCAAGCGGATCGGCAGCTTCACCTGGCAGGGCCGCGACCTGGGCGCCTGGCTCGTCACCATCGCCCGCAACCTGGTCGCCGACCACTTCAAGTCCGGCCGCTACCGCCTCGAGGTCACCACCGGCGACGTCCTCGACGCCGACCGCGAGGACCGCGGGCCGGAGGGCAGCCCGGAATCCGCCGTGGTCGATCACATCACCAACGTCGCCCTGCTCACCGCGGTCAAGCAGCTCAACCCGGAACAGCAGGAGTGCATCGTGCTGCGCTTCCTGCAGGGCTTCTCGGTGGCCGAGACGGCACAGACCATGGGCAAGAACGAAGGCGCCATCAAGGCCCTCCAGTATCGGGCCGTCCGGGCGCTCGCCCGGCTGCTGCCCGACGGGTTCCAGTGGTGATCGGGCCGTCGCCGGTGTCGATCTCCGATACCCGATGCCGGCCCGTGCGCCCCGTAACTCCGAACGCGTGTCGCGCGTTTGTCCGAGTGCGACCCCGGGTCGGCCTGCCGGCCACCGGTTCGGTCGCGACCGCCGGCGATGCCGCCGGCGAGACAGTCACGAGCGAGGGGAGGTGCCCGCGGTGAACTTCGACTTCATGGATCGGCGGAGCGCCGAGCGCTTCGCGGAGCTTCTCGACGAGACCGTCGGCCCCCGGCACCACAGCCGCGGCCCGGCCGATGAGCAACTCGCCGAGCTGGTCGCCATCGGCAACAGCCTGTCCGCGGCGAAGCTCGGGGTCCGGGTGGATCCCGAGTTCCGCACCGGGCTGCGCGCCATGTTGGTCGCCACCGCCGAGCGGGACGGCATCGGCCGGACCGCCACCGCCGTCGAGAACGAGCCCGTCACCGGGCCCGCCACGACGAGCCGAGCCGGCCTGCGGTACGGGCTGCTCGGCCGCGGCGGCCGGCGCATCCGGGCCCGGGGTGCCATCGTGATCGGCGTCGCCGCCGGCGCGATGGCGGTCTCCGGAATCTCCGCGGCGAGCGAGAACGCAGCACCGGGCGACGCCCTGTACGGGGTCAAGCGCTCGACCGAGAAGGCACAGCTGGCGATGGCCGGCTCGGACATCAACCGGGGCCAGTTGGCCCTGGACTTCGCCCGCACCCGGCTCGCCGAGGCGGCCGGGATGGCGCGCGGCGACACCGGGTTCGCCGGGGTGCTGGACGACATGGACGGGGACACTCGCAAGGGCGTCCGCCTGCTCACCACCGCGGCGGTGGCCCGCCGGGACAGCAAGCCGCTGACCACGGTCGACGACTTCGTCGGCCGGCAGCGACGCACCCTGCTGCCGGTGCTCGACCGGCTCAGCCCGGCCGGCCGGGAACGGGCGCTCACCTCGCTGTCCCTGCTCGACACGGCCGGCCAGCGGTCCGAGGAGCTGCGCCAGGGCCTGGCCTGCACTCCGATCACCGAGACCGGCAACGACCCGCTGGGACCGACCCTGCGGGACTGCCGGACGAACGCGGGCAGCCCCACCACCTCCCGCCAGGCCGGGCAGACGGGCAAGGCGTCGACCAAGCCGGGCAGGGAGACCAAGGTCAACCCGCAGCGGACCGATCCGGCGACTGCGCCGGGACCCGGCTCCGGGACGGTACCCGGCCGCCAGGGCGCCACCACCGGTCCGGGGCCGGCGCCGCTGAGCGACCTGCCGAGCAAGGCCGGAACGCCGTCCGGCGGCGCCGAGCAGAACGGCGACGTACTGGGCGGTCTGCTTCCGGGCCTCTTCTAGCCCGCGAGAATTGGCGAGGGACGGTGCCGGGAGTTACCGGGGCCGTCCCTCGCTTTTCACTGTAGGCAGCACCCCGGCCGCTCTCCAGCGACCGGCAGACCGCTGCGCCAGACGGTCGAATTCAGCGGCCGAACGGATCCGGACGGCGTTCCAACAGCTCCAGCAGAGTCGCCTGGATGGTCTCGCGGACCTGGTCGGCCAGGTTGAAGACGACCATCGGATCGTCGGCCAGCTCGGTGAGGTGAGCGGTCGGGATCGGCGGGCAGAACTGGATCAGCCACTTGCTCGGCAGCGGGATCATGCCCAGCGGGCCCAGCCACGGGAAGGTCGGGGTCACCGGGAAATACGGCATGCCGAGCAGCCGGGCCAGCGGCTTGACGTCGGCCAGGATCGGATAGATCTCCTCGGCGCCGACGATCGCCACCGGGACGATCGGCGTACCGGTGCGCAACGCCGCCGAGACGAACCCGCCGCGGCCGAACCGCTGCAGCTTGTAGCGGTCCGCGAAGCGCTTGCCGATGCCCTTGAAACCCTCGGGGAAGACGCCGACCAACTCGCCGGAGCACATCAGCCGCTCCGCGTCCGGGTTGCAGGCCACCGTCGCGCCCGACTTGCGGGCCAGCTCGCTCAACACCGGCACGCGGAACACCAGGTCGGCGCCGAGCAGTCGCAGATGCCGCTCACGCGGATGCCGGTCGCGGATGGCGACCGACAGCATCAGCGCGTCGACCGCCACCGTGCCGGAGTGGTTACCGACGATCAGGCCGGCGCCCTCGGCCGGCAGATTTTCCACGCCGAACACCTCGGTGCGGAACCAGTCCTTGTAGAGCACCCGCAGCAGCGGGTGGAACAGCGAGTCGGTCAGCTCCTTGTCGAAGCCGAAGTCGTCCACCTGGTAGGTGCCGGCGAGCCGGCGGCGCAGGAAGGCGAGCCCGTTCGCGACCCGCTTGTCCCAGACGTCGATCGGATCGGGCGTGTCCTCGCCCGCGTCGGCCGGCCCGGTCATCTGCGGCACCTCCGGGATCGGGCGCCGGCCGTTGACCCGGACCGGTTCGGCCGGCCGGGGCAGGGCGAAATCGGCGTGTCCGGGGAGCATCCCGCGATATTCGTCCTGGCTCATGAACGCTCGCCTCCCGCCGCGGCCGTCGCGCGCTCGGTGGCCGCGGCACGCACCCGGCGGATGCCGTCCAGGATCGCCTGCTCGGCGGCGACGAGCCGGTCGGCGTTGAGCGAGCCGCCGGCGTGCCCGGCGACGAAGTCGTCGAACGCCACGGCCGTGCTGCGCGGCGTGAAGCCG
>Ga0070668_100002082_pt1 | contig 14634 bp, 14 predicted proteins | sample KBSS43metaG_FD_64661 | JGI IMG/M metagenome (GOLD analysis project Ga0070668, IMG submission 64661) | Switchgrass rhizosphere microbial communities from Kellogg Biological Station, Michigan, USA - KBS S4-3 metaG | ecosystem: Host-associated > Plants > Roots > Rhizosphere > Soil ... | reverse complement strand
CAAGCTCGGCTTCAGCTTCGTGGACAGCGACAACCACGTCTTGAGTGTCCGGCTGAACGTCAACGGATCAACGATGACCGGCACGATGTCCGATAGCCGCAAGACCCCACTCGCGGCGAGCAGGCGCTGAACGGAGTGCGTACGCGAGACTCGCGAACGCCCAAGGATTTCCATCCCAGCTCGGTCCTGGGACATCGTGGCTCCCGTCCGCTGCGCTTCACGCACTCAAGCGCTAAGATGCGCGATGGATTGGCGCACAGATCGCGCAGCAGGCCACGGAACCGAGCGTCGCGGTTATCGCGCGCTGTTTGCGCGGCATTCCTCGTTGATCCTTCCGTTGCTTGCATGCGGCGGTGTATGCGCAATCGCGGCTCTTTTTCGCCATTTGGGAAGCGAAGTAACCGAAGGCGAAACCCGCGTCTTCGACGAGTACATTCTGAACGGGGCCGAAGCCGCACGTAGCGCGCACCCGTGGATCGTCGAGGTCATGCGGGACCTCAGTGGGACCGGCAGCACAGTCACACTCCTGCTCCTGACGATCGGGCTCAGTCGGGCTGCCCTGGGTGAGCACTGGGCCACCGACGTGCTGGGGGGCTGGGCCTTCGGCGCAGCATGGGCTGCGGCCTCTCTTCTCCTTGTCGCTCGACTTGGTCGAGATTCTCGCCTGCATTCAACGTCTGGTTAATCGCCCTGGCCGCCTGATCGCGCGCGGACAGCAATGACGATCACGGTCAGCTTCACTGGGTTGTAGTGGCGCCTACATGCGCCTTGGTCGGCAGCGAAAACCGGAACGTCGAGCCGACTCCTTCCTTGCTTTCCACGGTCACCTTTCCGCCATGCGCCTCCGCAAATGTTTTCACAATGGCCAGGCCCAGGCCGGTTCCACCGGTGGCCTCCGGATCGGTTTGTCCCTTGTCGAAGATCTTTTCGAGCAGCTCTTCTGGAATCCCCGCACCGTTGTCACCGACCGAGCACTCGACAGCGCCTTCCGCGCCGAGCTCTTGCGCCGCGATGCGAACTTCCCCGCGAGGCGTGTACTTGAGGGCGTTGCCGATCAAGTTCTGAAACACCCGCCTCAACAAACTCGCGTCCGCGTAGACCACCAAGTCATCGGGCACTTGATTGATCAGCAGCGTACTGTTGGTCCCGGCAACCGGATGAAGATCATGTATCAGAGCCTCGACGAGGGGCCACAAATCGAACTCCCGCCGCTCTAATTTGATCCCGATTTCCGTTTGGAGATTCGTGTTTTCCTCTAGCACCTTGGCGACCAAGCCTTCGAGGTGCTGCACACTGCGACGCAAAGCCTTCAGCATTTGCATTGTTTCAGTGCTGCGCTCCGGGAGCGTCATTTCCAGGACTCTCCCAGCCATAGATATGGCAGTCAGCGGTGTTCGCAGATCGTGTGCCACGAAGGCGAGATACTCTTCCCGGCGCCGCTGCACATCCAGCGCGCGCTGAGTGGCATAGGTTTGCAACGCCAAGCCGATGGCATGGTCGAGAACTCGATTGACAATGTGAAAAGGCTTTCCTTGGAGGGGTAACCCGTTGTCGTCGGCGAGATCGTGGATGCAGGCGCGAAGAATGTTGTACTCGGCAACCACCTCTTCGATATCGAATGCCTCCTGTAGACGCTGGAGACCGTGAGCCGGAGGGCTGCTTTCGCCGAGTGCCTCCGGAATCGTCTGATCGGACTTTGATCGCAGGGCCGCAGCCAATTCGTCAAGCAGACCGGGGAGGTGATCATTGAGGGTCGGTACGTCAAGCTGACGCGCCGAAGGCAGATGCCGCACCTGTTGCCGCCAGCGCGACAACAAAGCCTCGCGCTCCTGCTTCACGAGCGCTGCCAGTTGATCCAGAACATTGAACGGCATCTCGCCTCCGTGGTCGCGGCATCGGTCAATTGCCGCTGCGATACCGATCACTCAGCGGTGGAAAGAAATTATAGCGGAGGGGTCCCTGACCCTTCGTCACCCTTCTGCCTTCTTTGCTGCGTACCCGAGGAATTCGCTAATCGGTTGCAAATCCTCGATGCGTTCGCACACCGCGTTGATGGCCATTACGATCGGAATGCCCAGCAGCAGGCCCCAGATTCCCCATAACCAACCCCAAACGAGCAGGGCAACAAATACGGTGACCGCATTGAGGCGGCCCGTCCTTTGCGTCAACCACGGCACGAGCAGCAAACCAATCACGCCGACAAGTGCGAGCATGCTGCCGATGAGAAGAACGACCGGTTGCAGGGTGTCGAACTGTGCGTAAGCTACCAGGCTCACCAGGAAGACAAATGCGGTGGGCCCGGCATAAGGAATGAGGTGCAGCACGCCGCCGACGCACCCCCAGAACAGCGCGTTATCGAGACCGAGCGAGGCGAACACCAGCCACGACACGACGCCCAGGAGCGCGCTGGTCGCGACCTGGACCAGCAGATATCGCTGAATCTGAGAGTTGATCTCTTCGAGTATCTGCAACGTGATCTTCTTCTCCGATAACGTATCGCCGCTGATGCGCATCAGAGTCCGTCGGAAGCTGTCACCGGCGATGAGCAGGAAGTAAACCAGCGCCACGACGACGACGAGCTGGCCTATCCCTGCAACGGCGCTCGCCGTTCCCATCACGACGTAGTCCCACACGTTGATGGCGGGAGTATCCGCAGGCGCCCTGGCCGCGGTGGTCCCCCGCGTCGGCGGAGGAGCCGATGTCGTCGAAGCCGCATGTGCGGCTTTCTCGATTTCGCTCGCAGCCTTTTGCATCTTTTCGATCGCGCCCGGGGGCCCGAGCGCACTGCGGCGGAGCGCCGTGCTGAACTTCGCCGTGGCGCGGGGCACGATGTCCAATACTTGATTCACCTGCGGCTGAAGTGAATTGAGGCTCGCACCGAGACCGGCAAGAATCAGGGCTAGCGTCACTCCCGCCCCGACAGCTTTAGGAAGCCTTGCTCTTTTTTTCAACCAATCAACGACGGGAGTCAGCGCGTAGCTGGCGAGTACCGCGATAGTGATGGGGATGAATACGGCCCGGGCGAAATACAAGAGTCCAATCACGGCGATGAACGCCAGCACGGCGAGCGACGTGCTGCGCACGTTGATCGGCGCTTGGAGCACCGGCGGCAAACGCTCCGCCGCCGGCTTGACATCAGCTCGAAGGGGTACGCGATCTTCTGACATTTCCTTCTCCAGGCGCGTTGGCGAACGTCTGAGTTTCCATTACGCACCCCCAACCCGCATCACGCACGGCTTCGAGAATCTGCGCGATGTGTTGCATACAAGCAGGTGAACTCTGCGCCGAGCAAAAAAACTTGCGCAGAGTAATAAATCCATAGCAGGAGCACGGCCAGCGTGCCGGCTGCGCCGTAGGGTGAGGCGACGGCGCTCCGACCAAGGTAGAGGCCGATTGCAAACCGCCCCGCGCTGAACAAGATGGCGGTAATGAACGCGCCCATCCATACGTCCTTCCAGGCGATCGGGACGTTCGGCAGCCACTTGTACAACATCGCGAAAAGCACGGTAATCGCGCCCACCGACAGGGCGGGATTCCAAAGGTAAAGGAGCGGAAGCGCTGCCCCGGGCAAGTGCAATCCCGAGTAGGCCTGGAATGCGGCGGCTACGGCACTCAAGACCAGCGACATCAGAAGCAAAAAGCCGACTCCAAGGATGATGCCCAGCGAAAGGATGCGCGCGCGTAGCATCGCCAGTAAACTGCTCCCCTCTCTCTTCGGTGCTTTCCATATGTGGTCGAGATCGTCCTGCACCTCCACCAGAATCGTCGTGGCCCCGATCAGCATGGTCACGAGAGCAACGAGGGCGGCGAAAAAACTGGTCGATGGCTCGTGCGCACTCGTCAGCAAAGCCTCGATGGCCTCCGCAGCAGGCACCCCGACCACACCCGCGATGCGACCGACGATCGCGCCGCGCGCGGCATCGTTCCCGAATACGCCGCCAACAGCGATGACAATGATCAGCAGCGGCGCCAACGAAAACGCGCTGTAGAAAGCGAGAGCAGCGCCCATGGTCGGCGCGCGATCGTCGACCCATGCGACGGCCGCCCGCTTTACCAGGTCGACATACAACCGCCAGCCCATGCCCTCGCCGCGCACCTTTGTGGTTCCGCTATCGCCTGGTCGCTCGCTTCGCGGGCCCAAGGCGCGCAGCTACTATCCTGGACTTCACGTGTCGACCTTGCGCTATGATTTGAGCCGAGGGTGCCGAAAGCCACATCAACCTGCACCGGCACTCTACCAAGCAACGGTTCGCATTGATATCGGTGCGCAGTCACAACATCGGCTTGCGGCCGTCCCGCACGGAAGCGAAAGTCGTGTCAACGGAGGCAACACCATGGCCGAGGGAATGGACGCCGCAACGATGACGATCGGCGCTTCGAGACCCCCGGCAATATGACCTTGCGCAGGCAGGCAGAAGAGGTGCTCCTGTAAGCCGGGGCCCTGCAGCGCGCCGTTTTCAACAGCGTCAACTTCTGGAGCATCGCCGCGGACGCGAACGGCGTCATTCCAATCTTCAACGTTGGCGCGGAGCTGGGACGCCTCGTTGAAATGGACACGCAAGGCGAACGCGTATACTTGGGACCTCCTCGATAGTGCAACCCCTGGATTTAAAGAAGAAGAGAAATTGCCCATCTATCAAGTCACGAGCGTCAAGTCCGCGAATCTGCTTCGCCGATACAAACCCGTCGATGAGCAAGGCGGGCCCAGAGCAGTGGCGCGGCCGGCGACTTTAAGGATGAGGTTGCCGCTTTCAAAGCGAGCGCCGATAACGCCTCTAAGTTCGCCGCATATCACGTTGAGCCACTCGCCGCAGCCGAGCGTCTCGCTAACGTGTCCCAGATGCGGCAGTGCAATGGTGTACACCCCTCGCCGTGTTATCGATCGTTTGCTGCATTGGATTCAACCCGTCCACCGATATCGCTGCACTGGATTCAAATGTGGATTCGAAGGCAATCGGCGTAGGCACGAGACGGTTGTCAGCGACTCCTTGTCCAGCGCGCCATAGTTGCGAGGGAGTGGCGCCTTATCGCGTCGGTGACCGCACCCCGCGATCGCCTTCATTGCAATCGACACTGCACCCCCTGGGATAATCGCGAGGCCTGTATGAGTCCAACGTTACCCTCTTGGTCTGTCGTCGTTGCTCTAATACTGCTCGGCGGCTGTGCGACTGTCCCGCGACCGGTCAACCCGCCTATCGCGCAGGCCGACGTAAGGAGTGGTTACCGCTTCGAGGCTCGCTCGAGGGACAACGACAAGGAGGACCTGGTCGTCCTCGCGTTCTCGGGCGGCGGCACGCGCGCCGCCGCCTTTTCGTACGGTGTCCTCGAGTTCCTGCGCGACACCGAGGTCGTAGGGCCGAAAGGAAACAAGGTCCGGTTGCTCGACGCCGTCGACGTCATCACGGGCGTGTCGGGGGGCAGCTTCACGGCACTGGCCCACGGTCTGTACGGCGACAGGCTGTTTGCCGAATACGAGCAGCGATTCCTGAAGCGCGACGTGCAGGGTGAGATCATTGCGCGCACGCTCAGTCCCGGCAACTGGGGCAAGCTCAGCGGAACAGCCTGGGGCCGCTCCGAGCTTGCGGCCGAGCTCTACGACGAGATCCTATTCAACAACGCGACCTTCGGCGATCTCAATCGAGGCCACGGCCCGTTCATCATGGCGTCGGCGACCGACATCTCGACCGGCTCGCGCGTCGTCTTCAACCAGCGAATTTTCGATGTCATCTGCTCGGATCTGAACGCCGTCCATCTGTCGCGTGCTGCAGCGGCCTCCTCGGCGGTGCCCGTCGTGCTCTCGCCGGTCACACTCAACAACTACGGCGGCACCTGCAATGCCACCACTCCCGCATTCTTGAAGCCGTTCCTCGATACCGACAACCCGCCGCGTCCCGCTGCGCGGGCAATACGCTCGCTCAAGGCTTGAGCAAGCCTTCGGCGACGGCGTCCGTCGACCCTATCTCCATCTCGTCGACGGCGGCGTTTCGGACAATGTCGGCATGCGCGCCGTGCTCGATGCGCTGGAGGTCCTCGAAGCGCTGCATGAAGCGCGCGTCCCGTCACCGTTCGACAATGCGCGCAGGATCATTGTCTTCATCGTTAATTCGGTATCGTCGCCGCCTACCAACTGGGACGAGTCGGAAGCGCCGCCGGGAACCGTGGACATCCTGCTCAAGTCCGCGGGAACGCCGATCGACGCCTTTTAATACGAGGCCGTAGAACTCCTCAAGGACACCGCGGCGCAGTGGCGAACGATGCGCCAGGTGCGCAACTCACCCGCCTACGCGACGAACCAGGACCCCGCAGTCGCCGCCGCCCTGCGCGTCCCCGAGGCCGAGATCTATGCGATCGACGTGTCGTTTTCGGCCTTGAAGGACAAGGCGGAATTCGCATTTCTCAACCAGCAGCCCACGACGTTTGTGCTGACACCCGACGCGGTCGACCGATTGCGCAAAGCGGCGGGGACGATCATCCGCGATTCACCCGAGTTCAAGCGGCTGATGCGCGATGTCGGCGCGAAAGTGATCGCCAGTCCGTCTGTCAGCGGTGCAGGCGCTAGTCACTAATGCACGTTAAACGGGCCGCTTTATCACGTTTCTGTGACCGCTTTCGCGAGCGCTACTCGTCGTTCGGCCCGTCCTTCGCCTTCTCGTAGAAGTAGTAATCGGCGGTGTACGGCACGAACGCCTGCCGTCCGACGTCGGATGCCGACGCGCAGCCCGTCGACGGCGCAACGCCGCCTATCGTGTTCACGCGATGGATGTAAGTCGTGGGCGAGAGCGTGTTGCCGCCTGTCGGGCCGTCCTCCGTTCCGACGACCGTGATGCGAAGCCATGGAATCGCGCCCTGGGCGACGTACGTCGCATCGCTTGACGAGTCGCCAGGCACGACCTTGCCCCAGACCATGCTCGTGTCCTTCGAGTGCTGCCACGTCGCGCGAACGGGGCCTTCGGTGAACGGGGTGGGGCTCGGCTCGTACGGGTTCGGGCTGAAATAGTGCGTCGTGATTTCCTTCAGGTTCTGCGCATGGAGCGTGGCCTGCGGCGTGAACAGCGTCCAGGCAAAACGAGGGTTGCCCGCGGCGTCGACGCCCGCAGGCAGGCAGCTGTAGTTTTGCGTCCCCAGCGCGTGGCCGACGAGGAAGGCTTTGTTTCCCGCTGGAATCCGGATGTTCGGCGGAACGGACGGCGATGCAACGGGCTCGGCGTGTGCGAGCGACACCGACAAGGATGAAACGATCACGGCGAGCATACTGGCAGCGACGCAGGACGACGTTTGCGGGAACGGAGCTTTGAAGCGTTGCATGTCTAATCCTTTCGTGAGTTTGGCGGGGCTTGAAGGAAACGGTCGAAGTGCGCGGAGCATCAAGCCGGAATGGCGAGGTCGAGCCAGGCTTCGGCCCCCTCGATGTGCTGCACGATCGCGGCGTTGACGTCTTTCGAGTGAGTGAGCGGACCCATGTGGCCGGCGCCGGTCACGACCTCGAGCCGTGCGTCCGGCATCGCCACCCGCAATGTCTCGGCGATGAGCTGCGTCGGGGCGGGCGCGCGCTCTCCGCGAAGAATGAGCGTTGGAATCCGCAAGCCCGCATATCGACTCGCGCGCGTCGGCTCGTCGATCAGTGCCCGGAAATCCAGAGGCGCCTTCGGCATCCAGCGCGTCACCGCCGCCTGGACCGCGGGGCGCAGCGCCGCCCACGCGCCGGGACCGCTCCAATAGTCGACGAACGAAACGGCGGCGCCGCGATAGTCGCCGGTGATCACGCCTTGCGCGGCACGAGCAGCGACTGCCCGGATCTCCGAAAGTGCAGGCATCCCGCGCTCGCTCATTGTCTTCAGCAGATGGAAAGCCGTCGGCTCGTACAGCGAGAGACTCGCGATGCGGCTCGGCCTCTCGATCGCCGCGCGCAGCGCGACGGCGCCGCCATACGAGTGGCCGACGAGATGCACTTTACAGTCGGAGCGATCGATCACCTCGATCGTCCTCGCCGCTTCGTCCGCCAGCGTGAAGGCGTGCGCACCCGTCCAGGGGCCCACGCTGTCGCAGCCGTAATGCTCGGGCGTGACGAGGCCGTGGCGGGCGTCCAGCGCCTCGCCCAAGGCCCGCCACTGCCCGGCGCCCGCCCCGGAGCAGTGCAAGGCGATGACCGGCGTTGGGTCGGACAGGGTCGGGCTGCGGCGGTGCATGGAAACGTGTGGCATCGCGCTCACCAAATGATCGGCGCGAGCGCTGCGCCGATGCGCTCCATTTGCGCCGGCGTGATCATCCCCGCGAGCGTCTGGCTGAACCTCGGCTCCTTCACGCCGGAGACGATGTACTGCCAGCGATACGCGGCAAGGATCGTCGCCTTTACGGCTTCGACCTCCGCCGCGGTCAGCGGCCGGCCGCAGGCCTCGACGAAGTAGTGCGTGTCGGCGATCGACTGAGCCTGCAGGATGCCGTCGACGGCGCCGACGAGCGCGATAAGGTCATCGACCGCGGCGTCGCGGGCCTGCGCCGTGAGCTTCGCGTCCTCGCGCACCCATTCGAGCTCATCCAGGATCGCGTGCTGCGATTCCTCTCTTGCGTGGTGAAGGAACACGTCCTTCCACAGCGGCGACAGGTCGGACGCCTTGTCGATGCTCTCGCGATAGTGCTGCAGCACGAACAGCTCGATGTGGCACGTGAGCGCGAGCACCGCCCAAGTCGACTTGGACAGGACCGCGGACGCGACGGCGTTGGGCTCCGGAACGAATGTGTAGCCGGCGGGCATTCCCTCCGCCGCCATGCGCTCAATGCGGCGAAAGAGCTCCTGGTGCTTGATCTCTTCCTCGCCCATGCGCACGAGCGCCTGCAGCGCGTTCTGGTCGCCGAGCGCATGCTCGCGGCCCACGTCCAGCACCTTTGCGGCGATGAAGCGCTCGACGAGGCCGAACATGTTGGCGTAGGTACGGCCCTGGACCTGGCTCAGGAACCGCTTTTCGCTCGTGCCGAGGAAGTCGAGACGATCCACTTTCGACAGCCCGTCGGGGAGGAAGCGTTGACCAAAGTCGAAGCTCCGCCCGCGAATGACGTCGCGATCGATGTCGAAGCGGACGCGCTTCGACACCTCGACAATCTTCGCGTAGCGCATCGAATCGACGTTGGATTGCAGAATGGATTGGGGCACTGGCATGGCAAATCTCCTGGTGGAAAGCGGGATGGTCATGATTGCGGCTCGTGGAAGTCGGGTTGTGGAATCGCTTTTGCGTGCTGGCGAGGTTTCGCTGCCTTTCAGTCGTAGATGCACGACGTATCGATGCCGCCGGTGCATTCGCGCGCGTTGTCAGGCTCATCGGGTACGATGGGCGCCCCCGGGGCCAAGTCGTTCGCATGCGCGGACCGCTCCGCCGGCATTGCAGCCACGGTGATCGGCGCGCTCGTGGGTTCCGGCGCGACGGCAGCGGCCGCATCGGGAGAGCTTGCGAAGTGAATGGCTCCCACGATCGTGAGGTACAGCGCCGTGTACACGCCGAGCAGTGTCGCGACCGCCCGGGTGGGCGTGCTGCGTTCGGAACCGTTGTCGTTACAGGTAGAGCTCGTTTCCATCATCGTCTCCTTGAATTGCGTCGCTCCCGGCGGCTTCACTGACCGGCCGTGACAGCGCGGCCGGGAGTGATGCCCACTCTAGGCAGCGATTGCTTCGCCGGGATTTCACGGGACGGGGCTTTTTGTTTCCTGTGTTTCACGGGATTTGTTTCATTTGTTTCAGCGAGGCGGTCCGAGTGGAGGCCGCCTCCCCGTCGACCGTCGGCCGTTGTACGATTCGGCGTCCTTACCCCGACGCCGATCGTCGACGGCGGAAGCGAAGACAACGGAGCACGATGCAAACAGTCAGCGCCAAGGCCACGCTGTTGATCGTCGACGACGAGGTGGACGTTCGCGAGGTGCTGGAGGAGTACTTCACGTCGCACGGCTACACGACGATCGGGGCCGAGAACGCGGCCGTGGCCAAGGCCCTGGCCGCGAAGCACCCGATCGATCTCGCGCTGGTCGACATCAACATGCCGGGTGAGGACGGCTTGAGCCTTGCCCGGCACCTGCGCGAGCGGTACAAGAGCCTCGCCATCGTCATGCTTACGTCTGCCGGCACGGTGGTCGACCGGATCGTCGGCCTCGAGATGGGCGCCGACGACTACGTGCCGAAGCCGTTCGACCCGCGCGAGCTCGCAGCGCGCGTCAAAAGCGTGCTGCGGCGCACGTCGGCCGGGAATCGCGCGGACATCGGCGCGGAAAAGATCCGGGTCGGGCGCTGCGTGCTCGACCTGGCGTCGCACCGGCTGACCGACGAGACAGGCGCCGAGGTGGCGATGTCGCCGCTCGAGTTCGATTTATTGAAAGCGCTCGCCGAGCAGCCGAACCGGCCGCTCTCGCGCGAGCGCATCCTGAATCTTTCGCAGAAGCGCGACTGGGATCCGTTCGATCGCAGCGTCGACCTCCGCGTCATGCGGCTGCGGAAGAAGATCGAGCCGGATCCCGAGCACCCGCGGTACATCCGGACCGTACGCAACGAGGGCTACATCTTCGTCCCCGACGGAAGCTGAAGGAGCACGATGAACCGACCCATACGCACGATCCAGTGGCTTGTCGTGGTCGCGACCGCCGCGCTGTTGATGGGCGTTTCCGGCTGCTCGCGCGAGCCGGAAACCGCGCTGCGCATCGGCACGAACGTCTGGATCGGCAGTGAGCCGCTGTACCTCGCCCGGGAGCTCGGCTACCTCGATCCCGCAGCGGTCCAGCTCGTCGAATATCCGTCGGCAAGCGAAGTGCTGCGCGCGTACCGCAACCAGGCCATCGACGGCATGGTGATCAGCCTCGACGAGCTTTTCGGGCTCGCCGTCGACGGACTGCAGCCGCGGACCATCCTCGTCGTCGACGTGTCGCATGGCGCCGACGTGGTCGTCGGACGTCCGGGGATGAAGTCGATGCAGGACCTCAAGGGCAAGTCGGTCGCGGTCGAAAGCGGCGCGCTCGGCGCGTTCGTGCTGAGCCGGGCGTTGACACTGAACGGCATGCAGGCGAGCGACGTCAACGTCGTGCACCTCGAGTCGAACGAGCAGCCGAAAGCGTTCGAAGCTGGCAAGGTCGATGGCGCCGTCACGTTCGATCCGTATCGGGGCCAGTTCTTGAAGATGGGCGCAACGCAGCTCTTCGACAGCACGCAGATTCCCGGCGAGATCGTCGACCTCGTCGCTGTACGCGCGCCGGTCATCGGCAAGCAGCCCAAGGCCATCCAGGCGCTGCTGACCGGCTGGTTCCGTGCGACCGACTACATGACGCGCGATCCGAAGGACGCGGCCGAGCGGATGGGCAAGCGTCAGCAGATCAGCGGCGAGCAGTTCCTCGCGGCCCAGCGGGGACTCCACGTGCCGACGCGCGACGAGAACCTCAAGATGATCGGCGGCAGCGCGCCGCAGCTTGCGACGACCGGCGGCAAGCTGATGACGCTGATGGTCGACGGCAAGCTCCTGCGGGAGCCGGTCAAGATCGAGGAGGTGCTGGCGCCGGGTCCGCTCCAGGAGATGGAGAAGTGAACGAGGCCGCAAGCGTGGTGGCAGTTCCCTGACCATGCGCCTGCCCGCGACCCTTAAGCTCACGGTGCCGCTTATCCTGCTGGGGTTCGTGGCGATACTGAGCACCGTCAACCTGCTCTACCACGTGCCGCAGGCGGAGCGCGGCGCCGAGGAAGACAGCCGGAAGCGGCTCACGCAGGAACTGTCTCGACTGCAGAGCACGCTCGAATATCTCCTGCTGAAGGGAGACGTCGCGGCCGCGCAGCACGAGATCGCCGTTCTTGCGCACAACCACGAAGTGACAGTCGCCGCACTGACCGACGACAACAACACGGTGATCGAGGCGACCCGGCGCGCGTGGGTGGGCCAGCAGATCGCGGACGTCCTTCCGCAGTTCGCGCTGCAGCCGGTCGCGGCGGCCATCCGCGAGCGCCGCGCCGGCATGACGCTCGATCCGGGCGGCAACGAGCTGCTGGGTTATGCGGGCATCCTGATGGGTGGCGAGCGCGACGTGCTCCGGCCCACGCGTACCGGCAGCCTGTACCTCGCGTACGACTTGAAGCACTACAAGGCTGAAGCGCGTGCGCAGGTGCTGACGCAATCGCTGTACTGGGCCGGCTGGGTCACAGCACTGGCGCTCGCGATGTGGCTGGTATTCCACTTCCTGCTGACGCGCCGCACGGCGCGTCTCGTGCACGCCGCCGAGCAGCTTGCCGAAGGCAATCTCTCCGCGCGAAGCGGCTTGCGCGGCGGCGACGAGCTCGCCCGGCTGTCGCGCGCGTTCGATGCAATGGCGTTTGCCATCTCCGAGGACATCGAAGAGCGCAAGCGCGCCGACGAGGCGCTGCGCGTCTCGGAGGCCTCCTACCGCGCGATCTTCGACGCTGCCGAGGACGCGATCTTCGTCATCGACATCGAGACGGCCGGGATCGTCGACGCGAACCCGCGTGCCTGCGCGGCGTTCGGCTTTACCCGCGACGAATTCCGGCGCATCGATCTCGGCACGCTCGGCTCCGGTGTTCACCCCTATACGCAGGAAGGCGCGATGGGGCTCTTCGCGCGCGCGGTCTCCGGCGAGCAGCTTCGCGTCGAATGGCATGGCCGCAGCAAGGACGGCGGGCTGCGCTGGCACGAAGTGTTCGGCAAGCGTGTGACGATCGGCGGCGAGGACCGGATCCTGGCGCTTGCGCGCGACATCACCGAACACAAGCAAGCGGAGGAAGCGCTGCGGGCGAGCGAGGAGCAATACCGCGCGATGTTCAACGCGTCGATCGACGGCCTCGCACTGTGCAGCGCCGCCGGCGAGGTCGTCGACACCAATCCCGCGCTGTGGCGGATGTACGGCTACAGCGACGACGAGATTTCCGCGCTGCCACCCAGGAGCTGGGCCGGTCTCTCCGATCGACCCGAGTTCCTGCAGGTAGCGATTGTCGGCGAGTCGCTGCACTCGGAAGTGACCGAGCGGAAGAAGGACGGCTCGCCCTTCGAGTTGGAAGTGCACGGGATCCCGATGCAGTACCAGGGGAAGCCGCACGTATTGATCATCGCGCGCGACATCACTGAAAAGAAGCGGTCGGCGGAGCAGCTCGCCCGCCAGCGCGAATCGCTCTATCAGCGCGAGAAGCTTGCCGCATTGGGATCGCTGCTCGCCGGCGTCGCGCACGAGCTCAACAACCCGCTGTCGGTCGTCGTCGCGCGGGCCGTGCTGCTCGAGGAGCAGGGCGATTCGGCGACGCAGGTCGCCGCGCTCAAGATCCGCACGGCCGCGGAACGCTGCGCGCGGATCGTCCGTACGTTCCTTGCCATGGCTCGCCAGCAACAGCCCGAGCGCGGGGCGGTGGCGATCAACGAAGTCGTGACCGCGGCGCTCGACATCGCGAGCTACGCGATTCGCACGAGCAGCATTGACGTCGCGCTGGATCTCGCCGACGAAATTCCCCTGGTCCTGGCCGACGCGGACCAGCTCCACCAGGTGCTTCTCAACCTGATCATCAACGCGCAACAATCGCTGCAGGAGAGCACGGGTTCGCGTCGGATCGCCGTGACGAGCCGCTTCGATTCCGGAGCGGGCACGGTGTCCGTCAGCGTGGCCGACAACGGAGCCGGGATTCCTGAACATTTGCGGGCGCGGGTATTCGAGCCCTATTTCACGACCAAGCCCACGGGGATCGGCACCGGGGTTGGACTGGCGGTGAGCCTCGGCATCGTCGAAGCGCATGGCGGCACGATCACCGTCGATTGCCCGGCCGAAGGCGGCGCGCAATTCACGATCACGCTGCCGGTGGGCGCCATCGAAGCGGCCGACGGCGATACCCGAACGTTCTCGAAGCCGAGCGCGAGCCACCGCACGATACTCGTGGTCGACGACGAGCCCGAGATCCGCGAAGCGCTGGCGGAGATACTGTCGACCGCCGACCACAGCGTCGTCACCGCGAGCTCGGGCAGGGAAGCGCTGGAGCGACTCGCCGCCGAGAATTACGACGTGATCCTGACCGACATCCGCATGCCGGACCTCGACGGGCGCGCGTTGTACCGCGAGATCGCGACGCGGTGGCCCGGGAGAATTGCGCGCGTCGTGTTCGTGACGGGCGATACGCTTACCGCGGCGTTGCGCGAGTTCGTCGACGAGAGCGGACGTCCGGTCATCGAGAAGCCGTTCCTGCCGAGCGAAGTGCGTCGCGTGGTCGCCGAATTGGCGCGCAGTGGAGAAGTGGCGCCTCCCGGATAAGTGAGTGCCTGTCGCCGCACGCTTCCGGCTGAACGTCAGGGAGTGACGTCAAGCGCAAGGCCATCGAATCGTCAACATCGACGCGGTGGATGATAGTAGTTACGGGGTCGTGGTCTGGTCGTCGGCAGACTGCGTGGTCCGCCATAACACGTTCGAGAATCGAAAGGACGATCCAATGGGCGTTGGCGTCTGGGTGATCGACAGTACGGGGGCCCGGATCACGGACAACAAGTTCAAGAGTGTCATCGAGACCAAACGCGACTGAGGTCAATGTTTAGAACATAAGCTTTCGCGAAACGACCCCCGGCTCACCGTGGAGCTGACGATCCCTGCTTCAGGTGAGCAGCGTTACCCCGCGGCGCGTACGCCGTCACG
>Ga0070668_100002079_pt1 | contig 14642 bp, 12 predicted proteins | sample KBSS43metaG_FD_64661 | JGI IMG/M metagenome (GOLD analysis project Ga0070668, IMG submission 64661) | Switchgrass rhizosphere microbial communities from Kellogg Biological Station, Michigan, USA - KBS S4-3 metaG | ecosystem: Host-associated > Plants > Roots > Rhizosphere > Soil ... | reverse complement strand
CACCGGCGGCCCCGCTGAGGGCCTACGGTCCCGAGTGCGCTGGTGGTTCGTACTCATCGGTTGAGCTTAGCTCAGAAGGTCTCGGGCTCCAAGAACATATAGAGAACTCTTGGCGTTGCATGCTGCGCCCCGTCAGCCCTCGCGCCGCCGCGCGGCCTCGATCTTCGCGACGTCGATCTTTCCCATCGTCATCATCGCCTCGAACACCCGCTTGGCGACCGCCTTGTCCGGATCTGTGATCCCCTCGGTCAACTGACGGGGCGTGATCTGCCATGAGAAGCCCCAGCGGTCCTTGCACCAGCCGCATTCGCTCTCGGCGCCGCCATTGCCGACGATGGCGTTCCAGTAGCGGTCGGTCTCGGCCTGGTCCTCAGTCTCGACGACGAAGGAGACCGACTCGTTCGGCTTGAACTCGGACCCCCCGTTGAGCCCCATGAACGGCGCGCCGAGCAAGGTGAATTCCACCGTCAGTTCCGCGCCTTGCGCGCCGCCGGGATAGTCGCCGGGCGCGGTCATCGCCGCCCCGACATGGCTGTCGGGGAAGACGCTGGCGTAGAATTCCGCCGCCTTGCGCGCTTCGCCGTGGTCGAACCAAAGACAGTTGGTCATCTTGCCCGCCATCGTCTTCCTCCCGTGCTTGGTTTGTGTGTCGAAACGCGTTTCGGCATCGCCCGGTTCAGGCCGGGCTAAAGCGCCCCCGGCCATTCGCCGCGGTGGATCTGGGCGATGGGGATCAAATCGCCGGGGTACGCTGCGATGTGCATGACGCCAGCGGACTCCAGTTCAGCCCGGTCGCCATAGCCCCACAGGACGCCGACGCTCGAAACGCCATTCGCCCGCGCGCCCTCCGCGTCCTGGCGTCGGTCGCCGACCATCAGGCATCGGTCCGCGCTCAGGTCACGACGCCGCAGCACATCGGCGATCAGGTCCGCCTTCCTGTCGACGGCGCCGCCGGGCTCCGAGCCATAGACGCCGGCGAACCGATCGATGAGGCCCAGGTGTTCCAGGATCTGCTCGGCGAAGACCCTGCGCTTCGACGTGGCGACGTAGAGCCTCGCCTGCAGCGCCAGGAGTTGGTCCAGCGCGGCGGCAAGCCCCGGATAGACCGTCGTCTCACGAAAGCCCGCCGTTCCGTAGTGGTCACGATAGACGAGCACGGCCTCGGCGATACGGTCGTCCCCGAACCGGCCCAGTATCTCGGTCAGCACGTCCTCCAGCGGTGGGCCGATCAGTTTGTCGATGTCCAGGCTGTCGGGCCGATGCCCCAGCGCGCCGAGGGCCGCGCGGCAGCTCGCCAGGATGCCGGGCTTGGAGTCGACGACCGTGCCGTCCAGATCGAACAGTATCGAGAGGGGCGGGACGGCCATGCGTCAGCTCAACTTCCAAACATCCGCTTGCCACTCATGAGAGACTGAGCACAGGTCGGCTTCCCCGCTTGAGGCCAGGCTTCTGGCTCGCGCGCGGCAGGCTTTGAGGTCGGTGGTGTCGGATGAAAAGCGGGACCTTCAATCAACTCGCGGGATCGATCGTGTCGATTTGACCGTAGGATCTCCGCCGAGTCCCTGGATTCTTTTACACACAACGCCGACGCGCTAGATCGGTGGACCTGGCGTCCGTTCGCAGGGCATTGTCGGCTCAGACTTGTGAGTCCGGCCGGCGAGACGGCTTGTCGAGAACGGAAACTACGGATGAGTTTGAGCGCCAGCTCGCCTCGCGAGGCGGAGGACATCCTCGCACGCATTGAAGCGCAAGCCGAACGCCGGGAACTGGCGTCGCAGAACGGCCCGGTCGTGTGGCGGGTCTGGGGCGCGGGCCCGCCCGTCCTGCTGCTGCACGGGTCACACGGCTCCTGGTCCCATTGGGCGCGGAACATCGAGGCCCTGGCGAGCTGGCGGACGGTCATAGCCCCCGATATTCCGGGGTTCGGGGACTCGGCGCTCCCGCCCAACCCCGACGACGCCGGCAGCTTCGGCGAAGAGCTCGCCCGCGGGCTGTCTGAGATCACTGGGGCCGACGCTGCGGTCGACGTCGTGGGCTTTTCCACCGGCGGACTGATGGGGGCGCACCTGGCCGCGCTAGCTCCGGCATCGGTGCGCCGGCTGATCCTGGTGGACGCCGGCGGCCTGGGGACCGAGGTGGGCAGCTACCAGAGCTTCGCCGTACGAGGGCTCAGCGGCGAGGCCCTGCGCCAGGCGCACCGGGGCAACCTCGCCAGCATGATGATCCACGACCCGGCTGAGATCGACGAGCTCGCATTGCTCATTCAATCGCGGAACGCGCCGCTGACGCGCGCGTACGCCAGGCCGCTGGTGCTTCCAGACCGGCTGCTCGAGGTGTTGTCACGCGTAGGCGCGCCCATCGATCTGGTCTGGGGTGAGCACGACGCGCTGCACCCCGATGGCGCGCGCCACCAAGCGATCGTGCAAGGTGTCGATCCCCAGTGCAGCCTCTCCATCATCCCAGCGGCCGGGCATTGGGCGATGTTCGAGGGCGCCGAGGCGTTCAATTCGGCGCTTCGCACCCTCCTGCTTGACCCGCCCCGGAGGCCCCGGCCGTGACCGTCATCCGTAACCGCCACTGGAGATTCGCCGCATGCCGGTTGGCAAGTGGGGCGCGGCGTGGTTCGACGTTCCTCATGGCGCGCCGGACGGACCCGGTGATGACAGATGAATTCCGTCGAGTTGGGCTTCGTCGTTTGAGCGGGAGGAAAAGAGGATGATTGATATCGCCGGGAAAGTCGTCGCCATCACCGGCGGATCGAGAGGGCTAGGCCGACATTTCGTGGAGCGGCTCGTCGGCGAAGGCCTCAATGTCGCGTGCCTCGCCCGACCGTCGCGCGAGCTGGACGACCTGGCCCGCGCCCTGCCCAACGTGCTGCCGATCGAATGTGACATCGGCGAGGTCCAGCAATGCGATGATGCGATCCGCAAGACCATGGAACACTTCGGCAAGCTGGACGCGGTCGTGAACAACGCCGGCGTCTACGAGCCCTTTCTGATCGAAGACTCGACGCCTGAGCAGATCATGCGGCTTACGCGCGTCAATTATCTGGGCCCAATCTGGATGACCCGTGCGGCTATCCCACATCTTCGCGCGACCAAGGGCCAGATCATCTCCGTGTCCAGCGAGACCGTGCGTTGGCCGTATCCGTTCCTCTCGATGTACGCGAGCAGCAAGGCGGGCATGGAGTCCTTCCATGCGGCGATGCGCGATGAGCTGCGCAGCGATCAGATCCGCGTCAGCATCCTGCGCTCGGGCCATTTCGAAGGCGGCGAGGGCCACGTCGGGGAAATCACGCCGGTGATGCTGGCGTTTGCGGACGCCGCCAGCCGGACAGGCCACACCGCCTGGACCGGCAAGGGCTTCTCGATGGAGAGCATGGCTGACGCGTTGGTCACCCTGCTGCGGTTGGCGCCGGATGTGAACATCGACCTGATGGAAGTGCGCGGCACTGTCGGAGGCCACCTGCTCCGGACCTAACCCTCTCGGCGCGGCCCGCGGACCTACTTCGAGGCTTCTGGGACCAGACCCCATGCGCCTTGACCCAGGATGCAGGTGGTGGCCCTGGGCGGGCACAGGCCCATTGAGCGCTCGGCGTAGATCTGCTCGATGATCTCGGGGTTGGCCCGAAGGGCCTCGCCCCTCAGCCGCGTGCTTTCCGCGACGCCGCGCGCCGTCTCGATCTGGGCGGCGGCGTTCGCCTCGGCCTCCGCCTTGCGTTGCTGCGCCGCCAGGGTGCGCTGCTCGGTCTCGGTGCGGGCCTTGATGGCGTTGGTGATCGCATCGGGATAGCGGATGGTCCCGACCCATTGCAGGTCGGAGATCTCCACCCCCTCGGCGGCCCACTTCGCCCGCAGCGGAATGAACGCCTTCTGCAACACCGCCTGGCGGCCGGCGCCCATCAGCGAGCCCTTGCACTCGATGGGCGCGGGGGTGGGGGCGCCGCCGGGCGCGGCGGTGGGCTGGTTGAGGTTGCAGGACACCGGCACCTTCTCGGTCTCGCGGGAGAGGAAGGATCGCGTGTCGTTGCGGATGGGGCCGTCGATCAGGTCGTCGAAGTCCAGCCGGTACTTGGCGAAGATTTCCGCGGCCTGGTTGTCCTGCACCTTGATCGTCAGCTGGACGTCGGCCGTCATCGGCAGGCCGGTCTGATCGGCGAAGGCGATCTCCTCGTTCTCCTTGCCGTCGCTGTTGGGCTCCCGGGTGAAGGAATAGATGCGCTGGCGACCGACAGCGTCGCCCCCACCAGCTTGAGCATAGCCGCAGAAGACGGCAGGAAAGCTTTCGGCGCAACGTCCGCCGTCCAACCCATCCCCGACGTTCGAGATGTCCGCTCCCGGGACATGACGTCCGCGCACGAAAAAGGCGGCCGCATCGCTGCGGCCGCCTCGTTTCGTCTGTGGTGGGGACGGCGCGCTCTACGCGTCCGCCGTCTCCGGCCGGTCGCTCTTGGAGGACAGGTCCTCGCCAGTCTCCTGGTCGACGATCTTCATGGAGAGCCGGGTCTTGCCGCGGTCATCGAAGCCCAGGAGCTTGACCTTCACGGTCTGGCCTTCCTGCAGCACGTCGGAGACCTTGTTCACCCGCTCGTTGGCGATCTGGCTCACGTGGACCAGGCCGTCCTTGGCGCCGAAGAAGTTCACGAAGGCCCCGAAGTCCACCACCTTGACCACCTTGCCGGTGTAGATCTGACCGATCTCCGGCTCGGAGGTGATCGACTTGATCCAGTCGCGGGCCGCGTCGATCTTGGACTGCTCGGCGGCCGCGATCTTGATGGTGCCGTCCTCGCCGATGTCAATCTTGGCGCCGGTCTCGGCGGTGATCTCGCGGATCACCTTGCCGCCGGTGCCGATCACTTCGCGGATCTTGTCCACCGGGATCTTCATGGTCTCGATCTTCGGCGCATGTTCGCCGAGCTCCGCGCGCGGGGCCTCCATGGCCTTGGCCATCTCGCCCAGGATGTGCTCGCGGCCGCCCTTCGCCTGGGCCAGCGCCTGCTTCATGATCGCCTCGGTGATGCCGGGGATCTTGATGTCCATCTGCAGCGAGGTGATGCCGTCGGAGGTGCCGGCGACCTTGAAGTCCATGTCGCCCAGGTGGTCCTCGTCGCCCAGGATGTCGGAGAGCACGGCGAAGCCGTCCTTCTCCAGGATCAGGCCCATGGCGATGCCGGAGACCGGCTTCTTCAGGGGCACGCCCGCATCCATCAGCGCCAGCGAGGAGCCGCAGACCGAGGCCATCGAGGACGAGCCGTTGGACTCGAAGATCTCCGAGACCAGGCGGATGGTGTAGGGGAACTCTTCCTCGGTGGGCAGCATCGGGCGGATCGCCCGCCAGGCCAGCTTGCCGTGGCCGACTTCGCGGCGGCCCGGCGCGCCCATGCGGCCCGTCTCGCCCACGGAGAAGGGCGGGAAGTTGTAGTGCAGCATGAAGCGCTCGTAGTACTTGCCTTCCAGCGCGTCGATCAGCTGCTCGTCGTCGCCGGTGCCCAGGGTGGCGACCACCAGGGCCTGGGTCTCGCCTCGCGTGAACAGCGCCGAGCCGTGGGCCCGGGGCAGCACGCCGACTTCGGAGACGATCGGACGCACCTTGTCCACCGCGCGCCCGTCGATACGGACGCCGGTCTCGAGGATCGCGCGCCGCACGATATCGGCTTCCAGCTCCTTGAAGACGCTGATCAGCTTCAGCGGGTCGAGGCCGGCGGGGTTCTGGTCGGACTTGGCGAAGGTCTTCACCGCCTTGTCCTTGGCCGCCGAAAGCGCCGCGTGGCGTTCCGACTTGCCCATGATCTTGTAGGCGGCGCGCAGGTCCTCGCCGATCGCGCCCTTCACTTCGGCCTTCAGGGCGTCGGTGTCTTCCGGCTGGAAGTCGAAGGGCTCCTTGGCGGTATGCTCGGCCAGCGAGATGATCGCGTCGATCACCGGCTGCATGCCGGCGTGGGCGAACATCACCCCCTTCAGGACCTCGTCTTCCGACAGTTCCTGGATCTCGGACTCCACCATCATGACCGCGTCATGGGTGCCGGCGACGATCAGGTCCATGCGGCTGTCCTTCATCTCGTCGAGAGTCGGGTTCAGCACGTATTCGCCGTTCACGAAGCCCACCCGGGCGCCGGCGATCGGGCCCATGAAGGGCGCGCCGGAGATCACCAGGGCGGCGGAGGCGGCGACCATGGCGACGATGTCGGGATCGTTCTCCAGGTCGTGGGCCAGCACGGTGCAGACCACCTGCACCTCGTTCTTGAAGCCCTTGACGAACAGCGGCCGGATCGGCCGGTCGATCAGGCGGGAGGTGAGCGTCTCCTTCTGGGAGGGCGCGCCCTCCCGGCGGGGGAAGCTGCCGGGGATCTTGCCCGCAGCATAGAATTTTTCCTGGTAGTTGACCGTCAGGGGGAAGAAGTCCTGCCCCGGCTTGGCGGTCTTGGCGAACACCGCGGTGGCCAGCACCATGGTCTCGCCGTAGGTCGCGAGCACCGCGCCGTCGGCCTGGCGGGCCATGCGGCCGGTTTCGAGCGTGAGCGTCTTGCCGCCCCACTCGAAGGTCTTGCGTTTGATGTCGAACATTTTTCTTCTTTCTCAACCCGCGGGCGAATTCCCGGCGGGGACGGACAGGGCGTCGTGGCTTTTCAGCGGGTGCGAAATCCTCGTCCTCGGCAGGCTCAGGATGAGGATTTCGATCGAACCCTCGGCGAATTCAAGGCGCCGCACTTAGGCAGGGCGCCTCCACCGCCCCGGACCCGAGCCTGTCGAGGGTCCGAAGCGATGTGGTCGAGCCGGCGCCTAGCGGCGCAGGCCCAGCTTTTCGATCAGCGCCTGATAACGGCCCTCGTCGGAGGTCTTCAGGTGATCGAGCAGGGAACGGCGCTGGGAGACGAGCTTCAGCAGCCCCCGGCGCGAGTGGTTGTCGTTCTTGTGGGTCTTGAAGTGCTCGGTCAGGTTTGAAATCCGTTCCGAGAGGATCGCGACCTGCACTTCGGCGCTGCCGGTGTCGGCCTCGCCCCGGGCATGGGTCTTGATCAGTTCAGCCTTGCGGTCGGCCGTAATCGACATCGGGTTGGTCTCCGCTCTTTTCGAGATGAAAGACCCGCGCGGGTTCGAGCCGGCCCGCGCGCATCTCGCAGAGCGCCACGACCGTCCCGTCCGTCATGGCGGAAACGGTGCGGGCGCCGGGTTTGAGCCGGGCCTTCAACGCTTCGACCTGTCGGGGAACGAGAACGATCGGTCGTCCCTGCTTGAGCCGGAAGGCGTCCTCGGCGGTCACGGCCAACGCCGGGATGTCGTCCAGCGCGGTCTCGACCGGAAGCAGCGCGTCCAGCAGCGCGCGCTTATGGCTCAAATCCTCCAGGATTTCCAGCGTTATCGCCCGCGACTCCCCGAAGCTCCCCACGCGGGTGCGGCGCAGCATGCTGACGTGGCCGCAGGCGCCCAGGGCCACGGCCAGGTCGCGCACCAGGGCGCGGACGTAGGTCCCCTTGCCGCACTCGATCTCGATCTCCACCTGGTCCGCATCGGGCGCGCCGAGGGCCCGGGCCGCATGGATGGTCACCGGCCGGGCCTTCAGCTCCACCGCCTGGCCGGCGCGGGCCAGGTCGTAGGCGCGCTCGCCGTCCACCATGATCGCCGAGAAGGCCGGCGGCACCTGCTGGATCTCGCCCACGAACGCCGGCAGGGCGGCGCGCACCGCCTCCAGCGACGGCCGCACGTCGGAGGTGGCGATGACCGCCCCCTCCCGGTCGAAGCTCGCCGTGGTGGTCCCCCAGGCGATGGTGAAGCGGTAGGTCTTGTCGGCGTCCACCAGGTAGGGAACGGTCTTGGTGGCCTCGCCCAGCGCGATCGGCAGGATGCCGGTGGCCAGCGGGTCGAGGGTGCCGGCGTGGCCCGCCTTCTGGGCGTTGAACAGCCGGCGGATGCGGCTGACCGCATGGGTGGAGGTCAGGTCGTAGGGCTTGTCCAGGCAGATCCAGCCCGAGACGGCGTCGCCCTTGCGGCGGCGGGCCATCCTCAGTCCTCGCCGTCGTGATGGGCGAGGTCCTGGCGCACCCTGGGGTCGTCGAACATCCGGCCGATCCGCGCGGCCTCGTCGAAGCTCTGGTCGTGGACGAACTTCAGGTCGGGGGTGAAGCGCATGTCGATCCCCCGGCCGAGCTGGCCGCGCAGGTATTTGGCATGACGGTTGAGGGCTTCCACCACTTCCGCGGCGTGCGTCCCGCCGAGCGGCTCCACGAACACTACGGCATGGCGCAGGTCCGGGCTCAGCCGCACCTCGGTGACGGTCACCGAGGTGTGCTCCAGCAGCGGGTCGGTGATGGCGGTCTCGCGCAGCACCTCGGCCAGGGCGTGGCGGATCAGCTCGCCGGCGCGCAGCTGGCGCTGGCTGGGGCCGGAGGGCCGGCGCGGTTGTGTGGCGGGACGTTTCTTCATGGCGAGGCGCCTTCGTTCGACCTGGCCCGCGGATCGGACGCCGGGCTCAGGAAAGCGGCGGCTTCTAGAGGGGTCGCGACGGGAAGTCCAGCCGCGCCGTCAGCCGCGCTTGCGCAGCTCGGCGAGGTCGCCCTCGAAGCCCGAGAGCCGCCAGGCTTCGCCCTCCTTGGTGAAGATCAGCACGCAGGGGCCGTCCTTCTTGCGGGTGGCGCAGACGCGGCCGTCCTCCAGCGGCTTCAGGACCGAGGCGATGGCGATGGGCCCGGGCAGCCGCTGGGAGGGGCTGTAGCCGTAGTTGGCGGCCACCATCCGGAAGGTGGAGGGCTGGATCAGCGCGTCGCCCGCCACCTTCGCCACCGTCGGGGCCAAGAGGGCGCCCAGCAGCTTCAGCCCGTCGTCGGCCTTGGCGCGGCCGATCTCGCGGGCCATGCGCGCCTCGATCTCGCGCTGCAGGGCGGGCCGGTCGATATGGGCCTCGAACGTCCGGGCGTCGTCGTTGCGGATCGCGGTCAGGAGGGCGTGGACGTCGTTCGCGGCGTCGAGCTTCTGGGCGGTGGCGCAGGACGCCAGGGCGAGGGCCGAGCCGAGGATCGCGAGGATGCGGCGCATGGTCGTTTACCTGTCGATACAAGCCAATTGTAGCAGAGACTGGATGAACGCGGGCTGCATTACGCTGCTTCCTGCTCGTCCCGCGAACGCGGCGCGGAAGGCGGTCAATGAAAAAGCCCCAGAGCTCGGCTCCGGGGCTTTCGCATTTCCGATGGCGGCCGGCGTCAGAGGGAGCGCTTGACCTCTTCGAGGGTGAAGCACTCGATCGTGTCGCCTTCCTTGATGTCCTGGAAGCCCTGGAAGGCCATGCCGCATTCCTGGCCGGCCGTGACTTCGTTGACCTCGTCCTTGAAGCGCTTGAGCGTCTGCAGCACGCCGAGCTCGAGGACCACCACGTCCTGGCGGACGATCCGGACCCGGGCGCCCTTGCGCACGGTGCCTTCGGTGACCCGGCAGCCGGCGACCTTGCCGACCTTGGTGATGTCGAACACCTGCAGCACCTCGGCGTTGCCGAGGAAGGTTTCGCGCTGCAGCGGCGCCAGCATGCCCGAGAGCACGCCTTTGATGTCGTCCACCAGGTCGTAGATGATCGCGTAGTAGCGGATCTCCACGCCCTCGCGGTCGGCCAGTTCGCGCGCCTGTTTCGAGGCCCGCACATTGAAGCCGAGGATCGGCGAGTTGGCGCCCTTGGCCAGCATGACGTCGCTTTCGCTGATCGCGCCGGCGCCGGAGAGGATGATCCGCGCGCGGACCTCGTCGGTGCCCAGCTTGTCCAGCGCGCCGACGATGGCCTCGGCCGAGCCCTGCACGTCGGCCTTGATGATGACCGGCAGCTCGGAGACGCGCTTGTCCTGCAGCTTGGCCATCATGTCGGCCAGCGTGGTGCCGCCGGCGATCGGGGAGCCGGCCTTCTCGCGCTTCACGCGCACGCGGTAGGCGGTGAGCTCGCGGGCGCGGGCCTCGTTCTCCACCACGGCGAACGGTTCGCCCGGGTCCGGCGTGCCGTCCAGGCCGAGGATCTCCACCGGGGCGGAGGGGCCGACGCTGGCCAGCTGCTCGTCGCGCTCGTTCAGGAGGGCGCGGACGCGGCCGAAGTTGGCGCCGGCCACGACGATGTCGCCGCGCTTCAGCGTGCCGCGCTTGACCAGCACGGTGGAGACGGCGCCGCGGCCCCGGTCGAGCTTGGCCTCGATCACCACGCCGTCGGCGGTGCGGTCGGGATTGGCCCGCAGGTCCATCAGCTCCGCCTGGATCAGGATCGCCTCGATCAGGTTGTCCAGGCCGATCTTCTGGGTGGCCGAGACCTCGACCACCTGCGTATCGCCGCCCAGGCTTTCCACCACGATCTCATGCTGCAGGAGCTCGTTGATCACCCGCGTGGGGTCGGCGTCCGGCTTGTCGATCTTGTTGATCGCCACGATGATCGGGGCGCCGGAGGCCTTGGCGTGCTGGATCGCCTCGATGGTCTGCGGCATCACGCCGTCGTCGGCCGCCACCACCAGAACCACGATGTCGGTGACGTTGGCGCCCCTCGCCCGCATCGCCGAGAAGGCGGCGTGGCCGGGGGTGTCGAGGAAGGTCACGCGCTGGCCGTCGGGCATCCGCACCTGGTAGGCGCCGATGTGCTGGGTGATGCCGCCGTGCTCGCCGGCGGCCACGTCGGTGGCGCGCAGGGCGTCGAGCAGCGACGTCTTGCCGTGGTCGACGTGGCCCATGACGGTGACCACCGGGGGCCGCGGCTCCAGGTGATCGTCCACGTCCTCGGCGCCGATGAAGCCTTCTTCCACGTCGGCCTCGGACACCCGTCGGACGGTGTGACCGAACTCGGTGGCCACCAGCTCGGCGGTGTCGTTGTCGATCACGTCGTTGATCTTCAGCATCACGCCCTGACGCATCAGGAACTTGATGATGTCGACGCCGCGGGTGGCCATCCGGTTGCCCAGTTCGGCCACGGTGATCACGTCGGGGATGACCACCTCGCGGGCGGCGCGGGCCGCCTCCTGGCTGCCGCCCTTGCGCTTCTCGCGCTCGCGTTCACGGGCCCGGCGCACCGAGGCCAGGGAGCGCATCCGTTCGACGGCGTCCTCGTCGTCGCCGGCCACCGCCTGGATGGTCAGCCGGCCTTCACGCCGCTGCGGGGCGTTCTTGGCCCGGGAGATCGCCTTGGAGGGCGCGGCGGCCGTCTTGCCGCGGCGGGCGCCGTCGTCGTCCTCGTCGGGACGGCGGTCGAGATTGGCCGAGCCGGGACGCGGCGCCTGGCGGGCGGCGCGCTGCACCTCGGGCGTGGCGGGCGGGGCCGCGCCGGCGCCGGGCCGCGGCGGCCGCGGGCCGCCCGGGCGGGCGCCGTCACGCGGCGGGGCCGGGCGCGGTGAAAGCGCCGAATAACGCACGGTGTCGCCGCCGGCGCCGGGCCGTGGGCCGCGGTCGCCCTGCGGGCGATCACCTTGGGGCCGGTCGGCGCGCGGCGCGGCGCGGTCGTCGCGCGACGGCGGCCGCGTGCTGTCGGGCCGCGGCGGGCGCGGGCCGTCGGCGCGGGGCGCGCGCTGGTTGAAGGTGGCGCCTTCGAAGCGCGCCGGCGGTTGCGGCCGGTAGGTGGTGGTGCTCGGCCGGTCGTCGCGGCGATCGGACGAAGGCTGGTAGGTGCGCGTCTGGCCGGCGCCCGGCGCGGGGGCGGCGCGCGAGGACGGCGGCGGCGGGGACTGCGGCGGCGGCGGGGCGGCGGCCGGCTCGGGCGCCTGGCGCATCGCCACGGGCTCCGGGACCGGCGGCTCGACGCGGACGGGCTCGGCCCGGACCTGCTCGGCCTTGACGGGCTCAGGCGCCGCCGGCGCGGCGGTCGCCACGGGCTCGGCCACGGGGGCGGGTTGCGGCGGGCGCGCCGCAGCGGCCGCGGCCTCGGCCTCGCGCCGGGCGCGGGCCTCGGCGGCGGCGCGTTCGGCGGCCTGCCGCTGGGCGAGCTCGATGGCGCGCTGGCGGGCCTGCAGCTCTTCGCTGGACAGGCCGGCGCCTTCCGGCCCGCGGCCCTGCGGGCGCGACTGTTGCTGGCGCGGGTCGAAGACCCGCTTCTCGGCCGAGGACGGCGCGGCCAGGTTGCCGGCCGGCGCCGTATGCGGACGCGTGCGCTTGGTCTCCACGACCACGGTCTTGGAACGGCCATGGCTGAAGCTCTGCTTCACCGTACCCGCGCTGACCGACCCTGCGCCGCGCGGCTTCAGGGTCAGGGGCGCGCGCCCGCCAGGGGCGTTCGATCGGCCGTTGTTGTTCTCGTCGCTCATGCGCTCGCTTTACATAGCGGCCGGCGGACGCCCGGCCCCGTCGTCGTTCAAATCGTTCCGGCGCCCGGGACCAGTCGTGTCCCGTCCGCCGCCGGAAATTCCTCACGCCAACTCGCAGGAAGGAGCGGGCGGAAGCCAGATAACCGCTGGACATCGGATGTCCACCGGTCGGAAGCTCGCCCCGCAAGGAAGGCGGTGTGTATCACATTCTCCAGCCCTAAGGCCAAACCCAATTCCTCCGCGGTGAAGACTCCGAAGAGTCGCGGGGGGCGAGGTTGGCGTCGGGCCAGGGCCAGGATCTTGCGGCGACCGTCCGCGGCGCCGTCCGCCGCCTCGATCAGCCAGGCCGCCCGACCGCCGTTGATGGCCTGGGCCGCCTTCTCGAATCCCGAGGTAAGCTCTCCGGACCGCCGCGCAAGCCCCAGGGCGGCCAAAAGCCGCGTCCGCAGCAGGCTTTCCACCTGATCGGCCAGGCCCTGCGGCGCGGAAAGCTTGGCCTTGGCGGCGCGGGCGAACAGATTCTTCTTGGCCGCCGCCTCCACCGCGACGCGGTCGGCGGCCACCCAGATGCCGCGGCCGGGCAGCTTGCGCGCCAGGTCGGGGGTCACCACGCCCTCGGGTCCGGGCACGAAGCGGATCAGGCGGGATTCATCCATCACCTCGCCGGAGACGATGTCCCGCTTCTCCCGTTTCGCTTCGGCCTGGGCGTCGGTGCGCATGGGCGAGAGCGTCAGGCGTCGCGCGCCTGACCCTCCATCTCGGCCTGGGCGAGCGCCTCGTCCGGGGCCGGCTTGGCGGCGAAGACGTCGTCGAACTCGCCGCGCTCGACCTCGGGCTCCTCCTCCGGCTCCGGTTCCGGCGGCGCCTCGATCCAGCCCATGGCGACACGGGCGCGCATGATCAAGAGCTCGGCGTCGGCGGGGTCCAGGTTGAAGGCCTCCAGCACGCCCGGCTCGCGCACCCGCTCGCCGTTCTTGTTTTCGAACCAGCCGCGCAGGTCGTCGGGCACCAGACCCGCCAGGTCCTCCACGGTCTTGATGTCGCCGGCGCCCAGGGCCACGGCCATGGGCAGGGTGACGCCCTCGATCTCCAGGAGGCCGTCCTCGACCCCCAGCTCGCGGCGCTTGGCGTCGTATTCGGCCGCCTCGCGGTCCAGCCACTCGCGGGCCCGGGCCTGGATCTCCTCGCCGGTGTCCTCGTCGAAGCCCTCGATGGCGGCGATCTCGGAGGTGTCCACATAGGCCACGTCCTCGACGGTGGCGAAGCCCTCGGTGACCAGCAGCTGGGCGATGACCTCGTCCACGTCCAGGGCTTCCTGGAAGAGCGCGGTGCGCTCGGAGAATTCGCGCTGGCGGCGCTCGCTCTCCTGGCTCTCGGTCATGATGTCGATCTGCCAACCGGTCAGCTGGCTGGCCAGGCGGACGTTCTGGCCGCGGCGGCCGATGGCCAGCGACAGCTGTTCGTCGGGCACCACCACCTCGACCCGCTCGTCCTCCTCGTCCATGACGACCTTGGAGACTTCGGCCGGGGCGAGGGCGTTGACGATGAAGGTCGCCTCGTCGCCGCTCCACTGGATGATGTCGATCTTCTCGCCCTGCAGCTCGGCCACGACGGCCTGCACGCGGCTGCCGCGCATGCCGACGCAGGCGCCCACGGGATCGATGGAGCTGTCGTTGGAGATCACCGCCATCTTGGCGCGGCTGCCCGGGTCGCGGGCCACGGCGCGGATCTCGATGACCCCGTCGTAGACCTCCGGCACTTCCTGCGCGAACAGCTTGGCCATGAAGCCGCCGTGGGCCCGGGAGAGCAGGATCTGCGGGCCCTTGGTCTCGCGGCGGACGTCGTAGATGTAGCAGCGGATCCGGTCGCCGATGTTGAAGTTCTCGCGCGGGATCGACTGGTCGCGCCGCATGATGCCTTCGCCGCGGCCCAGGTCGACGACCACGTTGCCGTATTCCACCCGCTTGACGACGCCGTTGACGATCTCGCCGACCCGGTCCTTGAACTCCTCGTACTGGCGCTCGCGCTCGGCCTCGCGGACCTTTCCGGTCACCACCTGGCGGGCCATCTGGGTCTGCACCCGGCCGAACTCGAAGGGCGGCAGCACCTCCTCGTAGACCTTGCCCACGAAGGCGTCCTTGTCGGTGCGCAGGGCGTCGGCCAGGCGCAGGATGCCCACCGGCTCGTCGAGCGGGGCCTCCTCGTCCTCGCCGCGGTCGAACACCGCGTCGTCCGCCACCACGGTGACGTAGCGCTTGACCAGGGTCTCGCCGGTCTTGGGGTCGATCTTGACGCGGATGTCGTGCTCGGCGCCGTAGCGCGAGCGGGCGCCCTTCTGGATCGCCTCCTCGATCGCCTCGATGACGATCTCCTTGTCGATCGACTTCTCGCGGGCGAC
>Ga0070668_100002075_pt1 | contig 14646 bp, 20 predicted proteins | sample KBSS43metaG_FD_64661 | JGI IMG/M metagenome (GOLD analysis project Ga0070668, IMG submission 64661) | Switchgrass rhizosphere microbial communities from Kellogg Biological Station, Michigan, USA - KBS S4-3 metaG | ecosystem: Host-associated > Plants > Roots > Rhizosphere > Soil ... | reverse complement strand
AGCTGTCCACCGTCTGCGTAGCGTCGCTCCGGCCGCTTTGAGAGCAGTTTGCCAATTACGAACTGCAAGCCTCTCGGTGTCTGGGGTGCGAAACGCTCCAGGGGCTCCGGATCCTGCTGCGTGATCTTTAGAGCGAGCGCCACTTGGTTTGGGCCCGTGAACGCATGACGACCGGTAATCAGTTCGTAGAGCAGGACGCCGACGGAGAAGAGGTCGCTGCGGCCGTCGAGTTCGCGTCCGAGGGCCTGCTCAGGGCTCATGTAGCGCGGCGTGCCCAGCACCTGACCCACGTGGGTCATTGACGCGTCCGCCGCCTGGTTTTCGGGGTCGCCGTCCACGAGCCTGGCGATGCCGAAGTCCAGGATTTTCACCAATTCGCCCGAGAGCATCACGTTCGAAGGTTTGATGTCTCGGTGCACGACCCCAAGGCCGTGGGCGTAATTCAGCGCATCGGCGAGCTGCAGACCAATGTTGATCGCCTCGTCCGACGTTAGGCGCCCGCGGCGGGCCAGAACCTGGTCGAGAGACTCGCCCTCCAGTAATTCGATGGCGATGTAAGGGTGGCCCGCTTCCTCTCCTACGTCGAAGACGGTGACAATATTCGAATGGGACAGCGCCCCGGCGGCGCGCGCTTCACGCAGGAAGCGAGCGACGTATCCGCGGTCTTCGCAAAACTGGCGCTTCAACACCTTGATCGCTACGACCCGGTTGATGCTCGGATCAAACGCCCGGTAGACGTCGGCCATGGCGCCTTCGCCGATGTGCGCCTGGACTTCAAATCGCCCGAAACGGGTCAACACCGCACCACTCCATGTGAAGGAGCAAGGCGACTGAAAGCTTCGCTGGCGCCTGCTCTCACGGTGGGGCTTGGCATTCCCAAATTTGCGCCGCCTCGCACGCTGTTCGCTCCCCACGTGGATCCCGCTCGACCCTTTGGACGACCTTATCCGGAAAAGATTGATTATCTATCAATCAGTTAGTTCGTTTCAGCGGGACATTTCGACCTGAGAACCGAGCTTCGGACCTATGACGGACGTATTGCGGCGTGCAGGCGAGTCGCGCGGTCGAGGTCGCGGCGAATGGCTTCGCTACCAGGATCCAGCTGTTGGGCCTGGCGCAGCAGGCTGATCGCCTGCTCGATGGTGCCCCCATTCAGTTGATCGAGCGCGTCGGCCCGCAGCTTGTTGGCGCGTGCTGGATCGCGCGTCGGCCCTGCGACCACCGTCGGCGCGGTTGGCCTTGTCGGTTTCGCTTTAGGCGTCCCCGGAATCCGCAGGACCTGCCCCGCGCTCAGGCTTTCCGGAGACCGAAGGCCGTTGTAGCGCGCAAGAGCATAGAAGAGCAGCGGGTCGCCAAGGAACCGGCCCGCCAACTCAGAGACGCTGTCTCCAGCCCTGACCTGGTAGGGATAGCTGCGAGCGCCCAGCAGGACCACGGGGTCCTTGTCGATCTGGTCCAGGAGCTTACGCGCCACAGAATTGCGTGGCCGTTCGGCGAGCACGGCGCGTAGCTCCACTGCGGCGGCGGCCGCGTTTCCGCTACGCAGTTGCTCAACGGCCAGATCGACACGCGCCTTCGAGCTCGGCCGCGCCTGTCCGTGTGATGGAAGATGCGCGCTGCGGGGGGATGTTATCTTCGAAGAACGCCCTGCCTCCGCCCCACTGGTCACCCGGCTCGTCTGGGCGCAGCCGCTGAGCGCGATCGCGGCCCACACGACGAGCGCCAATTTCCCGGGGACCTGAAAGCCGGTGATCATGCGCTTAGCCTGCGTTTCAGATTGAGGGAAGCTGGCGCCGCCGCGCTGATCGCCGAAAGCCAGGTCGGATCCGTCACCGTGCGGACAAAGTCTTCCGACGCCAGCGGGCGAGCAAAGAAGTAGCCCTGGAACATGGAGCAGCCGAGATGACGCAGCGTATCGGCCTCGTTCTGAGTTTCCACGCCTTCGGCCAGGATTTGAATCTCAAGACCCCGGGCGAGCTCAACCAGGGCCGCACAAATCGCATGGCTGTCGCGCCGCTGGTGCACCTCGGTGACGAACTCCCGGTCAATCTTGAGCTTGCTGAACGGCAGATTCTTCAGATAGCTGAGGCTGGAGTACCCGGTGCCGAAATCATCGATTGCGACACTCACTCCCAGGTCACGCAATTCACCGAATAGCTGCTTGGTTAATACCGTATCTTCCATGGTGGCGGTTTCAGTCAGCTCCAGCTCAAGCTGGGCAGGCGCGAGGCCATAGTGCTTCAGCGCACCGATGATCGAGTTGTTCAGCTTCGGATCATGGAACTGGCGCGCCGAAAGGTTCACCGCCATTTTCAGGCCGGGCAGCCCTTGATCTTGCCACGAGCGCGCCTGGCGACAGGCGGTGTTCAGCACCCACAAACCCACCTCGTCCATCATGCCCGCCTCTTCAAGCACGGGAATGAACTCCGCCGGAGAAACAAGCCCACGGTCTGGATGACGCCAACGCAACAGAGCCTCCGCGCCGACCACAGCACCTGCTGCGACATCCACGACCGGCTGGAAGTGAAGCAACAACTGGTCCTGGCTGATCGCCTGTCGCAGGTTCTGCTCCAGCGAGAAGCGGCGCCGGGCCGCGGTGGATGATTCCGTGGAGAAGAAGGTCACCCGCCCGTTTGACGAGTGACTCGACTTGGGCGGAAGCGCCGCAATTGCCCGCGTAAGCAATGTAAGCGGCTCCGGCCCATCATCGGGATGGATCGCCGCAGCCAATCCCACGTCGGGCGTGAGTTTCACTTCACCTACGTTCATTTCTTGCGCCAGCACATAGGCGATCGCTTGCAGTTCATCAGCGGCGGCGCCGGGGTCCGCGACGTCCGAAAACCAGAGGGCGAATGCGTCGCGATCAATGTGGGCTAGGGGCCTGTCCACGGCGGTAGCGGTCTGCAGACGTGCGGCGATCTCCGAGAGCGCGTCATCTGCAGAACCCTGTTCGAAGGCCGCCAGACGGTCGTAGTCGTTGAAGCGGATGACTCCCAGCACCGACATATGTGGTCCGCGGGCCATCTCTTCGGCGACCGCGGCCAAAAAAGGCTCGCGCGTCGGCAGTTTGCTTACGGGATGGCGATTGCGCAGCCTGTCCCTCAAGGCCGCCAACTGACTTGTGACCCACTTCGCGTCTTCCAGGAGGCGCGCGCCCTCCCCGGTCCGGGATGCAACTTCGCTGTTGTCGCTGTCGACGCATCCGCGCAACTCAACCGCCGCAGCGCAAACCGGCTGAATCACATGCCAAAGGCAAGCTAGCGAGACGACGGTGAAGGCGGCCCCGACGGCGAGCGGTAGAGGCCCGGCGCCGCTTGCCGCCGCCACAACCAAAGGTATCGCTGCGCCCAATCCTGAAAGCGCCAGTATCTTATTACGGTAACTTGCCCCGGACCCTCGGGCCGTTGACCAGCGCAGCAATGACTCACGCATTTTGTGCCGTTTTGTGGCTATAATCCTGCGACAAAATGACGTAACGTTGCTGACGTTGTGTGAATATTTATCCCTAACAAGTATTTACGGGAACATTCAGACGATACATCGTAAAACTGCGCGCGACTAACATTTGATAACGGCGGTATTTATTGTCCCAGGCGGGCATCCAGATAAATAAAGCCGATAGCTGCTTCCCGAAAGCCAAGGCGGCAGCAGGGCGGAGCCAGCCTTCCTGGGTTTGGTCTGACAATGCCGTTCACAGCGCTAAAACTCCCAATCGAAGCGCGGCCCCGATCAACGGGCTGTGCATTGACCGGGGCCTGACGAGGTCGGGCTTGGGGTTGGGGAGCGTCCGGCTTCGCTAACAGCCGAAGCCCATGATGGCCTTAAGGTTCCATTTCTGACGTAATATGTCGGATTAGTGAATTAGCGCACTTGCCGAGGGGCGTAGGGTACGTCTCGAATGTTCGAGCTGCCTACCGAACTGCATGACTTGGCTCCGCTATCGGAGGATGCGAGCTCTATGGCGGACCCCGACACGATCAGTAATCTCCTGGCGAAGGCTCGGGAGCTTGAGGACGAAGCCTCACGCATCGAGCGTCGCGCGGGTTACCCGGTCGGTTGAACCGAATCGCTCTCGACTCGTTCGCAAGCTCGGGAGAAAGCGCAACGAGGGATGAAAATGCGCCATCAATCCAATAGATCCCAGGAAGGTTCGGACTGGACCACACTGGACACGCTGCTGTTCTTGGCGGCGTTCAACCTTACCGCGTGGACGTTCATCAGGGTCGCAGCCAGCCGCCTGGCGAGCCTGATGTAGGGCTGCGGGAACTTGGTGTGGTGACGACCCGGGGACGCGGACGATCCCGCTGTCATATGTAAATGCGCCATCGGTCGAAGGTGCTACGCGGGACCATCCCTCGCCTTGGATGGAGCGCACGGTGGCGGACGAGACTTTCTTAGTTCCGAATTTGAGTCCGCGCGGCAGGATAGCCTCGCTGGAGTATGGTCAAGCCTACAACATCGCGAAGCGGGCGAATTACGCCATGCGCCGTAACGCGCTCAACACGCTTCAGAACTGCCGCGCCTTGCTGTCGCCGGCCGAGATAGCGGTCCTCGACATGGTCGCTGGTCGCCGCGCGTCGATCATTGGCGTCGCGAGGCAGTCCTCTCGGTCTTTGGAAGACCTTTGGGAAATCTACAACGGCGCCTGCGAGAAGCTCGCGATTGCGTTCGGCCAGAACAACTATTTGCCCAAGCCGTAGCCGCCGCCCGATGCAACCGATGGGGAGGCCATTCCCTTCAAGTCGAGTTGCCAGAGCATGAGGTTCCATTCGTCGGTGACGGTGATCGTCACCTGGGAGGGCTCCCAGAACCGATGTCCCTGGTCCCGCAGTAACTCCGACAAATAGCGGAGCGCACTATCGCGGGCTTCTTGGGCGCTTTCGAACTCCGAGCCCTCCACATCGGGCGTGTACTCGCCATAGTGAAGATGAAAGAAATAGCGGCCCACGTCGGACCTCCATCGCCGGATTCAGGGCAAGTGCTGGATTTCTCCCCACTCAACACTCATTCGTGCGGCGCAGTTTCCCGCGACTTTAACAACCGTTGCTTTAAACTATCATTTGTTAGGAACGACCGCCGGCAGCCCGCGTTATACTGCACTGTCGTTACGGGCCGAGAGGAACAGGGGGCTGCCCATCATTGCTCTCCGCGTGAGGATGCGGGCGTTCGGACATGCAGAAGATTGACGATTACCAAAGGCACGCGCAGCAATGCCGCGACCTGGCCGCCAAGATGGACGTGCCTGAGGTCCGCGAGCAACTGCTCATAATGGCCAAGCTGTGGGAAGACATAGCTGCTGAACGTGCGACGTTCGTAAGCGAACACCCGCAGTTCGCGATCCCCATCAAGCCCGGCTAACCAAGCTCGAAAGGTCAGCCCTGCGGCTGCGCCTTAGGAACACGCCTGATCGGTCGGAGTTGACCTGCTCGAGCCCCCGGCCTTCACGCCCCCCACCGCAGCCGGGGCTTTTGGGCGCCGATCTTCGTTATGGCCGCCGTTCGCGGCGCCCCCCGTCATCGGTCACCAAACGGACGGCCTAACGAGAGGGCGGTCCGGCGAAGGGGAATTTGTCGGCTTCGCCGAAAAAGCGCCCCCGACCGCTTAAGGGCCGGGGGCGTATTTCCTCACATCTTGGAGGTCGCTCGCCTAGAGGTCGCGACGGGTTTCAGGCGGGTTTCGACGCTCGCGGATCGAGTCATCCGTCGCGGCGGCGTCGCGATCGCGATCCCGGGCGACGGGTTCATCGGCGAATGACCTCTGCTCCTGGTAGCGTTGACGCTCGCGCCGAATCTCGTCGGCCGACAAGGCCTCGGCGTCGGGATCAAAAGCGGTCCACCCCATGGTCCGGTAAAGATCACCTCGCACGCGGGCGTCGACCCCGCGAGCATTCAAGATTTGCTCGACCCGGGCGGCGTCAACGTCCTCAGCCTTCACGCTGACTAGGGTTCCGCCGCGTCGCACGCCCTCGGCGTAGACGTTGGCTTCTTCGTCGGTATGACCCGCCTCTTTCAACGCTCCGAGGATGCCGCCGGCGGCGCCGCCCGCCGCTGCGCCAACGATGGCGCCGACGGCGGTGGACGCTAGCCAGCCCGCCGCCACCACTGGACCTAAACCAGGAATGGCGAGCATCCCAAGGCCCGCGAGCAAGCCCGCGCCGCCACCCAACAACCCACCCGTCGCCGCGCCCTTACCGGCGCCCTCGGCGACGTCATTTTCGCCATCACGGTTGCGGTCTCCGAGGGCCTTGCCACCGCCGCGATAGTTCTCGTGCCAATTGTCGCTGTTGTTCGACACGAGACTGATGCGGTCGCGATCTACCCCTTCACTCTCAAGCTCTTCTAGAGCAGCGAGCGCCTCGGTATGATTGTCGAACAGTCGAGTGATTGTTCTGCTCATCGTCAAATCTCCTATCTTCTGTTATTGCGGAGTGACCGCGCCTTTGTAGTCCACGGAGACGTTCATCTCCCTTCCTGCCTTGGAAGCTTTGCCTTGCCAGAGGCCATCCGGATTCTGAGTCAGCGAACCTACGTTCGTGTACCCAGCGGATTCGATCGCGCTGCGGGCCTGCGCCTCCGTGAATGAATTCGCGCCGGGGGTCTGAGTCGTTTCGCCGGTTGTCGGCGTGGTGTCGATCGGCGGGTTCTGCGGGGCCTCAGAGGCCGAAATTGCCGGCCCCTCGGTCCGCTCCGCCGTCGGCGTCTCGGCCTTCTTTTCATTACAGCCGACAAGGAGCGCAGCCGTGGCGGCCAGCGCGAGGATTGATCGCATTTGGGTCTCCCTTGATGTGTTCACCAAAGGCGTCGGAATCCCAAACGTTCCGACGGCGCCGCTATGACAGCTCGCTCCACAATCCGTACGGGCGCTCAAAGACGGCGAGCGAGCCAGATGCGGCGCACAGTCTTGTCGAGATCCATCGTAGGTAGCGCATGCAGGTCGATCTCTCGCGTGAGGTCAGGCCCAGATCGGTCCCGCACCGTCACCTCAAAGGCGCGCTCAAGTTTTGGCGCCAGCAATGCGAAAGGCCGGGCGAGATGCGTCAAAGCCGCCAATCGGATTTGAGCGCCTGCGCGCCCGGCAAGGTACGTCGCCGCCTTTCATCCACCAGTGGGGACGTTTCGATCAGATCGACATCTATGACCTAACGGACGAACAGGTTTGTTCGATCACTCCATAGTCACGCGGTGAACTGAAAGGGGACGGCCCCGGCTCGACCTCCACCAAGACCGGGGCCGTACGGCGTCAAACGGACCGGTTTTGGCGTCGCACCTTGAAACCTAACAAAGGAGGTTCCGCGGGACAGACACATATGTTTGTACACGGAATATTTGAACGAAGGCGAGGGAAGACATCGGAGCGGAGATGCTTCCGGCGCAAGATGCCGACCGCGAGCTGACGACGACGTCAAGTCTCATGCCTTACGGAAGCTGTGGGCGACTGCAGCTACGACCGCTTCTGGGGACGAATCCCTTTAGCCTGTCATGCGTTTCGAAAGACCGAGACTCAGCATGGCGACCGTCGCAATCCTGCCCATACCCACGATGGCGAAACCAGCCGCTCGCTATTCGGTGTACTCCGAGGCGCGCCCCCAAATTGTCGTGGCTGTAGAAGCGCGTTCGTTCGCAGATGCGGCGGCCGCCTTTCTGGAAACCGACGCTGCAGCCGATGCGGTCGGCGTGGTCACCGTGGTGATCACGGATGACACGACGGGAGATCAACTCTCGCTGGCGCTGGACGTCGACTAGGCCGGCGCCGAAACGAATTCTCCAAGGAGTCGTTGAGTCGAGTCGCAGGGCCCTGCTTTTGGGGCTCCAGGAAGGCTTCTCGATGGCTTACCGCCCGACCTGGCAAGGGCATTTGAAGCTCTCGCTCGTCACCTGCCCTGTGGCGCTTTACACCGCCGTCTCGTCCGGCGGCGACGTTCACTTCAACCTGATCAATCCGGCGACCCACAACCGCATCAAGATGGTCACCACTGACCCGGACACCGGGCCCGTTTCCCGCAGCGACCTGGTCAAGGGCTATGAGGTCGACAAGGGTCGTTACATCCTGCTCAGCGACGAGGAAATCCGCTCGGTTCGCCTTGAAAGCACCAAGACCATCAACATCGAGCGCTTCGTCCCCGCATCAGACATCGACCGGCTGTATTGGGATAATCCCTATTTCCTGGCGCCGGACGGCAAGCTGGCCGATGAGGCCTTCGGGGTCATCCGCGAGGCGATGCGCAGCGAGGGACAGGTGGCGTTGGGTCGGGTCGTTATCTCCACTCGGGAGAGGCTCATGGCTCTGGAGCCGCACGGCAAGGGCATCATTGCGCACACCTTGCGGACGGCCGCCGAAGTGCGCGACGCCGAAGAGGTGTTCCAGCAAATCAGCGACACCCCGCCCGATCCCGCGATGATCGCCATCGCCAAGCAGATCATCAAGCAACAGGAAGGCCCGTTCGATCCGAGCCAGTTCGTGGATCGCTATGAAGAGGCGCTGAAGGCGCTGATCGCCGAAAAGCAGAAGGGCATGCAGCCCGTGGGCGTGGCTGAACCTCGCGACACGACGCATGTCGTGGACCTGATGGCGGCGTTGAAGGCGAGCTTGCAGAGCCCAGCCTCGTCCAGGCGCCCAGCAGCTGGCCGAAAATCAGCGGACATCACGCCCTTGCGGAAACCCTCGCCACGCCGCCGCGCGGGATAGATGCCGAAAACCCTCAAGATCGCCACGTTCAACATCAACGGCGTTCGGGCCCGGTTGTCGCGGCTTCTGGAGTGGCTCGAAGAGGCGAAGCCCGATGTGGTTTGCCTGCAGGAGCTCAAGGCGCCCGCGGAAAGTTTCCCGGAGGGGGCGATCCGCGACGCGGGATACGGAGCGATCTGGCACGGTCAGAAGAGCTGGAACGGGGTCGCCATCCTGGCGCGGGGCGAGCTGCCGATCGAGCGACGGCGCGTGCTGCCGGGCGATCCCGAGGATGTTCACAGCCGCTATATCGAGGCCGACGTCAGGGGTTTGGTGGTGGGATGCCTCTACCTGCCCAACGGCAATCCGGCTCCCGGCCCGAAGTTCGATTACAAGCTCCGCTGGTTTGATCGTCTCCACGCCCACGCTGGCGACTTGTTGAAGAGCCGGGCGCCGGTCGTTCTGGCGGGCGACTACAACGTGATGCCGACCGATCTGGACGTCTATGCGCCCGAACGCTGGCGTGACGACGCCCTCTTTCGTCCCGAAGTGCGCGACGCCTATGCAAACCTGCTGGCGCAGGGCTGGACGGACGCCCTGCGCACAATGCACCCAGGTGAGCGCATCTACACCTTCTGGGACTACTTTCGAAACGCCTTCGCGAGGAACGCGGGCTTGCGGATCGACCACCTGTTGCTCAGCCCGGCGTTGGCCCCTGCCCTTCGGGCCGCAGGCGTTGATTGTCATGCGCGAGCGAAGGAGAAGCCGAGCGACCATGCGCCGACCTGGGTGACCTTGACGGTCTGAGACGCCGCCGGCCGACGCGCCACCCAAGCGCCGGACGCACTCCAAGCGTAGCCGTCGGCACGGTCAAACCCGCTGGTTGGTTCTCCCCAGAAGCCCCCCGGAGGTGGAAGCCCGCGGCTTCGAAGGTTGCTGCTATCCCACGGCGCGCGACGGAGCCTGTTCTGCAGGAGCCGTGGTGGATGCGGTGTGTTGATCAATCCGTCCCGGTTGCTGCGTGGGGAGCGGCCACGGGCTTACTTTCGGGCGACCCCTTCTCGCGCAGCCAGATGGCGAGGACGATCAGCACAGCCGTTGAGAGGAACTCGCTTTGCCAGTTCTGAAAGGACTCAAACCAGAACTGCGCGCTCATTAGATGGCTCAGCAATGACGGCGCGGTCTCGCCGTGCATATGGGCATCCTCGGCGGCGCTGCGGGCGCTGTGAAATGCATGCAGGGCGAAGCTAAGCAGGAAGAGAGCAAGCAGCGCCATTCCGAGCGAATGGCTGTAGAGACGCGCCCACGCGCCGCCCATCCGAACCGGCAGGGGCGCGTCTGGGTTATGTGCGTCCAGACGAGGGTCTTGATCCTGCGGCGAGGCCTCATCCGGGTGCTTGGATTCCGGAGATCCGCGTTGGAACATATAGGCCGTCAACATGACGAAGGCCCACATCTGCAGGAACTCGCTCTCCCAGTTTTCGAACAGCGATGACAGGAAATGGCCGCCGCCGAGGTAGGCCGCCAGTTCGGCTTCAGCGAGGTGATGATGCGCCCGGGTCTCGTTTTCTGTGTACCAACCGGCGAACACCTGACCGATCACGCTGAGGGCGAACAAGCCTAGCAGCGTGAGGGTCAGGCCATGCTCTCGTAGCCAGCGCCGCATCCCTTGGCCCGCCTAGTTTGTAGTCCCGGCGCGCTCGGCCATCGACTCCTGCTCCTCGAAATGGTGTGCACCTTCAATGCAAGGACGCTCTGGTGGAACAGTGCGGCTTTTTCGCCCTGGTGAACTCCGGTTCGGACGACTCGAACACCCCGCTTTCTGACGGGTTCCCTGCGGACGCTCCTGTCCGCGCACCGTCTTCATATCCAGGCGGCGGCCGCCGAATTTCAATCGCTGGATAAGTGGGACTTTGCGCGTGACGTCCGCCTCTTAAGAACGGCGAGAACAAGGGGGAGTTCGGGACCGTCGGCCTCTGCTCCAGAAATATCGCCAGGACTTTGCTCGGCGGTGGCGGGCGGAACAAACTCCGTTTGGCATGCGCTCCCCACACATTCGGAACAAAGGCTCAAAAGATGCTTGCCAAGCTAATCTCGACCGCCTCGGTGCTTCTGCTAGCGCTTACCGGATGCAGCTCTGCAGGATCCGCCACGGCCAGGGGCGCTCAGCGCACAACGCCCGTCGGATCAACGTCCACCGCCACGGCTGCACCAAGATCAACCGCGACAACTCCTGCAATCCCCGAGGCCTCCGATCGAAATGCCGGCGGAGCGTCCACCGCCCTCGACGCTGATTCTTCCGCGCCCGGGCGCAGCGCCGGGGCCACATCCAACGGCACCGGAACAAACAAGGATTACACTGGCCCGCGGTGACGATTAGGCTCATCACGCGCCGCCGCGCCGAGTTCCGCCTTTACACGCGCGGCCGTCTTCGTGAAATTCGGCCGCAGGGGGTGGGTTGCGGGTCCCCAGCAAGCCGACCGCCAACCGCGGCGATCAGACCCATTCCAGCTCTTGAGACGGACAGAGAAAGCGTGCGCCCAATCGGCCGTCTTTGAGGTGAATGCGGATCTCGGCAGCCTTTCCGAACTGAACGAGGCGCTCCGCCAAGGCTTTGGCGGCGTTCTCGGCAGCCGCGCCGCTGGGGAAGACGAGCTTATTCTCTGCTTGTTCGGCTTCAACCGCCCACGACGATCCTTCCGGCCGAACGGAAATCACCGACATCATCCAAGACCTCTCATCGCAATCCGAATTGTGCGGGTTCAGCTTTCGAGCTGCCGCAAGGCGAACAGAATCTCCGACAGAGGGACTGCATGGTCGGAGGTGGGCGATTGACGAAGGGTCGGTCGTGAGGGAACTGCGTTCGCGTCCGAGGCCCACGACGAGAGGACAGCCTTCTTCTCGAGAAGGTCTAGGAACGGGTCCTTCAGGACATCACTCGGATGATTGAAGCCGATTGGCGGGCGGAGAAGCCGCGCGCAATCGTCGGTGTGGGGATTCGGGGTGCGATCGTTTGGGGGGTTTGAAGTCAGGGTCGTCATTGCCTTGGCCTCGCCTACGGTTTGCTCCTTTCCAAATGGCGCAGCGCGAGAGGTGAACGCTGGCTCTCACCCTGCATCCGAGCAAGAATTTAGAATCGGAACAGTAGGCGTCAAGTCCGCGGCGTTGGTCGCAGGTCTGTGCTCCGCTGAGCCCGGGACGACCCTCGAGGTGTTCGCCTGGTAAGCGGGGTTTCGCCGTCCGATGAAACAAAACACATGTTTGTGCGCTTCAGCTTGGCGTACCTAACGAGGGAGAGTCAGATGCGTGCTCACCATATTCTAGTCGCCATCGGCGCGGCGCTGTCGCTGGCAGCTTGTGAAAGCAAGGCGGACAAGACGGCCGAGAAGCAGGCTGACGTCCTGGAGGCGCAAGCCGCCGCAACGCCTAATGAAGCTCAGGAAACGGCGCTCAACGCGAAGGCGGACGCGATCGAACAGAAGGCGGGCGACGCAGACGCCGGAGCAACGACTGCGAACACCCCGGACACGAGTCCTTCAAAATAGGTCGAAACAAGGTGATCGAAGCGAGCCTCGGTCCGCCGAGGCTCTTTTCGTTCCGGCGGCCTCGCCGGCCATTTTCCACCCCCGCTCGCCCTTGCGCCCGGCTCCACCTTGAACCCAGCTTCACCAGAAATCGCGTTGGGTCGCGGAACTAATAAGTGACCGCGTTTCGATTGGATTTGATTTTACAGGCGTCGTGGCGCGTGAATGATCACAATGGGAACCGTATCTGCGGGGGATGTTCTATATAAGGTGAGCGCGTAACGGAATTTGTTAACTCGACACTCCAGCTTCAACTGGCGCCGCTCGCCACATTGCATAGTAAGGACTGAGATAATGCCGGAAACTCAAGCTACAGAAGGCCAAGGCCCTAAGGGGCCCAATAGCCCAGGCAACCAGAGGCGATCAGGCGGACCGGAGGGGTCGGGCGTCGCCGGAGAGGCCCGTACGGTGAGCGAGAATGCGACGCGCTCGGCCGAACAGGTGATTGATAAGACCGCCCAGGCGAGCCAGGACGCCAGCCGCGCGACGGGCGAAATCCTACGGCGGAACATTGAGACCGCCCAGGGGGCGCTGCAGAGTGGAATGGAAGGCGCGCTGCGCAGCTTCGAAACGCTCACTAGAACGATGACTGGCACGTTCGGCTTCACGGGCTCTCGCGGCGAGCAACTCGCCGAGGAGTCCTCCACCAACGTCAAGGTCGTAGCGGAGGCCGCGGCTGTGGTGGCGAAGGGGGCCCAGGATGTGTCTCGTGAATGGTTCAAGCTCACCCAAAACCGGCTCCGGACCAATTTAGAGGCTCTGGGGCAACTGGCGAGCTGTCGGACCGCACAGGACGTGATCTCGGTTCAGAGCAATTTGATGCGGCAGACTCTGGAGCAAGTTGTTCAGAGCGGCGAGTCCATCGCCGAGGCCTCCCGGCGGTCTATGGACGAGGCCAGTCGCCTATTCCAAGCGCGGGCGAGCACGCCGCAACACCCGGCTCAGCACTAGCCGCTGCTGAATACATCTGCGCTGTTCGCGCCGAGGCTCGCGAAATGCGCCTGAGGCTTCGCCTAACGGCGGAGCCTCTTCTTCTGTCCATAGATTTCGACCCGTCACTTTCAGTGTCTGTCGTGTTCAATCACCAGGCGTCTGGTCGACTGACGGCGGAAACAAGGTCGACTGCGGTAGAGCTGGAGACCGGGCTGCGCAGACTAGGTACGGACCGCCGACGGGCTCGCGAACTCAGTGAGGCGCCGCCAGCGCTCATGCCCTAGAACACTCCCGGAATCAGGCGGTATCCCACACGACCGGCGTAGGTCCGATAAGCGGGATCAGCGCCCAAGTGGGCCTCCTCCTGGACCATCCGGACAACCTGGAGAACACCGCTCAGACCCAGGACCATGGCGTTCCAGAGCGTCAGGTTCTGCAATAGGAAGCCGCATTGAGCGACAAGGTAGCCTCCGTACATTGGGTGGCGGACGACCGCGTAGCTCCAGCGCACCTGCACGCCACGATTGGCAGGCGCCATGCCCAGGCGCCGGTTCAGGCTAAGCTTCGCCGCGACCACGACCACCAGGCCGCTGACTCCCATGGCTACGGCGAGGGGCGCCGCAACCGCGTCGCCACCCGGCCGGAGCAACAGGGTCAGAAAGGTGGCGCCGACCGCTACGGCCCAGTGAGAGGGCTGCCGGCTGGTGCTGAAGGCGGCACGCCGCAACAGGACGAAGACCACGGCCACGGTCTCCGTCGCCAACAGGCACAGGTTCACCGGGTTCGGTTCGCCCAGGACGGAGGCTGCGAAGCCGGCGTACAGGAGGAAGAGGAGCGCCCGCTCGCCCCAGTCAAGCAACCAACCAGGAGCGTCCGCGAGGTGTGGCGGTGGTTCAAGTTTACCGTCTGACCAAGCGTGTTGGGAGCCGACGGTCACCATGCCGAGAGGGCCGACGGCCTCAGGCTTGTTCCGCCCCAGTCGCATCTGCGTCGTGGAACCATCGAACCGCAGATGTCCGCCCAGTGCTTCGGTGCGGGTCGCCTACGCAGGGATTTTCTCCGTCTTTGTCTTTAAAAGTTCCCCTGCAAACCTAAAACCTCGGGAAGGATGTGAAGGTTCCATCGCGTCTCGCCAGACGTTCACCCGCTACCTCCATCGGCCCGGGGTGATGAAACCCGATCTCAAGGTCGTGAACTGCGAGTCCGCCAAGACTCTGACACGACTGATATTGGACGAAATACACCGGTGGGGACGTTTCGCGCAGATCGACATCTATGATGAAACGGACGAACAAATTTGTTCGATCACGGTCCATCGGCACGCGCTGAACTGAAGACGGTGGCCCGGCCGGGACTTTACTTCTGGCGAAAACGCGCTGCGCAGAGCGCCCGCAACTCCCGGCGCAGGATGCTGCTCCGAAGTTCAGTGCGGGCGGTGTGGTAACCCTCGTTCCGGAGTTGGATG
>Ga0070668_100002074_pt1 | contig 14655 bp, 15 predicted proteins | sample KBSS43metaG_FD_64661 | JGI IMG/M metagenome (GOLD analysis project Ga0070668, IMG submission 64661) | Switchgrass rhizosphere microbial communities from Kellogg Biological Station, Michigan, USA - KBS S4-3 metaG | ecosystem: Host-associated > Plants > Roots > Rhizosphere > Soil ... | reverse complement strand
CGCTGCGCGAAACCAGAAATGTGCGCTCATCGAACCCGATCAACTTGCTGGCCGCAAAGGCGGTACGGGAGAAGGCGGAACGGTCACTCGCGCCGATCAAGGCAACGCCGCGCGGGTTCAGAAATCCGTCGAGAGTGGCCAGTTTTGTCGTGAGGGCTGCATCAGCGTTCATCAAGTTTCTTCCCGAGAAATTGCTCGCCCGCCTTGTCAGGCTGGTCCTCCAACCGAGGGCATTCCTCAGTGGGAACAGGCGGATTGTTCAATGCCACACCGCAACCAGGGGCGCAGTCTCGGTATTCCCCGCAAGGCCCGCCCCTAGCTATCTTTGTCGGTCGCGCATCTCTCGCATGCATTGACAATGTCGTCAAGTTTGCCTTTTCTGCCGAGGCCGGTGGACGCCCACTTTGTCAGTACCCAGCACCAGTGGAGTGCCGGTTCGGGGGCATAGTCCACGAGCTGGTCGGTACGACGGTGTTCGGCTTCCTGGCTCGCCGCGAGCGCGGTCTTCGCGCACATGGACTTTGGTGCAGCTGACAACCGGGGCTGGTCTGTCACTTGACGATGGTGTCAAATACGGGCAGGGTGAGCGAGCTGTTTTGGAGAGAGCAATGGTCACGGATTTAGCCGGGAAGTTTCGTGGTGAGCTGCTGGACGCGGACGGTCATGTTTACATGGAGCCAGGCGCTTTGGCTGAGTTTGCGCGCGAACTGGGTGGAGCGCTGGCGCAGGATTTCTACAAGCGGCAGGTCGAGTCCGAGGAGTTTGCAGCGAGCCGTGCGAACAACCGTGCGGAGTTGTGGTCGACCAAGGGCTTGAGCGCGCTCGGCGCCTATGATGCGCAAGAGCGGCGCGAGGCGCTTGATATGATGGGTGTGAAAGCCCAGCTGGCGTTTCCCAATACGGGTTCGGCGGAATTGCGGATCGATTCGGACGCGGCGCGGCGCGCCTGCCGGGTGTACAACGACTTCGCGATCGACTGGACGAAGAACGCGGGGCGGCGCGCACGGGCGGTGGCGCAAATCAACATGTCGGATCCGGACTGGGCGGTGGCCGAGCTCGATCGTGTCCTCAAGAACGGCGCGCTGGCCGTGACGCTGCCGTGTCACCGGCCGCCGGCCGGGGTCTCCCCGGCGCATTCGATCTGGGACCCGTTCTGGGCGCGCCTGGAGGAGGCCAATGTCCCGGCGACGCTGCATCTGGGTGCGTCGGGGCTGTTGTCGTGCCGTAATCCCGGTGACGAGATGTTCCCCGAATTCGGCTGGGGTGAGTCCGAGACGCTGCGGCGCAAGCCCGCCGAGCGGGGCGGTGGCGAAGAGGCGATCAGCCCCTATTTCATGCTCGTGGCGCACGTCGGGCCCGAGGTGTTCCTCCAGACCATGGTCATGGGCAAGGTCTTCGAACGCTTCCCGCGCCTGCGCTTCGGCGTGATCGAACTGAGCGCCGAATGGGTCGGCGCGGCCGCCGAGCGCATGGATAGCTGGACCGACTTCATGGCGAAGGTCGGCGTGACCTACGAAATGAAGCCCAGCGAATTCCTCAAGCGCAACGTGCGCGTGACACCCTTCTGGCACGAGGACCTGCCGCGGATCATCGATCGCTACGGCCTCGAAGATGTCTGGGTGTTCAGCACCGACTACCCGCACCTCGAAGGCAGTCGCGACCCGATCGGAAAGTTTCGCAATCACCTCGACAAGCTTCCTGACGGATACGATCAGCGCTTCTTCGTCGACAACAATCGCCTCCTCTTCCCAGATACCTGAAATGAGCCCAAAAGCGGCCAATCCGCCGGTATGGCATCGTCCATAATTTGAGATGTGCTTTTGATATATACAACGGAATTGCCCCGCCTATTGTAGGTCCTAGTGGTGTATAAGGTATGTCGAAGATGGATTTCAGGGCGCGTTTGGCCGAAAAGATGGCACAACACCCCGACGCCGACGCGGCAATCATGTTCGACGATGTGACCATCTGCTGGGCCGATATACGGGCGTTTGCCAGACGTTTCGAAGCTGCGCTGGACCACATCGGGGTGAACCAGCTGGAGACGATCGGCGTCCTCGCTCGAAACCGACCCGGGCAGGCCGCTGCGATTATGAGTGTGATTGCGTCTGGCCGTTCGATTTCGGTTATTTACACGATGCAGTCTGCCGAAGGGGTGGCCCGCGATATCGAGCAGCTCAAACTGCCTCTCGTGATCGGTTCAGATGAGGACTGGTCGCCTGAAGCTGTTGACGCGGCCCGGCGGGTCGGCAGCGCGGGATTGCGGCTGACGAGCCGGACAGGGCTGGACTTTGAGATGGTTCCCGGGCTCGGCTCCGTTCGTTCGGTGCCACAGCAAACCTCGCCCCAGCCTTTGACCTTGGCGCTGTTGTCCAGCGGGACGACAGGCAAACCCAAGCGGATTCGATTTCCGGGAACGGTGCTCGATCGTATGCTGCAAACCATGACGATCGGGATCGAACCAGTCCCCGAACCCGAGATCACGTTTTTCCCGCTCAGTGGCTTTGGCGGGATAACGCCGTTCCTGTCGAGCATTTTCCGGGCGGGCTCGGTCTGTCTACTTGAGCGCTTCGCGCTCGAGCCTTGGCTGAAGGCGATAGACCGGTTTCAGCCGTCTAGGCTCGTTATGTTGCCCGCGATCATGCGGGAGGTATTGGACAAGCAGATCGCCAAAGAGCGCTTCCGCAGCGTGCAGATCGTATGGGGCGGTTCGGCGCCGCTCGACCCCGAAACGCAAGAGAGCTTCGAGGAGATTTACGGAATCCCTGTGATATGGGCTTACGGCGCCACGGAATTTGCGGGAACAGCGGCATCCTGGACTCCCGCGTTGCGGAAGGAATTTGGCAAAAGCAAGCGTGGAAGCGTGGGGCGTCCTTATCTGGGCGTGACGATCCGCATCGTCGATGCTGCGACGGGCGAGGAGATGCGGAGAGGGGAGGCTGGCTTGCTCGAAGCGAAAGTTCCCGCGTTCGGGGAAACGTGGATCCGCACGACCGATCTGGCCGTGATGGACGAAGACGATTTCATCTTCCTCAAAGGCCGTGCAGATCAGGCCATTATTCGGGGTGGCTTCAAAGTCCTTCCCGAAACGATCGCGGATGCGCTTCTGGAGCATCCCGCCGTGAAAGACGCGATGGCGGGAGGTATCGAGGACCGGCGCCTGGGACAGGTCCCAGTTGCAGCTGTCGAACTATCGAGCGGGCATGATAACGTCACCGCAGAGGAACTCCTGGCCTTCCTGCGGACCAAGCTCGTGGCTTATGCGGTTCCTACCGCCATCCATATTCTACCGTCGCTTCCCAGGACCAGTAACATGAAAGCGAATCTCTCTGCTCTGGCGGAGCTGACGCCCAGATAGGCCCTTCGCCACCATCTGCGCGATTCCGCAGTGAATAAGGGCGCCCGATGCGCCATGCTGTTTCATCCCCGCCCGAGCAGTTGCTGCGGGCGATGTTGTTGCAGGCGTTCGTCGATCCGCTCGGAGCGGCAGCTGATGGGGCAGATCAACTACAATCTGCAATCTGCTGTTCCGGTGGTTCGTTGGGTTCGGCATCGGTGCCGCGGTCTGGGACGTCATTACCTTATCCAAGAACGGCGAGCGGCGGCTCGAAGCCGATGTCGCGCGCCGGATCGGTTTCGGCTGGCGTGATCGCGTAACGGAATATGCGGCTCAGCACTCTGCGCATCCGTTTTGACGGATATAACACAAAAATCGGCTGTTGGACGTTCCCAGACGTCGCCGAAAGAACAAATGGTGCCCAGGAGAGGACTCGAACCTCCACGCCCTTACGAGCGCCGCCACCTGAAGACGGTGCGTCTACCAATTCCGCCACCTGGGCACTTTGTGGGTGAGGGCTGGAAGCTCTCTCCGCTGGTGGTGGAGGGGCCAATAGGGGCGAGGCATGGGGGTGTCAACACGCGTCGGCGCATTTGCGTGCGATCTTTTTTCCACAGACGGGCAATTTTGCGTCGATCGGGCACCGGCATTGCACCGGAGCATTGAAGCGAGGGGTGGGGGTGTGCCAAAGGCGGAAACGAGATTGGGCGCTTGCGGCGATGTCGCTTGCCCCTGTGCGCAACGTGGAATGGACAGGCAGGCTATGAGCAAGGCGAACGAGCGCGATCTGGAAGGCAAGCTGGTGGTGCTGGTGGGTGGCAGCGGCTTTTTCGGCAGCCATCTTGCCCAGGAATTGCTGGAACGCGGCGCGCGGCTGCGGGTGTGCAGCCGCCATGTGGAGCGTGCGTTTGCGATCAAGCCGCTGGGCGTGCTGGGGCAGGTGCAACTGCTGCGCGTGAACGTGACGGACGAGCGCGCGCTTGCTGCGGCGTTCTATGGCGCCGATGCGGTGGTCAACCTGGTGGGCGCGTTCAAGGGTGACCTTGATGCGCTGCAAGGCCGGGGCGCGGGCCGCGTGGCGGCGCTGGCGCATGCTGCGGGTGCGCAGGCATTCGTCCAGGTTTCGGCGATCGGCGCCGATGCCGGATCGAACGTGGCCTATGCCCGGACCAAGGCCGAAGGCGAGGCAGCCGTGCAGGCCGCTTTCCCCGGCGCGGTAGTGGTGCGCCCGTCGATCCTGTTCGGCCCGGACGATGCATTCGTGAACATGTTCGCCAAGGTGGTCAGCCAGATGCCGGTCGTGCCGGTGTTCGGCCCGGACGCGCGGCTGCAGCCGCTGTTCGTGGATGATGCGGCCTGCGCCGTGGCGACCATCCTGGCCGATTTCGATGCCCAGGCCGGAAAGACGTTCGAACTCGCCGGCCCGGAAGTCCTGACGATGATGGACATCAACCAGCGTATTGCCAAGGCGCAGGGCCGCCATCCGGTGCTGGTGCCGGTGGGCGATGCCATGGCCGGGCTGTTTGCGGCCCTGCCGGGCACGCCGCTCTCGCGCGATCAACTGGCCTTGCTCAAGGCCGGCAGCGTGGCAAGCGGCACACTGCCCGGCCTGGCTGAATTGGGCCTGCGCGCACGTCCGCTCGGGCTGTTCCTCGATCGCTGGATGCTGCGCTATCGCAAGGCGGGCCGGTTTGGCGTGAAAAGCCTGGGGTAACTGGGGGGCGGTGAGGCCCTTTGACAGGCTCAGGGCGAACGGAGCTTTAGAATTGAGTATCCGTTCGCGCTGAGCTTGTCGAAGCCTTCGCGCACCAACCCCTTAGGCGTTCACGTCGGCATAATGCGCGGGTGGCTGGATCACGTCCATCCGTTCGGATAAAAGCGGGCGAAAGCTCGGCCGGCTCTTGAACACGGCATACCAGTCGCGCGCCTGGTCGTGGCCGTTCCAGTCGATCCCGCCGAGATAATCGGCTACCGAAAGCTGCGCGGCGGCGGCAAGATCGGCGAGGCTCATGGTCGAGCCCGCCAGCCAGGGGCGATTGTCGATCAGGTGATCGATGTAATAAAGGTGATCGTGCGCCAGGCGGAGCGCCTCGCGCAGGACACGGGAATCGGGTGACTGGCGATAGACCAGCCGCTTCTTCATGCGCTCTTCCAGCAAGGGCATGGTCACGTCGGCAAAGAAGTTTTCGTCGAACAGGGCGACCAGGCGGCGAATTTCGGCACGATTGGTGGCCGTGCCGTTGATCATCGGGTTCTTGTCGTTGGTCTCTTCCAGATATTCGCAGATCGCCCGGCTATCGACCAAGGTGATACCGCGACCCTCGTCGCGCAGCACGGGGGTGCGCACGGCGGGGTTCAGTTTCTGGAATTCCTCGCGATAGTCCCATGGATTCTCGCGGATCAGTTCGTAGGGGATGCCCTTTTCCGCCATGAGCAGCCGCACCTTGCGGCTGAATGGACAGAGGGGAAACTGGTAAAGCTGCCACATGCAGCTTCCATGGACGAGGGGCACGGGCCAAGTCCAGCACCCTGGCGCGCAGGCGGCATTTTTTTACGCCGCCGCGCGCCGCGGTACATTTAGTGAAACATGCGCATGCGGTTGCGCAGCACGTCCAGCCCGATCTGCTCGATTGCCGTGACCGGGCAATCGGCTTCCAGCAGCCGCGCCAGCGAGCGCTGCTTCTGCGCGATCAGGTCGATCGCCTGGAGCACGTCCATGTGCCGCGTGACGATGTCCATGTCGAGGCACAGGCGCCCGCCCAGGTCTTCCACTTCCAGCGCCAGTTCCTCCAGCACCACGGCGATCTGGTGGTGCGTTGCCTCGCGCACGTCATCCTGGGGCCCGCCCGTTTCGGCCTGCGGCGGGGGCACGGCATCGAACGGTACGAAGCCCTCGTCGTCAAGCGATTGCGCGGTCTGCTGGCCTGCTGCGGCGCCACCCGCAGGCGCACCCGGCTCGGGCTCGGGCCAAAGGTCGGTCGTGTCGATGGGCATCGCAAAGGCTCTCCGCAGCGTTGCGTCAGGTGGTGTCGGCTCAGGCCGCTTCGGCCATGGAATCGCTGTCGGCCAGCGCCGCCAGGTTGAGGACCATGACCATCTTGTCCTCGATTGCCGCAAGGCCATCGAGGAAGGGCACCACCGTGTCGCTGCCCGAGGCGGGCGGCGGCGGCTGCATCACTTCATCGGGAACGGTCACGATGTCGCTGACCGAATCGACGATCCAGCCGCCGATCTGGCTGCCCAGCTGGGTGACGATGATCGCATGGCGGGGCGTGGGCTCGGTTGCGCGCCATCCCAGGCGCGCGGCCAGGTCCACCACGGGCAGCACCGTTCCGCGCAAGTTGACCACGCCAGCGACATAGTGCGGCACGCGCGGCAGGCGTGTCGTGGGTGTCCAGGCACGGATTTCGCGGATGGCCATGATATCAAGCCCGAAGACCTGGCCTTCCACTTCGAACGTGATCAACTCGCGGATCATTGGAAGTCTCCCTTGGGTGGCGGTTGCGGTGGCGATCAGTGCGACACGCGGCGCACCGCGGCGACCAACTTGGCTGGATCGAATGGCTTGACGATCCAGCCGGTGGCGCCGGCCGCGCGGGCGCGGGCTTTCTTTTCCTCCGAGCTTTCCGTGGTCAGGACCAGGATCGGGCGATCGCGGTGGCGGCTGCCCTCGCGAAGGCGCTCGATCAGGCCGAACCCGTCTAGCCTGGGCATGTTGATGTCAGTGATCACCACATCGACTTCGTTGAGAGCCAGCCAGTCGAGCGCGGCCATGCCGTCTTCCGCCTGGGACACATCGAAGCCTTGCGCGGTGAGCGCATGGTTGAGCAGGGCCCGCATCGACGGGCTGTCGTCTACGGTCAGGATCCGGGTAGTAGTGGTCATGCCTGGACTCGCTTTTCCATTCAGAACAGTTCGACATCGCCGAGCGATTTTGCCGGGCGCGCAGTGGGTTGCACAGGTGGCGCAAGCCGGTCTTCCACCGTACGGAGGCGGACCTGGCCCGAAGCCGGGCGGAAATCGACGCGCCGTGCCTGGGTGCCGCCAAGATCCTCGCGCATCAGCGCGATTCCTTCGTTGGCCAGGAACTTGCGGGCGAACTCGGCATTCACCGAGCCGATCTTCATCATGTTCCGGTTGACGTTGGCACCGCCATAAAGATGCGCCTTGAGCTTGCTCTTGCGCGCACCCTTGGCCAGCATTTCGTTGACCAGTAGCTCCATGAGGTAGAGCCCATAATGTTCGTCGACGGCGGTGCCGTATCCGGCGGGCGGTTCGGCCAGCAGGAAGTGGTTCATGCCGCCCACCCGCGCATCCGGGTCGAACAGGCAGGTTGCCACGCAGCTGCCCAGCACGGTGGAAAATTCCAGCGTGGCGTCGGCACTGGCCAGGGCCTGGCCCTGCATCACCGTCACGCGTTCCAGGCCGCTGGGGTTGGGTAGGATGGGTTTGTGGAACATGGTCAGGCCGCCTTGCTGAAGGCATGGCGGGCAATGTGCCCGAGCGGTGCCACGACATTGGCTGCACCGAGCGAGATGGCTGCGCGCGGCATGCCAAAGACGGTGCAGGTCGCCTCGTCCTGGGCGATCGTGCGCGCGCCCTTCTGCGCCATGGCGAGCAGGCCCTTGGCCCCGTCCGATCCCATGCCGGTCAGCAGGATGCCCACGGCCTGCGCGCCGACCACTTCGGCCACCGAGGCAAACAGCACGTCGACCGAAGGGATATGGCCCGACACCGGATCGCCGCGCCGCAGCTTGGCGTGCAGGCTGGTGGTGCCGCCCACGCCCAGGTGGCGATCGTCGCCCGGCGCAAGATAGACGTTGCCTTCGCGCAGCGGCATGTCCGGTTCGGCGATCTGGATATGCGGCGGGCAGTTCTGGTCGAGCGTGCGCGCCACGGCCGGCGCGAAGCGCTCGTTGATGTGCTGCACGATCAGCGTGGGCGGGCAATCGACCGGGAAATCCGAAAGCAGGATCTGCAAGGCTTCCACCCCGCCGGTGGAGGAACCCACCGCGATCAGGCGGGGGCGATCGGCAATCGACAGCCGTGCCTGGGTGGCGATGCGGCTGGCCGGAACGGCGGGCGCGGGCGCGCCGCGCGGGGCAAAGCGCACTTTCGATGCGCTGCGGATCATGTTGGCCAGGCGCCCGCTGTCTTCCAGCGTCATGCCCCCGCCCATCTCGCTCTTGGCATAGCAATCCACTGCGCCGAGCGCGAGCGCGCGCGCCGTGGTCTCGTTGCCCTGTTGCGTGGCGCCCGAAACGATGATCACCGGCGTGGGGCGCAGCTGCATGATCTTGTCGAGGAAATCGAGCCCGTTCATGCCCGGCATTTCCACATCGAGCGTCACCACGTCGGGATCAAGCTCGCGGATCATCTGCCGCCCTTCGGCCGCATTGGCGGCGGCTGCCACCACTTCGATGTCCGGCTCCTTGGACAGCCGGTTCATGAGGATGGCCCGCATTGTGGGCGAGTCCTCGACAATCACTACACGGATCGTCATGCCGCCCTCCTCGAATAGATCGTTGGTCCCATGTTCGCCAATTCTTCCAGAGCCGGGCCGGTGACCCGCTCGCTGTGGCCGATGTAAAGGTGGCCGCCGCGCACAAGCTTTGCTGCAAAGCGTGCGACCAGCCGTTCTTTGGTTGGATTATCGAAATAGATCATAACGTTGCGGCAAAAAATAACGTCAAATGAGCCGGCCATGGGCCAATCGCCGAGAAGGTTCAGATGGCGAAAGCGCAGCAGTGCCTGGGCTTCGGGCGCAATCGTGGCATCGGCGCCATCGGGCACTGTCCAGGCACGGCGCAACGGTTCGGGCACGGGCTTCAGGTCTTCCTGGCGATAGCGCGCCGCCTGGGCCTTGGTGATCGCGTGGGTGGCGATGTCGCTGGCCAGGATGCGGATGTCGCGCCGCGCGAGCTTGAGCCCTTCGGTGCGGTCGGGGCCAAGGAACGTCATGACCAGCGACCAGATTTCCTCGCCGCTGGAGCAGCCGGCCGACCAGATCCGCACTTTTCCGCCGCGATCGAGCTGCTCGATCAACTGGGGGCGGACGACTTGCGAGAAATGCTCGAAATGATGCGATTCGCGATAGAAGAAGGTGTGGTTGGTGGTGAGCGCACAAATCACCTTGGTCCGCTCGGCCGTATCCTCGCGGATGCGCGTGATATAGGCGCCAAAGGTCTGGCAGCCGGAATCGCGGACCAGCGGGGCCAGCCGGGAATAGACCAGCATGGCTTTGCCCGGTGGCAGCACGATGCCGGCCTCGCGATGGGCGATCTCGCTCACCGCCTTGAAATCGGCAGCGTCGTACACTCCCGGACTCACGCCCGGCAGGCCTTGGTCGAAGGCGGAATGGACGCTCATGCAGCTTCTGCCAGCCCGTGCGGGTTGGCCAGGTCCATCTGGCCATGTTCGACCAGGCTGCGCGCGACCAACCCGTCGACATCGACGATCAGCGCCACGCGCCCATCACCCAGGATCGTCGCGCCGGCAACGCCTTCGACAGAGCGATAGTGGGTGTCCAGGCTCTTGATCACGACCTGGCGTTGATCGACGATCGAATCCACCAGCAAGGCGGCGCGGCCAGTGCCTTCGGTTTCCACCACGATCAGCACGCCGTCCTGGGGAATTTCCACCGCGCCATGGGCGCCGACGGCCACGTGCAGCGGCACCACGGGAATGAACCGGCCGCGCACGTTCATCATAGCCCGGTTCGATCCCAGGCCCTTGACGTCTTCCACCGAAGGACGCAGCGATTCGACCACGTTGGCCAGCGGCACGACCAGCGTCTGGTCCCCCACGTTGACCACCATGCCATCGGAAATCGCCAGCGTGAGCGGAAGCGTGAGCGTGAACGTGGTGCCCACGCCTTGTTCGGATTCGATGGTGATGCGGCCGCCCAGGTCCTTCACGTTCTGGCGGACCACGTCCATGCCCACGCCGCGCCCGGAAATGTTGGATACGGTCTGCGCGGTGGAGAAGCCCGGCGCGAAGATCAGCAGATCGATCTCTTCCTTCGACAGCTGCGCATCGGGGGCGACCAGGCCCTTCTCGATCGCCTTGGCCAGCACGCGCTCGCGGTTGATGCCGCGCCCGTCGTCACCGATGCGGATAAGGATGCGGCCCGAACGGTGCTCTGCCGACAGAGTCAGCGTGCCTTCGGCGCTCTTGCCGGCAGCGATGCGTTCTTCCGGCTTTTCAATGCCATGGTCCACCGCATTGCGGATCAAGTGGGTGAGCGGCTCGCCCAGGCGCTCGATCACCGTCTTGTCCAGTTCGGTGCTTTCGCCCGACACTTCCAGGCGTACATGCTTGCCGGTGCTGGCCGATAACTCGCGCATGATTCGCGGCACCCGGCTGAAGACCGAGCCGATCGGCTGGGCGCGGATGGCCATGGCGCTTTCCTGGATGTCGCGCGTCAGGCCATCGAGCACGGCGATTTCCTCGCTGGCGGCAAGACCCTCGCTCGACAGGCGCTGTGCCATCATGGCCTGCGCGATGACCAACTCGCCCACCGCGTCGATCAGCTTGTCCAGCTTGGACAGTTCGATACGGATCGATTGGCCGGGAGCAGGCGGGGCGGGGTTGCCTGCGGCTGGCGCGGCAGGAGCAGAAGGGGCAGGAGTTGCGGGCGCGGCGGCGGCTGGCGCTGCTTCTGCCGGCTTGGCGCTGGGCGTGGCGGCCGGTGCGGCCGCAGGCGCGGGCGTTGCCGCCGGGGCGGCAGGCGCCGGCGCGGCGGCGGCCGGCGGTGGCGGCAGGCGCAGCGCGGGCATCGCTGCATCCGGGCCGATCGCCACTTCGCAATCATCGCCCACAAAGTCGAAGATATCGCGCACCGAGGCTTCGTCGACGCTGGAGGGTATGCGGAACGTCCAGCCCAGATAGCCGACGCCGGGATCGAGCGCATCGAGATGGGGCACGGGGCCGACATCGCATTCCACACAGGTGCCGCCCAATTCCAGCACTTCGCGCAGCATCAGCATCGGTTCGCTGCCGTTGCGCATGGCGCCGGCATGGGTGCGAATCTTGATGATCCAGGCCGAAGCCGCATCGTCGGTCGCGCTTTCGCCGCCGCTCATGACACTCGAAATGCTGTCGAGCATCGAGTCGAAATCAAGGCCCATGTCATCGTCGCTGCTGCTGCTGCTGGCAGCTGGGGCGGGAGCAGGTTCGGGAGCCGGCGCATGGGCTGCGGCCGGCGCGCCGCCGGCATTGGCGGCCATGGCTGCGGTCATTTCGGCCTGGAGCGAGGTGTCGTCGGGCGTTTCACCCTGTCCGCGCGCCGCCATCACATGGTCGCTCAAGGTATCGAGCGCGCGCAGCAGCAGGTCGATCAGCGGATCGGTGATCGGCACCGTGCCATCGCGCACATCGGACAGCAGGGTTTCGAACGTGTGGGTATAGGCCTGCAGCGCGATGAAGCCGAAAGCGCCGGCGCCGCCCTTGATCGAATGGACGCCGCGAAACACCGCGTTAACGGTATCGGCATCCTGGGTGCCTTCCTTGCAGGCGGCCAGCCCCTGTTCGGCAGCGGCCAGCGATTCTTCGCATTCGGCAAAGAAGATCGCCTGGATTTCTTCGGCGTTCATGCGCTGGCTCCATCGAAGAGTTCGGCTTCCAGCCCGATGTTGCGGGCCAGCTCGCGCAGGGCAGGGGAAGGATCGATCACGGCGCCGTCACCGCTGCGGCGCGCGCTGACCAGCACCTGGAACATGGCCTGGCCCACATGGGTGCAGGCCGTGCCGTCGATCTGCAGCGGGCCTGCGCCCAGCGCGGCGACCAGTTCGGGCAGCAGCGCTTCGGCGGCCGCCCGGTCGCAGCGCGGTGGCAGAGTGATCGTGGGCATCGCTTCGGTTTCCCCCTTGAAACGCAAGGATTCGGTCAGGCACCCCGCCGGCTGTTGCATTGGGCGAATCGGGCCAGCCAAGGCATCGTGGCCAAGGGCAAGGCACCGTTTCGTGGGCAGCACGGGTAGTGGCGTCTGACCAAGACCTAGCGGGAATGGGAAAAGGCGCGCTTTCCGCCCTCTTAGGGTGAGATACCTAGGGGCGCGGATGGAAATTGCACCGGCCTGCCTGCCTACAAGGGCGGTGCAGACGGCGCCGCGCAATTGGCGCCCAGACGAAGGTTTCACGATCCATGCATGAAGCTCGCGTTCTTGTGGTGGACGATTCGGCGGCGATGCGCGCGCTGTTTTCGGACATCCTCGATCAGTCCAAGAATGTCGTCGTCGTCGGCGCGGCCGCCAATGCGGCAGACGCGCGCGAAAGGATTGCCGACCTCAAGCCCAACGTGATCACCCTGGACGTGGAAATGCCCGGGATGAGCGGGATCGAATTCCTGGAAGAGATCATGGGCAGCAACCCGCTGCCCGTGGTCATGCTGTCCAGCCTCACGCAGGCCGGCACGGAAACCTCGCTCAGGGCGTTCGAGCTGGGTGCGGTGGAATGCTTTCCCAAGCCGCTGAAAGCGACGCCCGAACAGTTTGCCAAGACGGTGGGCAAGCTCGGCAAGATCGTGCTGGCGGCCGCCAACTCCAACGTGCGCGACCGTTCCAGGCAGCAGGCCAAGCGCGATGCGGCAGCCGCTGCGGAAGCGGCCAAGTTCACCTGGAACGGCCGGTTCGTGGCGTTCAGCGCCTCGATGGGCGGGATCGACGCCTTGACCACGATCCTGGCCGATTGGCCGGACGAATGCCCGCCCACGGTGATCTGCCTCCAGGCCGAACCGATGCTGGCCGAAACCTTCATCAAGCGCCTCGATACCGATCTGGGCTGCAGCGTGAAGATTGCGCGCGATGGTGCGGCGCTGGCGCAGGGCACGATCCATATCGCCGCCGATCCCGAACGCCACGTGGTGATCGAACCGGGCCAGCCGCCCAAGATTCGCCTGATGGAGCGCGAGCCGGTCGAAGGTTCGCGGCCGTCGGCCAACCTGCTCTATGGTTCCATCGCGCGCGCCGGCATCCCTGCCGTGGGCGCCCTTTTGACCGGCATGGGCAACGATGGCGCCAAGGGATTGAAACTGTTACATGACAGCGGGATGGACACGATCGTCCAGGATCCGAAGAGCGCGCTGGTGAGCGAAGCACCGGCGGCGGCGATCGAACTGGGCGCAGCAGGCCGGCAGGTCTCGCTCGACGATCTGGGGCCAGCCGTGATCGGCCTGTGCAATCAAAGCTGAACGGGGGCAAAGCTGAACGGGGCAAAGCTGAACGGGGGAAAGCTAAAGGGGGCAAAGCTAAAGGGGGCAAAGCTGCAGAGGCTTCCCCCTTTTTCCGGCCATCCTCCTGGCCGATGCCGGGCACTTGATCGCCCCTGGACCAATGCCCGGCCTTCCTTACCCGGCGCTGCATCCCCGCAGCGCCGGGTATTTCTTTTTGGAAAACAAGGCATGGCGCCATGGCAAAACCCGGCACCGCAAGGCGATGCCGGGTCGATTGAGCGCAAGGTTGCCGGGCGGATTACTGCCCCAGCATGGCCTGGCGAATTTCCAGGAAATCCCTTCGGATCGTTTCCATCTTCTCGCCGTCGAAGCGCAAGGCACTGTCGAGCACGGTGCGGCGGGCAGACTGGTAAAGCTGCATGAGCGCAGGCCCCGCTTCGCTTTCCCCGTCCACGCCCATCTGCAATGCGGTGAGCGCGGAAACCGCGCGGGTGAGCGCTGCGCTCTTGGCCGCGTTGTCGCCGGTTCGGGCGGCATAGATCGCCCGTCCCAGCGATCCGGCCACTTGTTCGAGGCACAAATCCACCAGCTGGCGCGGGCTGGCACCGTGGACGCGCGCTTCGAAATCGACGCGGCGATAGGCCTCGCCAGGATCGCGGGGAGGGCGCATGTCAGTTGCCCTTGTTGTTCCAGGCCGAAATCTGGTTCGTCAGGAATGAGAGCGTCGATTGCGAATTCGCAACCTTGGTCCCCAGCGCGGCATAGCGGGACACCAGCTGCGTGCGCAGGGTTTCCTGCTTGGTCTGCAGATCGGACAGTTGCGTGGTCAGGGTCTTCTGCTTGGTGCCCAAGGCCGCGATCACGCCGCCGAGCGAGCCGGGATCGCTGGGCGACCCAACTGCGCGGGCAATGCCGTCGATCGTGGCATAGACCCCGTAAAGCCCGTTGGTGAACATGGCCGAAACGCCGCTCGGGCTGCGGGCGATGGTCTTGCTCAGCACAGCCGTGTCGAGGCTGAACGAGCCATCGCGGTTGATCTTGAGGCCAAGGTCGCCCAGCGTGCGCGGCTGATCGCTGCCGGCGTTGGGCATGACGACCTTGCTCGACAGCGTGCTGAGTGTCTGGCGCAGCGTTCGTGCGCCGGGATT